>FLSC01483020.1_pt1 | contig 23815 bp, 20 predicted proteins | sample 1550561 | NCBI WGS metagenome assembly FLSC01 (sample SAMEA4031775, study PRJEB14383) | metagenome | biome: human; feature: oral; material: saliva | place: Philippines | collected 2014 | reverse complement strand
GTGAAGCTGACTTCGTTACTTTATCAAATGAAGAAGATGGTGTTGCACACGTCATTGAACGCTTTATTCTCTCACGAGAGAACATGAATTAAGAGGATATCTTCTACGAACAACTCATCTGCTTATTAGCCGTATTGTAAACTATTTTCACACAGTTCAAAACTAACACATGCTCTTTTGGCTTCTAAAAGACGCCTAATTGGCTTGCAAAAGGTGCCCTTTGGGAGTCTAAGTAACGCCCTTTTGAAGTCCAATTAAGCACCTTTAACTTTACTGTTTTGTAACTAATTGAATACATGACACTTACAAGAGCAACAAAAATAGCCGTTTTTACCCTAAAAATAAGGTAAAAACGGCTATTGGATTGTAAATAAATTTCTAAACAAACAAACGTTTGAACTACGACCTGAAAGGGGTGTCACTCAAATACGATTGGGGTTTAAGATTCCTTTCAACAAGAATGTAGCATTCTGATTACGTGCTACTCCCTTTGTAATCTTATACGAATAAGTGATATCCTCGCCTAACTCAATCTCAAAACAATAATTATGAAAACGCCCTGCGTATTCCTCTTCCATCTTTGAAAGTTCAAGGTCGTGCGTGGCAATAACGCCTGTTACATTGCGTTCGGCAATATACTGCAAGAAAAGACGAGAGCCATTCAACTTGTCGAGAGAGTTTGTTCCCTTCAAAATCTCGTCCAAAATAATCAGACTTGGTATATCATCACGCAGCGAGCCTAACAACTTCTTCAAACGAAGCAACTCAGCATTGAAATAAGAGATGCCATGCGTAAGGTCGTCCGTCGTACGCATACTCGTAAAAAGATGGAATACTGAGACCCTCAACTGCTTAGCAAAGACCGGCAAACCATTCATCGCCAAGAGGTAATTTATACCCAACGAGCGCAGGAAAGTACTCTTACCTGCCATATTCGCACCCGTAACAATATAATACTCATGATCATGGATTGTGAAGTCGTTTGCAACAGCCTTCTCACCAAGGAACGGATGATAAAGATTTTTCGCCTCATAAACTACCTTATTCTCCTCGCTGATTTCTGCCTGTACTGCCCTATCTTCATTCAATCGGAAGTTACCCATTGACACCAAAGCATCAAAGAGATTTAGACTATCTATCCACTCATTCGTGCGCTGCTCATACGTATGTTGCCAATGAAGAAAGAGCCTTACGATTGCAATATCAATTAAGGCAAAACTGTTAAAGATAAAGACACCCACCTCGTTACTTCTGTTATCAATTTTTTGTAAGATAAGTTCTAACTGTTCGAAAGATTCTTCCGCACCCGCAAGTTTTTCTTTCAACGTTTGAAGTTCAGCCGAGTTAAACTCAGTCGTGTTAATCAACTTCAATACTTGTAAGTAACCATCTACCTGTGTATGTACCTTTGCTATCAGTTCAGAAATGACACGCATGTGCTTATGCCCACAAAGAAAAGAGAACATAAAGTTAAATATTCCCCACCATACAGGTAATAAGAAAGGAACCAATCCCACAATGGAAAGCACAATACTCACATAGAAACCGAGTAAATCAGCATAACAGAAATAACGTAAAAGAGAGCTATGAAAAAACTTTGGAAAGCTCTGGCAATGAATATCCATCAATGCCTTCAGCACTTCTTCCGTATTGATTCGTTCCTTTACACCTAAAGATTTGAATTCTGACAAGAATGGTTCTGCCTTCCCTAATTCGTCAACAGAAGCCATTCGTTGACGTATTTGCCCAACAAGTTCCTCCCTTTTCGCATGTCCCCACTCCGTAGATAGACAAGCTGCCAACTGGTCACTACCACCGGTTGAGATAGTGCGGTTCATCCTTTGAAACAGCGAACCAGTTCCGAAAACATCCATATCAAAGGTATAAGGATGTTGCGGACTGACATATTGCCCGCCAGCTTCAAAGCCTGAGTAATCGCCTTTCTGATAGGCTATCTCGTTTTGGTAGACCAGCAATAAAGCCTCCCCTTTATTTATCTCTCGGTCGTTCAACACGTCACGACGACGAATGTAAAGATAAAACAATAATGCAGCTAAGGCACAGAAAAGTGTCCAAGCTGCATTATCCAATAAGGTGTAGAGAACTACAAAACCAATAGCTACCAAAAAAGAACCGATTTCTGTCAGGATAAAAACACGACTACGGTTACGGAGAGAAACGAGCGTTTTACTCGTCTCTTCTGCTTTATGCTGATACAAATCAGTCAAATCTTTATTCATACGTAAACAAATATAATATTCAAGGGGTACTAATCCGTCACCACCTCTTTGCTCACACGACCATCGCTGTACTTCACTATGTTGATTCCCTTTTGTGGAGTCGTGATACGTCGACCGTCAAGTGTGTAGCGCTCAGCCTCAACAGCTGTGCGAGTTCCTTCTGAAACAGAAGAGATGCCAGTAGTCTTAAACTCTGAAATACTGCACTTAGCAGCGTTCTCTATTTTACCAGTATTCGTATTAATCAGCAGAACACAGATACGTAGGTTTTCCTTCTTCTGTATAACGTTCTTACTTTTAATATTCTTAAAAACATACGTGTGACTCTGTGCTTCATCTGCCTTGATTGGTGCTTTAAGGTGACCTGTTAGAGCAGACTTCACCCCATCTGCTGCGATAGCAACAAAGTTGTTCTCAAGATTATAAATAGTTCCAGGCGCATTGACAAAATAATCGAGTTCTTCTGATATGCCACGAAACTGCGTACGATTATTATAATAGTTAGCTTGTGTCCAGTTGTGGCTTGACATTCCATCCTCTGTCAACACGTAAGCGAAGCCATAAGGAGCTTCTTCTCGGTTCAGCCGGAAGGTTACATTAGGAGTCACCGTGATATTATTCTTCTCCTTGTCCCACATTGCTGACACTTCTATATCCATATAAGCACCTTTTGAACGTTCCGTTTCAAACTCTGTTTGTGCTATATAAGACCCAAGCGTTAGGTCTCTATTCATAGTCAATGAAGGGCGACTCTTGTATTCTGCAGCCTTCCAAGCGTAGTCCTCACAGTTTAATGGCTCATAACCTCGTCCCGTATGGATAGCTATACCAATGAAATCATCACCATACTTATGTGCCAGATTCTCCATTAATGCTATACCACGTGGACAGTATTGGCACCACATTCCAGTGTACTCTTCAACGACAACTTTCCTATGAGCCACCTTAGTAACAGTTACTCTCGGAAGCGTTGCATAGTTGATCGTAGCATTATTCCGTTCTCCATTTACTTTCGTAATCGTGAAAATAAGATCATTTTCACCTAACTCTGTATATGGTGGAACATCAACTTCTATCGTAGTATCATCATAACGACCCAATGCTTGGGGCAGAACATAGTGCTTTGAATCTATTTCTTGCCCATTAAAAGAAAGTGTATAATCGAAGTTTCGGACAATAGTTCTACCGTAATTGGAAACTGTCATCCTTCCCTTTACAGTCTTTGCCGAGAGAGGAACATATACCTTCTGCCCTGCAGCAGCAATAAGACTATGGTCTTGTGCATTAACGTTTACCGCATAACAGATGACTGCGATAAACGTAAGAAACTGTATATAAAACTTACTTAACATATCAGATTATGGTTATTAAAGATGTATATTTAGCGAACAACGTACTTCTTTGTAGAGGCAACGCCCTTCTTCTTTACAATGTAAATACCCTTAGGAAGATTTGACAAAGACGTAATTTGCTTATGTAACAATACCCCCTGGGTATTGAATACATCGTAAGTAAGACCCTTCTGTGACGCTACCGAAGCAATACCTGCTGCCTTAGTATCAAACTTAATAGTAATCGATGAGCCTTCCTTCTCTTGCTCAGAACCAAATTCTTTTACTTTAAGTTTAAGCGTTATTGAGCAGCTCTCGAATTCTCCATAGAAGTGTTCTATGTCAATAGCTTCCTTATCTGAACCAACAGAAAAAAGCTTATCACCTACCTCATAACTACCTATTTCTGAATTATTAGTACACTTTTCAAACGCACAAACCTGCACTTCGCCTTCATCTATATTGTTAATGATATAGGAAAGGGAAACATTTAAAGGCTTATCCGACTTGTTTTGAAGATGCACTTTTCCTACTATTTTATTCCCTTCAAAAGGAAATTCGCTTACAACTGCCTTGTTCAAGACAACAACAGTGCCGTTAGGAATAACTCTACCTTGCTCATCGAGGAAGGCAACATCATTTGTACTTGTCTGTGCCTGTGCACTAACAAAAAGACTGGTCAGCAGACCAATAAACACGAGTAAACGTAATTTCATATTGATTTTTTTATAATTATATTCTTAATTGATAATGATTCATTGCTTAGAGCGAAACCTTTTGGCGTACAGCCTGCAAGACTCCGCTATCATTATAGAAGAAACCTACTATCCATGCGTTCTTTGGAACGATACCTTCTGGGAGTGTATATGTTGTTTTCTCCTTATGAATACCCTTTGTAGAGAGCATTAATTCCGTCCCCCAGTCCCCATTAATAGCAGCACGGAACACGTGATTATGCACATATTCTTTCTCCACTTTATTGTTTGGAAACATCTGTGGAGCAACGATACTATCCTCAACTAACCACAGCTGTAGCTTCCCTTTCACATCTTCAGCTAAAGTCTTTAAGTCGGTTTCAATCTCAACCTGACGTGTAGCAGCCTCATACTGACATTTAAGGTCTATACCTATAGTTGTTGTCTGAGCGAACTCATCATAGATTCGTCCTGCCCAAGCATCTTTGGCGAGTACACCTCCACGACGATTGATAATGGCTTTTGGCACATTTGGAACCGCCCAATACTTATAATAAGTATCTCCCACATCAGTGCGCAAACCAACGAACCCAGTCCCACTCTTGATTGCGAGCGGACCAGCATGAAAGGCAACAGCAATCAGTTTGTCTGCACCATAAAGCTTTTGCTGCTCTGCTATCGCTTCTGAAGCAGCTGGACAGAAGATGCAACGCTGTCCTGTAAAATCTTCTATCAGTACATTGCGCTGAACAGTCGCAGCTGGAATCTCTATCAGTCGCTCGTCAGAACCAACCGAATCACAGCCTGTCAAAAGCGCAACCACAGCCAAAAGAACTATATAAAAACTTTTCATTTCCTATCAGAAGTTATAATTATAAGAGAGGGTCAAGCCCTTTGTTGCAGGAATATAACGACATACACCACCCGAACAGTTGAAGCCTGCACGCGTACGACCATAGCCTAACTGCAGTCGATGTGCCCCACCGCTATAGGTTACATAACCTTGGTAGTAATGCACCCGAGTATTACCAACATTATAGAGGTCGCTCAATGTAAACATCCAATGTGGTGCAAGCGACAGTTCACCCAATCCAAACAACCAATCTTTATCGCCATCTTTCGATGCAAGATACTGTGCCTCTACACGCAACGTTGTGTTAGGTGAAAGCTTCTGTTTGACATCTGTCACAAAGATATGCGAATTAAGCATTCCTCCATGCCCCTCGAGTAATGTCTGATTGTAACGTTGATACATATACATCAGATTGAGTTTAGTATCTTTAGCGAGTCGTTTTTCCAACTGAATATCAATGTCTTGATAGTAGGTAGCGTCTCCCCATGCCCAGAACGGACTGCCATAACCATCTGTTCCGATGTCACCTGCACCATTCTTACGCACGGAATGAACATGTGAGAAGTTCACCTTTGCTGTCGTACCATACTTACCACCTAACAGAGAACCTTTTTGAAAGGTATAGGCTACAGCTGCTTGATATGCCCACTCACCTTCTGGACGTGTGGCATAAGGATAAAGTGCTGCCAAAGTATAGGTATGCTCCATCGTGAATGGGGGCAGATGATTGATGAAGGAGGAGATTCCCTCCATTCCTCTACGACTGCGAAAGCCCATATTCGTACTACGCTTTGCCTGCAGAAGCAGACTCATTCCACGCTTTGAATAGGAACCTGAGAGCATTGCTACATAACCATTACGATAGATATAGCCATTATCATGGGAAGGATCTTGCGTCTTCATTGCCATCTCTGCCAATATATTGAACGAGCGATGCTGTACACGTAGACGCATATCAAAGGCATTGACATTAAGTGGAAGGCGCAAACGATGGGTTGGATCAACCATTACCACCTCGTCTCGCTCATGTTTATTAAGATAGGAAGCACCAAACATTAGATAGGTGTTATGCTGTTGTAGGGACTTAAACAACTCGTCAATATTCCATTCAACATCAGCACCAGTCATCCAGCTCTTGTTATAACTCCAATATCTACGCTGCCGACCCGTTAGCACTTTCACAGCAACACCAGCACAAGGTTGATAGTTCAATCGTGCACCTTGCAGAGAATTATCTATCCCCAAGCTACGTTCTTCATACGAACGGAGAATAAAACCAGAGCCAAACTGCTCATAGAAGCTACCCAAGGTAAGTTCCGCATTCTTGTAACGACCTTTCAAATAAGCGTAAGGAACACCCCAACCCTTAAAGTCATTCTCATATCCGGGAAGTGGATGCTTCAAATACTCCAGTCTTGCACCAGCCTCAACATAACGACTCGATAGCTTTAAGTCGAGATAAGTGTTCGTCAAGAAACGACCATCGGTAGCCTCAGCTCCTGTCGTACTGTCCTTTTGAGCCAACAGCATATCACTCTGAATACTTCCAGAAAGGCGTAATTTATCGGACTCCTGTGCATGCAGAGATACACCACTCATACCTATGAGCAGTCCTATCATCATCCATCTTTTCATAGAATTACTTACCAGCTACCTCTTTCACCTTCTTATATAGCTCTACTTCAGCACCATCGGTATAGCCGTTGTGCTTATAAACAATCCTGCCTTGTCCGTCAAGCAATACGGTATAAGGTACAGACTGGATTCCTAACGAACGACGGAACTCACCATTAGTATCGAGCAACACGTCGTAACGCCAGCCATTCTGGTCGACCATAGGCTTTACCTTATTGACATTCTGAGCCTGATCGATAGACACAGCAACAAGTCGAACACCCGTTTCTTGCTGCCAATCGTCATAGACCTCATCAATACTTGTGAGTTCACGATTACAAGGCTTGCACCAAGTAGCAAAGAAAGCTATGATAAGAGGTTTGCCATTGTTTGAGATAGTGTCGGTTTGTACGGTTCTCCCTTCTATGTCCTTGAGAATCACTTTGGATAGACGTTCTTGTGCAGACGCTGCAAAGCTTACCAACAACAAACAAAGGGATAAAAATAATTTATTCATTGTTTTTAATTATATTGCAGCTACAAAAATACTAAAAAAAAGCGATAAAACAAAGAAGAAACTGCCAAAGACTGACAAGACTACATACCTTAATCTATTTTAGATGCCTTTGCTATGCATATTAATCCTACTAAACACATTTCTTTCAAAGGAATACTGTCTTATCTTCAAATAAGTTTTATCTACTTTTTGACATCTGATGTGCTCCCCAAATTAAGTAAATAGAACCTCTCGCTGTAATTGACGCCCTTATATTCAGCCCTCCGCACCATCGGTGTTAGTACTCCGCACCACATGTGCGGAGCCTTAGCACCATACGTGCGGAGCATCAACACAACAATCAAAAACGGTAAGAAGGATTATTTTATAACGCTATTATAGTTCATAACCATCAATGACTTACTCACACAAGATTTCATTTTCTGTACAAGGCACATATAATACCTTTCCCGACAGTAGCTTATCAGCTGCTTAAGACCAGCTATATAAACAAAAAAAGATTACTTGTCGGCAACCTTAAAGTTGCTAACAAGTAATCTTAACTGTATACGTAGTACCTTCAATGAATAGACTACGTTATGTCATTTCTTCTGTAAAAGCCGTTACGCTTACTTACTGTTTTGTTTCTTCTTAGACCCTTTCAGCCACATATAACCTATCAGTAAGATGAAAGCAGCCAAGATACAAAGTAGCTGTACGGCATATTCTTGTGGGTGAACCCAGAACTCCTTAAAGAAATTAATACGTCCGAGAATCTCTACTGGAGTCCAGAATACAATCACAGTAGCGATTGCCATACGGATATTTGCACCCCATGAAGCAATATAAAGCTGCTTTTTCAACATATAAAGTGCACCGAAGAAACAGCCAATACCTACCAAGAATGTCACTGGGTGATGGTCGCCAAGGAAGTTCTTATCGTAACAGAACATCAGTAAGAGGTAAGAAGCCCAAAGAATCATGTTCACCTCCATAAAGGTGACAATAGATGTATGGCGTGTCATTGGTTGGAAAGCAATCTCATTCTTACGCTTTCCGAAAAGCCGTTTCTGAATCCATGTGATAAAGTTACAACCATTGCGTGTACTGAAGATATACATTGTCATCATCATCATCCAGAAACCAAAAGAAGCTGGAAGAATCAGATATTCTGGCTTAGTAACGACCTGTCCGTGTTCAATCTCTGGTTGTACACCAAAGCGGTGAGCGTAATATTGGAAGAGAAACTCCACCCAGCCAGTCCAGAAAAGCAAACCACCAATAAGTCCCCAGAGTGTCTGACGAGTATCGCCTTTGACAAACACACCGATAATGACCATTATCAAACCTACGAATCCCATAGTAAAGCCAGCATAATGTACGGCTTCTGTAGTCATGGTCTTTTCCATCATGATCATAAGAGCATGACCCAAAGGCATCGTGAACAACACAAGGATAAACGAGGCGAGTGTTCGCCATAAATAGATTTTACTTTTTCCCATAAATTAAAAACGTATTGAGAGCTTAAAATAGTTTATCAACATCAACTGACATTCCAATCATTAAGTTTGTTCCATCAGTCAATGGACAGTTCAAATAATAATATTCTGGTTTATAATTAAAGATGTTATCAAGGATTACACTTACCTTCACACCCTTACTGATGCGCTGCACCAAGGAGAGTTTGAAGAGTGCATATGCGGGGTAATGAATCGTTTTTATACCCTTAGAGATGTCATAGTAATCAACAAATTCTTCATTGTCAACTGCCGAGAGTAAGCGTCCATCCAATCCGATGTTCGTTCCATAGTTCTTTAACCACTGATGATCCCAATCTATATGACCTGTCATAGAGTGTTTGCGAGCAGGTATATACTGGTTGTTTACAGCGTTACTATTCTTGTCTTTTGGCAAGCGTTCATTGGTATAAGCATAACTTAAACGAGCTGTAAGACCATTTGTCCAGCGTGCTTGTGCCGTTGCTTCTCCTCCACTAACTGTATAGTTGTCCAAGTTAAGGTAAGGAAGACGTGGGATAATGTCTGATGGATTCTTATAGTAAGGTGCACCTGTTGCAATCTTGTTTTCAATCTTGTTGCAATAAGCACTTACTGTAAAGTTATAGCGACCCTTGGTATAATCAACCGAAGCATTAAAGTTCTGGCTTACTTCTGGTTTCAAAGAAGGGTTGCCTTCAACAATCCATATACCCGACATATCAAAGTTATAGTACTTCTCTTTCAATGTTGGAGCACGGAAACCCATACCATAACTGAAACGAACATTCAAGTTATGTACTGGCTGATAACGTGCACTTACCTTCGGAGTCAGCCGGGAGATGCGTCCGTCTGAGAAGTAGTCGTAACGCAAGGCACCTACAACCTCCCACTTCGGACTGATGTTCCAGTCGTATTGTGCAAAGGCATCGAAAGAGTCTTGCTTACGGATTCGACCCTCCAAGTTGGTATTGAAGAGATAATCATGCATATAGTCTGCACCCACAGAAAGGACATTTTCACCCTCGAAAGTATGATTATAAAGTAAGCGAAGACTGTTCTGTACATTTGAATAGTCACGTATATCCAGCCGAGTGATGCGCTGATAATCTGACTTATCATACTGGTCAAAAGCATAGGAGAAGTCAACACTATTAACAAGGTCTGGTGTCCATGTTCCACGAAGACCACCTGAAAAGTCACGATAGCGTTCTGGTACTTCCGATGTACGTACCAACTGGCGGTAGAAATAACCTGCACGTCCTGTCAAACGAAGCTTTTCATTCAATCTAAAAGTGAGCTGTTCCCTAAAGTTCCAAACAGCATCACCATAGATAGTTGAGACAACTCGTGTGATTGGATTGGGTCCATTGTGTACATTAAAGTTGTCAGAACTATTCCGATTCACTGTCAGTAAGTTGTTCCACTTGCCTCTTGCGTATTGCCATGATAGTCCATAACGTTGCTCATTATGGCGACCAAAGCGCATGTTAAGGTTGAGTGCGCATGGATTAGGCTTTTTCTTGGTGATGATATTGATAACTCCACCGGCAGCATTAGAGCCATAAAGGGCTGAAGCAGCACCTTTCACAATCTCGATATGGTCAACATTATCCATACCAATACGAGTGAAGTCGACATCGTCCATCGTCTCACCAGCAAGGCGTTCACCGTCAACAAGAATCAACATACTCTGTCCACCAAAGCCAGAGAAGTTCATATGTACCTGCTGATTCATGGCGTATGAGAACTCAATACCTGGTATTACCTGCTGCAATACATCACGCAGATTGGTGGCATCTGTCTTCATAATATCATCAGCTGTGATGAGTTTCGTCAACACAGGGGTATTGGCAAGTAGCTTCGGTGTACGTGTTCCCGTCACTACAACCTGTTCTAACTCTAAGGATTTGTATATAGAATCAGGCAACTCATCAGCCCACATCGCTGTAGGAAGCAGACAAACAAGAGCTGATAGTATAATGGCTTTTTGTTTCATAACCAATCAAAAGATCTCATAACCTTATCCCTATTCTCTGAAAGAGCCGTTTGTGGGATGGTTTTCTGTTGTAGTTAATATGGATATTTATAATTGATTTTCAACCAACATTTGGTTCCATCGGTACCAATATAGTTCTCCAACTGTAGAGCAGCATACTTTCCATTCTTCAGACGAAGAATAAAGACATGACTATTCATGGTAAAAGAAGGAGGCATTGGAGGTATTTCGATTTTCAACCAAGAGGAAAGTACCTTATTGATACGTATTCCTTGACAGCCAATCAGACTCATAAGCATCTGCGACTGGTCCTCCCAAACCTCGTTCTCTGTCCATTCATCTTCTTGGAATGTTGCTCCTAAGAAATAGGAACTATTCTTTGGAAGTTCATTCAAAGAGGTGTACTTCGTTTCAAGTACGGCACCACCGTTCGTCCTTACATTGTTACGATGAAAGGCAATGCTCCACGACTGTGGTTCAGGTTGTGCATCTGTAGCAGTAAAACTACGCTTTTCATTTACCGAGATACCTTTTCCAAAGACATCAAACCAGTAAGTGTACATTCCCGTTTTCCCATCACCACTACCCGATGTCAGACTCGTTGGGATAGCATAATGCGTGAAGTTCGTCTGTGCCTTAAGCAATCCTGCAGTGTCTTTACGCTCGATATACATCTGTAAAGAGTCAAAGTCAACATAATACCAGTCCTTCCAACTGGCAGCATTAACAAGGAGTTGACCTTCCGTTGTTACATTTGCTGTGGCTGGAGCCTCATCATATATATCTTCAAAAATGCCGTTACAGGCTGTTACCATCATCATAATGGCACAGCCTGCAAGGATAGAAATAGGGCGAAATACTCTGTGCATGAGCGTATAACGTTTTACTTAGCCTTCTTACCAGTATAAGTTGCTGAGATTGGGAATGGCATAGCACCTATCTTATAATTGTTAGTTATGGTCAATGTACCATCCTCAGCAAGTGTAATAGTCATCTTACTTGTTTTTCCAAACTCGTAATTTTCATCCTTATTCATCGAACCACCGTTTGACTTGAAGTGTACTTTGATGCCGTCTTCACTATAGTCACGACTAAAGCTATTGGTTGCCTTATCGTATGCAAGGTTCTTTACGGTGTATGTTCCTAATGTCAAGTTTCCTGCCACAGTAACTCCTGTGTACTTCTCTTCTGATGCTGTCACATTGATAGAGCCATCTTCATTAGCAGTAACCTTATACTCAACCGTTGCAGATGTGAATGGACCAAACACTCCACCCACCTTCAAAGAGGTCGTACCAGTATAGTTTCCTGCCACCTTAGACGCTGCTGAAGCCTCAGCATAATGCCAAGTAATATCAGTACCACCCATGAGTGATGGGATTGTTATCTTAATTTCTCTCATCGAACCACTCATTGTTGCATCATACTCCTTCGCTGCGCCACCACCATTTGGGTTTGCAATCTTCATCTTTCCAGTACCGTTAATAGCATGATTAGCCATGGTTATCACGAAAGAACCAGTACCCCACTGAGTATCGGAGAACTCTGCAAGGAACTTACCACCGTCCTGCAACACCTTAATCTTAGCGCCATTGTCATAACGCACATTATTAATCATCTTGTTCTTTACAGTCAGGTAGCCTGCAAACTCGTGTATCAACTTTGGTTGTGAAGGGGTTTCACTTGGTAAGAACTCAATCTTTGAAATATCTGATGCGTTATAAGTTACAACGCTACCATCTGTCTTGGTTACCTTTAATGACTGTGCTTGTACTGCGAGTGCACTCAAGAAAGATACGATTACTAAAGTAAAAATCTTTTTCATTTACGTATGAATTTAAATGTCTTAGATAATGATTTAACTACAAAAACGCCTGTCTGTCCGTCGAGAGGAATCTCAACAGTACCGCTTTGGCTTACGGTGGCACGACCTACCAACTGTCCGTTGATTGTGTAAACAGCTACTTGACTACCTGCTTTCAGCCCTTCTCCCTTCAGGGAGTTGCCAAAAGAAAAGACAGCATTGTTGCTTTCTACATCTAACGTTCCAATACCAGTTGATTGATTAGCAAAAGCAAAAGCACGGAAATCTGTCAGAGGATACTCTACTGTTTGGCTTCCAGCAGTCAAAATCATAGCGGTGGAAGTGAAAGTAACAGTAGGTTTCTCAGACAGAGCAAAATAAGTGTCTTTGCCATCTTTGTCACTTACTTTCACATAGTCAGCAGCAGAGGCAGAGAGTGTGCTCATGGAAGCTAACAGTGTAACAGCAAGCGAAAGAAATAAAGTTTTAATTCTCATATTACTGATTCTGTTTATATTAATTTCTAATTGAGTGCAAAATTATAAAAAACACCATTATAACACAATACCCATTAATAGTGATTTTAACCCAAATTAGACAACCTAACAAAGAAAGATAAAATACAAGACAAATGTAAACTGATATGAAAAGTATGCGTCTTATACAAACAACTACTCCCATATTACTGATCATTGTAAACTATTTTCATGCAACTCAAATCTAATATATGCTCTTTTGGCTTCTAAAAGACGCCTAATTGACTTGTAAAAGATGCCCTTTTCAAGTCTAACTAACGCCCTTTTCAAGTCCAATTAGGCACCTTTTACATTGCCACTTTATAACTAACTGATTCCTTGGCGGTTACAAACCTACTTTTAATACGCATTTTTATCCTTGTTTGTAGGTATTCTATTTGAAATTATGTAATTATTTTTCACAACCTTGTTTGCGGATTTTCGAAGTATTAAAATGAAAAGTTTTTATGTCAGAGGATGATAATAGAATAGACCATTGGGGGCCTTAGGTATATTTTTGTTTAATGAGTACGTTCGGTTCTTTCGTTAAAGCTATACGAAAAGCATCTACACTTTAACAGAAGAGCCCACTATAATCTATCAAACATGAGCAAAATATCAAGCACAATCGCATCTCATCTATGTATAACAACAATAAAGGCTGAAATCCACAATCGGATATCAGCCCATTAGTATTAGGTATTGAAAGAATGAACCTTACCTTATTTGTTAGGAAATAAGTGAGACTTACTATGTTAAGATTTGTCTTTGCTTCATTTCCAAGTATTTATTGATAACATCAATACTGAGATTGTCTGGCGTTGTCAAAACACTATAGATACCATGCTGACGCAGTGTTGATACTATCAAACGTTTTTCATTAGCAAACTTCTCAGCAATAACATGCTGGTAATATTCCTCTGTTGAGTGCTTCGGAGAACGAATATAATCATTCATTTCTGCATCTTCAAAGAAGACAACGAGTACACGATGCCACTGACTAAGCAACTTCAAGTAAGCCAACTGACGATTGAGAGCTGTCATACCAGAGAAATTTGTGTAAATAACGAACAAACTACGCTTGCTAACTTGTTTATGTACATTGGCACATAAACCACTAAAATCACTTTCACCAAACTTTGTTTCCTGTGCATAAAGTGACTCTAAAAGAAGTTGCATCTGACCTGTTTGCTTCGAAGGAGCAACGAACGTGTCCATTTTATCAGCAAAGGTTATCAAGCCTGCCTTATCATCACGGCGCATAGCAACGTAGGACAACACTAAAGAAGCATTGATACTATAGTCGAGAAGCGTCATTCCACGAAACGATTGCTGCATAACACGTCCCTTATCAATAACCGAGAATATCTGCTGAGAACGTTCGTCACGATAGACATTCACCATCAACTGATTGCGACGTGCACTTGCCTTCCAGTTTATACTTCGGTATTCATCACCTTTCACATAGTCTTTTATCTGTTCAAACTCTGTGTTATTACCTGCTCGACGTATACGCTTTATACCCATCTCAGTGAGATTATTGCTTATCGCCAGAAGTTCATAGCGATTCAGCATCATATAAGAAGGATAAACCTTTACGTCTTCTGCGTTACCCAAAGTATAACGACGTTCGACAAGTCCCAAGACAGTACGTGTGAAACAACGAATCTTACCAAAGGAGTAGACGCCACGCTTCATTGGTCTGAGCGTATAACGAATCGTATTCTTTCCCATCGCTACAAGATGACTCTTATAACTTATGTCTCTCCGTTGGAACACTTCGGGAGCCTCATCTATTACCGTCAGCCATACAGGGAAGGAGTACTTACTTTCCAGACTTATCTTGACAACATTCTTATCACCATTAGAGAAACGTTCTGAGCAGGTTCGCTTCGCTGTTATTCCACGACGATGATAGAGCATAACAGCATCGACCACAACCATAGCAGCAAAGATAAAGAGAAGTATCTTTGCACCCATGAAAAGCTGTGGGAACACATAACCAAAGCCTGCGAGCAGAGTAAGGCCTGCTAATATAAAATAAAACCTTTTAGTAAGGAACATTTCGTCTTTATTTATTTGAGTGCTTCTCGGCTAACCTCATTACTTAGGTACTTCGACCTTGTCAATCAACTTCTGTGCAACCTTCAATGGGGTATATCCCTCCATTTCAGCCTCAGCAGTAAGGATAAGACGATGTTGAAGAATACTTGGCGTAACAAACTTAATGTCTTCTGGTGTTACAAAGTCGCGACCACCCAACAAAGCTGAAGCCTTAGCAGCATTGAGCATAGCCACAGAAGCACGTGGGCTGGCACCGAGATAGACAGCCTTTGAGGTACGTGTCTGCTGTACGATGTTTGCAATATAGCGTAAAAGGCTCTCCTCTACGAATACCGTATCAAGTTTCTTGCGCATCTGCAGAAGTTCGTCAATAGTAAGTATTGGCTTAACATCTTCCAACTTGATGAGGTTTCGCTTCTCCTGATGACGCTTAAGGATGTTCATTTCCTCATCAACAGAAGGATAACCCATACTTATCTTAAAGAGGAAACGGTCGAGTTGAGCCTCTGGTAGACGATAAGTACCTTCCTGTTCTACTGGGTTCTGTGTCGCAATGATTGTATAAACATCGCTCATACGACGACTTGTGCCATCAATCGTCACCTGACGTTCCTCCATTACCTCGAAAAGAGCTGCCTGTGTCTTTGCAGGAGCACGGTTGATTTCATCTACAAGGACGAGATCTGAGAACACAGGACCTTCATGGAAGTCAAACTCAGAGGTCTTCATATTGAAGACTGTCGTACCAAGTACATCACTTGGCATGAGGTCTGGCGTGAATTGAATACGACTGAAACGCGCATCAATCAGACGAGACAACAGACGTGCCAACAAGGTTTTAGCAACACCAGGCACACCTTCTATCAGCACATGACCATCTGCAAGAATCGCTGTTAACAACAGAGCAACTGCCTCCTGCTGCCCAACAACAACCTTACTTATCTCTCCTCGCAACTGCTTCACCTTTTCACTGAATGCAGCAAGGTCGGTTCTTTCTTCTTTATACTCTTCCATCTTATTTATTGTTTGCTCTTCAATTACATTATTCTTTTGCTCATCCATAGCATTTATAGCTTATTGATTATCATATCCATACCGTCTATTGCCTTTCGCAGAGCAGCATCTTTTAGTTCATCATTACCCTGCAAATAACGATCGACACGGTCAAGTATCATTCGCACTTCAGCCTCTGGCATTCCTGTTCGAATGGCTATCTGTGCTATATTCTCCTTCCTTGACTCAACATCTTCGATATCTATCATCGTCATACGGCGTAACGTCTCTGCAAAGTAACTATACTTTTTCTGCAGCAAGTCTCGATTAATATGCTTCTGATGATAAAGGGTTCCAATCAACTTCACGAACTCTAAAGAACGATTTGCTGGTTCCTCTACCACAGGGATAACACGTTGTCGTCTTCGTGCGTAGAACACACAGAAGAGTAATAGTCCTCCTAAGGTAAGATAGATAGCCCATCGTAGCGGTTCATTTTGCAACCAGAAGCGTAGTGGAGTATCTGTTTCAAATTCCGTATAAGGACCGTATGCTTCAGTACGGATAATAGGTAAGCCTCTAAACTGCGACATCAAACGGAAAACGAGTTCGTTTGTTTCAGTATCAAGGATGCCATAATTGGTCATCAATAATGGATCACAAGAAACAAAGAGTTCTCCCTTTCCTCGTTTAATCTTAACCACACGTGGCACCCAATAGCCTTCTGTAGAATCAGATTCTTCCTCTGAAACCCAACTTTTAACAAAAGTATCACACGTAACTTTCCCGTCTACTACTACATAACTACCCATCATAGCAGAATAGACATGGTATTCTTTTTCCTGATAAGGCAACTGTCGAGGGAAAACTAAGGTATCATAAGGAATTGACTGATTCGCAATGGACGACTTAACCTCCATAGGAGAGAAACCATTCTGCCCATAAATAGATATTTGCAAATCAGGATATAGAGAATCAGGCTCAATATCAGACGCTGCAATAAACACCTTATTACCAGCTCTCAACAGTCTATCCAACGAACGGATGTCCGTTGCAGAAGGGCTAAAACGGTCTGTTTGAATTAAGAAAGCATGCGGTTTCTTACCATATCCGTCACGTTCCAACTGTGCTATTGTCTTCTTTGTTACCTCATAACCAGCAGGAACAGACTTCTCCATCAGTGAGTCGAACACCGCACAACCAAATGGCTGCTTATCGTAATGATTAAAGGTAGGCTCCCAAACAAACTTTGAAGGCGCATTCCACTCTAATAGGAATACAAAGACAAGGAAGCCAGCTACGAAGAACCAAAACCTTTTGTTCATTCCTTACCTCCTTCCTTTATCTTGCTTTCTAAGTCTAACAGTAGTTCTACGAGCTCTTCAGACGCTTGATAATTACCATATCTTACACGCATAAAAGCTGTTGTCATTCGTTCGAAGTCTACAGATAGGAACTCACGAGTGTATTGAGTTGGGGTCTTATAGAGCTGCCAACTAATCTTATTACCATCTGATAACCAACGAAGTGTGCGCAGATAGACAATTCGAACAGCCTTGTAATAATCCTTCTGTGCCATTGCTTTGGCATAGACAGCATCAAAGTCAACGCCATAGATATTGTCTTCTTCATCATTTTCATTCGTCACCTTACCCGCTCTACCAAAGAGTTTGAACTGATAACGATACAAAATGAAAGCGATTAGAGCAATAAAAGCAAGTGCAATAACAATGTATATCACGATACGGAAGTCCCCCTTACTCTGAATACTAAATAAATCAGAGAGGAACTCGCCTATCTTTGACATCAGCCAATCCCACCAATCAAGTTCAGGTGCCTGTAACTCTCGCGCATAGTTGTACGCTTCATCAGCACGGTACTGATGAAGCAACGCCGAATCACACGACAAAGTATCACTTAATGGCTGTAACATAGGACTGAATTATCAGAGTTTACCGAAGTTATCAATATCTGTATCTTTCTCTGCTAACTCCTCAAAGTGCTGTATGTCGTCCTCTACAGAGAAGCCATCTTCCTCCTCTGCGATGCTTCCATAGTGAAAAGCTAAGGCAAAGGTAGAGATTGTCATCGTAAGATACATACCAAAATTCATGAATACAGATGACAAATAAACGAAGAAGCTATAGACAGGACTTGTTGCAAAAGAGCTTTGAGTAGTATCAGTAGCCAGCAAAACTGACTTCACAACCGTCAATATATACCAAGGAATTGATGTGAATGAAGACAGGATATTAGTCAAGAATCCTATCACAAACATCAAGCCAAACAATGACCAGAATGAATGGAAGCCAAGTTTTAAGCCACGAGTTATTGAGCTAAACAACGTTTCCTCATCTTCAAAAATATAGACAGGTAATGCCATAGAAACTGGTAAGCAGCACACTACTAACGCAAGAATTGGTATAACGGCCAGTATCGGTGCACTTGTGATAGCAGCAAAAGAAATGATAAGAACCAAAACTACGATAAACAGAGCTACAAGAACCACAGTCATTAACAACGAACGTTTAATCACCTGAATGATTATAGGTTTTAAGTCGCTCAGTGTCGTATTACGAAGTCTATTTGGACTTTTATGATAGTATTTCACCATACTATAGCAGATTCCAGCCAACAAGGTAGAACCTATCAGCAGACAAATACCATATCCCACGTACGAAGCACCTAATCTAAGGAGCATCCCCTGCGCCGCGTCTACATCCTCCCCCATATCGAAGGTATTGGTATAATAAGGTGCTAAGATCTTCATCATCATCTCCATAGCGAAACCTTGTACCAAACAAAGTGGCAAGAGTAGATAGGTACATGCACGCAACAAAAACTTAAAGTTCTCACGAATAAACTCAAAAATCGCAGAGAACTTCTCGCCGAAACTACGAACTTGATAAAGTTCAATCTTTGGTCTTTCTATTTGCATTTTCTAAATGATAATTACGCTTATATGGTAAGTAAATAAAATAATACACGACAAACGCCAATGATACGAATATGATACCAATGCGGATAAAGTCATTCAACTCTGTATGACGAGTAATGAATGCTTCGATAAAACCTGCCATGATAAAGATAGGCACTGTTCCAACAACAATCTTCATTCCCCTCTTTGCACCTCGTTGAAAGCTAACCAAACGCGAGTAAGTACCTGGGAATAACCAACCATTACCGATAGCCAAGCCTGCAGCACCTGCCACAATGATTGCTGAAAGTTCCAACGTACCGTGTAACATCGTGGCTAAAAGGCTTTCACCTAATAATCCATGCTGATAAAAGAAGGTATCAAAACAACCAACCATGATACCATTTCGGAACAGAAGAAAGCCCGACATAAAGCTCGTCAATACGCCCGAAACAAAGACATTAAACGATACCATGATATTGTTCAGCGTAATTCCGAGGAACATACTTCCTTCTTCTTCATTACCATACACGCCCATCGGATTACCTTGCGCTATATTCTCAAGTGTCATATCCATATATCCATCGCCAAGTATCAGGCGTGGGAAAGACTCATCTCCTAAGGTTGATACAACGCCTATCAGCACACTCACCATAAAAATAATGAATGAGAGAAGCAACAACTTACGCTCTTTCCACATCACGTCAGGAACCTCCTGCGTCCAGAAAGTTAACAAACGCGACCACTTCTCCCGCTTATTGCGGTAGATTTCATTATGAAGTGCAGAAGCAAGTTTGTTGAGATAGATGGTAATACGTGAACGAGGATAATGTGTCTGTGCAAAAGCAAGATCGGCTGTAAGCTCTGTATAAGCATCAGCCAACTGGTCAGGCATCTCAAATTCGACATTATCTATCATGCCTTCCATTGCCCGCCATTTCTCAATATTATTGCGTATGAAAAGAATCTCTTTCATGCAAAGTCCACACGTAATTTACACATTATTATCATTTACGCAACAAATTTAGAGTTTTTTTCTTACATTTGCAACAGAAACAACATTTAATTATCAAGAAAAATGTCCGAAGCCAATATCATAACAGGCCAGTACGTCCAAATAAGTCAGTCGCCGGCAAGTTTAGGAGAGCGTATCGTTGCACAAATAATTGATAACTTCCTAATTATCTGCTATCTGGTTGGTGTAACCCTCCTAATAGCAGAGTTAAACCTTTCTTTTACCTCGAATGAATTATTCTTCCTATTAGGTATCTACCTTCCTGCCCTCTTTTACCACTTCCTTATGGAACTTTTCAACCATGGGCAAAGTGTTGGTAAGATGGTGATGCATATTCGTGTTGTGAAGAAAGACGGAACAACACCGGGCATTGGTGACTTTTTTATGCGTTGGCTTCTGCAACTTGTCGACCTTGGTTTCTCTGGTGTTGGAGCACTTGTCATTCTTATTTCTAAGAATTCACAACGTCTTGGCGACCTCGCAGCAGGGACAATGGTCATCCAACTTAATGACTATCGCAAGATTCAAGTATCACTTGACGAGTTCTCTTACCTTGATAGAAAGTATAAACCTGTCTATCCACAAGCTGAAGACCTCTCTCTTAACCAACTTGATGTCATCCAACGTACCCTCAACTCTGAATACGGATATGAGCGCGAACGTCGTATTGCGTCCCTTGCAGCTAAGGTACGAGAACATCTCAAAATATCTGACACGAACACTGCTGATGAGAAGTTTCTTTATACAATCGTACGTGATTACCAGCATTTCACGTTGGAAATAATATAAAGAAAAAGGGAAAAGGCGAGTATAAAACAGCATGGATATCTAAGAGAGCTGCGCTGTATAACTTTGGTATTAGTGCCTTACGATGCCATGTTATAACGACAACTATAAAGCGTTCTACCCATTTTCACCCAACGTATTTTTGCTTAGCACATGATGTGCGGATGCCTAACACACATGGTGCTCATGCCTAACACATGATGTGCGGAGCATTAAGCACATTGCTATAGGTTATCAAAACAAGTACTACTGATTGTTAGAAAAGAGTTATGATGACGTCTCTTAGAAAAAAGATAATAGCTATCGGAGGTGCATTGGCTTACCCATCCATAAGTCTAACACCTGATATTACAAGAGAACACTTCTGTGGGAAGTGGGTACTTGTGACGGGTGCATCGCATGGAATAGGGAGAGCATTAACCGAAAAACTAATTAGTGCAGGTGCAAATATCTTCCTCATTGCTCGAAGTGAAGCGGACTTACGCCTCTTATGTGCCAAAGCTAAGCAAATGGGTAGCAGTGCAGACTACTGCGCAATAGACCTAAGAGACAGGGAAAAGTTGGAACAGCTTTGCCAAAAACTAAGGGAAACACTACCACGGTTAGATTACTTCTTTTGCAATGCGGGTAAATCTATCCATCGCAAGATCAATGAGGCACAGGACCGCTTACACGACTATGACCGTACGATGGACCTCAACTATCGTTCCTTGGTTGCGCTTTCATTAGCTATCTTACCTGCCTTGAAAGCAAGTAAAGGGAGTATCATCTATTCTTCATCAGTGAGTACACTCTATCCAATGGCACCGGGCTGGTCGGCTTATCATGCCTCAAAAAGTGCGGCAAACACATGGTGCGAAACGGCAGACAGCGAGTTTGCGCCGTTAGGTGTTCACGTGCAGATAGCTTTTTTACCCTTGGTTCACACAGCAATGTCGGATGTCAACGAACAATACAAGCATCTACCTGCTTACAGTCCACCTGATGCTGCCAACATTCTGTTAAAACTCGCCATACGAAAGGTTAGAACTTATAAACCTTGGTGGGCAAAGTTATCAGCCCCAATAGCCTATCTCTTTGCTCCGATTATCCACCTATATTATAAGCGATTGCCATGAGAAGAAAGAATGAAGCTATCCTTTCAATCCTCTATCGCTTACACATAATCTCACCAAAGGGTTTATTTGTGTGGGCAAAAAGCCTCATCTTGGAAGGTATTAGCCTAATGGCACTGCTTCGCTTTGTTGCTTATTTCTATCCACAACGCTGTGCTATCATTGATGACTGCCAATCTTTGACCTATCAAGAGCTCTATACTCGTACTCGTCAGCTCGCACAAATTCTCCACATAAAATACCACCTCCAACCCAAAACGAGAGTGGCTTTGATAGGACGTAACAGCCTTATTTTGACTCTCCTGCTGCATGCACTTTCACGATTAGGCATACGCACGACCCTACTAAGCACTGACTTGGGAACTGAACAGATAACAGCTGATTTGCAGAAGCACCATTACCACCTTATTATATACGATTCAGACCTCAAACAGATACCTACGGAACTTCCCTGCATAGCTGTTACAACAGAGAAGATAAACGACATTCTTTTAGATAAGCATTCTCAAATAAAGAAAAGAAAACTCCCTAAAATCTGGCGAGGGAGAGAAATCGTCATTCACTCTGGAGGAACAAGTGGCAACATTAAGAGTATTGCCCGCCGTCCTTCTCTCACCTCTTTTCTCCCTCCACTGTTTGCCTTACTGCGCGACATTAAAATCTATCAATATGAGCGTGTGCTGATTTCACTGCCCTTCTATCATGGTTTTGGACTATCAACGCTTATCATCTCCTTGCTTATGGGTAAGAAGATATGTCTGCAAAAACGCTTTGATACGCTCCAGACTTTAGCTATTATCCAGCAAGAAAAGATTGAAGTCATGCCGATTGTTCCTGCTATGCTCGCTCGTTTTTGGCAGATTGAAAATGCAAAGGAGAAGATGAAGAGTCTACGTTGTCTGATAAGCGGTGGCGACAGACTGCCTAAAAGCCTCATCGACATAACTCATCAACAAATTGGTGAGGTACTCTTTAACCTTTATGGTACGTCTGAAGCAGGATTCTTTATGTTGGCAACACCCAAAGAATTAGCTTCCTTTGATGAGACAACCTTAGGTAAGCCTATCCAAGGAGTTGACTGTAAAATAAAAAATCTCAATAAAGAAGGAATAGGAACACTTTGGGTACGTTCTCGTTGGGCGATGCGAGGGCTGCGGAATCAATGGCAAAATACAGGCGATTTAGTTTCTCAGAATAGTGAAGGTTACTTCTTTCATCATGGGAGAGCCGACCGAATGGTGGTCTGTGGAGGTGAGAACGTTCAGCCAGAACACATTGAGCAGGTACTTCTCTCCCACCCTATGATTATTGCAGCACGTGCCTTTAACGTCCCCCACCCTAACTTTGGCAATGTCATCCACACAGAAATAGAATGTACGCCAAAGGCAACTCTAACCGAGGTGACACTTCGCAACTGGCTCCAACCACAATTATCACGTGCGGAAATGCCACATAGCATCCGCTTCAAAACCATTGAAATGCTCTCAACTGGCAAGCAGAAAGCCCGCTAACGGCTCAAGCTTTCAATTCTAAGCACAAGCACCTTCGATTTCTTTTCATGATAAAAAAGAATTATTTTCATGAAAGAAAATATTTCTTTTCACGACAATAAATATTTCTTTTCATGAAAATAATTTGAGAACAATAAAAAGATTAGATAAGTATAGGAGGATTAAAGGAGTTGTGAAGTTCTTCTCTATACCTTTTATCCACTAACAATAAAGCCATCATCAACAACCTATTGCCGTAGATGATGGCTTTACTTTTATAGAATTACACCCCTTCTTAGAGAGGAAGTCTATTCTTTTTCCTCTTGAGGAAGCATGATAAGGGCTTCTTGTTTCTTACCATCCATCATTATCTTCAATGGATTTGGGAAACG
>FLSC01312255.1_pt1 | contig 23878 bp, 30 predicted proteins | sample 1550561 | NCBI WGS metagenome assembly FLSC01 (sample SAMEA4031775, study PRJEB14383) | metagenome | biome: human; feature: oral; material: saliva | place: Philippines | collected 2014 | reverse complement strand
CATATTGAAGATTTATCTTGGTTAAATTCACAAGGTGGTAAATGGAATCATTCTCAAATTCATTCTAAAATTATAGAAAAAGCTACTATGTATGGAATTGAAGTTAAGAAAGTTTCTGCTTTTAATACAAGTAAGGAACACCCAATCACGAAAGAAATAGGAGTAGTTAATGATAGAACTATTGAATTTACGACTGGTAAAATTGATAGAGATTTATTAGCTGCTATCAATATTGCGATTCGTTCTACTAATATTAAGCTCAAAAAATCTTTACCAAAAAAGGTAAATACTAAAAGAGTTAAGCCAAAATCAAATAAAAAAGAAATTAAGGAAAAAGTAAATAAATTGAAAGGAAATGGTCAAATTGTGTCATTTCTAGCGAATGTACTTGATTCAACAATTCAAGTTGAATTAGGAGTTCGTCCTCTATCTGAGGTATTACCTTGCAACTCACTTATTGGTTACAATAAGTTACAGGTGTGAGCAACAATCAAACAGTTAAATTTACTCTTGAACTTAATAATGCAAGAGAACTTACAACTAATAAGAAATATTACAAACGCTATGTAAAAGAAGTTGTAAAAACAGTTAAATCTTTTTATCCAGCATTGGACTCCTATTATATTTTATCTGAATTAGAACGTTATGAAATCTTACCAAACGTTTCACGATTTGATGAAGAAGGTTACTTAATTCGCTATGGAAAACAAAGATATGTCACTGCTCAAACATTTGAAGTAAGTGATTCTAAAATCTATTTGGTTGATTTTGATTATAACGCTAATTACTTTATTGTAGACCAAGAACTAGGAATGAAATTAGATACTGATGTTGCTGTATCTGACCCATTCACAAACCACTTCGTAATCTTAGCAAGTGACCTAAATAGATTATTTCATGTTACAGATAAAGAATTACCATTGTTCGTAAAACTTTCAATGAAAACAAATGGAACTTTTAATATTGTTGCTGATGAAAATGTTTTTGCTGGAACAAAATCTAAACTTGCAAATCTTGATAAACAAAAGATTGCTCGTAAGGAATATGAAGAAGAATTAAATCGTATCAGAAGTAAAGTTATTGAAGTCAATAAAGTAATTGAACCGATTATGGGAGATTTAATCCCTAAATTAAGTACAAAAGTAATCAAAACACAAAAAGTTGTTTCTAGTAAAATTGTTCGTGATTCATTTCATGAAACAAGTCAAAAATTCAATGAATTTATTGCTAAGAAATTAGGTTTACGTTGTGATTATAATTCTATTGCATTAAGTTCTGAAATTCGTTGGCCACAAGAAGGTGAATATGGTGGAGCATTATACCGTGAATATGATGGTACAATGTGTGTAGAACAACCTTTAGCAGATAAATACATTGAAAAGAATTACTCTAAAGAAATTAAAGCAATCAAAGCTGAAATTGAAAAATTAAATAAGAAAATGACCGCAAAATCACCAATTCAATTTGAAATTGTTTATGGAATTTCTGTTGGAGATAAAACATCTAACATTTATTCAGGTATTACATTAAAACAATTGCCGCAAGAAATTGATGCTAAATACTTGAAGAAAATGGAAAGTCTATTTAAATAAAATAAAGATTAAGAAAGTCGCTCCATGACTTTCTTATTTTGTTGATTTTTTAGTAACTTTATTATATAATATAACAAAACGATACTGAAAGGTTTATTCAATGAATACTATTGTAGAAAACAAAAGTAAATTAGATGAATTAGTACAAGAGGGATATAAAATCATTTATCCTAACTCTATTGATGGTTTGGATTTTGAAGTTATCATAAAGGAAAAACATCAATTTTCCGAACCGACTATTTTAACACCTATAAAAGAAAGTAGAAATTGCAAATGCTTTAATTTTTATGAAAAGCTATTTAAATATAAAGGATTTTTATTTCTAATCCCTTATCATTTTATGAATACATCTACTCGAGAATATAGTTTACGTTTTGACAAGGGCGAAGCAAGTAAAGAATTTAACTTAGAATGGATTCATATTATTTCGGATAATAATGAGCAGAAAAATTACACTGACTTTTATGAGAAGATTAACTATGTTTTATACAATCCTAAAAAAGATAGATTAGTTTTCTATATTGATGATAAGTTTAAAACCTCTGCAGCTAAATTAGCAGAAACAAAAAAGAATAAAAAACAAAATCTTGAAAGCAAGCTAGAAGAAGATTTACAATCGCTATTTGATTGATACTCCAGCTCTAAGCTGTTTTATAGAATGAACGATAAATGCTATTGAAAACAATATAAACTGACTCAGAGCTGCTTAAACTGCGTGTAGCATTACTTAAAATGAAAGGAATAAATAAAACTATGAACCATATTGTGGAAGAAGAAAAGAAAGATATTTTAGCACCTCATATTGAAGATGGCTATAAAGTTATCCATCCAAATAAAAATGTAAATATTAAATTGATTAGAAAATATAGAGATGAATCTTGGGACTCCGTTAGAACCGCAAGCCATATAAAATCGAGCTTGAATTGCTGGGGTATAAATTTATATGACAGACTCATTAAAAATAAAAATTCTTTATTTTTATCCCCGGGAGATTTTGATGATGGTGCTCTTAAATTAACAATTAAAAGAGCTAGAGCTGAAGCTACAATTGATTTGAGAAATGTTCGTATTTATTCTGATGAAGATTACTTGGGAACAAAAACGCAGTTCTATGAAAAAATTAAATATATTTTATTTAATGCCGAATCTAAGAATTTACGGATTGTTATTGACCAAAATTTCAAAACAAATGCAGCTAAAAAACATGAGCAAATACTAAACGAAAATAAAAATCTTGCAAAGGAATTAGGTATTTAACAAGCTGAAAATAAGCAATGCTAAGCTGTTTTTCTGTAAAGTCGATACATTTATCGAAAAACAGTTTTTACAGTATTAGCGTTGCTTATATGACGATATAACAACCCTTAAAATGAAAGTGAGTAATTATAGAGATGAATGAAATTGTTTCAATGAAAGATGAAAATAGTTTAGATGGATATAAATTGGTTTATCCTAATAAAGGTTTAATAGTAAGATTGTATAAGGAGAATGACAGGGTACTTACTCGCTGTGATGAAAGTTGTTACTTGAGATTTTTTGAGAGTTTGCGTAATGTGAAAGCTCTGTTTATTGAAAAAAGCAATTATCAAGAGACCTTATCTAAAAGTTTTTATAAACCAAATTTTAGGCTAATATTCAACTCATTCAAAGATGATTCATTTAAAAAGGAATATAATATTAGTAAGGTGAAATTTGTAAATGAACAACAAGAGAAAATTGAAATAGCATATCCAAAGAAAATTAAAAATATTTATGTCAATATAGCGGAAGAATCTGTTGTTATTATGATTGATGATAACTTCTGTTCTAAGCATGAGAAAAAACAAACAGCTAAAATGAAAGAGAAAGAAGAGTTTACAAGTAATATTAAGGATTTACTTAATTAGAAAGGTTTAAATATGAATGAAATTGTTTCAATAAATAATGAATTTGATTATGTAAAACAACTCTATCCAAACAATCAAGAATTAAACATCAATATTTGGTCATCTTATGACTATTGTGCTTTAAAGACTGGTAAAAATTGTGAAGACCTAAGTATTTTAGAAAAATTATTAAATCTTAATTCTTTATTTGTAGAACCTGATGAATACAATAGAATTAAGGCTTCTTTAGGTAAATTCAATCCATATCCACAATTAGTTCTGTTTTCTAAGGAAAGTCCTATTAAGAGTCAATTTAAAATAAATAGTTTATTGCTAATTGATTCACAAGGTAATGAGATTGAGCCTAACTATGTTAAAAAGATTGAGAAAATTTATTACAATAAAGAAAATTATTCTTTAGCAATTGTGATTGATGAAAAGTTTTAATCAAGTGAAGAAAAAAGATTAGTGAAATTCAAGAAAAAAGAAAAAGAAAGAAAATCAAAAGAAGAAGAGCACCTAAAAAAACAACAAGAAGAAATTTCGGAGAGAATTAGTAAATTACTTGATTAGAATATAAAATTAAATTATTACTAAGATAAAAAGGAGATAACTATATGCTATTTAAATTAAAAGATACAGAAGTAAAAGAAATTACACCAATTTATAAAGATGAGCGCTATGAAGAAGGCTGGTGTGAAACTTGTGGTGGAGAATGGGTAGATGCTGAAATTGAAGTAGAAATTGTTTTTAGCAATTCAACTTCATATGTTTATAGAAACAATAACAATGCTGAAATCAAATCAATTACTACTGTTATTAACTATCTATTCACTCACTTAACTGACTTTCCAAATATGACTAAAAATGAGTTTATTAACCACCTTAATAAACACCTTGATGAAGATTTCAAAGATTAGAAAGAATGAAAGATGAACAATATTGCTCAAAATTTCAAAGAAAGCTTATTAGCTAATGATTGTAAATTGGTTTATCCCAATCATGAAAAGATGAATGTTAGAGTATTTGCTAAAAGAATAGAGGTCAGAATATTTGCTAAAAAATTTTTTAGCTTAATTAAGAAAGCTCAAGATATGGAACAATTGACTTCCATTCAAAAAATGTTAAATTGGGGCCAATTGTTTTTGAATGAAGAACGATACAAGCATATAAAAGACCTCAAAAAAGACGAGGTTCTAGTTAAATTTTTCAATAAAGAGGGATTTGAAGAAAAATTTATCTTTTCAACTATTAAAATTTATGATGAAAAGGGCGCTCCATATTTCTCATTATATACTAAGAAAATTAAAGAAATTTATTTGAACTTTGACTCAAAAAGTGTTATAATACTCATAGATGAAAGATTCAAGACTAAAAAAGAAAAAGCTTGGATTAAAAAAGAGAAAAAGAAAGGTAACTTCACAAAGAATTTAGATGCTTTGATAAGGTGAAATGATGAAAGAAATGAAGCTGGACAATAATATTTATGATAACAATACTGTATTTGACACAAACGAAAAAGAAATCTTTAATGGTGATTTTAAGGAACTTAAAGAGTTTATGTCAAATACTTTCAATTTCAAATTGACTGACAATGAAGATATGGAAGCTTATGAAGATTTTAATGGTCGTGAGTTTAAAATTCAAATGGGAATCCATATTGACCCAGAATTTCTTAAACAATTAGAAGCAACAGCTAGCGCAGAAGCAAAGCTTGACGAAATCTATAACAAAGTCTTTGGAAAATTCTCAATTAAAGAAATGCTAGAAATGATTAAATCTAAAGAAATTCTAAATTTCATGGAACAATTTATGAATGAAGTACCACTTAGTTTTGACAATCCCTATGAAGCGAATTACTTCATCTTTGAAACTGGAGAGAATTTTATTGAAGAAATAACTTCTCAACTTTACTACAAATATAAAGATACTGGTATTATGATTTCATTCTGCCCTAATACTAATAATATTAACTTTGATGATTTCATGTTTACAACTGATTTATTTGCTACTCAAGAAGATGATGAATATTATATTTTTGAACGAATTAGTGGTCAAGGTGAAACATTCTATCGAATTTTCAATAGTAACGACGGTAAATTATCAGCTAACATTTGGAAAGAAACTATTGAATACAGCAAGGCTCTTAACGCATTGAATGAAAAATACAAGGAGAGAATCAATGAAGCGAATTAAAAGTTATCTTTTTGAAGCTGGAGACACTCTATATCATGTGGATAAACAAGGTGAAGTTTATTCTTTTGAAGTGACAGAAGACTTACTTAAACCCCAATCAGAAATGCCTACCTCATTCCTTGATAATTATGTTTTTAAACCATATACTCCAGTAACTGTCTATGATAATTACGGACGATTGTGGCTATGGTCAGCTAAAGGCCATTGGACTGGTTCTGGTATGGGTGCTGGATTTGAAGTTGAATATTCAAGTAAAGTTGCTGATGTTTTTATCACTGAAGAAGAAGCATTTGAATTTAGCAAAGTTCGTAAAAAACAGAATGAAGAAAATGAATTTTTTGATTCTTATGCAACAATTCATATTAAGCATGCAGTATCAGATAGAGTGTTAGAATCATTAGCATTTACAAAATATTCATTAGTTAAGCTTATTGAATTAGTTAATATTTATAGAACAGAAAATACTCCAATTAGAATTTCTGTTTTGGATTATGACGGGAATGAGTTTGCTTATTCTGAAATCGAAAAAGAATTAGAAAGATTTTATTAAAATGAATTATTTAAGTATTTGTCAAGAATTAGAAGAAGTAAAAGCAAGTATTAAAGATTATGAATCTAAAATTGAAAGAAAAAAGTCCAGAGCTGAGAAATTGGAAGAATACAAAAAAGCTATGGAAAATGGTGTTAAACCAGTTTACGTTGAATCACAAGAGTTTGTAAAACCAGTAAATCCCATATTCATTCTTCTTGAAAGTAAATTATATTTTGAAGAGCTAAAGAAAGTTTTGTTAAGTGATTATAAATCATTGGAGAAGAATCCAGTATCACTTGTACAAGATAATTGGCATTGTTTTATGTTAAAAAGTAACTCAGGGTATATTCGCTCTGACGAGAGCAAAGTTGTTTTTCATGAAGCTTTATCAGATGATTATTACTCAGAACTACTTTTAGAATTAAATAAATTAGAAGATTTTAATATTGAAAGAACAGCACAAAGTTTATCAATAATTCAAAATGACCAGTTTCCAAGTCGTAAATATGTTGAACAATTTGACTATGGAGTACTTAAGGATATAGTCAGTTTTAAAGTTGATAAATTTGAAAAAGTTTTACAATTACTTAATTTTCCAAAGGAAATAGAAGTTGTATTAGGACGAGTACAATATGTGTTAAATGAAGATACTAAAGAATATGAATTACAATTTTTAAACTTGAAAGATGAATTGCAAGTAAAGGGTGATTTATTTGAAAACAACAACATTAAAAAACAATGGTCAAATAAAATTTATTCTAAGAATCACTGAAGAAAATGATTTATTTACAAATAACTGGGTAGATGAAAGTTTTGAGTATCTAGCTAGAGCTGCAAACAAAAAAGATACAGGTAGAGATTTAATCTTAACTATCCGAAAAGGATTAGGGAAATTAGAGTACAAAATTGAAAAATTAACTTATGAATATGAAGGCCGCGGCAAAAATATTAAAGTTAAAGAATTGAAATTAAGTGATAACTCTGATAATGAAACGGAATTAAAAGTCATTTTTGAAAGACGCTGCTCTATCCCAGAAAAGATTTATAATCATATTAAAGCTCAAGTAAATCATGCTCTAAAATCTTATAAAGATAAGAGAACTGAATTAAAACGATTTAATCAACAAGAACTTGAAAACTTAATCAAAAATAACACAAAAGAAAAGGAAGATTAGTTAAAATCTTCCTTTTTTGTTTGACAGTATAATTACTTTATAATATAATAGAAATATAAATAAAAGAGGTAAAAACAATGAAAAATTATATGGATATTATCAATGCTGAAACTGAATTGTTGAAAAAGAAAAGGAAAGTTGAATTAGATTACGAAAACGAAATGAAAGCTATCGAAAAACGATTAGCTGAATATGAAGAATATAAAAACGATTTTAAAAATGGTAACGGAGATTGGGCTTTAGCAAAAGAATATGTAACTTTATATAAACCATTTAATCTTTTGAGAAGATTTGATACTTTCATTCCTAAATTAAAAGATGCTCTAAAAGAAAATTGGCAACTAATGCTTGAAAAAGATTTGCTATTGTTAGATGAAGCAAATAGCATGACTTATAGAGTATTTGCTAAACTTGTTGATAAGAATAACTCATACAATTACCCTAAATTAGGAGAAGTGCAATTCTTAGAAAATACACCTTATTTTGAAAAATTATATATGGAGCTAGATGAAGTTAATTACAAGTATCTTAAAAATGTACAAGGTATAGAGTATTGTAAAAATCTATCAAAAGACCCATTCCAAAATTTGAGAGAGTTAAATTATATTTGGTCATTTAAACTAAAAACAAAAAAGTATGATTATACTAAACTTGTGAAATTACTTAATTTTCCACAAGAATTTAGTTGCTATGGTTCAAAGGGCGAAGAAGTAAGATACAAGTTAAATGGTACTTCTTATGATTTGTATATTTGGGACACTGATAATAAAGTATGGATAAATTATAAAAAACTTGTTGAAACGGAGTAATTAAAATGAGAGAAACTTATCTAACTTCAAGGGGGGAAGAATGGCTTAAACTTGAAGAAGCTATAAAAGATGAAGAAAAAATTACAAAATTTAACTTCACCAAAGATAGTACAATCTTTTTGCCTGATACTACTGAACTAAAACTTGAAATTGTAGATGGTAAATATAAACCAATTGATTTTGATTGGTTCGCCAGAAGAAATTACTAATAAAAATATTATGGAACCGAAATATGGTGGAACTTGGGCTGATAATAAATTCATTGAAAATAAAGACCACAAATACTTTATTACTGAACTTGCAGCTCTAGTAGATAGTCTATAAAGAAAGAGAAGTGGAATATGAAATATAGTAACATGGAAGAATTGAAAGACATTCTTACTCAAAATAAATTCATTAAAGAACCATATGAAGTAAATTTTAATTTTGATGAAGAATTTGAAGAAGTAACAATCCAAATCAGTAATGATGATAAAGTTGTTTATGATAAATCTTGTCATATTACTGGTATGTCTGCTCTCCTTAAAAATATTGAAGAAGAAGGCTACCCTATACTTATTAAAAAATTAAAGGGTTATGACTCAACATTACCATTAGAAAACATTGGTAAAACCAAATTGGAAGAAGAAGTTATCTTTACCGACCCTTGCTATACACCAAACGAAGCAAAAAACAATAAAGTAAAGATTAAACCAGGTACTTGGAATGTTTCTTATGCACAACTTGGACTCTTCTTAAATCGTCCGGAATACTTAATCCTATCTCATGAATCTTACAACGAAACTCCAAAAAGATTAACAAAATTACCTTTTACAATTGGAGTTGACTCTGGTCAGTTAGGAATTACTAATGTTTCAGAATATGAGAAGATTTATAGTGGAAATTCAGAAGCTTGGTATGATTATATTTGTGAGAAAACATATAGTTACAAGGAAAAAGAGCTTACACCTGGTTATAAGAAGTTGCTAGAAAAATATAAAAATACAGATGAATTACTTTCACGTGCTGTAGCTGTAAAAGATGAACAATTACTTGGAGTGATTGATAAATTGCGCAAGAAACTAATTGAAATGAAATCTGAGTTTGATAATTTCTACCCAGATGTACCTCGCTACACTTATTTGTTCGGTGATAACAGTCATTTAAGCTTATCTTTTGAACCTTATATAACACATAATAGTGTTTGGTCAAGCACTGCTTATGGAGATGGTGTTTATCAAGCATATGTAAAACGAAACAAAGATAAAGAAATTGTTTATATTAAAATTGATTTTAAATAGGAGAATTAAAAATGGCAGAAAAAAACTTTCAAATGACTCGAGCAGAATACCGCTCGCTTGAAGAAAAACTAGAAGAACTTAAATTGGTCAAACGACCTGAAATTATTGAACGTATTAAAATTGCTCGTTCATACGGTGACCTTTCAGAAAATAGCGAATACGAAGCAGCTAAAGATGAACAACGTTTCCTTGATACAGAAATTGCTAAACTAGAAGAAAGACTTCGTTTAGCTCAAATTATTAACATTACAGATACTCAAGAAAATATTGTTAGTATTGGACGTACAGTAAGAGTTTTGGAATCTGATACTCAAAATGAAGTAACTTATAAAATTGTAGGTATTGCTCATGCTGATGCCTTTGAAATGAAAATTACTCAAGAATCGCCAATTGGTAAAGCTCTATTCGGTCATACTGTTGGAGATACAGTTCATGTACATACTCCAGTGTCTCAAGAAAGCTATGATTTAACTATCCTTGATGTCACTTACTCAGATGACTCAAACTGATTTTGAACGTTGTTATATCGTCATATAAACAACGCTAAGACTGTTAAAACTGATTTTCGATAAATGTATCGACTTTTAATAAAAACAGCTTAGACTTGCTTATTTTTCCATATAGAAAAGGAGTTTAAAAATTGGAAAAACGAAGAACAGAAAAAGTATCAGACAAGAAAAAGCTTTTAAAGCGGCTTCTTGTAGTAATTCTTGTGATTCTATCATGTGGATTAGCTTATTCTTATTACTTGGTAAAAAATGCTGAAACTAAATTAGAACAAACTTATAAACCGATAGAAAATCATGAAGAAAATAAAGTTATTGAAGCTACAAAACCAATGTCTATTCTACTAATGGGAGTAGATACTGGAAATCATGAACGTACCGAAAATTGGGCAGGTAATAGTGATAGTATGTTAGTAATGACTATAAATCCAAAAACAAAGAAAACAACTATCACAAGTTTGGAACGAGATATACTTACAGAAATTGAACATGATGGGGAAACAATTCAAGCTAAATTAAATGCAGCTTATCAAATGGGTGGAGTTGATTTAGCAATTCCTACTATTGAAAAAATGCTAAATATGAAGTTTGACCATTATTTGTTAATCAATATGAATGGCTTAGCAAAATTAGTTGATTCTGTTGGTGGAATTGATGTTGAAAATAAATTAGGTTTCCCTATTACTATCCAAGACCAAGAAACAGATAATCAAATTGTAATTGGAACAGGCAAGCAACACTTAAATGGCGAGGAAGCATTAGTTTATTCAAGAATGAGATACCAAGACCCAGAGGGTGATTATGGACGACAAAAACGCCAACGTGAAGTAATCCAAGCTATTATTTCTAAAATGATTTCATTAGACGGATTAACAAATTATTCAGAAATTCTTGAAGCAGTAAGTACTAATATTCAAACAGATATTCCGTTAAATTCAAGCAATATGATGAATTTATTAGGATATAAGAGTAGTTTGAACAATATTGAACAATTCCAACTTGAAGGTGATGATGCTACTATTGCTGGTATTAGTTATCAAATCGCTAAAGCAGATAGTTTATTAGAAATTCAAAATAGAATTAGAGAAGAACTTGGCGAAGATAAAGTAACTAAATTAAAAACAAATGCAGTAATAAATGGGAATACAAGTCATAAGGATTCAGATGAACCAAAAAGTGATACTGATGATGAGGATTCATACTTTACTTACAAGAAAGAAGAATAAGAATGATTTTAAGATACCAAGTCCTAGAATTTGGAAAAAGACCTAAAGTTATAGATTTTGAATTTGATGGTATTAGCAAAGCGCTTGATTTTCTTATGAAAGGTCGACCAGTATCTGATTTTAATTTTGATACAAGTCAATACTTGCTCTATACAAGAGGTAATATTGATAACCTTGTTTATCAAGTAACTCTATTAGATAAAGAGAGCGGAGAAAATATTGATTTAGAAGATTTGATTTTTAAAGTTATTGCTAGATATATTGACAACCTCCCAATTATTGAAAAAATTTGCTTAGGAGAAGAGCTAATGGATTTTGTAGAAAAATCTGAAACATTATATCCAGACGAAAGATTACCAGTTTATACTTACAATGGATTACCAACAGAAAGAGTGGTTTAGGCCACTCTTATTTTGTTAAGATTGACTTTCTATAAATCTTGTTATATAATTCAATAAGAAATGAACGAATAAAGGAGTTTTTAATTTGAAGAAACTAATTATTTTAGGCACTATGTTATTTAACTTTACTCATACAACAGTTCATGCAGATTCACCAACAATTCAAGACTCTGCCAAAGGAGAACTATTGTCTGACACTTCTGTTTCAACACTAACAGAATACAAAGAGAAAACTGCTAAATTATCTGAACTCACAACAAAAGAAAAAGAAGATTTCTTTAAGGAACTTTATAAAGCCTCATCTAAAAATGATTTTGAAAAAGTTCTAAAGAAAGCTAACTCAAAAAATAATCAACACGTTATCGAAAAACAAGAGAAAGAAAAAATTGCTAAAGAAAAAGCAAAAGCAGAAAATGACAAGAAGCCAATGCGAGTATTTGAAGTTACTGCTATCTATGAATCTGGTAATCGTAACCCTGGAGCTATTTTAGGAACACTTGAAGATGGAGCTGGAATGAATTATGGAATTTACTCTTTAACTGAAAGATACACAATGAAACCATATTTAAATTTCCTAAGCAAAAATTATCCTGAGCTACGCTCTCAATTAACAGGTAAAATTAACTCTGATGAATTTAATGCTTCATGGAAAGCTTTAGGAGAAACAGAAACAGAAAAATTTAAAGCAACTCAAGCACAATATATTTTTGAAACTAATATTATGCCCGTATTAGAAAAACTAAAAAAAGAGACTGGAGTAGATTTCCTTGACGGAAGTCACTCAATTGGTTCTATTGGAATGATTTCTGGCATGATTCATAATGCTGGTAACGCATGGTACTTAATTATTAAAGAAGCTGCTATTACAACTAAAAATGAATCATCACAATTTAATGATAAAGCATTTGTTGAACGTATTGGAGGTTGGGTGAGGGATAACTACTCTGGAGTATATTCCCAATCAATTCGTAACAGATACTCTAAACAAACACCTCAAGAAAAAGAACGTACTGAACTATTCACTTACACTAAGAAAGAAAATCTATAAAAGGAGCTCTATTTATGCTAAAACAAAAAGGAAATAAATTTTATATTGGAAAAGAAGAAGTCACTCTACTTGCTATTTATTTACCAGATTTATTTTTAGAGACACCACAAGATTTTTATTTTTATTTTAATCCAAATAACAATAAATTTGAAATGGTAAGCGATAATACTTTTGCTTATTTTGCTTCTCAAGTATTCTACGATAGCAATTTCATTATTCTAGCTAAATTTAAAAAATCAGACAGAGTTGAGCTAATTCAAGATAAGACTTTCTTGTTTAAGTATTTTTCTGATACAATGGATAATGATGAAGACCGCCAAATCTTTTTAGAATATGGCAAAGAAGAAATTGATAAGATTCATGCTTCATATGAAAACATGAAAAGACTTCTTGCTGGAGTAGGAGGATTATTTGACCCAGAAAAATATATTGCCCAATGGCTTCAAAAAGAATACGGGGAAAATTTAATCTTTAGCATTACTCAAAATGATTATGGTTATCTATTAAAAATTCATGAATACAATAAAGTTTCACAATATTTACATAAATCTAATTTCAATAAAGACTGGAGAAAGAAAAGAGTTAAAACTGAGTTAAACAATTTAAAATATGACTTAGCTTTTCAAGGTGCAATTCGCTTATCATTGGACAGCATAGAAAATCAAAGAATTGAACAAATCTTAGAAAAAGCAAAATCAATTTTATCTAAGAATTTTAATTCTGAAGCAATCCAACTAATACTAACCAAGGAACATGACAAACATATTATTATTGCCACTGTAAAACTAGATAATACAACTGCTGTAACACTAGAAATTACTAAGGATTTTAAATTGATTAAAATTGCAAAAGTAATTGACAAGCCACAAAAAGAAGAAGTTATAGATGGAATTTCCTATGTTAGACCAGGGAGCTTTAAAAGAGTCTTTGCTAATATTGACAATAAAATCAACTTGGAAGAAACTGATAAATGGTTACCAATTTTAGATAACTTATAAAAATTTATCTCATTCCTTGTTGACAAATCAATTACTTTATTATATAATATAACTACAAATCACAAAGGAATGAGAACTATGAATTTACTAGAACAATATAAACAATTACAAAAAACAAACTTATCAAAAGATGGTGATATGCAGCTAGGTATCGCTTATAAAAAAGAAAATGGATTGACTACAGTAAAATACCTTCATGGTGGAGTAGATTTTAACAATCCTTTATATAGACAAGCTCGTGGATTAACACTAGACTTGAATGGAAAAGTAGTCCTACGAGGATTTGAAAAATTCTTTAACTGGAAACAATTAACTGAATATGAAAACTATTCAAAAGAATTTAAAAAAGTATATTCAGAAGTAGAATATATTCCTAATCACAAATATAACTTCTATGAAAAGTTAGATGGTTCACTAATTCTTTTAGCAGAATATAAAAATCGTTTTGTAGCTGCAACTACTTCAAGTTCTCATAATCCATATACTCAAACTGCTCTTAAATGGTTCTACCAAAAAGAAATCTATAAAGAATTGCTTAACTATCTAAGAGTTAAAAATATTACATTAGCATTTGAATACATTTCAATCAAAAACCCAATTGTAATTCATTATACTCATACTGATTACGTTTTGATTGGAGCTCATGAAAATGAAAGCGGTAGACGCTATTCACAAGATGAACTAAACAAAATTGCTAAACGTTTTGGATTTAATCAAACTAAAGTTTTCCAATACACTTTTGAAGAAATTCAAGAAGTTATGAGCAATGCTAAAGATATTGAAGGCTTCGTGCTAGAAAATACTTATGGAAAACTTATTAAATTCAAAACTGATGAATGGTTCCGTCTAAAAGATTACTACGGTATTTTCTTCGGGCCACTAACAAATTCAAAAATTTCTACAATCATTGAAAGCTATCTTGCAGATGAAATTGATGACCTAATCGCTGTTGAACAACAACATGAACATTACAAACATTTAGGATTACTTGACACTACTCTAACTCATGCTAAATATTTTGAAGATGAAGTTCAAAAAGCTTATAAAGCTACAAAACATTTATCAGACAAAGAACTTGGCTTGAACTGGAAAGATTATATGGAATCATATGCTTTGCCATGTGTATTTAATATAAGAAAAGGTGTTGATTGGAGAATACAAAGAAAAGGTAAAGGCCCAGTTACATTAGCATTGCTAGTACAAACAAGAGTAAAACAAGAAAGGGAAGATGAATTAAATGGATAAGATTATTAACAATATGAGGTATACAGATACCCATGTGTATTTCTTTACAGACCAAGCTCCGTTTTCAAATTTTTATAAAACAAGATTCTACTATAAGGGTTATAATTTGCAATTCTCTGAACAAGGTTTTATGATTGAGAAAGCATTATTGTTCGATAAGAGTAAAGCAAGTTTAATCGCTTATGAAAAACACCCTTATCAAGTTAAAATGCTTGGCCGTAAAGTAAGAAATTACAATGAAGCAAAATGGAATGAAGTACGTTATGATAAAATGGTAGAAGTGCTTCGTGCTAAATTCTCACAAAATGAAGATTTGAAACAAATCTTGCTTGAGACTGGTGACCGTATTCTAGTTGAAGGCTCTCCTTATGATAAAATTTGGGGCGTTAAAATCGACTGGAAAGATGATAAGATTCTTGATGAAAAGAATTACAAAGGATTGAACTTGCTAGGCAAGGCACTTATGCAAGTTAGAAACGAGCTTAAATAGATTTTGAGGGTTGATATATCGTCATATAAGCAACGATAAGACTGTAAAATCGTGATTTCGATAAATGTATCGACTTTACGAAAAAACAGCTTAGAAACAGTTTTAAAGAGAGTTACTAAATAGAGCAACTCTCTTTTTAATTTGACTTTTTACTGAAGATATTGTAAAATAAAATTTATAATAAAAATAAAATAGTAAGGGATAAATATGAAAGATAATAAAACTGAAATTGAGAAACTATCTCGGAGAGAAGTTTTTAAAATGACTCAAGAAACAAAACGAAAAAAACGTAGTAAAAGAACAAAACTTCTAATTACACTTATTACTGTTGGTATTATTGGTGGAATTGCTATCGAAGGTGTAAATCTTTTATCAATTTATAATAGTAGTAAAGCTTGGCAAAAACAATCTAAAACCCCTATTGCTTCATTAGAACCATATATGCTCTATCTAAGCCAAGAGGATATGGATAATCTTTCAGAATATACTTCAAGATTAAGTACTATCTATGATAGCAATAAAGGTGTATTTGCTAATGGAATTACACAAAATGATTTAGACGAACTAAAGAAAGAATTTGATAAACTAGCTCCGTCATTACAAGAAAAAGAACAAGAAAAATATAAATTAGTAAGTAATATGTGGAGCATGAAATCTGACTATGATGCTATGTGGAATAAAGAACATACTGCATTGCTAGATTCTACTACTCCTCAAACAGTAAGTGATTATGTAGATAAACACTGGAAAATTATGGATTCTTACTTAGAAAATGATTCTATTCAAAAAGAATGGCTAATTAACACTTATAATGAATTGAACAAATTGAAAGATGATACTGCTACTATTTCTTCTTTATTCAATATGTTTAATTCAACTTTTGAGGTGTCAGATAAAAAGATTATTGTTAAGAAAGATGTAAGTTCATCTTCTATTGCAGAATGGAGCAAAACTAAAGCAGCTCTTAATTTTAGTTGGCCTATTGTATCTAATTATATGACGGAAATCATTAACAATTCTGTTAAGATTTTAGAAAAACATGATAAAGCTATCAATCTTTACTCAGAATATAGCAAAGCTGCAGAAAGTAAAAATGCTTTTGACACTTGGAGTAAAACATATTCACAATATAATAACAGTATGATTAGCTTACCTAACTTTGTTGGAAAAGACATTGAAACAGTAAAAGCTTGGGCTAAAGAAAATGGAATTACACTCATTATCAATAAAGTAGAAGATTCTGCTAAGAAAGATACAGTAATTTCACAAAATCCAACTAATTCTGATTACTCTAAGATTCTAAAAGGTAGTGCATTTACTGTTAATATTGCTAAAGAAAAAACAACTACTACTGAGTCAAAAGATAAAGATAAAGATTCCAAAAAAGAAACAACAGAAGATAAAAAAGAAACAACAGAAGCAACAATTAAGGAGAACAACTAATGAAGATTTTAAAAAAGATTATGAAATTTATTTTAAAGCTTTTTAAATGGAGTTTAATATTAGGATTTATCCTTGCTCTTGTTGGTTTCTTAGCTGGAACAATTTATAGTGCAGGTGTAATCAAACAAACTCCTAAAATTACTGAAGAAATGATTACGAAAGCAACAGGTGGAACTACAAATATGTATGATTCAACTGGCCAAGTAATCTATTCTGATACTGAACATAGACGAGATTATATTCGTTATGATGAAATCCCAACAAAATATGTTGAGTTATTACTAGCAACCGAAAATAAGAATTATTGGAATGAAAAAGGCTGGTCATTTGAAGCTATCCTAGCTGCAATTAAAAGTAAAGGAGCTCGTGGCGGTTCAACTATTGAACAACAACTTATTAAAAATCTTGTTTTCTCAAGTGCTGTAAAAGATAGAACAATTGACAGAAAGATTAAAGAAATTTGGCTTGCTTCTCAAATGGACTTAAACTTTGACAAGAAACAAATTTTAGAATGGTATATTAACTTAATCAATATGGGTGAAGGTTCTTATGGAGCTAACACTATTGCAATTACTTATTATGGGCAAAGTTTAAAAGATTTAACTGGTGATGATGCAGTAACAGTATCTAAATTAGCTACAATTGCTGGATTAGGACAAGCACCTTCATCTTACAATCTATATGATAATCCTGAGTTAGTAGAAGAACGAAGAAATATTGTTTTACTAAGTGCTTATAACAATAATAAGATTACTGAAGAACAATATGAAGAAGCTAAAAAAGTTCCAATCCAAGAAGGCTTGAAAGAGCGTTATTGGAGAAATGGAACAGTATTAGCTCAAACAAAAGAACATAACGCTTATGTAACTTCTGCTCTTAAACAAATTCAAGAATTGGGTTACGATTTAGAAAAAACTCCAATGCAAATCTATACTGCATTAGACCCAAATGTCGATTCACAAGTAAAATCTACTTTTGATAATTTTGCTGGTTATAAAGATGATGAAGAACAAATGGCTGCAACTGTAATTGACCCAACAACAGGTTATGTATTAGCACAATATGGTGGACGAAATACAGAAGCATTTGGCTTGAATAGAGCGACACAACAAACACGTAGCTCAGGTTCATCTATTAAACCTTTTGAAGATTACGGTCCAGCTATTGAATATAATGGACTAGGAACAAATTATATTTTAGATTCAAGTAATTACCTTTACCCTGGTACAAATGTTGTAGCACATAACTTTGCTGGAGCAACTTATGGAAATGTAACTATGGCATTTGCTCTTAGAATGTCATTAAATACTCCAGCTATTCGTATCTTGAATAATGTTGTTGGCTCAAATAATGCTAAGAAATTCCTTGCTGGAATGAACTTAGATACTGAAGAAACTTATGGGGATTCAACAGCTTTGGGATTAAACGTTTCTACTGAGCAAATGGCAGCTGCTTCTGCTACTCTTGCTAATAAAGGAATGTATAAGAAGCCTCAATATATTACTAAATTAGTATTCAATGATGGTTCAGAAAAAGAAATCAAATTTAATCCAACTAGAGCTATGAAAGAAAGTACTGCATATATCCTATTGAAGATGATGGCAGAAGTACCTAAACCTAATGGTACAGCAACTGATGCTATTATCAATCAGTATAAGAGCTATTCTGTCAAGACGGGTACTGTTGGATATGGCCCAGAAGTTGGTTGGGCAACAAGTAATGATGCTTCTGACACTTGGGTAGTTGGAACAACTAAGAATGTATCTATTGCTATTTGGAATGGATATGATTCACCTAATGAGTACGGACATAGTGTTGATGTTTACGCTCACTCACAACAAAGAGTATTTAAACAATTGATGTTAGCAATGAATGAGGGTAAAGATGTTAGCGATTGGGAAAAACCTGATACAGTAACAAGTACTGACCCTAACAACATGAAACCAACTGACGTTGATTCAAATTCATCTTATGTTGATAAATTCCCAGAGCCATACTTTACATTAGCAGACACTAGTGTGAAAGATAGTATTAACTCTTATTACAAGAAAGATAAATTATTGAAAGTTGAAGATGCTGGGGTAGAACAATATAAAGTACCAAGTAATTATAAAGACATTATTGAATGGCAAACAAAAGCTAATGCAGATATGATTAGATTGTTTAATGCTTATCCAAACAATCCTTTATATCCAGCACTTGTAAACAACAATGCTTATTATCAAGAACCATAAAAGAAAAGGTAGCAATTAAATTGCTACCTTTTTATAAATTATCTCCTAGTATAATTTCTTTTCTTTTTACTTCTATATGCTCACCTATGTTGTCATTCATTAAGAAAACACAATTTGAACTAGGAAGCATTCCCTCTGATGTGAAAATATAATATTGATTATCATATTCATAAAATGATTTAATCTCAGTTATTCTATTTCTATAAACTACAAATAAATTATAACATTCTAACTCTTTATTGTATTGTAATCTTTCAAAAGGTAAGTTGTCAATAGCAACAAAGTAATAATAATTTTGATTAGGAATTTTTGTTACAATTTTAAGCTCTAATCTTTTCAATTCTCTTTCTAATTCAATTTGTTTTAAGTATAGTTTAACAATTTTCTTTTTCTCTTTATAGATACTTCTTGATTGACTATCATAACTTCTTAAAATTTCTTTATAATTATCAAGTGCTTCATTTTCCTTTTTAGAAAATTCTATTAAAGCATTAGTATATTTATGAGTAAATCTTTCTATATGTTTTGATTTTAGATAAGCTGGTACTTGATTATATTTTCCATTCAATATACGGTCAATAGTTAAACTACCTGCTGTAATTTTTAAATTTGAAATTTTTCTAATATGACTAGCTAATTTTGCTTTATGAGCTATAATAAGCACTCTCTTTTCATTCAAGACATTTTCATATAATCTAGCAGCTTCTTGTCTAGCAAGCCATTCCTTTGAATGAAAATAACCCTTGACATAATTTTCATGTTTTTTTATAATAGTATCAATGGTAATTATTTTTTGCTTTAAATCATTTATTTTATTTTTGAGTGATGTATATTCTTTCAAATCTTCATCATAACAATTAGTATAACCTAATTTCTCAAAAATAGTATCTTTGAAATGGAGCAAATAAAATTTAGCTTCAGAATAAGAAGAAAAAAGAATATTATTAAAGACTAAATTATTATCAACTGAATCTTTATAGATTTTAATGAGATTGGAGTGACTCTCTATATAGTATCTGCTCATTCTGTATTCTCCTATTAAAATGATATAAGATAATATCTAAAAAAGCGAGGAAAATAAATGAAAAATAAGAAAAAAGCCGATTGGCTGGATTGGCTATTAAGAATAGCAATTGTATTAGGAATTATTGGAACATTCTATTTTAGCTATAGTCCAGCAAAAAATTATGTAACCGCTAAACAAGAAGAAGCAAAAATTGAAGAAGTTTCTAAAAAAGTAGTAGAAAATACAAATGATTACCCAGATGTAAAAGAAATTAAAAAATCAACAAATGAAGATGTAGTTGGTTGGATTAGAGTACCAGGTACTAATATTGATGAACCAATCTTACAAACTACTGATAATGATTATTACTTAAATCATTCCTTGACAAAAGAAGAATTAGATGTTGGAAGTATTTTCCTAGACGCTAAAGCAAATTCTAATTACGATAATAACTTTAATTTCGTATTCGGCCACAATACTTATATTGATAATAAATTTACTCAATTAAGAAAATTCTCTGACCCAGAATTTAATAAAGCTAATAAAACTTTCTATATCTTTACTGATAAACATGAAAAGATTACTTACAGAATTATTGGACAAGGTTTGATTCCACCTGTATTTCCACTTTATACAGAAGATAATGTAAAACTAACTGTAGATAATCTAACAGAACACCAAAAATACTTAAAAGAATATACAGATATTACTCAAGAAAGTATTGAAGATATTCATGTTGACTCTAAATTGGCTATTCTTACTACTTGTCTAAATTACAACAATTCAACAGGCCGTCAAATTGTAGTTGGATTAGAAGTTAGTCGTGAAAAATATTAAAAAATAAGCAAAGAAATAAAAAGAAGTAAAATTCTTTTTATTTTTTTATTTTTTGTGTTGACAAATCAAAATTTTTCTTGTATAATATGACTATAAAATAAAAAATAAAAATTAAATTTATGTGTTGACAAAATAAAATAAAAAGTATATAATATACTTAGAAAAAGAAATGAGGAATTAAACATGACAGCAAACGAAAAGAAAGTAACAGAATTACTAGAAGAATTGGAAAAAGAAGGCTATGTAATTGAAGAAATCGGAGATAAATTCAGCCCAGGGTATTTCATCTATGACGGAAATTTAATTGTTGCTGAAATTTACAATAGCGGTACATATATTGTTTCTGATAAAGCTGCAGACGGATTGCTAGACTTTATTGCTAATAAATTCAAAAAAGTAGTAGATAAATAAACAGAAAAAGAAAGAGTGAACAAAATTATGAAAATTAACGTAAACGCAGTAAAAGATACATTTAACAAATATTCATTGAATGAATTGGCAGAAGTATTGGGTATTCATCGCTCAACAATCAGTTATTACCGAAGCGGTCGTGATTTTACTAAAAATCTAAACTTGAAACAATTGTCAATTCTAACTGCAATGAGTAATATTGACAATGAAGAAACTATTGAAATTGATTCAGATATGGTTAAACTATTCCATATTAACTTTAAAAATCATAGCGAGTTCTATCGTAGTCGTAATCTGACAGGTTATCAAGTAACAGCTAAGGAATACAAATTGCTTGTTGAAGCTTCTAATCTATCAATTGAAGATTTGACTTTGCCTATGTATCAAGAAGTTATTAAAGCTTCTAAATTTTATCAATTTGTTTTAAGTCTTGACCAAGATAAGATTTTGGAAAATCTAGTTCATCTTGCTTCATTGACTGGAAAAACATATGGTGAACTTGCCGAAGAACATAATAAATCTAAAAACTACTTGCCGGGTATTATGACTCGTCATAATCAAGGCCGTTACATTACTACAATTACTCCAAAAACTATGGAATTGCTTTCTGAAATGCTTGGATTTGCTAATGTTGAAGATTTCAAACATGAGCTATTCAAACAAGAAGATGTTGCTTAGTTATTGACTTTTGAAAATTAAATTGATATAATAGTACTAACAAAGAAAGAGGTAATTCATGAAAAAATATCCTATGCCCGAAAATAAAAAGGTTGACCCTACTAACGTTTCGGTCACTTGTATTTTCTGTAACGAACGTTTCGAGGTGGAAGTTAATGCTTCTGATTTGATGAAATGGAATATGGGTGAGTACATTCAAAATGCCATTCCATATCAGAGTGCCGATGCACGTGAGTTGCTTATTTCTCGTATTTGTCCTAAATGTTTCTAGGGGTTTATAAAAACCCTTTTAAGGCCCCATAGCCAAGTTGGTTTAAGGCATTGGACTGCAAATCCAAGAACGTGGGTTCGAATCCCACTGGGGTCTTTTTAAATAATATAAAAAAGAAAGTTGGTTTAATATGGACTTTGAAAAACAAAAATCAAAGAACTTTGATAAGATGATGAAAGACTCAAAAAGCTTTATTGTCGCTCATACAGAGTATTATGAGCCTGAATATAGTACAGGTGGTGTTTCTGCAGCTCTTATTATTCCCGAAGATTTCTTTAAAGTAGAAAATCCTATTACTGAATTAGATTTTTATGAAATTGCGGGTAAACATTCATGTGTTACTCTTGATGTATATACTAAACGTGGTCTATCATTTGATGAAGCACTTGAATTATATAAAGGATTTTCTGATACAGAATTTAATGACTCTTTATGGGATTACTATTTGGAAAAAGCTGAAGTAACAGCCAATGAATATGATGAACGCTCTATGTGGGATTCTCTTTATGAATTTCAAAAAGAAGTTACCAAAATGCCTACAAAAGAAGTTTCAATTGTAGAAGAAGCAATTGCTCGTCTTAAAACTGAAAATCTAGCTGGCGATACTCAACACAATAAAGATGTTCTTACATTGATTAAATATATTACTGAACAACTTAAAAAAGAAGATTAACGAAAAAGAGCTATTCTTATAGCTCTTTTATTTTGGAGTAAACTATGAATGAAATATTAACAATACCAAATTTAATTGTTGCTCACACCTCTAATTTATTGTAACAATCAATAAGTGAGTTGCAGGGTAACACCTCATGTAGAGGACGAACTCCTAATTCAACTTGAATCGTTGAATCAAGTACATTCGTTAGAAATGACACAATTTGACCATTTCCTTTTATCTTATTTACTTTTTCCTTGATTTCTTTTTTTTTCGATTTTGGTTTAACTCTCTTAGTCTTTGCCTTTTTAGGTAAAGATTTTTTAAGTTTAATGTTAGTAGAGCGAATGGCAATATTGATAGCTGCTAATAAATCCCTATCAATCTTTCCAGTTGTAAATTCAACTGTTCTATCTTGAATCACACCAACTTCTTTTGTTATTGGGTGTTCCTTACTTGTATTAAAAGCAGAAACTTTCTTAACTTCAATTCCATACATAGTAGCTTTTTCTATAATTTTAGAATGGATTTGAGAATGATTCCATTTACCGCCTTGTGAATTTAACCAAGATAAATCTTCAATATGAATTGTTTTACACTTCTTTTCTAATGCTAATTTCACAATTTCACTTGAAAGAAGTTTAGCTTGATAATCTTTAGTATTAGTAATTTTATTTGTAATATTAGAGTAAAGATTTTTCCAAATTTCATATTTGGGTTGATTTGTTAATCTTAAATCTTCATAAGATTTGATTTTATCAAATAGAATTTGTTTATTTTCATAAAGTCTATTGATTTTATATTCTGTTTCTTGACTACGTTTAGTATTGATAAATTCATCACTAAATTCACCATTTTTATCCATGACAACAGAACTAAATAATTTGATTTTACCAATGTCTATACCTAAGATTTTATCTTCTAATTCGTAATCACCAACTTTATACACATAAGAACAAATTCCAATATATTTACCATCT
>FLSC01482749.1_pt1 | contig 23943 bp, 13 predicted proteins | sample 1550561 | NCBI WGS metagenome assembly FLSC01 (sample SAMEA4031775, study PRJEB14383) | metagenome | biome: human; feature: oral; material: saliva | place: Philippines | collected 2014 | reverse complement strand
GAGAAGGACATCCTCAAGCCCTACGCAGAGTACCTGCGCAAGCTGGTGGACCTGTCTTCCATCCGCCCCCTGAAGGTTGTTGTTGACGCTGGTAACGGCATGGGTGGTATGACCACTCCCGCTGTTCTGGGCGACACCATCCTGCCGGGCCTGCCCCTGGAAATCGTTCCCCTGTACTTCGAGCTGGACGGTACCTTCCCGAACCACCCGGCTAACCCGCTGGAGCCGGCTAACCTGGTTGACCTGCAGAAGGCTGTTGTTGAGCACGGTGCTGACATTGGTCTGGCATTTGACGGTGACGCTGACCGTTGCTTCGTCATCGATGAGAAGGGTGAGCCCGTCACTCCTTCGGCTGTGACCGCCCTGGTTGCTGAGCGCGAGATTGCTCGTGCGAAGGCAGAGGGTAACGAAGAGCCCGTCATCATCTACAACCTGATCACCTCGAAGGCTGTTCCTGAGCTGGTTGAGAAGCTGGGTGGCCGCGCAGTGAAGACCCGCGTGGGCCACTCCTTCATCAAGGCTGTTATGGCTGAGGAGAACGGCGTTTTCGGTGGCGAGCACTCCGCTCACTACTACTTCAAGGACTTCTTCAACGCAGACACCGGCATGCTCGCTGCAATGCACGTGCTGGCTGCTCTGGGTGGTAGCGATGAGCCCCTCTCCGAGATCAGCGCAAAGTACTCCCCGTACGTTGCTTCCGGTGAGATTAACTCCGAGCTGGAAGACAAGGCTGCCGCTGTGGACCGCGTGCGTGCACACTACGCTAACGCTCCCGTGATTGTTGAGGACTCCGACGGCACCACCTTCACCAACACCGAAGAGGGTTGGTGGGTTAACCTGCGTCCTTCGAACACTGAGCCTTTCCTGCGCCTGAACCTTGAGGCACCGGATGTTGCGACCATGGAGCGCGTCCGCGACGAGGTTCTGGCTCTGGTTCGCCAGGGCTAAGCACTAGCTAGCTACTAAATATCCCGCCCGCAGATTACTTCTGCGGGCGGGATATTTTTCTTAAGTTCTAAACCCGGCTAGGTTCTTCTGTCTGTCAGGAAGAACCTAGCCGGGTTTAAGAAACCTAGCGGACGAGCCGGCTTACGGAGTTTTTACGCCTCGCGTGCCTGGTCGTGGAGCATCCACTGGTCGGGGCCGAAGATCTCGTAGTTGATGTTCTTGCCGGGGACACCTGCCTCCACCAGTGCGGAGCGTACGCCCTGCATGAAGGGCAGCGGGCCGCAGAGGTAAACGTTAGCGTTGGCGGGAACATCCAGCTTGGATACGTCGACGAGGCCGGTGAAGTCGCCGCCTTCGCCCTCGATGAAGGATACGAGGCGTGCGTTGGGCAGCTTGCCGACGAGCTCGGTGAGCTCTTCGCGCAGGGGCCAGGTGTCCAGGCGGCGGTCTGCGTGGACCACGGTCACGGGACGCTCGGAGCCCTTCTCAACCAGCTCGGAGAGGAAGCTGAGCATGGGGGTGGTGCCGATGCCTGCAGAGAAGAGGTACAGGGGCGCCTCGGGGTCGCCAAAGCCTTCCAGAGTCAGGTCACCGTAGGGGTTGGAGATCTCGACGACTGCACCGACTTCCAGCTCGTGCAGGATGGAGGTCATCTCGCCGTTGGGGTCGAGCTTCACAGCGATGCGGCGCTGGTTCTTTTCGCTGGGTAGCAGGGTGTACTGGCGTGCCTGGCGCAGGCCGTCACGTGCGGGAACGACGATGGAGATGTACTGGCCGCCCTTGGACTCGGTCATGGGGGTCTCGTCGGCGGGCTCGAAGGTCAGAACTACGACGTTCTCACCGGTCTCCTTGCGGTCAACGAGCTTGAAGGGTGCGAACATGACGTCGTTTGCCTGGGAGGCGTACAGGCCCTTCTCCAGCTTGATGAGGGCGTTGCCCATGAGCCAGTAGACCTCGGTCCATGCCTCAACGATTTCGGGGGTAGCCAGGTCGCCCAGGTTAGCGGCGATTGCCTCGAAGAGGTACTTGTAGACGGTGGGGTACTCTTCTTCCTTCAGGCCCAGGGATGCGTGCTTGTGTGCAACGCGGGAGAGGACCTCGTCCGGGTAGGAGTCCGGGTGCTCGACAATGTAGGAAGCGAATACTGCGATGGAGCCAGCCAGTGCGCGAGGCTGAGTGCCTTCAAGCTGGGAGGAGCGAGAGAACATGCCGTCCATCAGGTCGGGGCGGGCGGCGAACATTCGACGGTAGAAGTCGGGGGTGATGTCGTTAATGCGCTCAGCAATGATGGGCAGCGTTGCCTCAATAATGGGGCGGGACTTTTCGGAGAGCATCGGTGCGTGCCTTCTTCCTGTGTGGTCACCTCGGTCATTGTGGCGAGGCCCCTCAAGATCGGTGTTGCGGGGCATTCACTCAGACAGCTTAGTTGGTGACAGAGTGTTTATAAAGCACCCTTACCGTAGCATTTTGCGGGGTGCTTGCGCTGAGTGCAGGTCACTTTCTGAGGGATATTGAGGGGTCTAGGTGAGACTTATGGTTCAGCTTGACTCAAAGAGAGAGCCGAGCGTCACACTATATATTTTCAGCACTGTTTTTGAGTTCACCGCGTGACTAGCCCCGGAGTGTGCATAAAAATTCTGACCTGAAAATATATTTACTACGGAAAGTATGCAGTACAGTGCAAAAATGAATATGGTCACATTTTCTGCATTTGAGAAGCAAATTTGCAATATTCTGCACTTACTGCACAATTTTCGGATTCATGCAGGCGCCGACAACCGCGCACGCAGAGTCAAAAATACCCCCGCGCGGCCCTCAAAGCCCCCACGAAACACCCCCCCCCGTGCGAACTGCCTAGCAACCCCGGCATCAAGCGCAGAAACGCCCTAAACTCCGCGTTAAAAACTCTATGGAGCCTCCCACCGGAAAGCTCCACAGATATCACGTATCTCTTGAATACTTACGACTAGCGCGCAGGCAGCGCATTCTCCGGAGGCCCAAAGCCCAGCTCGACAAACACCGGGCCAACAGGGCGCGCACCGGCAGTCAACTCGCTAATGATCACCGAATCAACCGATGCATAGAATGCCTCGCGAGCCTTCGCCAGCACATTGCGCAGGCGACAGAACTTATCGAGGGGACAGTGGCCGTTCTCATCCTCGCACTCAATCATGGGGATATCGCCCTCAGTAGCGCGAAGAATAGTGCCGACGGTCGCAGAACGACCCGCATCGGAGAGCATGACGCCACCGGCACGACCACGAGTCGAGTCCAGGTAACCCATGTTCACGAGGAAAGCTACAGCCTTCGCCACGTGGTTGTAGGGGGTGTCCACACCTTCAGAAATCTTCTGGGTGGAAAGCTTCTGACCGGGCTCCAGGGCAGACAGGAGCATCAGAACGCGGAGCGAGACATCCGAGAATGCTGTCAAACGCATGGATACTCCTTCTATCCTTCTCGTACTACCGCCCCCTCCACGGAGGCGGCAACGGATGCGTGAACCTGGGCAGGGTTCGACGCGTTCAAAAATCTTACATTGGAATTGTATAGGGGCGGCAAGAGGGCAAGAAATTATAACTAGCCGCTTCTGTACCCGAACCACCCCGGCGGGGAGCTTAAAGTATTTCTCAAGAGCAAGTGGACTGCATAGCCTTACACTCACACCACTGCAAGAAAACTTGCCGTTCCCCAGGTGACAGGGATTCAAATTTCCCCTCAACGGAAGGAAGGAGCGGAATCTCACCGGGAGATTCCGCTCCTTCAACGCGCTATACCTTAGGTATTAGCTGACCTTAGGTATCAGCTGGAGTGTCTTAGTCCTCCAGAGCCTTTGCCAGAGCATCGCGCTGTTCGCGAACCTCAGCAGGCAGCTTGTCGCCGAACTTCTCGAGCCACTCGTCGATGCCGGGCAGTTCAGCGGCCCATTCTTCCTTCGAGACAGCCAGAGCAGCCTTCAGCTCTTCCTCGGAGATTTCCAGACCGGTCAGGTCCAGGTCTTCCTTGGTGGGAACGGTGCCCAGGAAGGTCTCCTGGCCGCCAGCCTTGCCGTCCAGGCGGTCGAAGATCCACTTCACAACGCGAGAGTTCTCGCCGAAGCCGGGCCATGCGAAGCCACCATCGGGGGTGCGGCGGAACCAGTTGACGTAGTAGACCTTCGGCATGTTCTCAGCGCCGTGCTTCTTGCCCAGGTCAATCCAGTGCTTGAAGTAGTCACCAGCGTTGTAACCGATGAAGGGCAGCATAGCCATCGGGTCGCGGCGAATCACGCCGACGGCGCCCTTAGCGGCCGCGGTGGTCTCCGAGGACAGGGTGACGGCGCGGAACACGCCCTGCTCCCAGCTCTCGGACTCGGACACCAGCGGAACGGTGGTCTTGCGGCGGCCACCCAGAACGATGGCGCTCAGCGGCACACCCTCGGGGTCGTAGTACTCGGGAGCGAGCATATCCACCTGGGATGCGGGGGTGCAGAAGCGGGAGTTCGGGTGAGCTGCCGGGCGGCCGGACTCGGGGGTCCAGTCCTTACCGGTCCAGTCAATCAGGTGTGCGGGAGCCTCGTCGGTCTTGCCCTCCCACCAGACGGAGCCGTCGTCGGTCAGTGCAACGTTGGTGAAGATGGTGTTGCCCTTGGCGATAGCCTTCATAGCGTTCGGGTTGGTGGAGTAGCCGGTGCCCGGTGCCACGCCGAACAGGCCAGCCTCGGGGTTGACCACGCGTGCCTGGTGGTTCTCGTCGAACTCGATCCATGCGATGTCGTCGCCGACCATCTCAGCCTTCCAGCCGTCAATGGTGGGCTCCATCATTGCGAAGTTGGTCTTGCCACATGCGGAGGGGAACGCTGCGGAGATGTAGCGAACCTTGCCCTCGGGGTTGGTGACCTTCAGGATGAGCATGTGCTCTGCCATCCAGCCCTCATCGCGACCGATAACGGATGCGATACGCAGTGCGTAGCACTTCTTACCGAGCAGTGCGTTACCGCCGTAGCCGGAACCGAAGGACCAGATCTCGCGGGTCTCGGGGAACTGGACGATGTACTTCTCGGGGTTGCAAGGCCAGGGAACATCTTCCTGACCGGGCTCCAGGGGTGCACCGACAGAGTGCAGGGCCTTAACGAAGAAGCCGTTGGTCTCGTTCAGCTTGGCAAGAACGTCCTTACCAATGGTTGCCATGATGCGCATGGAGCAGACAACGTATGCGGAGTCGCTGAGCTCAACAGCAATCTTGGGGTTCTTAGCCTTCAGGGAACCCATGACGAAGGGAATAACGTACATGGTGCGGCCGCGCATGGAGCCCTCGAACAGGCCGGTCAGGGTCTGCTTCATTTCGACGGGGTCACGCCAGTTGTTGGTCGGGCCTGCGCCTTCTTCAGTCTCGGAGCAGATGAAGGTGCGCTCCTCGACACGTGCAACGTCATCGGGGTCGGAGAAAGCTGCGTAAGAGTTCGGGAATTCGTGATCGCTGAGGCGAACAAAGGTACCGGCGTCAACCAGTTCCTGTGCCAGGCGGTCGTATTCTTCCTGGGAGCCATCGACCCAGTAGATGTGTGCGGGCTGGGTCAGGGCCGCAACTTCGCGAACCCAATCCAGAAGGCCCTGGTGGGTAGTGGGTGCACTCTGCAGCTCCTTTTCGAGCTCAGCAGAGAGAGTACGAGTTGAGGTGTCAGCCATTGACGTTTTCCCCTTCAATCGGTGGCCCGGATACTACGTTGATCCGGATAGGTCTGCGGTAACAAAGAAGCAGTTAAACACTACAAGCGTGCAAATAATCGCGAATATGCACGCTTGGACAGTCTCCACTTCCTCGTGATGCTTACAGAATAACGCATTAATGGTCTGCAGAGCTTTCTATGACACCATTTCTTATGTTCTGCGCATCACATTCCTAGAGCGCGAGAAGATTTCTGCAAAGAATTTTTAGGACTTATGGCGGGATTCTCCGTGGATTTCAGGGATCCGCGGCGCCGATTTTAGGGTGCTGAGAAAATATTTTGAAAAAATTTTCCGACACCAAAAACCCCGGAATCATGGGGCAAAACAGGGCATTATCGAGTCTTTCGGAGGGGATTTTGGGCAAATTTCGAGTTTTTCGGCTTGCGCGCCCCCGAGGACATCCGTATAGTAGTACCTGTTGCCGCGACGGGTTGAAGAAATCCGAAGCGAGGAACATGCGCCTGTAGCTCAACGGATAGAGCATCTGACTACGGATCAGAAGGTTGGGGGTTCGAATCCCTTCGGGCGCACCACCAATCCCCGGTTCTTCGGAACCGGGGATTTTTTGTATGCCCAAAAGATCTACCTCAGAAGATATACCCCGGAGGACACGCCCGGGAAGATGTCTTTGGGCAAGAAGCACGCAGAAAACGCTCTGCCACAAGCTCCGGGCAGGGCTCAAGCCACCGCGCAGTACAAAACACGTTGCAGGCTCTAGCTAGGTGTAGCAAGGACGCTCCAGCAGCTGACGCTACCCCATCCGTACCAAAAACGGCGCCCAAAAGCGCCCCAACCTGTGAATCCACAGATTTTACGCGCCCCAGATGACGTGCTCCGGGGCACACCCGCGAAAAAACGCCTAGGATGGAAAGAGGACCCTCCACGCATAAGCTGGAGAGTAGACAACGCAAAGGAGCACTATGGCACAGCTATCCATTCCGCAGTCCCTGATAGGTGCGCTCATCGATATTGCTGATTTGGGAACCCTCGATTACTTCCCGCCCACCGAACGATGCGCGCACTGGTCCCTCTATGACGCGCAGCGCCTGGAGCTCCTCTGCCCTTGCGCACCCGCCGCCAACGCCACTGTAGAAAAGCTCTTTGAGGCCGCGGCGAAGATTCTCTACGAGAATTTCCCGCGATATATCGATTCGCCCGAGGAAATCATTCCTTATACTTCCCGCCAGGAACTCGTTGCCGCCCTACGTCGCGGCGATGAGGAACCCAGCGATGAGGAACCCAGCGGCAGTACGCCTCGTGAAGAGGAACAGAACGACCTGCAGAGGGCCGAGGCTACCGCAGAGTCCACGGCTGAGGCTCCCGTTGCAGAGGCCAACGAGGGTGTAGCTAGTGAGGATGCAGCGGTGAGCGCATCCGCCGCTCCCAAACCTGCAGCACCGGAGCCTGCAGCACCGGAGCCTGCAACCCCCAAGCCTGTAGCACCGAAGCCTGCGCCTTCTCCCGCACTCTTTGCCGCCCGCGCGGCACAGGCACCCGTTCCGGCTCCCGGTATGGTTCCCAGCCCGGCTCCCAGCGCGCCGGAAGAAGCCTCTGTGGAAGCACCCGCAGAGGCAGCAGAAAAGAGGGTTCCTGTACCGACTCCCGCCACGGTTACCCCCGCGGCGCCCAAGCCGGCGGCTCCCAAGCCCGTTGCGCCGAAGCCCGCTGCTCCTACATCTGCAGCACCCAAGCCTACGGTGCCGACTCCCGGTGCACCCTCCCCCGGTATGTTCCGCAAGTCCACGCTGACCTACCGCCCGCCGCGCATCGAAGAGTACCTGGAGGGTCTGCGTGCCCGCCAGCAGGCCGCCGAAGAAGCCGCGGAAGCCGCGCAGTCGGTAGCAGCTACCGAGCAGGCACCTATTGACGAGCTGCCCGTGCTCAGCCAGTCCCTACCGAGCGCGCCCGCAGTCAAGCCGACCGCTCCAAAGCCTGCCGCGCCGAAACCCGGTGCACCGATGCCTGCCGCGTCCACCCCGAGCGCACCCGCAGCAGAACCGGTAGCCGCCGCACCTCGCGCCATCACCACCGAGGACCGCGAACGCAGCTACCGCCTGCGCCCGAGCCTGCGCGCCCGCCTCGAACGCGAAAACATCAGCGAAGAACTCGTGCGCACCATCCTGCGCGAAGGTGAAGCCGAACGCATCAACGACTGGACCATTCGCTTCACGCATGACGACTACCGCGTTGACGTGAACACCGCCTCCGCAGAAGTCATCACCGTTATCGACGAATACGACGCCGACTACAACGAAGCAGCACAGGCATCCCTGGCTCAGGGCAAATACAACTCGCTCAACGCCCTGGAACTCGAATTCAGCGAGCGCGCCCGCACCTTCTTGAAGAAGAACCCGCCGTTCGTTTTCGATCTGATGCTTCAGGCGCTGAGCAGCCCCGAAAGCGTGCGCATGGCTGAAGGCTGGACCCGCATCTACGCGGCGCAGGGTCTGGAAATTGCGATTTCGCCCGATGAGCGGACCGTTCTGGCTCTGGCGAAGACCCCGGATTTCCATGTTCTGCACGCAGAGAACCTGCGCAAGGCACAGCTGGAAGAGCTCAGTAATACCCTGGCGAAGCAGGCAGAACATCAAGTAGCCCAGGCAGAAAACACCACCGAGGAGGAGAAATAATGTCCGCTAAGCAGATTACCGTTCCTCTTGAGGTGTACGTTCGCCTGCAGGAGCTTGCCTCCCTCGCCGCCTATAGCTACCGCGATGAGCAGGGCTCCGAGGAGAGCCCTGCACACGATAGGCCCTGGGATTTGCTCTCCAAGGACGGCGCCTCCCTGCTCGATGAGAACGGCGCGCTCAAGCCCGAAGCGGCAGAGCTCTACTTCACCCTCCTACCACTACTTGCCCAGGAATTCGTGGAGCAGCAGCAGGCGCTCGTGGACGCGTACCGTCAGGCGCCCAAGCCCGCCGCCGCACGCGCCAAGATTCGCCCCTCCAACCAGCGCCTCATTCCGCTGACCGAGGTGCCGCTGGAGAACCAGCGTATTGCCGCGCGCATCGAGAAGGAATTCTACGGCGACGTGCCGCCGCGCCGCCGCATCTACGGTGTGCTCCCCGGCGTGATGGATTACATGATGCGCCACGGTCTCACCTACGAGCTGCTGCTGGACATTATCGAATCCCCCGCAAGCACGGTGGTTCAAGAAAGCGCGCAGGAGAACCGTTACGGCCGCGAAGTCACCCTCTACACGCATGAAGAGGAAGGCTACCAGGTGGTGCTCAACCCCCTGACCGCCGAAGTGCTCGCGCTACGTCCGCTGCAGGCTCTCGCGGGAGGCTACCAGCTCTCCCCCGAGGCTCAGGCTCAGCTCAAGTCGCTCGGACTGACCGGCGAGTACATTGCCCGCATCCTTGATGAAGCCGAGGACCGCCGTCCGATTCCCGGTAGTAGCCGCACCGTGTACTCGCTCAATGGCTACCAGGTGGAGTTCTCGCACTCGGACCAGCAGGTCATTCGTATTAGTCGCGGCACCGCGCCCAACCGCAACCCCTTCGAGTCGCAGCCGAGGATGAGCGGCACGAAGAGGCAGCGCGGCCGCAAGATCCCGCACGATGTGGATGCGTTCGTGCAGCTGTTGCAGGAGCACGGCTTCACCATCACCATGGGCGGTAAGCACTACGATATTCGCCACGAGAAGCTGGCTCCGGGCCAGAAGGCGGTCACCTCCGTGACCCCCTCAGATTCGCAGCGCTGGCACCTGAACTCGGCACGACAGATCCGCAATACCTTCGGTATCGACCTGCGCTACGCCGATCCGCGCGATAGCGTGCGCGGTATTGTGCGCGGCCCCGGAGGAAGCATCCAGAATGCCGATCACCGCAACGCTGAAAAGCAGGAGGCCGAGAAGGCTACGGAGAAGGAATCAGAGTAGGTCTTCGTCACCGTTAGAGCGCGCCTGCGCGCCGGTTCTTTATACTGCCCCCAGCATGTCTTTGCATCTGGGGGCAGTATTCATATATGCCTATATCCCGCGTTGTCAGGGCAATACGGGGTAGACTGGGGGCAATACAGACATGCTATTCAGCATAAAAATTAATATGCGTTCCCGTGATATGCGTGACGGTAGGGTTGGGGATGCGCCACAAAGTACGGTGAATAACAGCCCCTACCTCTACAATAGAAACGCATCACTACAGAAGAAGGAGAACGCATGGGCGTAACGATTAAGGTCACTGACGAAGCAGGCGTAAACTACGACATTCAGTGGGAAGACCACCACACCCTCCTGGAAGCCCTCCAGGCTAACGGCGTGCCGGTCCTCGCAACCTGCGGTGGTAACGCATCCTGCGCTACCTGCCACGGCTTCATCGACCCCGAGCACTTCGAAGCTTCCGGTGAACGCACCGAAGCTGAGCAGGACCTGCTCGACATGGTCGACGATGTCGCCAACGAATACTCTCGTCTGTGCTGCCAGGTCGAGTACGCCCCCGGTATGGACGGAGCAGAAATCCAAATGCAGGCGGCGATGTAATCATGTTGAAATCGGCTCAGGTACTCGCATCAACCACCCTCCTCTGTTGCGTGCTCGCGCTCAGTGGATGCGGCGCGTCCCAGGCCGGTCAGGAAGCTGAAGGCACCTCGGCGCAGCCGAGTGCTTCGGCTTCGGTCAAGCCCGGTACGATTCGAGTAGCCTCCGACGGGGCTACCCCTTCTGTGTCTCCGGGCTCCATTACCGTGGTGAATTCCCCTGACGCGGAGCACCGCGGATCTTCCTCTGAGCACTCCGAGTCTTCTTCCCACACCGAGACTCACGAGTCGAAGCAGAACTCTGACTCTCATTCTTCTGAGTCCTCCCGCGAGGGTTCCGATCAGAACAAGTCAGACGACTCTGCAGATTCTCAGCAGGATTCCCAGAAGAGCTCAAACTCGTCGTCACAGTCGGGTTCTAACTCTTCGGGTAACTCGTCGAAATCCTCCGGTTCTTCGGGTTCGTCGAATTCTTCGGAGAAATCCTCTAGTTCCTCCAGCAATACTGTTGCTGAGGGCCCGACCCAGTGCAATCTGGATGACCTGAACATTTCGGTTGCTGTGGGAGAAGGCTCCCCCGGCGCCCGAAACTACACCCTGTACTTCCAGAATTCCTCAAACTCTTCCTGCACCCTGCGCGGTTACCCGCGTGTGGTGCATGCGGGTCCTTCGGGAACCTGGGTTGGTCGTGAGGCTTCCACCTCCGATGAGTACATGAACTCTGCGGGCGTGACCCTTAACCCCGGCGATAGCACCACCGCGGTACTGCGTTCGGTGTATCCGGCACGCTTCGGTGATGATTGCGGTAGCCGACCGGTTCAGGGCTTCCTGGTGGGTCTGCCCTCGGGTTCCGGCGGCGTAATTGTTCCGCTGGATACGACCGCTTGTTCCTCGTCTGTTCCGCAGCTGTCGGTGGGTCAGTTTGGTGCCCGCTAAAGTGCCCGTTGCGGATGTGAATACTCTGGCACCTCTTGTGGACCTATAGTTCACTTGTGCACCTATAGTTCAAGGGCGGTTCCCCGTGATGGGGAACCGCCCTTGAACTATTTTTAAGCCTAGCGTTTAGCGATGCCGTATCCGCGTGCTCTTAGAGGGAGCGGGTGACGTCCTCGTGGCTGAAGCGTGCACCGCGCGGGTATGCGGGAGCCTCGCCGTGGCCGAGGTTGACGATCAGGAACGGGATTTCTGCGTTGTCCGCGAAGAATTCCTTCTTGATGCCGGCGAAGTCTGCGCCGGTCATGGGGCCAGCGTCCAGGCCGAGGGCGCGGATTGCGGTGATGAAGTAGCCTGCCTGCAGGTGAGCGCTCAGCTCAGCGGCGGGGGTGGCAAGCTCCTCGGTGGTGTAGTAGCCCTTGATGAAGCCGGCAGCGTTGGGGTTGAAGGTGTCAGCGTGCTCTACCCAGTTTGCGTCTGCGGAGAGAATCGCGGTCACCGGTGCCGCCTGGGTCTTTGCCTTGTTGCCGTCTGCCAGGTGTACGACGAGGCGCTCGCGTGCCTCGGGGCTCTTGACCCAGGTGATGCGCAGGGGCTGGCTGTTGAAAGCGGTGGGGCCGTAGAAGGTCAGCTCCTGGATGCGGCGCAGTTGCTCGTCAGTAACGGGTTCCTCGGTAAAGGAGGAGGCGGTGCGCGGCTCGTGGAAGAGGTTGATGAGCTGTTCTTCGTTCAGGCGGGTCATGGTGAGGCTCCTTTGGGTTGTTCCCTCAGTCGTTTACTTTACAGGGAAAACATTACATGCTCTGTAGAAACCCTGTCAAGCACATCTTCCTCCCCCCACCCCCAACAATTCAAGAGGCGCACACCATAAACCCCGCCATAATAGATACATGACCGACGCACTCTCCCACTTCTCCACCCCCGTACGCGACTGGTTCCGCGCCACCTTCAGCGCACCCACCGCCGCCCAAGAAGGCGCCTGGGAGAGCATCCGCAACGGCAACAACACCCTCATCATCGCCCCCACCGGCTCCGGCAAAACCCTCGCCGCCTTCCTCTGGGCACTCGACGCCCTGCACCGCGAACACGAAGCCGGAACCGCAGGCGGCACGCGCATCCTCTACATCTCGCCCCTCAAAGCACTCGGCGCCGACGTCGAACGCAACCTGCGCGCACCACTGACCGGAATCACCCGCCTGAGCGGAAACAACACGGGCGAACCGAGCATCAGCGTGGGCGTGCGCAGCGGCGACACCCCCGCACGCGAACGCCGCCAGCTCATCAGCAACCCGCCCGACATTCTCATCACCACCCCCGAATCCCTCTACCTCATGCTCACCAGCGCCGCCCGCAATACCCTCACGGGCGTGACCACCGTGATCGTGGACGAGATTCACAACCTCGCCGCCACCAAGCGCGGCGCGCACCTGGCGGTCTCCCTCGAACGCCTCGACGCGCTCCTCGAAAAGCCCGCACAGCGTATTGGCCTCTCGGCAACCGTCGAAAACCCGGAGGCGGTCGCCCGGTTCCTCGGAGGCATTCAGCCGGTGACCATCATGAGCCGGCCGGTCGCCAAAGAATGGGACCTGCGCCTGAGCGTGCCCGTACCCGATATGGCGGCGCTCGGAGGCGCCAACGACTACGGGCAAGGGCTTTACGCACCCTCGGAGGTGCCGGGCGGCGGGGACTCAGCTTCTACCGGCTCGCCGCAGGGCACGGCACAGCCTGCCTCCAGTGCCGTAAATACCCCGGCGAACGCGCCCTACACCCTCGAAGACGCCATTGGCGTATTCCCCGGACTAGAACCCCGACAGGAAACCAGTCAAGAAACCGCGCAGGCACACCCGGCGCAACAGGGCGATAACGCCGCGCCTAAAAATACGCTCACCATCCCGGAAGAGGTATTGCGTGAAGGGGCGCTACATGAAGGGGCTCCGCAAGAAAAGGCGTTGCGAGAGACCGCCGATAGCGAGCGCCCCGAGACCTCCATCTGGCCGCGTGTGCAGGAGCGCATCGTCGACCATATTGAGAACAACCGTTCTACGATTGTTTTCGTTAACTCGCGTGGACTAGCGGAAAAGCTCACCGCGGCGCTCAACGATATTCACCTGCGCCGCGTCCTCGCGAAGCAGGGAATCGACCCCGAAGACTACGCGGCAGGCATCTGCGACATCGCCGAAGTGCCGCCGCTCGCCCGCGCGCACCACGGCTCCGTATCCAAGGAACAGCGCACCCTCATTGAGGAGGCGCTCAAGGGCGGAACCCTGCGCTGCGTGGTCGCCACCAGCTCCCTGGAACTGGGCATCGACATGGGCCACGTGGACCTCGTGATCCAGGTGGCCGCCCCTCCCTCGGTCGCCTCCGCACTGCAGCGCGTGGGTCGAGCTGGACACCGCGTGGGCGAAATTTCGCGCGGATTCTTCTACCCCAAGCACCGCGGCGACCTGCTCGGTGCAACCGTCACCCTCGCCGGAATGCGCAGCGGAACCCTCGAACCGCTTGCCATCCCCACCAACCCGCTGGACGTGCTCGCACAGCAGACCGTCGCCGCCTGCGCGCTGGGCCCCATCAGCGTGGACTCCTGGTACGAGGCGCTACGCCACAGCGCACCCTACGCCGAACTGCCGCGCGCCCTCTTCGACTCCGTGCTCGAAATGCTCGCCGGACGCTACCCCTCCGACGAGTTCGCCGAACTGCGCCCGCGCATCATCTGGGACCGCACCCCCACCGAGGAGGCGCCCTCCGGAAGTATTGAGGGCCGCCCGGGTGCGCAGCGCCTCGCCGTCACCAGCGGCGGCACGATTCCCGACCGCGGGCTCTTCCCCGTCTACCTGGTCAGCGGCGATGAGGAGCGCGGCCCCAAGCGAGTGGGTGAACTCGACGAAGAAATGGTGTACGAATCCCGCGCCGGCGAGGTCATCACCCTCGGCGCGAGCAGTTGGCGCATTGAAGAAATTACGCACGACGCGGTGCGGGTCTCCCCCGCGCCCGGTCAGCCCGCGCGCCTGCCCTTCTGGCACGGCGACCGCATGGGTCGCCCCTACGCCCTGGGTGTGCAGACGGGTGCGTTCACGCGCGCCCTCTCCAGCCTGGATGCCACCGATAGCGCCGCCGCCCGCCAGCAGCTCGAACAGCTCGGACTGGACACCTGGGCAGTCGATAACCTGCTCGCCTACCTGCGTGAGCAACGTGAATCCACCGGGGCGGTCCCATCCGACACCCGCATGATTGTGGAGCGGCACCGCGACGAACTGGGCGATTGGCGCGTGGTCCTGCACTCGCCGCTCGGCTACGGGGTGCATGCACCCTGGGCGCTGGCGGTGCGCGCCCGCATTGAGGAGCGGTACGGAGTGGATGCCTCCGTCATGGCGAGCGATGACGGCTTGATTCTGCGTCTGCCCGCCATGGAGGATGTGCCGCCCGGCGCTGACCTGTTCCTCTTCGACCCGGACGAGCTGGAGGCGATTGTCACCGAACGCGTGGGCGATTCGGCGCTTTTTGCGTCTCGGTTCCGTGAGAATGCGGCGCGTGCTCTGCTGTTGCCGCGCCGTGATCCGGGTAAGCGCACCCCGCTGTGGCAGCAGCGTCAGCGTGCGGCGCAGCTGCTGGATGTGGCGCGTAAGTACCCTGATTTTCCGGTGCTTTTGGAGACTGCGCGCGAGTGTCTGCAGGATGTGTACGATGTTCCGGCGCTGGTTCAGGTGCACCGTTCGTTGCAGTCTCGGGCGGTGTCCATGCTGGAGGTTAAGACGAACGACCCTTCGCCTTTTGCGCGCACTCTGCTCTTTGAGTACGTTGCCGAGCACCTCTACGACGGGGATGCGCCCGCCGCCGAACGCCGCGCCGCCGCGCTGTCACTGGACCCGGCACTGCTGGCTGAGTTGCTGGGTTCGAGCGGTCTGCGCGACCTGCTGGATCCGGCGGTGCTGGTGCAAACTCAGCAGCGTCTGCAGCGCACGGGTGAGCGTTACCGCGCCTGCGGCGTGGAGGGCGTGGCGGATCTTTTGCGCCAGCTGGGTCCGTTGAGTGCGCGGGAGCTGAGCCTGCGTTTGCGGGCTGACGCCCCACAGGCTGCGGCGCACGGTTCTCAGGATTTCGGCGCGGGAGATTTTAGCGGCGCCGAGGACTCTGAAACCTACGGCGAAGAGTCCGGCGAGGAGTCCGGCGCGCACGCCAGCAGCACGACTGAGGCTCACGCCCTAGCGGAGGAGCTGGTGCGCTCGCGCCGCGCGTTCTCGTTCATGGGAGCCGCCGATGGTTCCGCCGAGCCGCAACTGTACTATGCGGCGGTTGAGGATGCCGCACGCCTGCGCGATGGACTGGGCATTATGCCCGCCGCGGCGCTTCCTGCTGCCCTCCTGCAGCCGGTCGCGGAGCCTTTAGAGGATCTGGTTTCTCGCTATGCGCGCACCCATATTCCCTTTACGGCGCAGCAGGCGGCGGAGCATTTTTCGCGTCTGACCCCGGTGGGTGTGGGCGTGCTGACTCCGGTGCTGCAGCGTCTTCAGCAGCAGCGCCGCCTGAGCTCTGGCGAGTTCCTGCCCGAGGTGCTGCGCGCCTCCGGCGCGGTCGGTGTTGAGTGGGTGGATGCGCAGGTTTTGCGCACGATTCGCGCCCGTTCCCTGGCGGCGTTGCGTGAGGAGATTGAGCCGGTATCGGCGCAGGTCTATGGCGTTTTCCTGCCCTCATGGCAGAACGTTCGTTCTTTATCCGTGCGGGTTGCGCAGACCCTGCCGGAGGCGAGCGCCTACGGTGCGTTCATGCCCTCCCGCCGCGCCGCCACGGTAGTGGGCGAGAGGGTGGCGCCCCTCGGCACGGCGGCACCCAACCCGATGGCACTCAACCCGATGGCTGAGAACGGCGCAGAAAACGGCACCACTCATGCGGGTCAGGACTCCCCCTCCGCCACGGAGGATCTGCTCACCGCCATCGACCAGCTGGCGGGTGTGCGCGTACCGGCTTCCGCGCTGGAGACGCTGATTCTTCCGGCGCGTGTGCCCGGCTACCAGCCGCACATGCTGGACGAGCTCATGGCGAGCGGCAGGGTGTTCTTCACCGGCGCCGGTCAGCTCGGCGGCGGTAGCGCACAGAAGTCTGACGGTTGGATTCGCTTGCATTTGAGCGAGAGTTCTTTGCTGACTCTGGGCGAGGCATACCCGGAGCAGCTGGTGCGTTCGGAGAACCCGGAGCTCTGGGAGGCGCTGCAGACTCCGGGCACGCTGGAACACGCCATCTATGAGGCGCTGGCTCACGGCGGCCTGTTCGTGCCGGCGCTGCGTGAGCGGGTGGCGCAGCTGATGAGCGCGGCGGCGCCTTCCGGTCAGGTGGTGACTTTCCCGGATGCTGCGCAAGTCTCGGCGGCACTGTGGCGCCTGGTGTGGGCTGGCGTGGTGACGAACGATAGTTTCGCGCCGGTTCGGGCGATGCTTGCTGGTGTCCGCAGCGCGCATCCAACCCCGGCTACCCCTGCGCGTCTGTCGCGAGTGGGTCGCCGCGGGGCGGGCCGTATTGCGGCGGCGCGCGCCTCCATGGGTAACGGCATGGCGGGCGGTTTCGGCACTGACAGCTATGGTTCCGGCGGCTACTCTGCGTCTGTCGCCGGGCGGGGCTTGCGTTCCCTGCGCGCCGGGCTCCATACCGTCCCCACTATTGCCCCGCAGGATAGCGGTCGCTTCTCGCGCGTGGACACGCTGCTTCAGGAGCCGGTGGAGGCAACCGTTGCGGCGCTCGCACGCGCCGACCTGCTTCTGGACCGCTACGGTGTGCTGACTCGCGGGTGCCTGCAGGTGGAGGATTCTGCCGGCGGGTTCTCGCAGCTGTACCGGATCTATTCGGCGGCTGAGGATCGTGCACTGGTGCGTCGCGGCTACTTTATTGAGGGTTTGGGTGCGGCGCAGTTCGCCGCCCCCGCGACGGTGGACCTGCTGCGTTCTACCGCCGATAACCTCAGTATTCCCGCAGGTCCGCAGGGGTTCGGTGCGAGCGCCTACACCCCGCAGCGTACCGATACGGAGCAGGTGTACGGCACGTTCACGGTGACGCTATTGGCAGCGACCGACCCGGCGAACCCGTACGGTGCGGCGCTGAGCTGGCCCGCGATTCCCTCCTTTGCGGGCGAGGGTGCGGGAGTGGTCAAGCACCGCCCGGCACGCAAGGCGGGTGCCTGCGTGGTGCTGGTGGACGGCGCACCGGTGCTGTACGTGGAGCGTGGCGCGAAGACCCTGCTGGCTTTCACCACCGACCCAGTACTTCTGGAGGCGGCAGCCCCCGCCCTGGCGCGCCTGGTATCCGCCGGTGGTGCGGAGAAGATTTCGGTGGAGAAGGTCAACGATGTGGAGCTTTTGAGCACTCACACGCTGAATCCCTCCGGCGGCGAGGCTGTGGAGCATCCGGTGGAGGCGCTGCGTGCCGCACTGCAGGCACAGGGTTTCTACGCGACGGTTCGTGGCTTATCGCTGCGCCGCTCCATTTAGGCGGAGTAGAACCTCTCGCAGAGTAGGGCAGAACCTCTTAGAGCAGGCAGAGCCTCAAGCTTAGCCTCAGGTTAAATTATTTCTTCAACCTCAACCTGAGCATCATAATGCCCCGCACCCTCACGGAAGGGGGTACGGGGCATTATGTTTCCCTACTCACGAACCGGGTGGTGTTCCCGGAATCCGCCACGTCGCAAGCGGCGCGGCGGAGGAATAACCGCCCGGATGTCCACGTCGCCTTTGCCGTGGAGCACATAACCAAACATCGGAGCGGGAAGTCCTACGTTGACCTGTTGGGGCGGCTAGTAGCCGCCGGTGAGGGTGTCCACGGCACCCAGGCACAGGTCAATGGCTTCTTCGAGCCCGAGCCCGCGGGAGCGAACGGTGCGCTGATCGCGGGGGTTGAGCTGCACGACGTGCAGAGCGAAGTAGTCGACGAGCTGCAACCAGCCTCCGAGAATGACGCGGGTGCGGTCATTAATCGGCATACCGGTGCGTTGAAGCATCCATTCGAGGTAGTCGGTGGGGTTGTTCGGGAAGTCCTCCCCACCGGGGGTGGGGACACCGGCTACGACGAGGAAGTAGGTGCGCAGCTCCCTGCGGAGTGCTTCCTCGGGGTTTTCGTGGTGCTCGCCGAGCGCTTCGAGGACTGCGTTGGCTTCGCGTCGGGTGACGGCTGCCGCCAGGGAGTCCTTGCCGGGGAAGTAGTGGTAAAGCAGGGCGCGGGTAATGCCTGCATCGCGAGCGATAGCGCTCATGGAGGCACCGAGCACGCCGCGTCGAGCGAAATGTTCTGCAGCAATTTTCAGAATTTGTTCTTCGCGTTCGTGCGGTTCCATGCGCAGGGCACCGGTGCGAGGCTCCGCATTCTTTTGTGAATGTTCCATAACCTCTCCTATCGCATTTTCCGGTGCTTTGGAATTGTCTGATTGCGCCGCCGTCATCGGGGGTGTTCCTTTAATCTCTGCGCCCTTGCGCTGTTTCTGTCCCATTTCGACCCCTTCGTTCGAAATATCGAACTTCTGTGTCTTAATCGTACCGCTTTAAGGCTACTTTCAGCCTTTATTAAGGCGTTTATGACGTAGGATGCCTAGGTTAGCAGGTATTTATTTGCTTCACATCTTTTATACTTAGAAAAACCACAGGGGCTAAATTGAGGGTTATTAGTTTCTGATTTGACAGAACTTTCGAAAATACCGCACATAAACGCTGTTTTTTGTAAAATTAATGCAGTTTTTTTAAATTAAATGTCCAATAATTTCAAAAATTTGTGAAGTTTTCGTTTTTTGTTCCACGCATTCACACAAACATTCATGAGTGTCAGACAAAACTGCATTCCGCAGCCCGAAACCCAACCCCACGGCAATGTTTCTAGCCGCCTCAGCCACCTCATCGGTAGGTAGTCCAGCTCAGCTTACCTCGATCCCAGCCCCGCTCAGGTGATAGGGTTCAGGCGGTAGAGTAGAGCCATGCCCGCACAGAACACCGCACGCCCGCATTCCAGTTCACAGCCCAGCCCGCAGCCTAGCTCACTGCCCAGCTCTCAACCCGATACGCAGCAGGGAATACAGTCCGGCGCCGCCTATCAGGCGAAACCGGCACGCCGCACACACCGCCGCCTACTGACCCCTCCGCTGGCTCAGAAGAACGGCATCGACCCAATTCAGCTAATCCTGCCGCTTGTGGAGGAGCTCCCCGCCGAACTCACCCCGAACAGCGCCGCCCCGGCAACCATTGCGGATTACCTGATTGTGCGCTTCTACCCGAACGACCCGCAGATTATTCACGCCCGCTTCGACACCGGCGAGGTGCGCCTGGACGACGGCACGATCCTGACCAGCGATAGCCCGTACATGCCGGGCGAGCGCATCTGGTACTTCCGTGAGCTTGCCGATGAGCCGCAGTTACCCTCCGACATGCCGGTACTCTACGAGGATGAGCACGTGCTGGCGATTGATAAGCCCCATTTTCTGCCGACCACCCCGCGCGGCTCCTATATTGCGCAGACCGCGCTGACCAAGCTGCGGGTGCGTGAGCAGAACCCGTTGCTGATTCCGATTCACCGCCTGGATCGCCCGACCGCGGGCGTGCTGCTTTTTGCTAAGACCGTGGAGGCGCGCCGCCCTTTCCAGATGATGTTTCAGCACCGTCAGGTGTCGAAGACCTACCGTGCCGTGGCGCTGGTTCCTGCCGATACCGCCGCCGCCGAGCGGGCGTTGAGTGCGGAGGGGCTGCAGGTGCGTTCGCATATTCAGAAGATTCGTGATCAACTGCAGGTTCAGCAACTGTCTGAGCAAGAGTGCGCGGTGCAGGGTGTGGAGCCGAATACGCTCACGACCGTGAAGATTCTGCGGACTTTCACCCCGAGTGCGCAGGCGGTTGAGGGGTGGCGTGCCGAGCCTACACTCAACGAAAAACGAGAATGGGCGCTCTATGATTTGGCGCCTCACACCGGCAAGACGCACCAGCTGCGGGCGCACCTGAACCTTTTGGGTTCGCCCATTCTGGGCGATGTTCTCTACCCGCAGGTGCTACCCGACGCCCCAGACCGCCCGGAGTACCCGCTGCAGCTGCTGGCGTACAGCCTGCACTTTGAGCACCCCATCACCGGCGAGCGGGTGGATCTGTACAGCGGGCGTTCGCTGGTTGCCGCCGCCTAACCCGTTTTTGAGTGGCGTTCGCTCCGTTCCCTGCGGTGCATCTTCTCGGCGGGTTCTCGAAGAGGGATCACACCCGAGAGCCCGCCCACAGCATCCGGGCGCTCAGAGGGCAAAAAGTGGGATAATTTCAGACGTAATACTTCATCGCACACTACAGAGGGTCCATGAAATCCCAGCCGTCTTCCCACAACGAGCAGTCTCTGGAGTCGATTAGCGAGTACGCCCAGCGCACCTCCTCGCACGCCGCTGCCGCAGCCGTCAGCGTCACCGATACCTTTGTGCATCGCATCCTCGGCGTGCCCGGCGCCCTCATCGGTTCGGTACAGGTGCCCGATCCGCGCCCGCTGAGCCAGCGCCTGAACGTTTGGCATTACTGGTGGCAGGCGCACCTGCTGGACTGTGTGATTGACGCCGGTCAGCGTCACCTGCGCGAGGGCAATATTACTGCCGCCCAGGAAGAGCTGCACCGCGCCCGCGCGCTGTTGCGCGGCATTAACGTGCGTAATTACGGCCGCTTCGCGAACGATTATTTTGACGATATGGCGTGGCTGACCCTCGCGGTGGGCCGCATGAATTCCTTCTGCATTGAGCTGACCGGCGCTAATGACGTTGCCGCTCAGGATGCTGGCGCGGCTCTCTTTGAGCAGCTGGCGAAGGGTTTCTCCCCGGTGGGTGGCATGAGTTGGCGCAAGTCCAAGCGTGATTTTGTGAATGCTGCGGCGACCGCGCCGACCGCTCTGGCGTATGTGCGTGCGGGCGACCCGAAGACTGCCGCCGCGCTCATGGACTGGATGAATGAAACCCTCTGGGATGCAGAACGTTCGCTCTATATTGACGGCGTGAACGTGCGCGGCGACAAGTACGAATACGAACGCAGCGAATTCACCTACAACCAGGGAACCGCCCTGGGCGCCCTGCTGAGCCTCGCCGCATCCGGTGTGCCCTGCGAAGTAGACCCCGCAGAACGCGCTGAGCGCCTCATCGTCGGCATCGTCAAGCACATGACCGAAGAGGTGGAGTTCCTCTCCGGTGCGCGCCGCCGCATCCTCATCTCGCACGGCGACGGCGACGGCGGCCTGTTCACCGGCATTCTCGTGCGCTACCTGGGCATGGCGGCGTCCTCGCCGCTGCTCAGTGATGAGGCGCGAGCGCTCGCCTCGAACCTGGTGTACTCGACCGCACGCGCCCTGTGGGAGGGCCGCCGCGAGTTCGACCCCGACCTGCCGATGAACGAGTACGGCATTGACCCGAATGAGATTCGCGGTAAGGCGCTCGTGCAGTTCTCCCCGCGGTTCACCGAGCCGATAAGCAAAGTTGTGAAGCCCGGTGCGCCGGTGGAGCTGTCCACCCAGGTGCAGGCGTGGACTATTTTCGAGACGGCGGCACGCCTGGCGCATGCCCGTGACCTCGCCGCCCACGGTTTCTAGAGCACGGTTTCTAAACCCTACTAATCTTTACCCCAGCCCTAATCTTCTCCGTTCAGCGCAGAAGGTTAGGGCCAGCGCAGAAGGTTAGGGCCAGGGCAGAAGGTTAGGACTGGGTTCATTGCAGGGGCGTGCATACGGGCGTACGGTGAATTTTATGCTTGCTTCAGAATCACAACAGGTCACTGCCAGCCCGAACGCTAACACCATTTTCATGGTGTGGAAGTTCAAGGAAGGCCTCAGCCAGGATGCGCTCATTGAGGGGTTCCAGAACCTCTGCGGGCTCGTCATTAACCTCAACCACACCGCCGCGAACCGCTACTCGCCCGAGAATGCCAGCATTGTGCTGGGTATCAGCCACAGCGCGTGGCTGGCCCTGGATCTGCCCAAGCCGCTGCCGCAGGAGCTTGTGGAGTTCGAGGAGATTCGGGGCCCCAAGCACACCGCGGTGTCCACTCCCGGTGATCTGCACTTCCACATCCGCGCAACCCAGCCTTCGGTCGCCTACGATATGGCGTCCGCTATTACTGCGGCTCTACGCGATATTGCCGAGGTGCTGGATGAGGTGCACGGCTTCCGCTACTGGGACGGCCGCTCCATCATCGGTTTTGTGGACGGCACCGAAAACCCGCAGACCCCCGCGGCACGCGAATACTTCGGCATCATCGGTGACAGCGACCCCATGTACAAGGGCGGCAGCTACCAGTTCGTGCAGAAGTACATCCACGACATGACCGCGTGGAACGCCCTGCCCGTCTCCGAGCAGGAGAAGGTTATTGGCCGCTCCAAGCACGAGGACATCGAGATGGGCGAGGACGAGAAGCCCGCCAATTCGCACTCCGCTCTTGCCAATATCGGTGACGACTTCAAGGTTATTCGCGACAACATGCCCTTCGGCACCGTGGGTAACAACGAGCTGGGCACCTACTTCATCTGCTACGCCAGCACCTTCTCGACCGTTCGGAAGATGCTTATGAACATGTTCATGGGAGTGGATGGCGCCAACTACGACCGTCTGCTGGATTTCAGCACCCCGGTAACCGGCACCCTCTTCTTCGTGCCGACTGTGGATATGCTTGGCGACTTCGCTGGCTAACTGCGCTGGCTAGCTTCACCGGCTAACTTCACTGGCTAAGGCTAGGTAGCCCGAGCCACGCCTAATAGTACCCGCGTAAACCCCGCCTCCGGCAAGAGAGGCGGGGTTTTCCGGTAGGCTAGGGTGTAGACATTCAGACGGAAAGCAAACAATCGAGAGAAGAATGAGCGTTCTAGATAACTCTTTCCCCACCGAGGACTTTGGCTTCACCATCACCAGCCGCCTGGCGGACACCGCCTCCCCCAGCGCTGAACGTGTAGAAGCCAACGGCGGACAGTTCCGCGGACGCACCGGTGTCATCACCACCCCGCACGGACAGATCCAGACCCCCGCCTTCACCCCCGTGGGCACCAAGGCAACCGTCAAGGCGGTCCTGCCCGAATCCATGAAGGAGCTCGGCGCTCAGGCTCTGCTCTCCAACGCCTACCACCTGTACCTGCAGCCCGGCCCCGAAATCCTCGACGCGGCAGGCGGCCTGGGTGCCTTCATGAACTGGGACGGCCCGACCTTCACCGACTCCGGCGGCTTCCAGGTCATGAGCCTGGGCTCCGGCTTCAAGAAGGTAATCGACATGGGTACCGTCGCGGACGCTAAGGGCGCTGACGGCCGCCCCCTCGGTGACGACGACGTGGCAAAGGGCAAGGAACGCCTCGCCCACATTGACGACGACGGAGTGAACTTCAAGTCGCATATTGACGGCTCGATCCACCGCTTCACCCCCGAGGTGTCCATGCAGGTTCAGCACCAGATCGGTGCCGACGTCATGTTCGCCTTCGACGAGCTGACCACCCTCTACAACTCCCGCGGCTACCAGGAGGAGGCGCTCGAACGCACCCGCCTGTGGGCGCTGCGCTGCATCGCTGAGCACCAGCGCCTGACCGCTGAGCGCGTGGGCAAGCCCTACCAGGCGCTGTTCGGCGTCATTCAGGGTGCACAGTACGAGGACCTGCGCCGCAAGGCATGCCAGGACCTCGGCTCCATGCCCTTCGACGGCTTCGGCATCGGTGGCGCGCTAGAGAAGGAAAACCTCGGCACCATCGTGCGCTGGTGCGCCGAAGAGCTGCCCGAATCCAAGCCCCGCCACCTGCTCGGCATCTCCGAACCCGACGACATCTTCGTCGGCATCGAGAACGGTGTGGACACCTTCGACTGCGTCTCCCCGACCCGCGTGGCACGCAACGCCGCCGTCTACTCCCCCACCGGCCGCTACAACATCACCAACGC
>FLSC01006611.1_pt1 | contig 24101 bp, 21 predicted proteins | sample 1550561 | NCBI WGS metagenome assembly FLSC01 (sample SAMEA4031775, study PRJEB14383) | metagenome | biome: human; feature: oral; material: saliva | place: Philippines | collected 2014 | reverse complement strand
GCCACGTCGTTGGTTTTAGACGCCACTTCTTTCACCATTTGCGCGCCCATGTTTTCGAATTTGTCTTTCAATTCGATTTCTTTTGCAACAGACACGCCGTCTTTAGTGATGTGCGGGCCGCCGAAAGCGCGGTCGAGTACCACGTTGCGGCCTTTAGGGCCCAAAGTTACGCGTACGGCGTTTGCCAATACATTGACGCCGTTTACCATTTTTTGGCGAACTTCATTGCCGAATTGTACGTCTTTTGCTGCCATTTAAATTCTCCAAATCAATATTAAAAATCTGTTCGAGGCCGTCTGAAAACTTCCATGTTTGATTCAGACGGCCTTTGGTTCTGAAACTTAATTCAACAATTATTCAACGATACCGAAGATGTCTTCTTCACGCATTACCAACAGCTCTTCGCCGTCGGCTTTTACAGTTTGGCCGCTGTATTTGCCGAAGATCACTTTGTCGCTGACTTTGACATCCAGCGGACGGCGCGCACCGTCTTTACCGATTTTGCCCGCACCCACGGCGATCACTTCGCCCATGTCGGGTTTTTCAGCGGCCGCACCCGGCAAAACGATGCCAGAGGCGGTTTTTTCTTCAGCTTCCAAGCGTTTGACGACGACGCGGTCGTGTAAAGGACGGATAGTCATGTTTTATGCTCCGATAAATAGTTTGAAAACAATCATCTGCCTTCATCCGGCAGATACGGTTTGAAAAAGTAGGCGGCAAGTTTGTCGACAAACTTACCTGAACACAGCGACAAATTAGGGTTCGACCCGATAAATTCAAGAGAATAATGTAAAATTTTTCCATTTTAAGGCCGTCTGAAAACAGACACGATAATTTCACACCCTCTTTCCCTATTTTCCACGCCGGCCAAACTGGCAAATATTTTCAGACGGCCTTTTACCAAAAGCAAACGCCAAACGTCCCAATCAGAAAAAGACACTGTTTAAGTACAAACCTATGCACACCTTTACAAAATAATATCCTAACTTTAAAATAATAAATAGAAATTATTATTAATAAATATTTTTCACTGAAGAATTAAACTTATCCCGAAAAGGAAATTTCTATGACTTCACCCCTGTTCCGATTCAGCCTGCTTTCACTGGCACTCGCCGCCGGCTTTGCCCACGCGGAAGACGAAGCGAAAGAAAGCGTTACCCTTGATACTGTTACCGTCAAAGGTCAGGCTACAAGCGCCACACACCGTGTAACGACGAAACGTATGGAAGAAACGACTTCCACTGATTTAAAAGACGTATTGTTCAACGAGCCTTCTATCAGTTTCGGCGGTGGCAACGGTCAGTCGCAGTGGGTAACCATCCGCGGCATGGGGCAAGACCAAATAGACTATAAAGTTGACGATACTTACACCGACAGCCAGATTTTCCACCACAACGGCCGCTTTATGCTTGACCCTGCATTGGTAAAAGTCGTTGCCGTGCAAAAAGGTACAGGTTCGGCCTCCGCAGGTATCGGTGCAACCAGCGGTGCGATTGTTGCCGAAACGGTTGAAGCCAAAGATTTGCTGAGAGAAGGTCAAAACGTCGGTTTCAAAGTCAATGCCGGCATCAGCAGCAATAAAGGCTATTCTCGCGGCGCAAGCGTTTATGGTCAGGCAGGCGGTTTTGACGCTTTGGTTTCAGGCAATTTCGTACGCGACAAAGAATACACGGCAGGCAAAGGCTACCGTAATCTACTCGGAAGCGATAAGGTTTTGAACAGTGGATTGGGTTCACGCGGTTTGCTGGGCAAAATCGGCTATCGTTTTAACGAAGACAACCGCATTGAATTGAGCCACCGCCAAGAAAAACAATATGGAGAACGCGCCCTGCGCGAAGAGTTCGATTTCTCGCAAGTCTTCCAAACCGACCGCCGCACGGGTCAATACGTTTTGGATGCCAACGGCAACCGCATTCCGAATACCGCCAACAACGCGCCGCGTTACCGCACGCTGACCCAAGACACCACCAACTTGGAATTCAAAGGCGGAAACTTGGGCTTTATCGACAAAATCAAAGCCAATGTTTACCGTTTGAATACCAAACGTGATGAAGTCCCCAATCCAAATTATGAATTGGACGGCGAAGTACGGACATACGGAGCCAATCTGAATCTCGACAGCCGTCTATTTGACCGCCATACCCTGAAATACGGAGTAAACTGGCGCACTCAAAAAAGCAGCTCAAACGGAGAAAACAGCGAGAAGAAAAACGATGCCGGCGTATATGTAGAAGGCATTTGGGATTTCTCTCCGGTTACGCTGACCACAGGTTTGCGCTATGACCGTTGGAAAATGAAAACCAGCAGTAATACAGAAAATTCAGACGGCAACCTCAATCCAAGCATCGGGTTGGTTTATGACATTACTCCTGATTTCTCCATCAACACCAGCCTGAACTATGCAACCCGCAGCCCCCGCCTGTACGAAGCAGCTTTAGCAAACAACAGGCCGATTGTTTCATCGCCTGACTTGAAAGCAGAACGCTCGCGAAATGCAGAAATCGGCTTTAACTACCACTGGAATTCTGCCCTAACACTCTCCGGTAGCTATTTCCATCAGCAAATCAAAGATGTGCAGGCCATCCGTCAAGAAGGACGAAACTACGTCTGGTATAACGGCGGCAAGCTGAAAAACAGAGGTTACGAACTGAACGCCGCCTACCGCTGGAAAGGTCTGACTGCACGTGCAGGCGTAGCATACAGCAGACCGAAACTGAACGGCGATACAGCCGACATCGTGACAACTGCCATCCCGATGGGACGTACATGGACGACAGGTCTGTCTTACCAATTCGACAATCCAAACCTGGAAATCGGCTGGCGCGGACGTTATGTCCAAAATGCAGGCTATGCGCCGACCTCGCGCGGCTCTGACGTGGCTCTGAATGTCGTCCGTGCAGGCTACGGCGTCAACGATATCTTCGCCAACTGGAAACCGACAGGCAAAGACGACTTGAACGTCAACTTCTCCGTCAACAATGTCTTTGATAAAAACTACAAGCCGCACAGCCAGCGCGCAGGTGCCAGCGCCCTATCTGAACCAGGCCGCGATGTCCGCTTGAGCGTAAACTACCGCTTCTAAGCAATCAGCTTGAAAGGCCGTCTGAAAGCAGAAGTTTTCAGACGGCGTCTGGCTTTATAGTCCGATACAAGTTATCATTTCGATTTACTTTATTCCCGACCACGGAGAAACCCTATGTTACGTTTGACCGCTTTAGCCGTATGCTGCACCCTTGCTTTGGGTGCGTGTTCACCGAAAGATTCTGCGTCCAACCAAGCCCAAACTGCTTCCGCTTCTGCCGCCCAAACCGAAGGCGCAGGCCTGACCGTCAAAACGGCGCGCGGCGATGCGAAAGTGCCGCAAAATCCTGAACGCATCGCTGTTTACGATTTGGGCATGCTCGATACTTTAAACAAATTGGGTGTGAAAACCGGTTTGTCCATCGACAAAAACCTGCTGCCTTATTTGGACGAATATTTCAAAACGACCAAACCCGCCGGCACGCTGTTTGAGCCGGATTACGAAGCACTCAATGCCTACAAGCCGCAGCTCATCATCATCGGCAGCCGTGCAGCCAAGGCGTTTGACAAGTTGAACGAGATTGCGCCGACCATCGAAATGACCGCCGAAACTGCCAATCTGAAAGAAAGCTCAAAAGAGCGCATCGACGCGCTGGCGCAAATCTTCGGCAAACAGGCCGAAGCGGACAAGCTGAAAGCAGAAATCGACGCTTCGTTTGACGCGGCGAAAACTGCGGCACAAGGCAAAGGTAAGGGTTTGGTGGTATTGGTCAACGGCGGCAAGATGTCGGCTTTCGGCCCTTCTTCACGTTTGGGCGGTTGGCTGCATAAAGACATCGGCGTTCCCGCTGTCGATGAATCGATTAAAGAAGGCAGCCACGGCCAGCCTATCAGCTTTGAATACTTGAAAGAGAAAAATCCTGATTGGTTGTTCGTCCTTGACCGCGGCGCGGCCATCGGCGAAGAAGGCCAGGCGGCAAAAGATGTGTTGAACAATCCGCTGGTCGCTGAAACGAACGCCTGGAAAAAAGGACAGGTGGTTTACCTTGTTCCTGAAACCTATTTGGCGGCCGGCGGCGCGCAAGAATTGCTGAACGCTTCCAAACAGGTTGCCGACGCATTCAACGCGGCGAAATAGTTGTTTCGGCGGGCGGCAATGCCCACCCTTCCGTTTCACAGCATCCGGACGGCCTTTGCCCAAGCTGTATTTTGGTCATCAGGCCGTCTGAAACGGGCATTCTTGCCCGTTTGCTTCGTTATCTTTGAAAACGATACAACTACAAAATAATGCCTTTGTTTCTTTTACGACCTTATCGTTTATGTTTCACAAGCCCTTTTATTTGAACCTTATCAACGGCATCGCGCTTCTGATATTGTTTGCCGTCAGCCTGTCGGTCGGCGTGGCCCAATTCGACTGGTCCGCCCTGTTTTCGCTCTCCGACAGCCAACAGGTTATGTTCATCAGCCGCCTGCCGCGTACGTTTGCGATTGTGCTGACGGGCGCATCGATGGCCGTGGCCGGCATGATTATGCAAATTTTGATGCGCAACCGTTTTGTCGAGCCGTCGATGGTGGGCGCAAGCCAAAGCGCGGCTTTGGGTTTGCTGCTGATGACCCTGCTGCTTCCGGCTGCGCCGCTGCTGGCAAAAATGTCGGTTGCCGCCGTTGCCGCGCTGATCGGGATGCTGGTCTTTATGCTGCTGATCCGCCGCCTGCCGCCGACCGCGCAACTGATGGTGCCTTTGGTCGGGATTATTTTCGGCGGTGTGATTGAGGCGGTGGCCACCTTTATCGCGTATGAAAACGAAATGCTGCAAATGCTGGGCGTGTGGCAACAGGGCGATTTTTCCGGCGTATTGCTCGGGCGGTATGAGCTGTTGTGGGCAACGGGGATTTTGGCTTTGTTTGCCTATTTGATTGCCGACCAGCTGACGATTTTGGGTTTGGGCGAAACGGTAAGCGTGAATTTGGGGCTGAACCGGACGGCGATTCTGTGGTCGGGGCTGATTATTGTGGCGCTGATTACGTCCTTGGTGGTCGTGACGGTCGGCAATATTCCGTTTATCGGCTTGGTCGTGCCGAACATCATCAGCCGCCTGATGGGCGATAAACTGCGCCAAAGCCTGCCTGCAGTGGCCTTGCTGGGCGCGTCTTTGGTGTTGCTGTGCGATATTGTCGGACGCGTGATTGTGTTTCCGTTTGAAATTCCGGTCTCTACGGTTTTTGGCGTGATGGGGACGGCTTTGTTTTTGTGGCTTTTATTAAGGAAACCTGCTCATGCCGTCTGAAAAAAATATCGGTTTTATGGCAGGAAGCAGCCGTCCGTTGTGGGTCGCCTTTGCACTGTTGCTGGTTTCCTGCGTTCTGTTTATGACGCTCAACGTCAAAGGCGATTGGGACTTTGTCTTGCACCTGCGTCTGACCAAACTTGCCGCGTTGCTGATGGTCGCCTATGCGGTCGGCGTGTCCACTCAACTCTTCCAAACGCTGACCAATAATCCGATTCTGACCCCTTCGATTTTGGGTTTCGATTCGCTGTATGTGTTTTTACAGACCTTGCTGGTGTTTACGCTCGGTGGCGTGGGCTATGCTTCCCTGCCGTTGACGGGTAAATTCGGCTTTGAACTGGTCATCATGATGGGCGGCTCGCTGCTGCTGTTCTACACGCTCATCAAACAGGGCGGACGCGATTTGTCGCGTATGATTTTAATCGGCGTGATTTTCGGGATTTTGTTCCGCAGCCTGTCATCGTTGCTTTCGCGCATGATTGACCCCGAAGAATTTACCGCCGCGCAGGCGAATATGTTTGCCACCTTCAATACCGTCCACTCGGAATTGTTGGGCATCGGCGCAGTCGTATTGCTCATCAGCGCTGCCGTAATCTGGCGCGAACGCCACCGCCTCGACGTTTACCTGCTCGGCCGCAATCAGGCCATTAATTTGGGCATCAACTACACGCGCAATACCTTATGGCTGCTGCTCTGGATCGCCGCGCTGGTTGCGACCGCGACCGCCGTTGTCGGCCCGGTGAGCTTTTTCGGCCTGCTGGTGGCCGCGCTGGCCAACCATTTTTCCCCGTCGGTCAAACATTCCGTCCGCCTGCCGATGACTTTTTGTGTCGGCGGCATTCTGCTGGTCGGCGGGCAAACCATCTTCGAACACTTCCTCGGCATGCAGGCCGTATTGAGCGTGGTCGTCGAATTTGCAGGCGGCTTGGTATTTTTATATTTGGTGTTGAAAAAGAAATAAATTAAACGTGCCCAAACAGCTTCAGGCCGTCTGAAACCCGTGTTAAAAAATATTTAACCATTGAAATGAAACTAAATTTCTGACATGTACTCATAGTAAACATCACTAAATTTACTAAAATTACAAAAAATGAGTACGACATTAAAATACCGTCCCGACTTGGACGGCATCCGAGCTTTGGCCGTCTTGGCCGTTATTATTTTCCACATCGACGCCGCTTGGCTGCCCGGCGGCTTTCTCGGCGTGGATATGTTTTTCGTTTTGTCCGGCTATCTGATTACCACCATTATCAGCCGCGAAATGCAAAACGGCAGTTTTTCGTTTTTAGAGTTTTACAAACGCCGCGCGAAACGCATTTTGCCCGTTTTCTCCTGCGTATTGCTGTGTACAAGCTTGGCCGCCGCAATCTTTTTCTTGTCGTTTGACCTGCGCCAATACGTCAAATCGGCAGTGTTTGCGTTGCTGTTTTCGGCCAACCTGTTTTTTGCACGGCGCGGCGGTTATTTTGATGCCGATGCGGCGGAAAAACCTTTGCAACACATTTGGTCTTTATCGCTGGAAGAGCAGTTTTACTTTGTTTTTCCGGTTTTGCTGATTGCCTTTTTCCGCTTCAGCAAAGGACGCAGCATCCGCCAATTCATCCTTTTGCTGATTGTATTGAGCCTGCTGTCCGTCTTTTTGCCCACCTTCGGTATGGACCCTTATTTCCTGCCTTATGTGCGCGCATACGAGCTGCTGATCGGCGCGCTTTTTGCCTTTATTCCGCCCTCGCAAAACAACGACCGCTTCAGCACGCCTTTGGTCGGCTGGGCGATGATGGCGGTGATTGCCGCCATGTTGCTGCTTCCTTACGGCGTGTTGCCCGGTGAAGGTAATATCGAACGATTGCTGTGCTGTACGGCGGTCGGCGGCTTGATTTACTCAGGCAAAACCCTGCAAACGCAAAACGGCTTCAATACCGCCAAACTGTTGAGCCTCAAGCCTGTTGTGTTTATCGGTTTGATTTCCTATTCGCTGTATTTGTGGCATTGGGTGGTCTTGGCCGTTATGCGCTATGTTTACATGGACAACGCTTTACCGATGTCCGCGATTGTATTGGCCGTGGTGCTGATGTCGGGCTTGTCCGTTTTGTCCTATTACTTCGTCGAAACACCAGCGCGACGGATAAAGAATTTCACCACCCAAAAATTTATCGGGGTAATCGCCGCCTATTTCGCCCTGCTGATTCCCGCAGCTGGCTACCTGCTGACTGCCAAACCGGCCGCATACGAGGCAAACCTATATACGGTTGACGAAAGTAAAATCTGCGCGGATACCTTGACCAAAACCGACTGCGCCGTCGGTGCGGAAAACCAAAGCAGCAAAGTCCTGCTGATGGGCGACTCCCACGCCGCCCACCTGACGCCCTTTATCGATATAGTGGGCAAACGGGAAGGCTTTGCCGCCGACGTTATCTCGTCCAACAGCTGCGGCGTTGCCTTCGGCTTTATGTTGCCGCAAAGCGACCGCCGTGCCGACCGTTGCAACCCTTACAACCGCTTTATCGCACAAAAAGTTGAAAACTATCCGGTGGTCTTTATCTCGCAACGTTGGTTCCTGCATACCGAAAAGCCCGGTTTTACGGATTATTTCGGCAAAATGCTCGACACCCTGATTCAACAGGGCAAGCAGGTTTACGTCTTTGCTGACACGCCGATGAACGCGCAACTGCCCCTGCGCCATTACTACTTGAAACAACGCCTCGGCCTCAACATGCAATACGTTTCCGAGCATAAAAAAGCCGAAATCGCCCGCTCCGCCGAAGCCGACAAAACCATAGAAAACATTGTCAAACAGCGGCCTGCCGTGCATTGGGTCAACATCATGGGTCCGATTCCGGCAGATAAAACCATAGACGGCCTGCCGATATATTTCGACACCAACCACCTCAATACCCACGGTGCGACAAAACTGGCCGAAAAATTTATACAGGACAAACAAATACTCTTAAAATAACATCCATGCACAAGGCCGTCTGAATATTTCAGACGGCCTGGGCAAACCCGCAAAGGACAACTCTCATGACACAAGAACATTTCCCATCATTTTTTAACCAAGCCCCGACCATCACCGTCCAAGACGCATTGGCCGACTTCCTCGGTGCAGCCGAACACGGCATCCTCACTTACCACTACGCCGATGCCGTACGCCTGTGCGGCCACTCCTGCCCGACCGTCGCCGGTGCCTACCTGATGGTCATCAAAGGCCTGAAAGCCCTTTACGGCGAAGAGTTGCCGCAACGCGGCGACATCGAAGCCTTCATGCAGGGCGAGCGTGACGAAGGCACAACCGGCGTTACCGCTTCCGTTGTCCAACTCCTTACCGGCGCAGCACCCGAAACCGGCTTTGGCGGCGTAGGCCCTGCCGGACGCTTTGCCCGCCGCCATTTATTGTCCTTTGGTGCAGGCGAAATCAACGGCACACTCGCACTCCGCCGCCGCGATACCGGCAAAACCGTTGCCGTCAGCCTCAACGCCGCACTCCAACCCTTCGCGCCGCAAATGCGCGACATCATGCCCAAAGCCATCAGCGGTAGCGCAAGTGCCGACGAACTCAAACAATTCGGCGAGCTTTGGCAAGAACGTGTCCGCGCCTTCCTGATCGATCAAGCCGACAATCCCGAATTTGTGACTGTCAACGAAATCTAAACCACACCATACAGAAATAAAATTCAGACGGCCTCACGCTGAAAGGCCGTCTGAAACCCCAAGTTTTCCATACTCGAATCCGCCTATGATTACCATCCGCAACGTCAGCCACACCATCGGCAGCAACCCCATCCTCAACGACGTCAGCCTCGACATCCCCGAAGGCGGCATTACCGCGCTGATCGGCCCGAACGGCGCAGGCAAGTCCACCCTCCTCTCCTTTATGGCACGCCTGCAACCCTTGGTACACGGCGACATCAGCTACGCAGGCAAAGACATCAAAACCACCCCCACCGCCGAACTCGCCCGCACGCTCTCCATCCTTACCCAAGAAAACAGCATCATGAGCCGCATTACCGTGCGCGACCTGCTCATGTTCGGCCGCTATCCCTACCACCAAGGCAGGCCGTCTGAAACGGATAAAACCATCGTCGAAGAAGCACTCGCCGAGTTCCACCTGCAAGGCTTTGCCGACCGCTACCTGACCGAGCTTTCCGGCGGCCAACGCCAACGCGCCATGATTGCCATGGTGTTCTGCCAGCGCACCGACTACGTTTTACTGGACGAGCCGCTGAACAACCTCGACATGTATCATGCCCGCTCCCTCATGCAAATCCTGCGCCGGCTGACCGACGAACACAAGCGCACCACCGTCGTCGTCCTGCACGACATCAACCAGGCCGCCGCCTACGCCGACCACGTTGTCGCCATGAAAAACGGCCAAGTCGCCATGCAGGGTGCACCCAACGATATTTTTACCGCCGAAAACATCAAGTCCCTATTCGATATGGACGTCAACGTCCTCGATTACGAAGGCAAAAAACTGGTTATCCACCACGTTTGAATCCAATAAAAAAGGCCGTCTGAAACCAGATTCCCCACGTTTCAGACGGCCTTTGTCTATTCAAAAAATTTATTTTTTATCGTACAAACCGCGCACCACCCTGCCGATGGCGGCGATGCCTTTTTCCAGCGTTTCCGCGTCCTGCGCAATACTCATGCGGATGCACTCGTGCGCGTGCGGATAATCTTGCGTATCGATGCCGACAAAGAAATGCTCGCCCGGAATAATCAGCGTGCCTTCAGCCTTGAGCATTTCGTACAAGGTTTGCGACGAAACCGGCAGGTTTTCAAACCAGAGCCACAAGAAAATCGCACCTTCGGGCTTATGAATTTTTAACGGATACGCACCCAATTCGCGTTTGAGCAGGGAAACCGCCGTTTGCGCCTGCCGACGGTAAAACGGCTGAATCACTTGGTCGGCCAACTGTTTCAGACGGCCGTCGTTTAACAGCGGCGCCGCAATCGCCGCGCCGAAACGGGTTGGCGACAGGTTCACAATCGCATTCAAACTGCTGACGGCTTTGACCACTTCCGGCGCGGCGACAATAATGCCGGTACGCACGCCGGGCAGGCCGATTTTAGAAAGGCTGAAGCAGAGGATGATGTTTTCGTGCCAATTGAGCGTTACATCGCTGTAAATAATATTCGGGAACGGCATTCCATAAGCGTTGTCGATAATCAGCGGAATCCCATGTTCCTGCGCCAACGCGTCCAAACGCGCCATTTCGTCGTCGGTCAGCACATTGCCGGTCGGATTGGTCGGGCGCGAACAGCAAATCGCACCGATTTTGCCCGCTTTCAATTCAGGCAGGCTCTCCAGCGCGTCAAAGTCCACACGGTATTTAAAAAAGCCTGCTTCGCCTTCGTGTTCGACATTTTCGATTTTCGGCCTCACCGAAATAAAATGCTGCCCCTCGATATGCACATCGGCATAACCGATATATTCAGGCGCAAGCGGCAGCAAAATGGCTTTTTCAACCGTTTGGCTGTCTGAAAGATTGAATTTGCCGCCAAATAGGTTAAACAAATAGAAAAACGCGTTTTGCGAACCATTGGTCAGCGCGATATTGTCCGCCGTCAGGTTCCAGCCGTATTCACGGTTGAGAAACTCAGTCAAAGCCGCAATCAGCGCCGCATCGCCCTGCGGATTGGAATAATTGCCGATATTCTCAACCGCGTGTTCCGCCGCCAGTTTGGAAAACACATCGGCGAACACCGCATTGACTTCCGCAATCTTCGCCGGATTGCCGCCGCCAAGCATATTGACAGGCTTGTCGCTTTTGAGCGCGTCGCCCAAATCGTCCATCAATTGCAAAATGCCGCTGTGTTGCGTGAATTTTTCGCCGAATGCTGAAAACTGCATGGAAACTCCGTTGCTGGGTGTGTGGAAACAATAAACCGCTATTATAAGAACAAAGGCCGTCTGAAAACCAGTTATCCTGATTTTTCAGACGGCCTTTAGTATCCAATCTTTCCTTTAACGGCCAAAATTGTCTCGACGTTCGCGCCAGTCTTGGCGGATGGAGCCGCTTTTGCCGACCGGCGTGTCTTGTTCGACTTCCCAAATAAAATTCGTTCCGCCGCCTATCGGATGCGAGCCGCGCAAGCCGATGTGGCTGCCTTGGTCGGCAACGGCGGTGCTGCTGCGTGTTTGGCTGCCGAAACGGGTTTGCGAGGTTTCGATGCCGCTTTTGATGCTGCCGTAAAGCTGTACGTCGGCATGTGCGGCGAGTGCGGCGGTGGAAAGTGCGGCAGTGAGGAGAAGTTTCAAGTTCATGGTTTATCCTTTTTTTGGAGAGGAATTGTGAGGCGATTGTATCGGCCTTGTGCGTAAACAAGTTACAATTCTTGCAAAATCTGACAGGAGTTTTGATGATGCGCTCTTTACGCGCTGCCGCGGTGCAAATGGTGTCGTCCACCAACCCCGAAACCAATATTGCCACGATGAAACGCCTTGTTCGCGAGGCGGCCGAACAAGGGGCGGATTGGGTGTTGTTGCCCGAATATTGGCCGCTGATGGGCAAAAACGATACGGACAAGCTAGCATTTGCCGAGCCTTTGGACGATGGACGCGTTGGCGAAACTTACCACACCCGTTTTCAGACGGCCTTAAGCGAAACGGCAAGGGAATGCGGCGTGGTGTTGTTTGGCGGCACGGTTCCGCTGCAAAGCCCAAACGCTGGCAAGGTGATGAACACGATGCTTGTGTTTGACCGCGACGGCAACCGAATCGGGCTTTACCACAAAATGCACCTTTTCGGCTTTTCCGGTTTGGGCGAACGCTACGCCGAAGCCGATACGATACTGGCGGGCAGCGATGTGCCGAAGTTAAGCGTGGACGATATTCCTCTGGCGGCCGGTGTCTGCTACGATTTGCGCTTTCCTGAGTTTTTCCGCGCCCAGCAGCCGTTTGATGTTTTGCTGTTGCCGGCCGCGTTTACCCACACGACCGGCAAGGCGCATTGGGAATTGCTGCTGCGCGCCCGTGCGGTGGAAAACCAATGCTACGTCATCGCGTCGGCACAAGGCGGACTGCATGAAAGCGGCCGCCGCACATTCGGCCACAGTATGATTATCGACCCTTGGGGCGATGTGTTGGCGACGTTGCCCGAAGGCGAAGGCGTGATTTGTGCCGATTTGGATACCGCGCGCCTGCAAAGCGTGCGCACGCGCCTGCCTGCCCTGAAACACCGATTACTTTAAACACGCACTATGTCCCACTCCCAACCCACACGCATTCTCGGCATCGACCCCGGCAGCCGCGTGACCGGATTCGGCGTTATCGATGTCCACGGTCGCGAGCATCATTATGTTGCTTCCGGCTGTATCAAAACGCCGACCGGCGCGTCGCTTTCCGAACGCATCGCCGTGATTGTCCTCCATATCGACGAAATCATCCGCCACTATCAGCCGCATCAGGCGGCCATCGAACAAGTGTTTGTCAACGTTAACCCGGCCGCGACTTTGATGCTCGGTCAGGCGCGCGGTGCAGCGATTGCTGCTTTGGTCATGCACGATTTGCCCGTGTTTGAATACACCGCGCTTCAGGTCAAGCAGGCGGTGGTCGGCAAGGGCAAGGCCGCCAAAGAACAGGTACAGCATATGGTAGTCCAAATGCTTGCTCTTTCAGGCACGCCGCAAGCAGATGCCGCCGACGGACTCGCCGTCGCCCTCACCCACGCCCTGCGCAATCACGGATTGGCTTCGCAACTCAATCCCGACGGCCTGCAGGTCAAGCGCGGCCGTTTCCAATGGTAAGCCGACATTCAGGCCGTCTGAAATAGTGTTCCAGCCCGTTTTCAGACGGCCTTTCGGTTATAATAACCCTTTGCCCACATACAGCGAGCCTTCATGAAAGCCGCCTTCCTTTTTCTCTACCTCATCCGCCTGCTGCCTTTTTGCGTATTGCACAAGATTGCCGATGCGATCGGTATTCTCGCTTATTACGCAGTCAAACCGCGCCGCAAAGTCGGCGAGGTCAACCTCAAAAAATGCTTTCCCGAACTGAACGACAGCCAGCGCACTGCCTTGCTCAAACGCCATTTCCAACACATGGCAAAGCTGATGCTCGAATACGGCCTCTACTGGTACGCTCCTGCGGAGAAGCTGCGCTCGTTGATACGCTATCAAGACAAACACCATCTTGACGAAGCCCTCGCCGCCAGCGAAAAAGTCATCATCCTCTATCCGCACTTTACCGCATTTGAAATGGCGGTTTACACGCTCAATCAGGATGTGCCGCTGACCAGCATGTATTCGCACCAAAAAAACAAAGCCCTGGACGAGCAAATCCTGAAAGGCCGCCACCGCTACAACAATGTTTTCCTGATCGGCCGCACAGAAGGCCTGCGCGCCATCATCAAACACCTGCGCAAAAGCGATGCGCCCTTTCTTTATCTGCCCGACCAAGACTTCGGCCGCAACGATTCCATTTTCGTCAATTTCTTCGACATTCAGACGGCCACGATTACCGGCCTCAGCCGTATCGCCGGCATGACCAAAGCCAAAATCATTCCCGCCATCCCCACGCGTGAAGCCGACAATACCGTAACCCTGCGCTTCTATCCGGCTTGGGACAATTTCCCGACCGAAAATGTCGAAGCCGACACCCAGCGCATGAACGACTTCATCGAAGAGCGGGTACGCGAGCATCCCGAACAATATTTCTGGCTGCACAAACGCTTCAAAACCCGTCCCGAAGGCGAAAGCAGCTTTTACTGACTACATAAAATTACAATTTAAGCATGAAAAAGCGGCAAAACCTTTCTTTTGCCGCTTTTTCATTTTAATTGTATCAAACCCAATCTCTGCTTCAATTTCAAACAATCAAATCAAATTCCACTTTAAATGCTTTAAAAACAACTTTTTTCAAGACAATTGAAACTTTCAAACAACCTTATATTTTTTCTCAAATAAAAAATGCTCTATTCAATACCCTTTTCATTTATATGTTAAATTTAATTTCATTTAAAAACAAAATGTTATAAAATAACCTTTAAAATAAAACAAATTTTAATCATTCAAAATATGAAATTAAATTAAATTAAAATTTAAAAAAATAAAATAAATATCTAATTTTTAAATAATTATGAAATATAATTGCAAAAATATGACAATACCTGAAATTTATACTGAAACAAGCCTTCAGAAAAAAATACTTGGCAAACTGTAAAAATTCGCGTAAATTTCACTACATCAAATTACAAAACATTCAGACGGCCTCGCCGGTTTTAGATACTTTTGTAAGTAGTTTTCTGATATTGCAAGAAATTGCGGTATTTTAGAGGATTTCGGTGCAATGCCCGAAATGAAAGTTTACTGATGCAGAGTTGAGCTGCATCTGTAAAGCCGCAGGTGAAAGCCTGTATTGTTTGTGAAGCGTAAATCTCTGATTTGAGGTATTGGGGCAATCCTGTGGGGGATTGCCTCTTTTTTTATCTGCGCCGTCATGCCACAATGGCATCATTCCTTATCCAACCCGATCACACCATGACTCCGATACTCGCCTTCGACATCGAAACCATTCCCGACGTAAACGGCATCCGCCAGCTTTACGATTTGCCTGCCGATTTGCCCGACAACGAAGTCGTCCTGTTTGCCCAACAGCAACGCCGCGCCAAAACCGGCAGCGACTTTATGCAACACCATCTGCACCAAGTCGTCGCCATCTCCTGCTGTATGCGCTGGGGTCAGGACAAAATCCGCGTCAGCACCATCGGCGATCCCGAAGACAGCGAAGAAGTCATGATTGCCAAGTTTTTCGAGGTCATCGAAAACTATACGCCGCAACTCGTCAGCTGGAACGGCGGCGGTTTCGACCTGCCCGTCCTCCACTACCGCGCCCTGATACACGGCATCAGCGCCGCCCGCTATTGGGACATGGGCGACGGCGATTTTGGCGACAGCCGCGACTTTAAGTGGAACAACTACATCAGCCGCTACCACACCCGCCATTGCGACCTGATGGATTTGCTCGCCCTCTACCAACCGCGCGCCAGCGCGCCTTTGGACGATATGGCCAAACTCTGCGGCTTCCCCGGCAAACTGGGCATGGACGGCAGCAAGGTTTGGGACGCTTATCATGCAGGCCGTCTGAAAGACATCCGCGACTATTGCGAAACCGATGCCGCCAATACCTACCTGATGTACATGCGCTTTCGCATGATGAGCGGCGCGCTCGATGCCGACGAATACGAAGTCGAAATCAAACGCATCAAACACTATTTGGCCGTACAAGCCGAAGAAAAACAACACTGGGCGGAGTTCGTCGCTGCTTGGCGTTAAACTAGGCCGTCTGAACAGACAAACCAGAAAACCAAAAGGGCGTGATTGACACGCCCTTTTTTATATTCCGACAAACCATGCCCACTAAGCAGGCAAACGCCCCAGCGTGACTCTGTCCAATCCTGCCAAATCCTGTTCGGTTGCCACTTCGGCAAAACCGTTCTCCAGCATAATGTTCCGCACCGCTTCGCCTTGGTCATAGCCGTGTTCAAACAGCAGCCAGCCGTTAGACTTCAGGTATTTAGGGGCTTCTTGGGTAATGTGGCGGATATGGCTGAGGCCGTCTGAAAAGTCGGTCAACGCGTTTTGCGGTTCAAACCTCAAATCGCCCTGCGACAAATGTTCATCTCCGTCCTCAATATACGGCGGATTGGAAACAATCACATCGTATCGGCCTTCAGACGGCCTGTCGGTATCAAACCACGAACCCTGCGCAAATTCGACTTTTGCGCCCAATTCGGCCGCATTTTGACGGGCGGTATCCAAAGCACCGACGCTGATATCAGATGCGCGAACATCGGCATCAACGCGTTCAAGCGCAACGGTCACGGCAATGGCGCCGCTGCCCGTTCCCAAATCCCACACACGGCCTTGCGGCAGCAAGCGTTTAAGCACAGCTTCCACCAAATGCTCGGTTTCAGGGCGTGGAATCAGTACATGGGGATTGACGGCAAAGCGTCGTCCGTAAAACTCGCGTTCGCCCAACAGATAGGCCATCGGCTCGCCTTTCAGACGGCGTTGAGCCAAAGCCTCCAAAGTTTGCAGGGTAGATTCCGCCAAATCGTCCATACCGCGTGTCACCAACTGCGCGCGCGTATAACCCAGCGCATATTGCAACAACATCCGCGCTTCATTTTTGGGCAGTGCCGATTGGCGCAACCATTCATCAAGCGTCATTTCTCGTCCCATCTGCCAGCGTTGTGGCTTTTCTTTCCTTATTCTTTCTGGCAAACGTGCCGATGGTGGCAACCGCAAATGCGGCATACCACAAATAAAATCCGGCACCGTAACGCACGATATCCGCCGTATTTCCTGCTTCATCGACGTGTACGGCTTTCACAATGAAAGCCACCAGCGCCAAGCCCCAAAGTGCCGCATGGACAGGCACGACCTTCTTCCGCAACGCCAGCAACACAATGGCCGCCAACCAAACATAATTCGCATAGGCCGCACAATACCTGATATCCAAAGAAGCAAATATCGACCCCAAAATCAAAACGGTCACACCCTTCATGCTTTCATGATTGCCCAAATAAAATGCAACATTGGACAAAGACGCCATCCAAAGGGCAACCGACACCAGCAACATCACTATGGGAAAACTTGATTTCCGATTCTCTTCCTGCATGGTTTTATCCTAATGTAAAAGGCCGTCTGAAACCTTTCAGACGGCCTGCCGTTTAAATTTCGCTACCGCCGACGGTCAGTCCGGCATCAATCCTCAGGGTCGGTTGTCCGACGCCGACAGGAACGCTCTGCCCTTCTTTGCCGCAGACGCCGATGCCGCTGTCGAGCGCGGAGTCGTTGCCTATCATGGAAACGTGTTTCAGCACTTCGGGGCCGTTGCCGATGATGGTCGCGCCTTTGACAGGATATTGCAGCTTGCCGCCTTCCACCCACCACGCTTCGGATGCGCTGAACACGAATTTGCCGCTGGTAATGTCCACTTGTCCGCCGCCAAAGTTGACGGCGTAAATGCCCTTGTCAATGGAAGCGATGATTTCTTCCGGCTCATAGCCGCCGTTTTCCATAAAGGTATTGGTCATGCGCGGCATAGGCGCAGAAGCGTAACTTTCGCGGCGGCCGTTGCCGGTCGATTGCGTACCCATCAGGCGGGCGTTGGTTTCGTCCTGCATATAGCCGACCAAAATCCCGTCTTCGATCAATACAGTGCGGCGAGTTTCGTTGCCTTCGTCGTCGATATTGAGCGAACCGCGTCTGTCGGCAATATCTCCTTGGTCAACGACAGTAACGCCTTTGGCGGCCACACGCTCGCCGATTCTGCCGGAGAAAACGCTGGTTTCTTTGCGGTTGAAATCGCCTTCCAAACCATGTCCAACCGCTTCGTGCAACAACACGCCCGGCCAGCCGTTGCCCAAAACGACGGTCATCTCGCCGGCAGGCGCAGGACGGGACTCAAGATTGGTCAGGGCTTGTTTGACGGCGGCATCGACAAACCGACAAACCAAGTTTTCATCGAAATACGCCAAATCATAACGCCCGCCGCCGCCCGCGCTGCCCTGCTCGCGACGCTCGCCCTGCTTGGCAATGACGGTAACGTTCATGCGCACCATCGGGCGGATGTCGGCAGCGTGTTTACCGTCCAGACGGGCGATGTACACCATGTCGTATTCGCAGGTCAAACCGGCCATCACTTGCACGATACGCGGATCGGCGGCTTTGGCCAGCGTTTCAACTTTGTTCAACAGCGCGACTTTGGCGGCAGAACCGAGGCTGGCAATAGGGTCAATCGCCATATGGACATGCTTGCCGTAGGCAGGTGTCGGCACTTTGATGCTGGCTTCGCTACCGGCCGCACCAATCACGCGCACTGCTTTAGCAGAGCGGTTGATCGAATCAATACACAGGCTGTCGGCGTAGGCAAAAGCGGTTTTATCACCCGATACGGCACGCACGCCCACGCCCTGATCGATTTGGAAGCTGCCCGATTTGACGATGCCTTCTTCCAAATGCCAACTTTCATGGGCAGTGCGCTGACAATAGATGTCGGCATAATCGACATGGTTGGCGCCGATAATGCTCAGGCTTTGGGCGAGCAAATCGGGGGAAAGATGGTTGGCTTCGAGCAAATCTCGCTGTACCGCGGCGTAGGTTTGTTGCATAATTTTTCAGACGGCCCGACAAGCAGGCAAAGTTAATTTGGCCTTGATTATACGGTATTTTATATGGCTTTGGATATGTTGATTGCTTGGTTTTATGAGTGATTGAAACAAATCAAAAGGCCGTCTGAAACATAGGAATATAGGGTTGAAATGTTTGCCTTGCCCTATTTCAACGTCAGCCGCGTAAAGAAGATAACAAATCATCGTATGATTGATGCAGCGGCAGACTGATAAAAATTCAAATAATAGATCGGACTTGAAATGAAAAAGTTACTTTTTGTATTGTTAGGACTGGCAAGTCTTAATGTTTGCGTTGCCAATCCTACCTATGATGCAACTAGGGGCGCATTACAAAATGACCCTGGTTTATGTCAATACGGATACAATCCTAACTGCGCGTCATCTCGTCAGCACCAACGGAACCAGCCTAAGGAAATTATCAACATCGATGTTCCTTCAAAATACGGTGCATGGGCAGCTAACCCTAAAACTGGTATATCAGGTGGGGCACTCGAAATGGATTCACTTGATGCTGCTAAAAGACAAGCGATTCAAACCTGTGAAGAAGGTGGAAGAAATAAACCGTGTAAAATTTATGCTTGGGTTCGAAATGGCTGTCTTGCCGTTGCCCAAGATCAAAATGGTACACTTTTTTTCGGATCAACTACCCCTGGTCTTGCTGAAGATGAAGCCTTAAAAAAATGCCAAAAAAAATAGAAAAGCACAATGTAAAATTATTGCTCCAGAAGGCTGCTCTATGCCTAAATTCTAATAGACAAAGTGCCGTCTGTTGTTCAGACGGCCTTTTCAATCATGGCAAAGCTAATACTAAATTTTAATTTCCATACAAAACAATCTATTATAGAAAAATTCCTTATTTTTTTTAGTTTTGCTATTGATAATAGTTATTATTAGCGTATAATCAAAACCACTCGGAAGACGTCCTAATCCGAGCCATTAAACGACAGATTTTATCCCCCTCTTCCCCATTATCTCTTGATACTCGGAGTGCGCATATACGAAACATACCTGTTCCCCTTTATATCAGATACTCAAAACCGAAAAACATGAAACCCACTGCCGATACAGTGGGTTTCATGTTTTTTGGCGTTCGGTTTATCAGGCCGTCTGAAACCGAATAGACCTGATTATCGGCAGGTCTTCATGTTCAATTTGCCATAACGGCCGACAATGTTTCTGATGTCTTGGGCATCGTGCTCGTCGACCGCCATAAAGACCACGGTCATGCGCGCTACGCTCAAACCGGTATCGGGTGCGCTTCTGTCTTCCTGCTCAACAATGCGTGCGCCGCCGAAACCTGCGCTGGACAAGCGTGAAATCAAGACTTGGGCGGAAGAGCGGCTGCGTGTTACGTCAATGCTGATTTCGCCGTTGTGAATGCTGCCGCTAAAGCCGCGGCTGCCCAAAGCGTCAAGCTGGGCGGAAGTGTCGCCGTCGGCAGGCAAGACCACGCGGAAGGTTTTGGAAGAAGTCTCGCCACTGGATGCGCCGTTACGTTTTTCGATACTGCGGCTGGCCGCATGAGGCCATTTGCCCAATAGGCCTTTGATGCGGTGGTAATCGTCTTCGTCCATCACCACGGTGGCGCTGCTGGTACACAAGCGTTCCACGCCGGCCGCATCCATCTCTTCTTCGGCGGCGCGGCGTTCTTGCGCTTCTTTCTCGCGGCGCATTTTTTCTTTTTTCTCTTTCAACTGCTGCGCTTCTTGTTTTTTACGCAAGGCTTCTGCTTCTTCGGATTCGGGTTCGGCCATGATCAGGCCGTCTGATTCATCCGCCACCCAATCGAGCTGCGATGCCTGCTGCGGCTCGGCTTTGGGCGCGTCCAAAGAAGACGGGCGCAATAATTCGTGCGTGCCGCCTTCCAAGGCAGATTCGGGTTTGGCGGTTTTATGTTGTGTCCGATAGGCAACCATGCTGCCAAAAACAATGATGTTGAGTGCGACCAAGACCGCAAACAGCCATTTCATGATGCGTTTTCCTTTTTATTGTCCGTTGCGATGGGCAATCCAATGCAAGAGCCCGTGAATCACGAGATTATCGACGATTTTCACTTGATTGTCATGAACGAATGACTCCGGCAGCGCCTGCACGACTCTGGCCGCGCCGCCGCCCGTAATAATAATATCGACCGGTTTACCCTCGCCCGTTTTGTCTTTCAGACGGCCATGCATCATCATCAACGCGCCGCAAACGGCATCCATCATGCCGCTGGCAATGGCGTTCGGCGTTGTGGTTGGGAACGGATATACCTTGCCGATGGGGCGGTTGAGGTTGGCGGTCTTGAGCGCCATCGCCTCTTTCATCAAGTGGAAACCGGGCATGATGGTGCCGCCGAGATAATGATTGTCTTCCGTCAGCGCGTCGGTGGTTACGGCGGTGCCGCAGCTGACGACGACGCAGGCATTTTGCGTAAAGCGACGGCTGCCCAGCGCATTAAACCAACGGTCGGAGCCATGTTCTTCAGGACGGCGGTAATGGTTGCGGATACCCAAAGCCTGCGGCATGGAAGACAGCCATTCGACCGGACGGGTTAATTGTTCTTCCACCATCGCTTTTTTTACCGAACCGCACACGGCGCAACCGACAATCTTCACATCATCATCGGCAAATTGCAGCCATTCTTCGCCCAGCTGGGTCAAATCACGATACGGCGCGCGGCCGACTTCGGAAAATGTGCCGTTCTCTACCCACGCCCATTTCAACTGACTGTTGCCGCCGTCCAGCAGCAAAAAGCGTTCCGGCTTAGTCGCGGCAGGTTGCGCCGGACGATTATCCGGACGCAAGCTGATCTCGCCGCTGACAATGGTTTTCTCGCCATTGTCGGTCAACAAACGCAACGCGCCTTGCGCATCCACGCCTTTGACTACGCCTTCATGAACAATGCGCCCTTCTTGAAGCAGCAAGACCGGCCTGCCTGTGTCGCGGTTGGCGGCATCGTATTCGCCGACACATGACGCGAATCCGTTTTGCGCGTATTCGTTCAACAGCGCATCGAGTTGCGCCAATACCGCATTCAATAAGGTTTTGACGCTTACGCCCTGCTTAGAGGCCGTCTGAAACAATGCCTGTATGGAAGTGGCGTTTTCAACTTCTTTCGGCAATACAAAATTGATACCGATGCCGATGACGGCGACAGTCCTATTCTCTACCCGCGCCGTTTCAATCAAAATACCGGCCAATTTATCGTTGGCCACGACCAAATCGTTCGGCCACTTGATATTTACGTCCAAACCGATATCGGCAAGCGCGCGTCGGCAAGCCAATGCCACCACCAACGCCAGCGAACCCAGCTCATACTGCGGCTTGTCAAACGCCCAGCCCAAGCTGAACATCAGACATTCACCCTGTCGGTTGACCCAGCTTCGCCCTTGCCGTCCGCGTCCTTTGGTTTGGAAATGCGCCACGCACAAGGCCTTATGCGCCAAATCTGCCGACTGGCGCGCCAATGCCATGATTTCATCATTGCTGGACGAACATTCGTGTTTCAACTGCGCACGAAAACCCTGTTTTCCGGCCATTTGTTGCAGAGATTCTTCGGCAAACACAGCCAAAGGGCGCACCAAACGCCATTGCCCGTCGTGCTGGCGCAGCAAACCGCGGATATGGCCCGGCATCTGCTGCCAGAATCCGTTTAATTGTTGCGGCTTCATACCGACCACGCGCGCCAACTGAGAAACGTGTTGCGGCAGGCCGTCTGAAAGCGCGGCGAGCAAGGCCCAATGGCGGCTGTTCAAATCCGTCATTCGCCTCCTCCGGCTTCGCGGATTTTCGCCAAAGTTTTGGTGGTCGAAGTCTGGTGTAAAAACGGAATCGAAAATACTTTGCCGCCACGCGCAAACGTCTCAGCCGCACCGACAATCTTATCCACAGGCCAGTCGCCGCCTTTAATCAATACATCAGGTTTGACCATTTCAATCAACGCAGCCGGCGTATCGTCATCAAACCATGTGACCAAATCCACGCTCGCCAATGCCGCTGCCACTGCCGCGCGGTTTTCCAAAGGATTAATCGGACGGTCGTCCCCTTTGCCCTGACGGCGCACCGAAGCATCGGTATTCAATGCCAACACCAAAGCCGCACCGGCCGATCGCGCCTGCGCCAGATACGTTACATGGCCCCTATGGAGAATATCGAAACAGCCGTTGGTAAACACCAGCGGACGGGGCAATGCCGCCAAACGCTCCGCCAGCTTTTCGGGCGGACAGATTTTGGATTCAAATTCTGGAGCTGGCCATTCGGACATGATGCGGTTCCTTTGGGAATGAAACAGAAAATAATCGGGGTATTATAAAGGATAACGGCGAAACGCCATAAAAAGATACCGAACGGTACAATATTCGGGCTTGACTGCGTATTCATCGGCATCTAGCAGACACCGAAGATGCCGTTTTTGCCGCTGCCATGATGGAACGGTTTGATGAACACTGTTTTTGAAAACCAATAAACTTGAATAAAATTCAGGGCATAAACGGAAAAAAGCCTGCATACAATATGCAGGCTTTCATCTGGGGTGGCTGATGGGGCTCGAACCCACGACAACTGGAATCACAATCCAGGGCTCTACCAACTGAGCTACAGCCACCGTAAAAATTGGCACGCCCGACAGGAATCGAACCTGTAACCCCCGACTTAGAAGGTCGGTGCTCTATCCGGTTGAGCTACGGGCGCTCATGCGGATTCGTGCTTAGAATTTTGTGGTCGGGGCGGTGGGATTCGAACTCACGACCCTCTGCTCCCAAAGCAGATGCGCTAACCGGGCTGCGCTACGCCCCGACTGAAGACCCGAACTATACAGACCCTTTTCAGCCCGGTCAACACTTACTTTGCTTTATTTTTCTATTTTTTATTTATCTTATTATTTTTAATCATTATTTATTTTTATGTTTCGTCATCGGGGTTACTCTTTTGTGTCAGGCCGTCTGAAAAATGCGATAATTTGAACGCAATATTTGTCCCTATTTAGAAGGAAAATCATGACTGCTCAACTTATAGACGGAAAAAAAATCTCCCAGCAACGTATCGAGGCGGTCGCGCAGGCGGTAAAGGCGCGCCAGGAAAAAGGTTTGCACACGCCTTGTTTGGCGGTGGTATTGGTCGGCGACGACCCTGCCAGCGCGGTTTATGTACGCAATAAAAAACTGGCCTGCCAAAAAAGCGGCATTGAATCGCGCTCTTACGAGCTGCCGTCTGAAACCACGCAAGACGATTTGCTGAAACTGGTGGACGAATTGAACGGCGATTCTGCCGTCGACGGTATTTTGGTGCAACTGCCGCTGCCGGCCCACATCGACAGCCAGGCAGTTTTGGAACGTATCGTGCCGCATAAAGATGTGGACGGCTTCCACCCTTACAACGTCGGCCGCCTGGTCGTCAAAATGCCGCTGATGCGCCCGTGCACACCCAAAGGTGTGATGACTTTGTTGGAAGCCTACGGCATCGACCCGAAAGGCAAAAAAGCCGTGATTGTCGGTGCGTCCAATATTGTCGGCCGCCCGCAGGCGTTGGAATTGCTGCTGTCCCGCGCGACGGTAACCATCTGCCACAGCGCCACGCAAAACCTTGCCGATGAAGTTGCCGCCGCCGATATTTTGGTGGTCGGCGTGGGCATTCCGAATTTTGTTAAAGGCGAATGGGTCAAACCCGGCGCCGT
>FLSC01036948.1_pt1 | contig 24345 bp, 27 predicted proteins | sample 1550561 | NCBI WGS metagenome assembly FLSC01 (sample SAMEA4031775, study PRJEB14383) | metagenome | biome: human; feature: oral; material: saliva | place: Philippines | collected 2014 | reverse complement strand
ATTGCACGCATAAAAGAAGCCACAAAAGGTATGACAGGACTAAAGATTGGCATTATGGGTTGCATTGTAAATGGTCCTGGAGAAATGGCAGATGCCGACTACGGATATGTGGGTGCAGGTATGAAGAAAGTAAGTTTGTATCGAAAAAAGGTATGTGTAGAGAAAAATATACCTGAAGAAGAGGCGGTAGAACACTTACTTTCATTAATAAAGAATGACAAAAATTAAGACAATAATAAAGGGGGATAAACCGTTCTAAATATATCATCTATTAAACAATCGCACTATGGGTATAAAGAATTTATTTAAGCAACAGCTACGTTCTGTTATAGAATGGAAAGAGCAAGATACTAATATTTTATTTCATCGCTTAGACACTTCTACTGACGAAATAAAGAATTCGAGTAAGTTAATTGTAGCTCCTGGACAAGGTTGTTTACTTGTTTACGATGGAAAAGTAAAAGCAACGCTAACAGAACCTGATACCTACGAATTACAAACAGATAACCACCCATTTATTACAACACTTCTTAATTTGGCACAAAGAATGGAAAGCGAACATAAAATGCGCTTCTATTTCTTCCGTACTGCCGAATTAGTAAATGTACTTTGGGGCACTGCAACTCCTGTGAAGTATATGGAACCTAATTATAAAATGCCTGTTGCAGTGGGTGCGTGTGGTAACTTTTCTGTGAAAATTGAAGATGCTGCTATAATGTTCAGCACACTTTTAGGTACTGTAAGCGATTATACTGCTACCGATGTTCGCCAACTTGTTGCATCGCGTATAGTTGCTCCACTAACTTCTTTCCTGGCAGAAAAAGCTTATCCATATACAGAAATAGATAAACATCTAATGGAAATGTCGGACGACTTACGCCTAAAAACAACCGAAGAACTACAACGTTTAGGCTTAATTCTTACCGATTTCCGTATAGACTCTGTTACATTCGACGATGAAACATTGGAGCGTATTAACAGAATTGCTGATATGACAGCCGAAAAATTGGCTGCAACAGAGGTTGATCTCGATTATGCTGGTGTACAAAAACTTGCTGCTTTACGAGATGCTGTACGTACAGAAGGTGGACTTGCTGGTGCTGGTATGCAAATTGGAGCAGGTGTTCAATTGGCAAAAGAATTTTTTAATACTCAAGATAACAATGTAAAGTCAAACGAAACCACTACTTCTACAACAACAGACACTACTGCTCGGTTAAAACAACTAAAACAATTGTTTGACGAAGAGCTTATTACTGAGGAAGAATATAAAAAGAAGAAGAACGAAATACTTGATACATTATGAAAAGAATAATTATTATTGCGCTCATCGCACTCATAACAAACCTTCTCGTAGGTTTAATTGTTACTGCATACTCTTCACTCAATTTGCTTTTTACAAGTGGGGCTATTGTTCTTAACGGACTATTACTGGCACTCGCTTTCTTAGGACGTGCTGAAAGTACACACCGTTTAAGTTTAGGTTTTATATACACTGCAATAGGTGCATTAGAGTTTCTAACTGGCTTCTTTGCACCAGAAAGATGGTCGAACAACTGGTGGTTAATAGGCGTGGTTATACTCACCTCCATACAATGTATATTGCTGTTCTTAGCAATCTATTATTCAAAAGAAGCTTAATCTCAACAGATGGCAACAAAAATTAAAGCGATAAAATGCCCACAATGTGGTAGCGAGAAGCATGAACAATTAGACGATAAAAGGTACAAATGCAAAAGTTGTGGTACCGAATTCTATATAGACGACGATGATATTAATATTAACGTAAACCATCGATACGAATATCAGTCGCCAAACTCATCGTCGTTAAACAGTTTTCTTAGCAACGGAATTAAAATAGGAATCATAGCTTTATTGGCTCCAATAGCCATTGTTGTAATTCTATTTTATAGTGCTATGCACAGTGGGTCTAGCAGTTCGCCATCTTTTTCGGGAACAACCAGAGATTCTGTTGAGATTAGAGACGATTACAGACTATTTTTAATGAGTACCTATAATGGTAAACCGTGCTACTTTTATGTGCTTGAGCGCGACTACTCGTCTAACTATGGAGACGAAAATCCTAAATATGTAGACGGATATTACTGTGGTTTTAGAGACGCTACCACAGGAAATGTGCTAAAAGAACAGCTTCTTATTTCAGAAAAAGATACAAGAGAGCGTAATTCTATGTCGCCTTCCGACATGGTAGGTAGGTATTTCCATCAAGCACGAAAATGGTTCTTCATTATTTCAGACAAATTTATCTACGAATTAAATCCAAAAACATTAACCTTCAAAGATGTTTCTAAATTGCTTTTCAAAGGAAAAGAAGTTATGAACACAGGCATCTCATCGGTAAATTTTATAAACATCGACTCGGGAGAAGGCTTTGAAGTACACAATAATTTATCAGCAACTTACTATTATTTCCCCGCAACAAACAGACTTTATACTGAAAAGGCCTTTAATTATGCACGCACTTTGCCCCCCAATCAACTAAATGGAGAAGTAAGAGATACTACCTTCTTTAAACTTCGAAGCAAGAATATTAGCGAATCATCAAGTAAAGGTGGATATTTGTGTTTATGGAAAATACATGCTTTATTCCATAATGGCGACCCACAAGACTTTTCGTTCTACAATAGTATTTCAGGATCGTACACACCATCATCTGGCAACCGACTCATAAGTGCACAACCAGTTACCGATTGGTTCGTAGGTTTCGATGGACAAATAAAATACTACGATGCAAATTATATACTAATTACCTTCAAACCCACCATAGCCGACGATGCAAAGTCGGTGTTCCAATTACGCAACGCATACGGAAACATTATATGGACACAAGCCGTAGAAAGGTTCACATATATAAGCGAAGCCGTAGTTTGTAATAATCGTTTTTGGATATACGGAAGAAGAGAAGGGCAAGAAGGAAACTACGAAGAGAACATTTACAGCTTCGATTTAAAAGACGGCAAATGCACAACCTTCAAATCTATACACACCGAATACAAAATAAAGGCTAAATAATATGAAACAAATATTCGCACTTATACTACTTATATTCGTATCTGTCGCACTAAAAGCACAAGAAAGATACAAAGAATATTATGACGATGGAAAGCTGAAAACAGCAGGATACATAAACAAAAATACTGGCGAACGACAAGGACATTGGGTTACCTACAGGCAAGACGGAACAAAGTTCGAAGAGTTCGACTATAAAAATGGAGAAAAAGAAGGCAAATACTACGTCTACGACAACAAAGGACGCATATATATTATGGAAACTTACCACAACGGAATGCTACACGGAACAATGTTGCAATACTACAATGAACCCGATAGAAAAGGACAATTGCCACTTTATGCACGAACAACCTACCAAAATGGAATGCCAGTAGGCACAAAATATACCTACGATAGAAATGGAGCAATCATAAAAAAACGCACATTCAGTAACGGAATAATGGCAACGGAAAACCAATACGAAGGAAATACTATATATAAAACATCAAGAAAAAACAATACCGATGCAGACAACTCAGACGACAAATACTATTATGAAACAATAGAAACCACACGGCAAACACATAATTATGCCCACCGAAACACAAACCACACAACAGCGCAAAGGCAGAAAATAGCAAAAAACAAACGCAATTCGATGGCTACAAACCATACAAAAAAGCCAAAAACAGGCAAGCAAAGAAATACCCAAACCATACCAAGCTTCATAAAAATAGAAAATACACCCAAACCCACAAAGAAAGGAAAACTAAAAGTAGGCAAAGATGGTGTCATAACGGTAGAATAAAAAACCGCAACCATCTTGCAGAAACAAATAAAACTACACAGAAACCCATACCTGTCAACAAAACCATTATAAACTTTTATTATACAAAAGTAAACTGCAACACCCACCTGCCAACATCATTCGTTGGCAGGAATCACCCACCACATACCATATTTTCATACCAAAATTGCACAGAAAAAACGTATTTTTTACTGAAAGCATAAATAGATAGTATTCAGGTATTTACGAAACTATTATTCTTTTCAAAAAAAACGTCCGTACTTTTTTACTGAAACGTCCGTACTTTTTACTGAAAACGTCCGTACTTTTTTACTGAAACGTCCGTACTTTTTTCTAAGAATGTACGGACGTTTTTTTGAAAAGTAAGATGGAATAACCACTCTACCAAATGTCTATTACGCCGAAAGAGATAATAATTTAGAAATAGTTTAGAGTGTATACTTTTAATATTCTACCATTTGTGCCCATGCCTGCAGAATATTATTGTCTAATTGTGGTACTGAAGATGGTATCTCAAAAGTAAGTGTGCGAGGTTTTTCTTTCTTTATTTTTTTCATTTCACTTTCCGAAATGATAGCTCTATCGGTAATAAACAAGTCCGACCATACATCTATTTGTTCGTCTGTATCTTCTCCCCTATAATGTGCCATAAAAGTTTGGTGCTTATGTGCCGAATATAAATCTTTTAATGTATAGGTTCCTGCATGTTCTACGTAAGTTTCTTGTTCATCAAATTGCGTCATACGTGCTATGATACCATACATTTTTAGTTGGTTCATTTCAATTTCATGGTTTTCTTGTCCCATCAAATTATCCATGTTAATGGTTATTCCAGTAGTTGCTATTTTTTGATTAGGAAACTTATGCTTTGAAATTGTACCGCATTTATCTGCCCATCGGTAAACGTCGCCATTGTTTCGGGTGGAATATTCTTCGCTTTTAATGCTTTCTATAAGAGGTGTAGACTCTAATGCAGGCATATTTATACGAACAAAAGTTTCGTCTCCATTAGCTTGTTTGGCTTTTCTGCGCCTTTCGCCAAGAAATTTTCGGTCTACGAAAGTTGTTTTTTTCGAAGTTGTATCTAATGGAACATACAATTCCATCATACCATCTACGAAATAGCTAAGCATAAAATTTGTAGACTGATATACACGGTAGTATCCTTTCAATCTTATATATTGTTGTTCGTGCGATTGTGCTACAATGGTTGTAAGCAAGAAAGCGAGCAATATTCCTATTTGTTTCATTTTTCAAATGTTTCTATCGGTGCTTTTTGCGTGCCTTTACAGTTTTTCCTACTTTTGTTTTTGTAGAAACCTTTTGCGAAACTTTTCTACTTTTATCTTCATCTAAAGTAAAATCGAGTTGCTTTCGTTCTAAATTTGCATTTGCAACTTTTATGCGAATAGGATCTCCCAACTGATATTTATGATGATGACGACGCCCAACAAGACAATAATTCTTCTCATCGAAGTCGTAATAATCGTCGTCAAGGTCGCGCATTGGTATCATTCCTTCACAATGATTTTCGTCAATTTCGGCATAAATTCCATAACTCTGAATACCACTTATGTGCGCATCATAACATTCGCCAAGATGTTCGCCCATAAATTCCACCATTTTATATTTAATAGAATCGCGTTCTGCATTTTGTGCTACTTGTTCCATGTCCGAACTGTGTTCGCAAAGCTCTTCTATATGTTCTTTATTAGCCGAACGTCCTCCATTTTCATATCGAGTAAGTAAACGGTGCACAATAGTATCGGGATAACGACGTATAGGTGATGTAAAATGAGTATAATAATCGAAAGCAAGTCCAAAGTGTCCTATGTTATGTGTAGTATATTTTGCTTTCATCATAGAACGTAAAGCCACAGTTTGAATTACCTTTTGTTCGCTCTTTCCTTCTACCTCGTCCATTAAAGCGTTTAAAGCCCGTGCGGTTGCTCCTTTTGTACCAGACGATTTCAGTTTATATCCGAATTTCGCAGAGAACTGTCGGAGGTTTTCAAACTTTTGTGGGTCTGGATTGTCGTGAACACGATAAGGCAATGTTTTTGCTTTTTTGCCGCGTTCCACTTTTCCTACGTGTTCTGCAACATATTTATTGGCAAGCAACATAAACTCTTCTATAAGTTTGTTGGCATCTTTCGAACGTTTAAAGTAACAGCGAAGGGGTTTTCCATGCTCATCTATATCAAAATGCAGTTCTTCCGATTCAAACTTTACACTACCTTTCTTAATTCTTTCGGCACGAAGTTGTTTTGCCAAACGGTCAAGCATTATAAGTTTATCGGCAAATTCGCCTTTATATTCTTGTTTTTCTGGTGCAGGTTCACCAGTTCCGTCTATCACTCCATTATCTTCCAACAGTTGTTGCACCTCTTCGTAAGCATATCTACGATTACTTTTTATAACAGTATGTGCAATATGGAAATGTTTAACTTCGGCATTATCGTTTAATTGGAAAATTGCGCTGTATGCTAATTTTTCTTCGTCAGGGCGCAAGGAACAAACAAAATTACACAACCTTTCTGGCAGCATTGGAATAGTTCTGTCTACAAGATAAATAGATGTAGCGCGCTTTTGTGCTTCCTTATCAATTATATCGTTCTCTTTAACATAGTGGGAAACATCGGCAATATGTACGCCCACTTCCCATAAACCATTTTCCAACTTACGTATAGAAAGAGCATCGTCAAAATCTTTTGCATCTTTAGGATCAATAGTACAGGTCCAAATATCTCGGAAGTCTTCGCGTTCGGCAATATCTTGCGCTGTAATTTCGGCATTAATTTTATCTGCAGCCTCTTCTACTTTCTTCGGATATTTATAAGGCAAACCATATTGTGCAAGAATAGTATTCATTTCCACATCGTTATTGCCTGCTTGTCCTAATATATCAATCACTTCACCTACAAGGTTTTTATGGTCAGCATCTGGCCATTTTGTTATTTTCACCACAGCTCTATCGTCGGTTTTTCCACCATTCAAAGCTTTCTTTGGAATAAGAATATCGTGAACAAAAAGGTTTTCTTGCGTAATAAGGAATGCTATTTCGGGTTCTACTTGCAAACGTCCTACAAAAGTTTCCTTCTTTCGTTGCAAAATTTCTATAACCATTCCTTCTTTAATATGGTTACGACGGCGCGCAAAGTATTGCACTTTCACTCTATCTCCATTAAGAGCCGACATAGAATTACGTTCAGAAATAAAAATAGGAGTACCACCATCGTCGGGAAGGAAAGAGTTTTTTCCATTCGATTTTCTTACAAAAACACCTTCTTGCACCTGTCCTTTGGTGTTAAGTGTATAAGCATTTTCGCCAACTTTAGAAAGAAAATCGTCCCACGCCATTTCTTCCATCACATCAATAGCAAGCATTTTTAGTGGATGTGTGGATAGTTTTAATGCTCTAAATATTTGTTTTAGGCTAAAAGTATTGTCTGGTTGTGTTTGAAAGAAACCTGTAATCTTCTCAGCAAGTTCTACTTTGGTCAATCGTTTTTTATTATTTTTTTCCTTTCCCATTGTTATTTGCACTTTGATTGTGTTTACAAAGTAACGAAAAAGTTCGTACCTTTGCAAGCGTTTCACAGTATTTTAATGAAAAAAAGAATATTAATAACAGGAGCTTCGGGCTTTATAGGCTCGTTCATCGTTGAGGAAGCATTGCGCAAAGATATGGAAGTTTGGGCGGCAATGCGTGCAACTTCGTCTAAAAAATACTTGCAAGACGAGCGTATTCACTTTATAGAACTCGACTTTTCGTCTGAAGAAAAACTTAAAAAGCAGCTACAATCTTACAGCTTTAATTATGTTGTTCATGCTGCGGGAGCCACAAAATGTACAAAAAGAGACGATTTTTTTCGCATAAACACACAAGGAACGCAACATTTTGTTAATGCACTTTTAGCGCTAAATATGCCTATAGAACGCTTTGTTTTTATATCGAGCCTCAGCGTTTATGGTGCTATTCACGAACAACTTCCCTACAAAGATATCGACGAAACCGATATTCCTCAACCAAACACAGCTTACGGAGAGAGTAAACTAAAGGCAGAAAAAGTTTTGGCAAACACTGTTTACAATGGAAAAACATTGCCTTATGTTATTCTTCGTCCTACGGGTGTGTACGGACCAAGAGAAAAAGACTACTTCCTTATGGCTAAATCTATAAAAGGGCATATAGACTTTTCGGTGGGTTTTCAGCGTCAAGACATTACTTTTATTTATGTAAAAGACCTTGTTCAGGCTGTTTTTCTTGCAATTGATAAGGCTAAAACTGGAAGAGCTTATTTTCTTACCGATGGAGAAGTATATCAAAGCACCACATTCAGCAATCTTATTCACACAGAATTGGGCAATCCGTGGTGGATAAGAATTAAAGCTCCTATTGCTTTGTTGCGTATTGTTACTTTCTTTGGCGATATCTTTGGACGTGTTACTGGTAAACTTTCGCCACTAAACAACGATAAATATCAAATTTTGAAACAACGAAATTGGCGTTGTAACATACAACCCATTGTAAAAGAACTTGGCTATAAACCAGAATATAAATTAGAGCGAGGCGTAAAAGAAACAATGGATTGGTATAAAAATAATGGCTGGATTTAAAAATAAGGATAACTGATAGTAGAAATAAAATGGTAAAATTTGTACTCGATCTTTTTAAAATAGAAAAGAAACCTTTAAAAGGATTAATGGCAATAGAATGGGCTGCAGCAGCTTATATGCTTTTCACTTTTGTGTTAATAATGTTTTTTTACACAAAAATGACAGCTCCTGAAGCTATGATTTATGGACGGCTACGCATAATTGCTATGACAGCTGCTTTATGGTTGGTATACAGAATTTTTCCTTGTAAGTTTACACGTTTAGCAAGAGTATCTGCACAATTAGGATTACTTGCGTGGTGGTATCCCGATACTTACGAGTTTAATAGACTTTTACCTAACCTCGATTATGTATTTGCACAATGGGAACAAAATATATTTGGCTGTCAGCCAGCACTATTATTCTCTAAAGAATTACCAGATGCCTTTTTCAGCGAACTTTTCGATATGGGATATGCAGCTTATTATCCAATGATTGCACTCACTGTTTTCTACTATTTTATATGGTGCTACAAAGAGTTTGAACGGGTAAGTTTCATACTATTGGCTTCATTCTTTATTTATTATGTAGTGTTTATATTTGTTCCTGTGGCTGGTCCTACGTTTTATTATAAGGCTGTTGGCTTAAAAACTATTACAGCAGGAGTATTTCCTAATATACACGACTATTTTAATTTACATAAAGATTGCTTACCCAGCCCTGGTTTCACCAATGGTTTCTTTTATAATTTAGTAGAAGATGCTAAAGCTGCAGGAGAACGTCCTACAGCTGCCTTCCCAAGTTCGCATGTAGGAATAAGTACTATATGTATGTTTTTAGTATGGCATACACGAAATTACAAATTACTTATGGTGCTTGTCCCATTTTATTTTTTCCTTTGTTGTGCCACTGTATACATTCAGGCGCACTATCTTATAGATGCTATTGCAGGTGTTATTTCGGCTATTTTAGTTTACCTTCCACTCTTCTATTTTTCAAAAAGAATGGTAAAAAAAGGACGATAAAAACACAGTGTCTTACTATGTTATATAGTAAAGCATTAATATCTATCAAGCACATTACAACCACCTATATTTTAGTTTATTTATAATAACACAAGTATGTATCATACAAGTTTGTGTGATACATACTTGTGTTATTACTTTTTTCTTATTATATTTGCACTTGTAAGATGAATTAAAGCATTAAATTATGTGCAAGAAATTTGTTTATGGAGTGGCTGTTTCCGACTATAACTTCATAGGAAGAGAACGAGAAACAAAGCGACTGTTAGATAATTTTAAAGGTGGAATAAACGTAATTCTAATGTCGCCAAGACGATTAGGAAAAACATCTTTAGTGAAACACGTATGTAATAAGCTCGACAATAAAGATATAATTACAGTTTATTTAGACATATTTGGTTGCAAAAGCGAATACGATTTCTACAATAAATTAACCGCAGAGGTATTAAAACAAACTGCTTCTAAAAGCGAATTATGGTTTGAAGAAGCAAAAGAGTTTCTTTACCGTCTCACTCCTAAAATATCTTTTAGTCCTGAACCTAATTCCGATTTCTCCATTTCTTTAGGTATTACTCCAAAAACACACACGCCAGAAGAGGTTTTACAAATGGCTGAAACAATTGCTATAAAACGAAAAAAACGCATTGTTATATGTATAGACGAGTTTCAGCAAATAGGCGAAATGGCTAATAGTAAACAAATTCAGGCACGTTTAAGAACTGTTTGGCAACACCAAAAACACGTATCTTATTGTCTTTTTGGAAGTAAACACCACTTAATGAGCACTATATTTCTCCATAGAAGTATGCCATTTTTCCAGTTTGGCGACACAATTTCGTTAAACAAAATAGCAACAGAAAATTGGGTTGAATATATTGTTTCGCATTTTGCCGATGGAAAAAGAACTATTAGCCGTGAATTGGCAGAAGAGATTTGCAAATTTACCGAAAACTATTCTGCCTACGTACAACAATTGGCTTGGTTGGTTTTTACATTAAAAGAAGAAGGAGAAACTGTAACTGAAAACGATGTAAAGCAAGCCGAAAACGACTTATTAGCTACAAACGATATTCTTTTTATGCAGATGATTGAACCACTATCTGAATTTCAATTAAATTTTCTTCGAGCTATAATTGCAGGAGTTACAAAAGATTTTGGACTTTCCGAAGTGCGCAAAGAATATAATTTAGGTAGCTATTCGAATATAACTCGACTGAAAACAGCTCTCTTAGAACGCGACTTAATAGAAAAAAAAGAAACAGAATGGGTTATAACCGACCCTATTTTTGCAAAATGGCTAAAACAAAAAATAATGCTTTAAGCTAAATAAAGAAAACGTAATTATGTCTTTGCAGAACATAATTACGTTTTTTTCTTATAACCGTATCTGAAAGTATTATTTGCAATGAACTAATTTACGTTTATACTTATCTATAATCTGCCTTTTCCTCATTGTTAGCTCAATATATAAAGGTTAAAATATTATAAACGTAAGCAATGTTTTACGTTTTTTTATTTACTTTGTAGTCTATCTATAAATTTGCAAAACCTAAAATCAAATTAAAAGATTATGAAGACAAAAATTAATGAGATTAAAATTGTTGCTACCTCCAAGTTTAGATAAGCCTTTTAAGGCTTATAATCTACAGATAATATCTAAGAACCCAAAAGCATTTGAATACCTTTCAGTAGAAATTCCTTACGAAAAATACGAATATATGTTAAGGGATTAAATTAAATAACACATGAAAAAAATAATCTTCTTTTTTCTTTTATGGATTCCACAATTACTCTTCTCGCAAACACAAACAATACACATTATAGATGGTTGTGGGAAAGCTATACAATACGCTAATATTAATTTGTTCGACATAAAAGATTCTACAAAATTATATTCTACAGTTTCCGATTCGTTAGGTTCATTTCAACTTAATGGAAAGAAAGGTATATATAGACTGTCGGTGAAATGCTTAGGTTATGAAGATTATAATAGCCCAATATTGATAGATACACTTAAAACTATTAGGCTACAAGAGGCAAGTTTTAAATTAGGCGAAGTAGTTGTACATAAATCTACTTTAAATAGGGGCAACTCTTTACTAATTAATATAGAAAACTCCCATCTTTCGAAGTTGCTTAATTTATCGAAAATTTTACCATATATGCCTTTTGTAACACAATCTAATAACAATATAGAAGTTGTTGGACGTGGTACACCTATTTTCTTTCTTAATGGGCACGAAGCAAGAGATATAAACGAACTACTTAACATAAAAGGTAGCGATATAAAAAATATAGAAATAATTATTTCTCCAGGAAGCGAATATGATGCATCTGTACAATCTATTATTAAAATTACAACAAAAAGGAGAAAAGACGAAGGTTTAGGAGGAAACATAGACATTTCTCTATTCGATTTAGGGAACCAAATATCAGAAACTACAAGTAATTTATTGAATTATAGAAAAGGTTCTTACGATTTCTTTGCTAATATTAATATGCGAAATACAAGAACTTCTACTGTAGAAAACCAAATTTCTAAACTTCAATTGCAAAATAACAAAGAACGCAAACAACATTCAGACTTATTAAATAAGTGGTTAGGACTTGATGGGGCATTAGGGTTCGATTATATTGCTAACAAATTATCTTTTGGAGGAAAATATACCTATACTTGGACACCTAACTATGTGGATAATTATGATATTCAGGATACATATAAATTAAATTCTAATGCTATTTCTAAAATAAACTCGTCTAACTGCATAAATAGAAAGACTGGAATTCATAGCTTAGAATCTTTTGTTAATTACAACCTTACGAAATATTTAATTTTACAAGCAGATAACTATCTTGCAAGCAGTAAAGATAAGACAAAACAAAATATAAATAAAAATTCGAATAGTAGAAATACTAATTCTGATATTAGCAATGGTAGTTATGACTATTTTATTTTTTGCCAAAAAATTCTTTCAGAATTGAATATTGGAAATAGTATTTTAAAATTTGGTTCAGAGGCAACAATTACTAACTATAACACAGAATTTTGTTCGTCTATCGCAAATGGAGTTATACCAACCTATACTAAATCTGAAAGAAAAGAGAGAACTGTTTCTACTTTTTGCGAATTTAATACACATACTTCGTTTATAGATTTAACTTTCGGACTTAGATATGAACATTCTTTGATAAGATATAAAGATGGTACAGACCATGAAAATAAAATAAAATGGAGCAATAATAATCTTTTTCCATCAATATCGCTCAAAAAAACGTTTGGTAATTTTTTTACTGGGCTAAATTATTCTGTGAAAATACGCAGACCTAATTATCAAGAACTAAGATCGAACGTAGAATATTATTCTCCATTAGAATATGCTTCTGGAAACACCTCTTTAAAACCATGCATAATTTATGATTTATCGCTACTTGCAACATATAAAAACTTTAATGCTATTTTATCTTTTGAACATAGAAAAAAAGCAATTATACAGACGGCAGAAAAACTTGTGGATATGGAATCTATTTTATATTCACCAAAAAATATTCCTAAGTATCAAAAACTCTCTTTCGCATTATCGTGGTCAAAGTCTATAGGAGAGTGGACTCCATTTATTAATACTTCTATACAAAAGCCTTTATTGGAATTTAATGGCAGAAACTATAATTCTATAATGTTTTCTTTGTCATTCAACAATATGTTATCTCTAAAAAATGGATACATATTTTATTTCGATACCTCGTTCTCAACAGGAGGACATATTATGCTATATCATTATAAGCCAAAAGGAGAGATAAGTTTAGGTATTTCAAAATCTTTTTTTAAAGAAAAACTTGATGTATACCTTAATTGGACCGATGTATTTAAAACAAATAAAGAAGAAAAACATCTGCAATTTGTAAATATCGATTTAATAAGAAATTCTTATCGCAAAGTAAACGGAATTATATTATCAGTTTCATATAAATTTAACTTACAGAAAAATAGATATAATGGAAGTAATGCTGGAGTGTCTGAACGGTCAAGACTGTAAAAATACAAAAAACTAACCATATTATCAACTAACAAAAAATGCAGATTGATTTAATATGACCATATAATTATTGAACGGGATGGAAAAAGTTTATAAAACAAAAATTGCAATTTGGCTAATATGTGCCATTATAGGATTCACTGTAATTCCTATAATACCCATATTAGTATACGATTTTTCGTGGATTGTAGTGACAATTGTAGCATTAATTCTCTTTTTTGCTCTTTTCTCTCTTTTTGATATCCGCTATACTATCCATAATAACATCCTCTCTGTTAAATGCGGTATGTTATCAACTACCAATTATGACATAAATCAAATAAGAAAAATAAAAGACACAAATTCTATTCTTGCTGCACCGGCAGCCTCGCTAGATCGAATAGCAATATATTTCATCCAACAAAAAACACCTCTTATTATTTCACCAAAAGACAAAAATGATTTCATAAGGAATCTACAATCTATAAATCCCAATATTGTATATAGTAACGATAAATGAAAATACGAATTACACTTCTATTAAAGGAAAAATGTATACTCTTAGCATTACAATGATTGGGAATTTTTATATGTTTTCAAAAGACTGCGATATAAATCAATTCAAACAAAAAAAAAAGTTTGAAAAAAATTGTATCTTTGCAAATGAAAAATAAAATATTCAACTTAATCAAATAGAAAAAGATGAAGCTATTAAATAAGAAACTAAATAGAATGCAATGGATTAATAAAGGAATACTATTTTTCATTCTTTTATTTGCTTTTGAACCTATATTAAGTTCGTCTAATATATATTGGTATCTTTTGGCAGTATCAGCAAGTATAGTCTTTTTAATTTTCATTGGCTTTATATTAGGTATATTCATAAAAAAGATACCAATAAAGAATAATCTTATAAAGACTGCATAACGAAATGATACGACAGATTTGTTGATTATCAGATAGTTAAATAGGATAAGTACAAAAACCAATCGCGTAAAATTGCTTTGCATTGCTTTACATTTGCTTTGCATTTAAACGGTGTTTAAACGGTGTTTGAGCACGAAAAGTTTACATCGTGTAAAGGAATGCTATCGACAGCTTGATATTTGCTTTGCATCTACACCGCGTATTAGGCTATATAGAACGCACAGAACGCTTTAAATACGGGATTTACGAGGGTTTTACCGATTGCGTCGGCGTGAGGGGCTTAGAACGCAAAGAAATAGGACATTTGAAATTTTGGGTGTTACGTTGGGTATACCCAAAAGAAGCGGTTACAATGTAGTGTGTAACGCTGTAACTCGTTGATTAAACGCTACTTAAACGGTTGTAATGCTATTTTAAATAGTATTACAGCCGTTTTTTCGTCTTTTTACACCCCTTTTATGCTTGTAAGTCATTGATTAAACAGCACTTAAACACTTTTAAAGCTATTTTAAACGGTATAATAGCCATTTTTCACCGCTTTAGGCTCCTAAATGCTTGATTAAACGATACTTAAACGATTTTATACAGATGCTTTGCGTATTTACCTGTTTTTACCCTTATTTTTGCCGTTTAAATGTTAAAACACTCGTTTGGGTATGCATTTGGGTATGCGTTAGGGTATGCACTGAAAAACGAAACGGAACAAAAGGGTATGCGTTAGGGTATGCACTTTTCAGTGTTTTAAGTGTTAATACGCCCCTGCTATGTACATAATTTATGTAAAATTTGGCACTTTTTATCGAATAAGGGGGGGGTATTTAGCAGTGAAAAAGGGGGTATTTGGCAAGCGTTTTAACATTTAAATGCTATCTTAAACGCCTGTAAATCAATATTTTTTGTGCTCTGTTTATAAAATAAAACGCCTAAAAGCGTGTGTGCGTGCCGATTAAAAGCACATAAAAAGGCTACCAAATAGTAGCCTTCGATGTGGTTCGTATGGTGCTTTGTGTCTTATATAGAGAGAAAGCGGCGTAAAATCTTTAGTAACTCATAACATATTTATTTATTTCCAATTGTAAGAAAATTTTTCACTTACATCTACCCATGGAACCAACCCGTACATTGAATATGTTGTGGGGAATGTAGGTGATAAAATAAGTTCAGATGTCCTTTCTTTTACTTCAATTTCTTTCATACAATATTTTAACGCCGCTTGACTCCGAGCAGGGTAATTTACGTCCCTACTAACAGCAAAAACAACATATTTGCCAACTGGTATAGTTACAGTTCCATACGTTTCTGATTTCTCGGAAACATATATATCAAAAACAGGATAAATAATATTCCCATCTTTTGTTTTTAAAAAGCCATTATCAGCTAAATTAAAAAATATAGGGTCTTTTATTTTCCCAAACTCCGAAAAATCATTCGCTGTGTAAGATTTTGGATCTATTTCTGAAAGAATAGATTTTTTAAAGAAAAGAAAGCGAGTAGAACAATGGTCTCTGTCAGAATCCATAGACAAAGCCTTAAACCCCATAACCCAAACGTCATGAGTGGTAAATACTTCTTCTTTACTATTGCAAGATACTAAAATAGAAATTAATAGAAATAATAAATAATTTTTCTTTTTCATAATTATATTTGTATTTGGTTAGAATTATGCCATACTGTTTATTCTAATGGAAGCCTTTTTATTCATTCCTCTTCCTCTTTGCTTTTTATCTTTTTAGTATTCATAATTTATATATTTTTACATTTAGGACATAGTTGTTTGGCTATAAGAACCCTTGATAAGGGCAATGGCATTAACACAGCGGAAATCAATGTCGGTGTCTTCGTGTGCCGGGTTGTGTGAAGCCAGTGTTATGAATGGTTCGCCCTTATCAGACCTTTTAATGTACTTAACCACACAGTAATCGTCGCCATCTATGCTATAAGATAGCAGATACATTTCACCGTACAGAATGCTTTGCAGGTCAATGGGTAATTTTTTATAAAAAATTATATCTCCTGGCTTCAAGCGTGGGTACATCGAATCGCCTACTATATGTATAGCACCATCGCATTTAGGCATGTTGGGTATTTTAATAGTGTCTATTATATTGGCGTGTTGGTTATCGAGCAACGAACGCAAGCCTGCCGTTGCTTCGAAGTCGTACAGGTTAATAATTTGATTATCTACCTTTTTCTCGGGATTGCGTGGCTGGTGTATCGGCTGGACGGTCGCCTCAAGTGGTGGTGGGGTATCATTTTCAAGCATTGTACCACTGCCAGTAAGTAACCATTTTATATTCAGAGCAGGATATGTGTCAATTATTTTCGACAATTTATCAGAACCAATACTACTATCCTCTCCCATATTGCTTATATTACCTCTTTTTAGTCCGCATTTCTCTTCAAACTTCCGTATAGAAAGATTGTCATAATCAGCTATTTTTTGTAATCTATCCTTTATCGTACCCATAATTATTTTGAAAACGGCAAAAATAAATGCCAAATTTATTTGGTGTGTCAAAAATAAATGTTATCTTTGCAACGTGTAAGAATTTCTACACGCCCCAAAGATACGAAAAAGGGGCTACAAATAAGAATTTAAACTAATAAAATAATGTAATATGGAAAAATGGACATCAAAAGAAGAAGTTGAGGAGATTATTGGTGCTTTGCCCCTCGAGAATAAAATAGAAGTGCTGAATATATATCAAAATACACCTGAGGTGGTAATAGTTGGTATTGCAGGCTCCACATCGTTTTTAGACTTAAAAATCATAGGAGAAGCCTTTGGCGATGAAGATGTATGGGTAAATGCAGAGAACAACGAATTAAAATTAACAATATATATAAAAGAAAAATAGGAATGAAAAAGTACATTAAAATTTCGGGAAAAGAAAAGGAATGGATAGAAACGGCACTCAACGTTTCCCGCTCAATGGTTGATTTCGCTTTATTTTTTGATGCAAAGCGCGGTAACAGCGACTTGGCAAAGCGCATACGCAAATTGGCTTTGCATCGCGGTGGCGTTCTGATGAACGAGCTTCCCGTATTTGAGACGATACACAACACCGTAGCCGGCGAGATGGTACAACCTTTTGAGAATGGCGCAAAGATCGTCATGGTGTGGGCTACTGGCAACGTCAAGGTGTTTGACAAAAAAGGCAATGTTTGCCGTGATGTTCATATAAGAACGATTGACGAATTGACAGAAATGCAGCTGTTTGCTGCAGGCTTATAAGGAGGTAAAACTATGAAAATTACTTTTGGAAAGGACACAAATGTTGTTTTAGAGATTGCAGAAAAGAATACTTCTGTAATTGTACGTGAAACTGCAGGCGGAGTTGTGGTAATGATTGCCAACAGCAAGGAAAATTGGCTGTGTAAATTCTTGAAAAGCTGCCTTACAAAAATACTGGACAGCCGAAAGTCGCAACGTAGCGAAGTCGAAAGATAATAAAAAAGCAGCGAAGTATGGAATATTACAACAAAATGCTGTGCGTAACAGAAGCGGAGCTGATAAATGGAAGCGACCCTGTTATGAAAAAGGGTACGCTAAAATCAAATCTATTCCGCAAGAACATCTTCTGTGTATGCCGTGGCGGTGGCGAGGGTAGATGCGCACTGTACAGCTTTGATTCCATGCCGAAAAAGTATAGGGAAAGATTTATGGAGAAGTACGGCAACCCCGAAGAAGTGCTGCGTGAAAGGGAAATGCGTAAGACGGTGAAGTACGACGAAAGCGCACGCACTTTCTTTGAAGAATACGAATACTTCAAGAATGGCGAGTACACAACGCTCGACAAAGAATTGATAGCCGAATACACCACCAACGCCAGTGTGCTGGGCGAACTGCTACGTATGAAAGCTGAACGCAAGGCGATGATGGCAAGCCTCAATGCAAGGGCTACCGACGTGTGGGAGATGGTGTTGCAGAACAGCGAAGAGCTGCGCGAACGCTACCACCACACGCTACCTGCCAGCCTTAGCCGCCTGAAGGCAAGAATATGCGCCTTTCAGAAGGACGGCTACGAAAGCGTCGTCAGCAAGAAGCTCGGCAATGTAAACACCATAAAGATAACAGCCGAAGGACGCGACGTGTTGGTAGCATTGAAGCGCAGCCATACGCCACGATATAACGATGAGCAGCTATTTGCAAAATACAACGAAATAGCGGTGTTCCGTGGGTGGAAGCAGCTTAAGAGCGTGCGTTCCATGCAAGCGTGGCTATACAGCCCAAAGATTGAACAGTTGTGGTGTGATGCCGTGCACGGCGAACAGGTTGCCCGCCAACGCTTCGGACGCAAGCAAAGCACGATGTTGCCGAAACGCCGCGACAGCCTTTGGTATGGCGATGGTACAAAGCTTAACCTGTATTATCGGGAGGGAAAGACTGTGAAGACGATAAACGTGTACGAGGTGGTAGATGCCTACAGCGAAGTGTTATTGGGCTTTCACATCAGCGAAAGCGAGAACTTCGAGGCACAGTACGGCGCTTTCCGCATGGCGGTGCAGCGCAGCGGGCACAAGCCTTACGAGATAGTGCACGACAACCAAGGCGGACACAATAAGCTGAACCGTCAGGGCAAAAAAAACACCGGCGACGAAAAGGAAAAGGGCTTTTTGGATAGGCTTTGCCACATACACCGCCCGACGATGCCTTATAATGGCGAGTCGAAGACGATTGAAAGCATCTTCGGTCGCTTCCAACAGCAAGTGCTGGCACGTTACTTCAACTTTACCGGGCAGAATGTTACGGCAAAAAAGCTGACGAGCCGCCCCAACATGGAAATGGTGGCAGCCAACCGCGACAAATTGCCGACATATCAGGAATTGTGCGAGCTGTACGCCCAATGCCGCGAGGAGTGGAACGAGGCAAAGCACCCAAAGCACGACAGCAGCCGCATGGCACTTTACAAGGGCAGCGTGAACGAAGACACACCTGCCGTGGGCAAGTACGAAATGCAGGATATGTTTTGGATAATGAGTGAAAAGCCTGTAACGTTCACCGACAGCGGTATAAAGATGACGATAGACAAAAAGCACTACCACTGGGAGGTTGTTACGGTGGACGAAAACGGCGTGCAGATACCCGACAGGGAATGGCGAAGGCTGCACACGTGGGAGAAGTTCTACGTGCAATACGACCCAATGGATATGACGACGGTAAACCTTTATTCTATAGACCGTGCCAAAAAACTGCATTTCTGCACCGTTGCAAAGCCTTACATTAAGATACACCGTGCGATGCAAGACCAAAGCGCAGAAGAAAAGGCACGCATACATGCCGACATAGAGCGTGGCAAGCAAGAGCGTATAGAGCGTGTGGTAGCGGGCAGAACGATAGCCAAGCGGTATGGCACAGACCCCAAACAGAACGGATTGAACTACCCAAAATTAAAGGGACTTACAGCGGAGCAGCAGCAACAGGCAGTAGACCGTATAAGTAGGCTTGAAGGCGATAACTATGCTGAAGTGGTAGAACTGGGGCAGCACACGAAGAAGCTGTCGAATATAGGCTGGGAAGAAGTTCTGTACGATGAGCGGAAGACAGCGGATAAATTATAAACAACTTAAAATGTAAATCAATGAGAACAAACGAAAAACAGCAGATAACAGAGAGTTTGAAAGCATACGTAGCCAAGTACGGCAGTCAGAACAAGGCGGCACAAAGTCTTGTGGGCATCAGCCCCGCAACGGTAAGCCAAATGCTGAAAGGCAACTGGGACAACGTCAGCGACGAAATGTGGAGAAACGTTGCATCGCAAATCGGCTACAAGCAGGGCGACGGCTGGCATATTGTGGAAACGACAGCCTATAAGGAAATGGTGTTTGCCCTGAATGACGCCAAAGAGTGGAAGAATGTAACATGGGTAGTGGGTGATGCAGGCTGCGGCAAGACAACCACAGCACGCCTTTTTGCCGATGAACAGCGCGAAGCATTTTACGTGCTTTGCAGCGAAGATATGCGCAAAAGCGACTTTGTGCGTGAAATTGCACGTAAGGTAGGCTTAAGAACGGAAGGTTACAGCATTCGTGAGCTGCTCGACCGCATTATTGACAGCCTTGTACAGATGAACGAGCCATTGCTGATATTCGATGAAGCCGACAAATTGACAGAGCGAGTATTCCACTACTTTATCGACCTTTACAATCGCTTGGAGGATAAGTGCGGTATTGTGTTCTTTTCAACATCGTACATCAAGCGCCGCATGCAAATGGGCTTGCGATATAACAAATGCGGCTATAACGAAATACACAGCCGTATGGGGCGCAAGTTCTTCGAGGTGGAGCGCACATCACCTAACGATGTATATGCCATTTGCACGGGCAACGGCTTGAACGAAAAGCAGACGTCGGCGGTAATGAAAGATGCCGAGCAGTACGATTTCGACCTGCGCAGGGTGAAGAAAGCCGTGCACAAGCAAAAGCGAATGAAATAATTAAACGGTATTTAAACGGCGATTAAATAGTATTTGAAATGTTGAAAAAGGCACTAAGTATGACAGATTTAATGCGTATGAACAGAAAGGTATATGATTTCGAGGGAGAATGGAAGGAAGCCTTCGGACTACCCGAGCAGGGCGGGGTTTGGTTTATATGGGGCAAGAGCGGCAACGGCAAGACGTCCTTTGTGCTGCAGCTGTGCAAGCAGCTTGCCCGCTATGGTAAGGTGGCTTACGACTCGCTGGAAGAAGGCAGCAGCCTGACGATGCAAAACGCACTGGTGCGCGTAGGTATGGGCGATGTGGGCAGCAACTTTGTGCTGCTGAACGACAGCTTTGCAGAGCTTGACGACAGGCTAAGCAGGCGGCGTGCTCCTGATATTGTCGTAGTGGACAGTTTTCAGTACGCCCATATTTCGCTGGGCGAGTATGAGGCGTTCTGCAAGCGGCATGCCGGCAAGCTGATAATATTCATCAGTCAGGCAGATGGCTTGAAGCCACTCGGGCGTACCGCCCAAAGTGCGATGTACAGCGCATCGCTGAAAATATGGGTGGAGGGCTACAGGGCAATAAGCAAAGGGCGGTACTTTGGCAATCGTGGCTATTATACCATTTGGGAAGAGCGTGCGGCAGAATATTGGAATAAAGGTAATAACAAATAAAAAACACAATATATGAGAGTAAAGAAAGGACAGTTAATGCGCTACTCGGTGATTAGCCGAAAGCCAGCGTGGTTACTTGATTTGCAGTGGCAGGTAGTGTGCCGCTATGGCGAGGACGAAGTGGAAGATACGCTCGCCTTTTGGCAAGAGCTGGAGCAATACATAAGGTTCTGTATTTTAGAATGGCACAAAAATACCGACCCGAAGCAAAGCATCAGAAGTACGATAGGCACTCGTCTCAAAAAAGACGAAGGCATAAAAGTATTAGACGTGCTGCGCAACCGCCGCCCAGTATTAACATATAAAATAAAGTAATGTAACTTATAAGAATAAATGATATGGGAATTGTAAAGAAAGAGTCAAGTGCGCTTTATTCGGTGAGCGTAAGTATTTTTGCAAAAGGGTATAAGAAAATTGTTTTAAGCGGAATTTTTGTTGCCAAAAATAAAAAATGCTCTCACGAGAAAATAAAAACAAAATGCTGGAATTTTATAGCTTCACAAATACCCTTTGAAGAATATGGTATTTCGCCCGAAGAAGTACGCAAAACATTTAAAATAAGTCGAATTAAAAACGATTTCATATTTAATGAAGAATAAGGTAACATGGCACAAGTGATAAAAAATTACGCCCGATTCTATATGCTATTGAAGCAGCTGCCGGGTGCTGATAAGGAAACACTGGTGTGGCAATACACACAGGGGCGCACAAAGTCGCTCCGAGAAACGTCTAAGTGGGAGTACGACGTTATGTGCCGCGATATGGAGCGAGTGGTGAACATTGACAACAAAGCAGCCCTGAAGCAGGCAGCATTGCGCAAGGCACGCAGCGGAGTTCTACACCAGCTGCAAATATACGGACTGGACACCACCGACTGGGCAACCGTAGATGCTTTCTGCAAGACCCCCCGAATAGCCGGAAAGCCGTTCAGAGAGCTAACGATAAAAGACCTTAACGAGGTAAACAAGAAAATAAGAGTAATCATCAAAAAACAAAAAGAAAATGGACACAGTAAAAGTTGAAATGACTGCCGAGGAGCAAGCATGCTTCGCACAATTCAAGGCAGAGGAAGAAAAGAAGGCAGCTGCGGCAAAAGCCAAGGCAGAGCGCGAAGTGTATAAACAAATGGTAGATGACGAGGTAAGCGCAGCTATACCCATCTTGCAGGAGCTTTCGGGCGATATTAAGACGGTAAAGCAAAAAGTTATCGACAACTTTAAAGCCATCATAGCGGCAAAAGCAGAGCTGTTCAAGACGAAAAATCCCGAGCAGCGTTCGCACACTTTCACCACTTCCGACGGCAGCATGCGCCTGACGATAGGGCAATACACCACCGACGGCTACCGTGATACGGTGGAAGACGGTATTGCCATCGTGAAAGATTTTATTTCTTCGTTGGCAAAAGATACTGACACGCAGGCATTGGTAAATATGGTATTCCGCCTGTTGGCGCGCGACGCACAGGGCACCCTAAAAGCATCACGCATTGTTCAGCTGCGCAAGATAGCGGAGGACAACGGCAACGAACGCTTTTTGGAGGGTGTTCGCATCATCGAAGAAAGCTATCAGCCGACAGTGAGTAAGCAGTTCATACGTGCCGAAGTGAGGAACGATAACGACGGGTGGAAATCTATTCCGCTTGGAATGACAGAAAGCTAACGGGTATGAAAAAGGTTGTATTTTTATTTGCGCTGCTCCTGCTTGCTGCATGCAACAGCGCACCCATCAAAGGCTTTGTCGTGGCAAAGGAATACGTAAAAGGACACATAGACAACGTGCAGGCGCAAAGAGTTGAAGAGGCTATTATTATTGTGCCGGTAATGCACAATCAACGGCGCGAACCCGAATACGTGAAATCGACATTTACGCTATTCGTTGCCAATCGGCACAGGGTATATGATATAAGAGTGGACAGCCTTACTTATATAAAGACAAAAGTAGGGCAAAGAATAACGATAAAAATGCAGTAATATGATACAAGTAGGCGATAAATTCACGTATCACTGGGTTGGGCACGAAGAATGCTACAAAGGGCGCATTTATCAAGTGGAAGGTGTCTACAGGAATTGCACCTGTGGCAAGCCCGAATGGCTTACCGGCAAACCCGAAGTGCCCCGTCGCTCCCACATACACATACGGGCTAAATTGATAAAAGCACCCATAAAGTATATGGAAGGCGATAAGGGCTTTTTCTTCGGTCCATTAGATGCAGACACCCTGCGCGACATCGATGATCCCGATAAGTTGTGGGTGGAGATAGTATATCAGAAAGGCGACGAACTAAGCCTTTTCAATCAAAGTAAATAACAATGAAACAAACAGCCAACAAAAAAGCCCACCACAAGGCACGACCACCACCACGCCACAAGCCATCTATAGATGCACAAACGTAGATCTATAGATGTACGAGCGTAGATCTATAGATATACAAGCGTAGATCTATAGATATAAAAACGCACGGGCAACAGACATAAAAAAACAACCACCCTAAAGCCACAAACAAAAGCCCCAAGGCAAAGGGAAAACAACGGGGCAAAAACAAAAATAAAACAACAGAATTATGACAAAATGTTTGAATTTCACAATTAGAGAGCAAAAACTAAGTGTAGGACCAAAGAAAGGGCAAAAAGTGTACATAGCACGCCCAACCGACCGACAGAGAGTAACCCACCGCAAATTCTGCGAAGAAGTAGCCAGAGCCACCACCTTTACAGGAGCCGAAGTGGAAGCCGTGTTGCGCCTGGCAGCCGAAATGGCAAAACGCCACGTAGAGAGCGGAGAAAGCGTAGACTTTGGCGACATTGGTACACTATCGCCATCGTTCAAGTCGAAAGCCGTAGACCACATAGAAGACTTCAA
>FLSC01002609.1_pt1 | contig 24566 bp, 31 predicted proteins | sample 1550561 | NCBI WGS metagenome assembly FLSC01 (sample SAMEA4031775, study PRJEB14383) | metagenome | biome: human; feature: oral; material: saliva | place: Philippines | collected 2014 | reverse complement strand
GGGGTAAAATACTCAAAATCGGCCTAAAAATACTCAAAAAAAGCCCTAAAATACTCAAAATCGGCCTAAAAATACTGATAAAAAGGGGTAAAATACTGTTTTTTGACATTACGCTGTTTTGCAAGTGCTGTAAGCCGTTGAGCAATAACAGTTAAAGCGGTTTGCAAAACAGCGCTTTTTCAGCTAATAACTATAAATAACTAATAAACAACTAAATAAAAAACTTAATAAATAACCAGCTTCGCTTTTTCAAAGCTCGCTGAAATAAAGCCTATAAAAAGAAAGATTGGATTAATGGTTTAAAAATATATTTAGTTATAGTAAGGGCTTTAAATAATGATTAGTGACTGTAGTTCAGCAGCTAAGACAGTTTTAATAGATAGATGATAAATTATAAGGAATATAAGTAAATCTTCTTAAAGCTGCTTAAACAAGAAAAAAGAGATTTTAGAAAAATCTCTTTTTATTTAGCAATATTTTTAAGAGCGACAAATAAGGGATTGTTTGATGAACATACACAACGTGATACAACTGTTTTAATATCCGCTTGGCGCATATTCTTACATACCACATATTTTACAAGTTCTTCAATATCCATTTTTCCATACAATTGAGCTAGACTCTTTGTTGCTCGCATAGATACAACATAACGCAATCCAGTATCTTCAACTGCTTTTCTGACTGCTGTAACAAATTCATAAATCTTATTATCTCCAGCAATTTCACGTTCTAGTTTTTCATCATAACCAAATGGAACAACTGCAAAACGGTCAATTGTAGAAGCGTCAAGTTCTTCACGGGCAGTATAAATACGGTCCCCACCATTTCCTAAAGTATTACCAGCACCTAGAATATAAAAGTCTTTATGTTTCTTTTTCAATCCGATAGGAAATTCATAATAACCATTTGCCAGAGCAGAGTTAATGTTAAGAATAACAGTAGCATCTGAAGCATCCATTTCATCAAAGAGATAGACACCACCATTCGTCCAGGCTTTATAGAAAGGAGTTTCAACAAAGTTCCCATTTGCATCAATAAAGCCGCTCAATTTATATTCTTGACGAATAGCTGGGGTACAGTAAAATTCCAATCCGAGTGCTTCAGCAATTTGATTGCCAAGGACATTCTTACCAGTACCTGATGGACCGTTTAACAAAACATTCTCCCCATTTGCAAGCAAAGTAAGAATAGATTGAAAAGCGGAATGAGTCAAACCTTTAATCTCTTTAGGTTTATTATCTCCAATTTGAATTTTAGTAATTTCTGGCAATTTGCCATAACGTTCTTCAATCAATTTCATTGCTAGTGTTTCTGCTTCACGAGCAATGTTTGTAGGATTGATTGAAGTTTTTAGTTGATTAAGTAGATTTGTGAAGCGTTCATCTTCACTGCCTAAAATTTGTGAAATTTTATTTAATAGTTTTACTAATTCTTTATTATTTTCCATATTTATTTTTATTCAACGTATAATCGCTGAATCATTTCCTTTCCTCGTTCTGTACTCCAATCAAAGATTCGGTCTAAAGCTTTGAATCGGTCTGACTCAAAATCAATGTTTACTTCTGCGACATCAAGTGCTACATTATTAGCTTGATTAAATTCCCGACATTCATTATTGAGGGGAATTAAGAAATTATTTAAAAACATATTTTATTCCCCTTTCTAAGCAGCTGGCATAACTTTTTCTTTTACTAAGTCATAAAACTCTGCAGGTACAATTACAATATTTTTGTCAAATACTTCATAATGTTTAACTTCATCTTCTGTTTCTTCAAAATTATTTTTAATATAACTCTTTAGATGAGTAAATTCATTGATAGAATAATTTGAAAATTCTACAATTCCAAGATAGCGACAAAGTTGGTTATTATGAAATTGTCTTAAATTTGGAAGATTACAGAAATTGTTTTCTCCTAAGATTTGTTTTACAATACGTTCTAAGTCAGTATCTTCTTCAATAACTAAATATTGATTTTTATTAGCAACACGGTTATAAGGTTTGAAAGCAAAAGCTTTACTGAAATCATTAGTAACTACAACAATCAAATTTTCAGTTTCGTTAGTATTATTTAAACTTGTCAAATTATAATCAGAAAATTTAATTTCCTCTAATTTGAATAAATGTTTTTTTAATTCGTCCATTTTGCTCCCCCTTAAAATTTAATTTGTACTGATTGATTTGAATTATTTACTCGTACAGACAATCCATAAGTTGAACCATCTTTATAGAAATTCGGTTGAGTACGAAGCCAAGTAATAATGTCAATCTTTCTAATTCCAGTAGAATTAGCTGAATTAAATTCTAATATTGTACTTCCCTCACGTTGAATAAATACATCTTCGGGGAACATTTCAGCAAATTCAGAATTTACTAATTGAATAAGTGCTCCATTACCGACCATTTTACCTAACAAACTGTAAGAAGAATGATTACGGTCATTCTTTGACATAACCCCGGTTTCAACAATTTCTTTATATTTGTCAAGAACTCCTAATTTAGAAGCTATTACATAATCAAATACTTCATCACCTGAAAACAGTTCATTTAGGCCTAATACTACATCATCACATCTAACTTGACGATTTAAATTATTTGCTTGTTGTAAGATTTTTGTTTCTAATCGTTTATTCATTTTATCCTACCTTTCTTTCGATAATTCTATTATATAATATAACACTTAAAAAATCAAGAAAAAGTTATCCAAAAATGAATAACTTTTCCAAAAAATTTAGAATAGATTGTCCATAGCTTCAGAAACAAGTTCTACGATTTGAGCTTCGATTTCTTGTTCAGTATCACGAACGTAAGTACTGTTCAAAATACCTGCCTTGTAAATTCCTACTAATGTTTCAATTTCGTGTTGCAATTCTTGTCCGTATAAGATAATCAAAGAAACAATTGCTGATTCAGCAGCATCTTCAATCTTAGTAGGAGTTGATTTGTAAGTTGAAACAGTAGATTTATGTTTAGGTGCCCAATTAGAACGAGTAGAATCATTCTTAGACCAAATAGTTGTTCCATAACCGTAACCGTAATTTGTTGATGGTTGATGTACTACAATAGGTTTTGGTTTGATTACTTGTTTATCCCATTCTTTAAGGATTGTTTCATCAACACCTTCAAGTACTGTAAAATCAAAGTTCAATTTCTTTTTAGCTGCATTAACTGTATAAGATGGAAATTCTACAAATTTTTCTAGGTCATTAGGGCCAAAACCTTCTTGAAGTTTTTGGCTAACCGTAATCCAATTATACATTTCAATTTTATCAGCTTTAAATTTACCAAATACTAATTGAACTGCATCATTTTGTGAGTTAGCATAGTCTGTACTTGAACAAAATGCTTCCATACTATTATGAGAATGTGTTTCTAAAAACATTCCATATTGATTATTTAGTGCAGTATAGATTGGGTCTTTAGTACTTGTTTGACCTTTAGAGTTCGTTTGCTTTGGAGTGTATGAGAATACATCATCATTCCAAAAAGTAAGACCTTCAATATCTTCAAGATTTACTGTTTTTTCTGTTTTAATTCCATTAACTTTTTCTTCATAAGTCAAAGTATGAACACCATCTGTAGGTGGAACCAATTTACGACTTTTAAGATAGAAGTTAACTTGAGCTTCTTCGTCTTTTTTGTCAGTAATATCTTTGTACCATTTCATTACTGTTTTAATTGCAATAGCTGGAATTTTTGTAAGTGTTTGTTCTTTTACTTTTACATATTCAGAAATTTCGGGGAATGTTATCACTCCATAATTATGAACTTTCTTTAGAGAAGTACCCAGCCAAGAATTTTGTTCCTCATAGATACCATCTTTCCCAACAACAACCGTTTTAATCATTCCACGGTCAGAGTCTTTTTCAAATTGTTTTGATGAATAAAGTTCTACTAATTCCATTTTATTTATTTCTCACTTTCTTTTTATTTAAACCATTCTGTAGTTTTAGTCCATTCAATGAACTCTTCATAAGTATTTACATTTTCTTGTTCTTTGGTAATAGAACCAAGAAATTCTGCGAATTTTTTAGTATTATGATTTGGAACTTTACGGCGTAATGTGCTGTTAACAAAATCTAAGTCAGCATTACCACGTGCATTGATAAATTTATTTATATATTGACTAGCACGAGTGACTGGGTCATTTTTCCATGCAGAATATTCAGCTGAGTCAATATCGTCCATCATTCTACCTGTACAAATACTTTTTGTTTCCAGTCTCTTTCCATTAGGAAAATAAGTATCATCTTGATTACGAGAGTCTGGCCAAATATTAGTTAGGCAAATATGTTTTTCATCTTTCTTATGGTATGCTAAATATAAACCACCATCTGGATTAAAACTTTTGAATGAAATTAAATATATATCAGGCACCCAAAATGAGTAGTAATCCATTTTAAATTCATCATCTAATCCAGTAATAGTCAAATCTTTTGTAATTGCTGTTTGGATAATTTTCTTGGCGCCAAATTTGTAAATCATCTTTCCACTTCGGTCAGCATAAACAATACCATCTGAAATTTTGTCGTCCAAATCTGCTAAGTTAATGTTATATTGTGTTTGTCTGCCTTCCATATATGAATCAAGCAAATTGGAATCGAACTTCTTAAAGATTCGTCCTTGTTTCACATATTGGCTTGTGTCTAGTTCTACAATAGTCATTGTATTTCCCCTTTCTCATTATATTATATATTCTATCAAACAACTTGGAATTTGTCAATAATAAAACGTTATAAAACTCAAAAAAATCACACCGAAGTGTGATTTTCTTTTAAGTCGGAATGTGTATTCGTTTTTAACGTTTGATTAAATCAAGTGCTTTTTGAATAGCAACCAATTGGTCATAAGTGAAATCAAGACCTGAGCCTTCAAGAGCTTCTTCAACTTCACGTTCTTTTTCAGCACGTTTTGCTTCAGCAATTTCAGCATCACGAGCTTCAAGAGCAACACGAGCAGCTTCAACTTGTTCATCAGTCATTTCTTCTGAAAGTTCAATTCCTTTTTCAATCAAGTAAGCAACTTCATCAAGAGTGAACCCTGGAATTTTTGGTACCCATTTACCACTTGGAGAACGGTGAAGTTTTACACGAGCACCTTTGATGTTTTCTGCACCAAATGTTTCTGCCAATTGAGCAACCAAATCTTGATTAACTTCTCCAGCACCTTTTGTACCTGATTTTTCTGTAATAAGAAGAGCAGCTCCTACCACTTCCAATTCAGCATTTGCTGGTACATTAAGCAAAGCAAGGACATCATCAACTGAAGCTCCATTAAGAGGGAAACGATTGTTTTGGAAAACAATCTCAGTTACTCCAGCATAAGCGTTATTTACATTTTCAGCCATTTTAAAATAGCTCCTTTCAAAATTTATATTTTTTATTTTATAGTTATATTATAACAAGCAATTTAGTAATTGTCAACTATTTTCATCATTTATTTTAAGAAACAATAGCATAGGGACCAACAATTTCAACTTTTGCAGTTTTTGGAATGTTAAGCAAATCCAATACCTCATTCAAATCTGCTCCATTTAAAGGGAATGTTTTACCTTTATATTTTACAAACTTGACTTCTTTCAAATTATAAGCCATATTGAAAACTCCTTTTTTATTTTATATTTTTATTCTATCAAAAATTATGGTTATTGTCAAACAATTTCTGCTACAGACATGCTACATAATTTTGTGTGGAACATGAATTTATTTCCAAGTAACATAGCATTTTCTTCAATCAAGTTAATTAGATTAAATAGTAGAGTGGCACTTGTTACGTTAGCAGTCACATTTTGAGGTGCTGATTCAGATTGCTCAGCACAAGAGATTTGGTCTGGGCGTCTTTCATCACCTTCAAAATTTTGGAATGCTTCGTCAAGAGCAATGGGACTTTCATAAATGACTTCATTGTCATATTTAGCTGCAACATAAGCTTGACCATGTCGTTCAGCATTACCCCCATCTAGCCACAATACATCTTTGTAGTTAGGATTGTAAAATACATCTTGAGCAATTTTACGAGTAGCATTATTATCCAAGCAACCTACAAGTACAGGTGTACCTTCTTCTTGAGCAATAATTTCATCAATAATAGATGTATCAGATAAAAATTCAGGCACATAAGCAAAATCCCATTTTTTAGCAATTTCTGCTTTACTCATATTTACTTCTTCTTCAACGAAGTTTTGTCGGAGTACATTTTTTGATTCCACAATATCTCCGTCAATTAGATATACAGGAACTTCGATTTTAGATAGGAATTGTGCAAGCCAAGACCCAGTTCCACCTGCACCAAGTACAATATAATATTTTCGGCCTTCTTTGATTTTGAGCATTATTTGATTACCTCCAATTTATCTGTAATTGTTGCATAAGTACCGTCTTTCATACGAACAACAGCTCCAGTAGTTTCGCCTTGCAATTCTAGTGTTAAATTAGGGAAGAATTGTTTATGACTATCAAAGCTTAATACTGAATTATTTGTTTTTTTCGTGAGCAATCGTACAGTAGAAGTTTCTTTGATACGGGCCAATTTAAAGCGATTACGTTCCAAATCGGGAATGAGTAGGAAAGCAGATTTCTTTCCATTCGCTTGGTCAATAAGCAATACACGATTGCCATTTTTATTTAAGTTTTCTTTATCGGATTTGTTATAAAGAGTATAATCAGAAATATATGTTACATCTGGTTCTTCAGCAGGTTTTTGTAGCTGAGCAAAATAAGCACGAGCTTCTTCTAAAAGTTCTTCGTTATTCATTTCAGTCCTCACTTTCTTTTTGATAATTCTATTATATTATATAGCATTTTATTTGTCAAATATTTTTATTGCTATTTTTGAAAAATTTATATTGCTCAAACTGATTTTGAATATCGTTATATCGTCATTAACTGCACAGTAAAACTGAAAAACTGCAAAGTCGATACATTTATCGAAATTGCAGTAAAACAGCTCAGACTTGCTTATTCTATATATTTAAATTCGTTTGAGAAAATGGTTTTTGCTTCTACTACAGCCTTATAATAATTATCCATATTGTTATAGTCATAATTTTTGAATTTATAACCACAATAGAAAAGAGCTGTCGCAGCTTCATCTCGTTTATAGTCATTTGTTATTAAATCTAAATTTTTTGTTGGAGCATGATAAAGGATATAAGGATAAAATAATTCTCTATATTCTGGCAATATTTCATATCCAGCTTTTATTGAATTGCTAATGACACCTAATAACACACTCACCTCTTCTGTTTTAATATAATTACATAATTGATTGAATTGAGATTGTGTTAATTGCCGAGACATTATGTAATCATTTAACCAAACGTTATAAACAAGTTCTGAGGGGTCTCTATTGAAAATAATTTCAAATTTCCTAGTTCCTTTTAGTTTTTGTTGTTCACATTTAGCACTAGTTTTTTCAAAAGTGCTAAATTCTGAAATAGAGTATTGTCTTTTGTAATATTCAAGAAGTTTAATGTATTCAATTTGGGCTTCATCTTTGAGTTCAACTATTGATAAATCGTATTTATAAGAAAGATATGCTAAAATTTTTCGATGCTCTGATTCTGATAATTCATAAGGAGCTTTTTTCATTGGCAAACAATAATCTTTGTACATATCATCATCAGTGACATCACCTTTAAAAATAGCTTCCAATTCTTTTTTCTCTAATTCAGAAAGATTTATGTTTTTAAAAATCTTTCGTGGTTCTATCTTTCTTTTTATTTTATAAGCTCTTGATGCAATAAATGTTCGAGTAAGTCCAAATACATCATCAGAATTAACTTCTACTTCATAAACAAATGGTATATACAAGCAATGAGAGTTTTTATAATCTTCCAAATTTAAATGTAAGGGGGTTGTAGAGAAATGTACTGAATAATAAGTATGCCCTACTTGTAGAGTCCTGTCTGAAAATACGTAGCATGTGATTAGCATAGTTAATTCCTTTCTATAATTTTAAAACCGTCTTTAAGAAAGATTTTTTTAGCTCCAATAATCTTTTGATGGTGACTATTCCAATATCTAGCACCATCTATCATATAATTGTTTTCAAGAGCAATTAGTTTTTCTGTTTTATCAACCAATATTTTATTTTTTATCCAATCTTCAATTTTTTGTGGATAATGATAAACTATAAAAGGATAGAACAATCGTTCATGTTGAGGTTGAATTTTATAACCTGAAATAATAGCATAAGCTTTAAAACCACCAAACGATATTCCTGGGTCAATAGCCAAATCACAAAGCTCTTCAAATTGTTTTTGAGTTAATTTTCTTCCGATAATCAAATGAGCTATACCAGCACTGTCATTTCGAACTCTTTGAAGAAGTTTCTCTGTCTGATTATTGATGGTTTCAAAGTTCGTATTTCCAAATATTTTTTCTCTTCTAGCTTCTTGAGGGGAAATATTTATTATAGATACCTCATAAGGAACCCTATAAAATTCAAAAAGTTTTATATAATGTGCTTGATAACTTTCTTCAATCGTAACACTGGAAAAATCTTGTGCTTTGTGCAATATTGCTAAGAATTTGATTTTTTCATATGGGGATAATTCCCCTGGTGCTCGATTAAACAAACTGTAAAAATCATGCTTTAAAGAGTCAGAGTTTGAACGAAGAACAATCTCAGCAATTTCATTTAGGAAGTCCTCTGGTAAATCAAGTTCGTTTAAATATTCAAATACACTCACATATTTTACTATTTTATATTTTCTAGCTTGTAAATATTTATTTGAACAGATAAATATAGTTTCGGGATATATTTCTACTTCATAAATGAATGATTCGTTAAGTAAGAAATTCTCTATATCATAATCATTTAGATTGTAATAAAATTTAGATGGCCCAGAGGAAAAATCAGGTACACTATAATAAGTATGTCCGAGTTGCATTGCTATCTTTGAAAATAAATAAGCTTTAATTAGCATAACTCTTTCCTCTCTATAATTTTAAAATCATCTTTAAGAAAGATTTTCTTGGCTTCAATAATCTTTTGGCATTCTTTGCTACTGTAGTCAAACCCCTCTATCATGTAATTATTTTCAAGGAATTTTGTAGCTATATTTGTATCTATATTCCAATTTGCTATTAAAGCACCAATATCGTCCAAGTCTAGGTGTGAAATATTAGGATAAAATATATTCAAATATTTATTAGGTATTTTATAACCAGATACTAAACCTGAAGAATCAAGATTTGGTATATAATCACCTGTCCTTATACCTTCACAAAATACTTCGAACTGCTCTTGGGTCACCTTTCTTGCTCGAATGAGATTTGAAGCATAATAACGATTGTCAAACAAAGCGTCATAGATATAGCCAGTTTGATTATTAAGGATTTCAAATTCAGTATTACCGAAATATTTTTGCTCCTCAATTTCACTTTTATGACAGTTTAATTTAGAGCAATCATAAGAAACCCCATAAAACTCTAAAAGTTTTATATAATAAATTTGATAATTTTCTTCAAGGGAAATAAGTGGAATATCTATTTTAGTTTGATTTAATATTACCAAAAATTTAAATCTTTCATATATAGTAAGGTTAAGAATTTTCTTCTTTAATAATTTCTGAAATTCTACTATCAATGACAAATCTAAGTCATTACCATTCAAAATAGCATTAAATTCTTCAGCAATTTCATCTGATAAATTTGTTTCCTTTAGATATTCAACAAATTTTATTTCTCTTACAATTCTATATTTTCTAGCTTCAATATAATCATCAAAACAACCCACAACTGATTCTGGGTATATTTCTACTTCATAAATAAAAGGTTCTAAAAGTGATAACATAGAAACTTTATAATCCTTTAAGTTATAAAAAAATTTAGACGGCGCTATTGAAGTTCCATGTAAGCTATAATAAGTATGTTCTATTTGTCTTGTTATATCTGAAAATAAATAAGCTCTAATCATAAATAAGCTCCTTTCAATCTATTATATTATATAATAAACAAAAAGAAAAAGCAACTATCAAGTTGCTCTTTAAATATATTTATATTTATCCTCTGTAACAAAGATTTCTTTTATGTTTTTGATGTTCTCATTAGGGAAATCATAAGAATCTGCGATTTTATAATTCTTTTTATAGAAATAGTTAAATTCAGTAACAGTATAGTTGCTTCTGTCAAATACTTCTAATGCCATTTCGGGGTCAGAACATATTAAATAAGGATAGAAGAGTTTTTTATATTTGGGCAATATTTTATATCCAGCCGCTACAGCATATGAAGCATGGAAAACTGTCCTTTCCTCGTTGTACATATATTCGCAAAAATCTTCAAATTGCTTTTGTGAAAATTTTCTTGTCTTTATAAAGTTCTGTAAATAAATATGACAAGCAACTTCTTTCATCGGTAAATCTATTCCAATTTCAAAATCTTTACTTCCCTCAAGTTCTGCTATTTTATATTTATTTAATTCTGATGAATGAAATCCAGTAAATGTTGTAGTATAGGGTTTATTGAAAAATTTCAAAAGAGGAACATAGCCAATTTCAGAATATTTAACAATAGTTATAGTAGGCAACTCATAATGATTTTGATTTAGAATAGCTAAGAATTTAAATTGCTCTACTTTAGACAGCTCCCACTTAGATTTTTGGATAATTCTTTTATATAAAGAAATTACTTTTTGTGGTTCAGCAGTACCCAAAAGAATAGAATTGATTTCATTTTTCGTTCTTGTTGATAAGTAAAAAGTGTCTAAGAGCTCTACAAATCTTACTTCCCTAACAATTTTAAATTCTGTTGCATTTAATTTCAAACGATTACATTCAAATATTGTTTCTGGTTTAATTTCAACTTCATAAACAAACGGCCTTATTAAAATTCTACCCACTTCGTGTTGATAATCAATTAAATTGTGATAAAAATATAAAAATTTATTGTTTTCTAATGAGTAATAAGTATGATTGATTTGCCTTGCCATATTTGTAAATAGATAAGTTCTGATAGTCATAGTTCTCCTTTCAATGATTGTAAATAAAAGCAATTGCTATATTTCAATGATTTTATAATCTGAATTTACAAAGATGTTTCTAGCTTGTTCTGCTAATGTATGCCTTTGTTCTGTATATTTCCAGCCTTTAAATTTATATCCTTTATCAAATAAAAACTCTTTACAAGTACGAACTTCTCCATATTCCTCAACCAAATCAAGCACTAATTCTGGGTTTTGATAAATTACATAAGGATAAAATAGCTCTCTGTATTTATATGGTATTTTATATCCAGCTGCTACAGCAATTTCTCCCAAAGACGTATTTTTAACTATTTCTTGCTTATTTCGAGTAAATTCCTCAAATTGAGATTGAGTTAATTTTCTTGTTTGTATCAATAAGCTTATTTCACTAACACTTTTAAATTTTTTAATAGATAATCTATAATTTTCAAAATAGCTACTACCTAGCAAAGTTTCTCTTACCCAATCACTACTTTTATATGATTCGGACAATGAATATGGAATATTACAATCTTCTAAAAGTCTAATTTGAACAAAATAATGTGGAGTTAAACAAGGCAATTCATATTTTGTTTGATTTAAAATTGCTAGGAATTTCATTTGTTCAGAATGGGATAAGCTAAAAGGTCTTTTTGCCATATATTTTTTATAAAGTGCAAATAATTCTTCTTCCTCAATATCCCCATCTAAAATTGAGTTGATTTTATTTATTGTTTGAGTGACAATTGACATTTCGTTCGCAACAGTTCTGAAATCAATTCTACGCTTAATTCTAAAACAAGTTGCTTTCAAATAGCTATATGCACACTCGATAACATCTTCGGTTTCTACTTCTACTTCATAAACAAAAGCCTTATTTTCAAGCTTGCTAAAATAAGCAGTGTCTTGATTTAGGTCAAGAAATAGACGTATATCTCTATCAGTTGATAATGAGTAATATTTATGATTGAGTTGTCTAGTCCTATTTGAATATAGATAAGCTTTAATAATCATGTTTTTCTCTTTCTAGTTAATCCTTGATTTATTAAATTTCTAAGTCAATGTATTTATAATTATCACTCTTTAGAATCTCTTTAGCTCTAATAATTTCAGAGTTCTTATGACTTCCATAGTTAGAATTGTTTATTTTATACCCAATTGTAAGCAACTCACTGATTGTAAATGTATTCGTAAAATGACTCTTTCTTAATTCGTTTATATAACTTTGGTCCTTAATAACAATATAAGGCATAAACCAATTATGATACTCTTGTGGAATTTCATAATTCGCATAAAGAGCATAACAGGCAAAATTCTTTATATTTCGATAATTCAATCTTGAAATAATTTTACAAGTATCTTCAAATTGTTCTTGAGTTAATTTTCTACATCTAATTAAATCCATAAGGTCTGAACTAGTCTTTGCTAATTCTTCTACATCTTCATTTTTAATATACTCAAATCTTTTAGAGCCTTGCATAGCTACATATTCTAAACTCTTTTTTGCATAAGGCTTTAGATTTGAATTAAGCTCATATTTTTTGCCATAATACTCAACGAGGGATAGAAATCGAGTTGTTCGTGGACCTCCATCAAGAGTTGGTAATTCATACTTTGTTTGAGCAAGTACAGCATGTAATTTTAATATTTGCAATTTTGTGAGATTAAAAGAACCTTTCTCTATTGAATCTGCATAAATCTTTACGACTTTATCCTCCGACATAGTACCATTAAGAATAGAAATCAATTCATTCTTAGTCTTTTTAGAAAGAATCGCTTCTTTTACAAAATCACCGAAAGGAACTTCTTCTATCACTTGATATTTAACAGCCCTTACTCCAATTTGGAAAAGATTGTAAACATCATTTGAGTCTACTTTTACTTTATAGATAAACATTTTGAATGGTATTCTATCTTGTAAAAAATCACACAAATTGAAGTAGAAAATTCTATGATAATGATTTAATCCACTATAATAAGTATGACCGACTTGTTGGGCAATTTCTGAAAATAAGTAACAATCAATAAGCATTTTTATCCTCTTACTTCAAATTTTATCTATTATATTATATAACAAATAAAAGAAAAAAGCAACCAAATAATTGCTTTATAATGAAGTTTGAATTTTCTCAAAAGTTTTTATAAATGCTCTGTCGCAGATATATTCAGTTCCTTTCTTGATTAAAGAATAATAATCGGGTTTAACTACATAAACAATTGCTTCTCCGCCAAATTGTTGAGCAGCTTTTTTAGCATATTTAATAGCAGAAGGCTTGGAGATAGTAACAAAAACCTTATCTTGTAAATTTTTTCTAAAATCTTCTCTAAGTACTCCAGTTTCATTTGGTGGTAATAGAACTTTATTTACTTTTATATTTGTTGTTGTTCCATGATAAAAAATCATTTGAATTTGACCTCTTGAAAAATTTTTGTTACAATATATTCTAAACCAAACTAAAATAAAAAGCAAGGAAAATTGAAAAATGAATCAAAAACTTAAAGAATTAAAAGAAGCAATAGAAAACAGCTCAATAGAATATGAATATGTAGCTGTTTATAAAGATAAATTTGTTTTAATTTATCATGTGACCCATGATGAGTTTACATATGAAATTACAGTAAAAGACGATTGCTATATTGTAATTGAGAAACTCTACTCAGAAGTTACTGGAATGACTATTGAGGGCAATAGCAAATTCAATAGCTTGGAAGAAGTTTTAGATTTTATTTATTAAAGGAGAAGAATATGACTTTTAAATTTCCTAGAACTCCTCATATGAAAGGGTCAAAGGGTACAGATGATGATGTTTTTAAAAACCATTATAGATATGACGGTTTAGTAATTGCTACTGAAAAAATGGATGGCTCTAATATTTCTTTAAGCAAAGAAACTTGGTTTACAAGAGCAGGTAATAATTACAATAAAGAATGGACTTATCCAATTAACGCTTGGTACTACCCAATCAAAGAAAAATTAAAAGATAATGAAGTAGTACTTGGAGAATTTCTTCATTGGAGAAAATCAGTTCCTTACAATAATTTACCATCTGACTATATGCTTTTTGGAATTAAAGAAGATGATTTAATCTTAGATTGGGAAACCACTAAGAAAAGAGCAAAAGAATTAGGAATCCCAGTTGTAAAAGAACTATCAAAGATTGGAACATTTGATGAAGTAGTAAAAGAAGCTACTGCTAATTTGACTGAAGATATTGAAGGTTTTGTAGTCCGACCTGTTGATAGCTTCCCTATGGATAAATATGATTTCTATGTAAGAAAATTCGTTCAATGTCATTTTGAATCTACAAGATTTAGTGATGGAAAAAATAACTTTAAAGAGGATTGGCACAATGAAAATTAAAGAAAATACATTGAAAACAGTCTTAAACTTTCCATTATCAAAAATAAAAGATTTTAATAAAGATTCCTATGAATACTTGAAAAATCAAGTTTGTCACCATTCCAACTTTACTATTTATAACTACTCATTTGATAATATTGGTATCACTAATCATTCCGAACTTGAAATTCAAAATGAATCGAAACAAAAAATTACAGAACTCTTAACTATCTTATTCAATATGAAGTCTCAATATTACTATGATAATAGTACAGATTCTTATTTGTTCTTACCTTATAAAGATGATTTTGATTTTAATAATGGTGAAGAAGTTTTGATTTGTGAGATTGCTATGAGGTGATAAAATGGAAAATATAAGATTTTATTTTGAAAAACCACTCATAAAAGCAACAATTGAATCACGAATAAATAGATTTATCTTTGTAGTAAATTTGAATGGAACAAAAGTAGAAGCACATTGCCCATCAGGCGGTACTATAGCTGGAATACCTAGAAAAGAATTTAAAAATATTCCATGCTTGATGAGCGACAATGGAGAAAATCCAAACATACAAATCAACAGTAATGAAATATATGGAATGTTGATATATTAGATACACATTGTTCTATATATTCCTATTAGTTTCTCTGATATTATTTATATATAATATACAAGAAGAGGTAAATATGGCTTTTACAAGAGAAAATATTAACAAAAATTATTATACAACTGGAGAAGTTGCTGATTTATTTCAAGTATCAACTAAAACTATTCAAAAATGGGATAATAAAGGTATTCTTAATTTTGAACGAAGTCCTACTAATAGAAGAGTTCTTCCAAAAGAAACACTTATTGAATATTTGAAATCAAAAAATATGTTTTATGAAGATGAAACACTATCTAAAAGAGATGTTATCTATGCTAGAGTATCATCTTATGAGCAACAAAAACAAGGTGAGTTAGATAGACAGGTTGATTATATCCTATCTACTAGAGCTGATTTGAAAAATGTTTTGATTTTTAAAGAAATAAAAAGTATCTTTGATAGCAAAAGTAAGAAACTTCTGAAGCTGATAAATATGATTTTAAATGATGAAGTAAATAGAATCTTTATAACTCATAAAGAGAGATTAACTAGATTTGGTTTTGAATACATAGAGTCTATCTGCAATCATCATAATGTAGAAATTGTTATAATGCAATCAGAACAAGATAATAAATCAGTTAAACAAGAATTAGAGAAAGATATAGAGAGCTTATTAGATTTATTAAATAAGGAGTTATCAAAATAATGAGTAATGTATTTACGATAACAACTGAATTAAAATTGAATAAAGAATATAATCAGTTGGTTGGTAAATACATTTCTGATTATATTGAACTGTTTAATAAAATTCAGAGATTAACATTTCATAGAATTAAAAATTACTATATAAAGAATGGTAAAATCACTCATAAAGATAAAAATATTATTTATGCTCAATTAAAAGAAGAATTTAACTTGACGAGTAGAGCAGTAGATGCTATATTAAGTAATATGTTAGGCCGTTATGAATCTATCAAAGAATTAAAAGAATTTGAAAGGAAGAGCTTAGAAAGAAAGATTTTTGCTCTTGAAAAAGAACTAACTAAGCTAAAAGATGAAAGAACTTTACAAAGAATTAACTTAAATAATAATTCTAAAGATTTCAGCTTTACTAAATATAAAAATCTAAAAATAAAAATTTACTGGAAACAAAACAGATTAAATACTAAAAAGCAAAAACTTAAAAATCTTGAAAAAGAAATTGAAACAGGTAAATATAAAGTATGTTTTGGCACTAAGAAACTGCTACAAAAAGATTATAAAGAATTTGTTAAGAAAAGAGATAGTGAAATCTACTTTTTAGGTAGAGCTGGAGATAATGCCTGCAACCTGAATTTTCAAGTTGAATATAGTTCTAAACTAAATCAATTCTATTTTAGAATTAGAAAAGAAATTGATTTAGAAAATGATAAATTTGTTTATGGTCAATTTAATTTTAATAATAAAAATTATACTAAATTATTAAAGAAACTACTTAGAACTAAAGAAAGTGCTTTAACTTATAGAATTAAATTTAAAGATGATAAAGTGCTTTTACAAATTATTTATAACTTTGAACATAACAAAGATTTATGTGTAACTAGAAATAGTAATGGAGCAGTAGGAGTAGATTTTAATAAAGGTTTTGTATCAGTAAGTGAAACAGATAAATATGGTAATTTAATAAATACTTTTAATATAGATTATCAATATAGTAAAGGTAATCAAACAACAAATGATTTTCAATATATAGCAACAAAATTAAAAGATTATTGCTTGAATACAGGTAAGGATTTAGTTATAGAAAAACTTGACTTTACTAAAAAGAAAGACAGCTTAATCAGTAAAAGAGGTAAAAAATATAATGAGATGTTATCATCTCTTGCTTATTCAAAATTTGATTCTATCATAACTTCTAAATGTGTTAGAAATAGAATCTTCTTACATAAAGTAAATCCAGCATGGACGAGTTGGATTGCGAAACAAAAATATTGTCCGAAAATGAAATTAAATGTACACTCTGGAGCCTCTTATGTTATTGCTCGTAGAGGTATGTTCTTAAAAGATAAAGTAAAATAACATAGCATTTCTGCTTAACCAGAATAAGACCAAGTGATTGATGTCTGGCTCTGTGTGGAAATTCAAATTAAAATAACTTTTCATTTTTCTTTGAAGTTGTAATTCCTCCGAGGTGAAATGGAAAAGAGAATGAAATTAAAAAGTTCATCTGATTTAAGATGAAATAGTCATTGTGGTCACGGACGAAAAACAATCTTGAATTATGGAGTAGACACTATTCTACGATTCTTGTACCACGAACTAGATATACTGTTGAAGCAATAAGTTTAGATAATGGATTAACTTATGCTGGTATCAATCAAGTAAAATCTAATAATTTTGTTAATTATTTCTTACAAGATGAAGCTATACAAAATATTTTAAATATTAAAGGTCCAATTACGAGAGAAAAAAGATTGGGTAAAAGTAGAATTGACTTCAAATCAAGTGATAGTTATATAGAAGTTAAAACAATGGTGGCAGAATATTATGCTGAAGCTTCTGAGCATTTAAGAAAATTGATGAAAGAACAAGAGCCATCAATTGAGAGATTACAAAAACATATTAGAGAATTAACTAACGAAGTTAAAACTCACAATTCTAAAGCTTCAGTTATAACAGTGTTTCAATACAATGCTCCTAAATTTAATCCACCGGTAGATAATCCAATATATAAAGATTTTATTGAAGATTTAAAAATTGCTAAAGCTTGTGGAGTAAAACAATTTCAAATGAATATAAAGATTACAGATGAATATGCTGAACTTTTATCTATTACAGAAAATGAAGTGATTTAAGAACTTTTACTCAAGGAGATTGTAACGAATGAAAAAACTTGCAATAGCACTTACAGGCCATAGACCGCCTAAATTAGCTGGTTATGATTACAATAATATATTTTACAAAAGACTTTATAAAAAATTAGACAATATAGTCAAACAAGCTCTTACTAGGTATGATTATCTCGAATTACATTCTGGTATGGCATTAGGTGCTGACACTATTTGGTCGAAAGTTATTGTTGATAACAAAAAGCAATTCCCCGATAGAGTTAAATTTATTGCTGATGTTCCCAACATGGAACAATGGAGAAAATGGCCACCTAATAGTAATAGTAAAGAGATTTGGCTCAAGCTTATGAAATATGCTGATGAAGTAGTGACTTATGAGGATAAAAACCCAGGGAAAAGCATTGGCTATATTCTTAATGCTAGAAACTGGGGTATGATAGAGCCTTGTGAAGTACTTATTGCTGTTTATAATGGAGATAAGACTGGTGGAACTGCTAATGCTGTAAAATATGGCTTATCCAAAAATAAGAAAATTATTTATATACACCCAGATGAACTAAGATAAAAAAGCTATCAAATTTTCTTTGATAGCTTTTTACTTTTTATTTAATTTCTATATATTTATATTCATCATTGTTCATAATTTTTCTAGCGTTTAAAATTGGGATATATTTTCCTTTGTAATCTTTCTCTTTTATTTTATAACCGAGCATAAGTAGTCTACTAATGCAACTAGGGTCACCTATATTGTTATGATTTAATTTTCTTACTAATTCCGGATATTTCAGCATTTGAGCAACCACATATATATCTCTATGTACAGTCGGGATATTGTAATTTACTGTTAAAGCACTTCTAATAAATACTATTTTCTCTACATCATTTAGACGCCAAATGTTTTTCATACAGCATTTTTCAAATTCTTGCTGAGTAAATTTCCTTGTTTCTATCAAGTGAAAAAGATTTGAAAGTTGGATTCTACTATCTTCACTACTTATAGTTTCAAAAATTTTTGACCCATATAAAGACTCACACTCTACAAATTCATCTCTTACACAAATGTAAACATTATACTCTATTGCATATGCCCTATGATAAAATTCATAAATTCTTACATATGTTTTATTCCACATTTTTAGTTTTAAGATTGGAAGTTCATATACTTCTTGATTTAAGATTGCGTGAAGCTTGATGATTTGAACAAATGACAAACTACTTGGTTGAAATGCCATAATTTCATTATAGATATTTAACACTTCATCATTTGCCATAGAACCATCAATAATAGAATCCCATTCGATTTTATCTTGACCAAATTCATCTTCAGTAAATTGAGCTGCTTTAATCCATTCATTAAAATTTATTTCTTCTTTTACTCGATATTTAATGGCCGAAACATTGCTTGGTGTTAAAGAATAAACATCATTTGAATCAACTTCTACTTTATACACAAAAGTGTTTAATTTCAGCAGAGCAAAATCATAATCAGTAATGTTATAATAAATACAATTACTGTTATCATATTCAACAATACCATAATAAATATTGTTTATCATTCTTGCTTTTTCTGAAAACAAATACCCCTCAATAATCACTTTATTTCTCTCTTTCTTACTTGTTTAGTTATTTACTATTATATAAAAATTTTCAGAGCTCGTCAATTCTAAAGAATAAAAGCAGAAATACCACTCATTTCCACACCTGGAACTGATTTTAAATGTCGTTATATCGTCACTAGTGAAACGGTAAAACAGTCAAAACTGATTTTCGATAAATGTATCGACTTTATAGAAAAACAGCTTAGAGTCGCTTATTTTAACGCTAAAAAAGAATTGCTATTTTACAAGCAATTCTTTTCTTTTTTACCAACGATAATCGTATTTTCGATAATCATAATCTTTAGGATTAGCCAATAAAGTATTTTCAGCAAGCTCTTTTTCTTCTAAATCAGAATTAGCTTCTCTAAGGATTTTTCTTAATTCATCTCTAACATGAGCTCTACCTTCTGTTTCTTTATCCATGCCACCATATAAATCATAATCTTTAGAAACAATTTCTTGTAGCTCAGCAAAATGAACTTTATTTTTTACTCTTTTTCTGATTTGGTTCATTTTATTTGGTAAGGGAGTTAAGAAATATTTAGAATATTTCTCAATGTTATCTTCATCAAGAATTAGTGTATCAAAATCTAAATCTTTTGTAGCATAATAAGTTTTGTAATTACAAACATAAGCATATACTACTTGATAAACTTGATAGCGCTCATCTTTGTTTTCTAATCCATAACGTTCACCAGTCCAATACCAATCATAATTGTTAGCTTCCCATTTATATCTTTCAGCAGTGTAAATGCCTTTACCGTAAATTTTTTCTAAATCTTTTTTTGAAGCAAAGCTATCAACATAGCCTAAGAAATGTTTTTCTTTCATGTGTAAATTGTTTAAAACTGGATAAGTTTTACCAACTACTTTACGAGCACTTTCTCTTTGCCAAAGTTTTCCATTAACTAATGCTTTCTTAATATCTCTAACTTTTCCTTTCTTTTTACGAACATAATGATTAGAGCGATTTTTATTAGCAGAAGTTAAGGATAATTCTTTTAATTGTTGTTTTGCTTTTTTAGTAAATGGCATATATTACACCTCATTATTTATTTTGTTAATCTGAGCTATCGAAAACAAATTTAGGAAACGCAACTGGTTCTTTAGTTAAACTTCCTTTATTATCTTCAACTGTATAAACATTAGGTAATGAATTGTAGGCATCTCTTTCTGTTCTCATGCGCCAATTCCAACTAGTAGTCATACTTAATCTTTGTTTGTCGCCATTAAGCGTTTCAACTTCTAAGTAAGAGTAACGTTCTTCTACTTTTGCATTTAGAACTTTGTAAGTTTCGCCACCTGATTGAGCATAAACGTTAGTGAAATTACCTTTTTCATCAATCCTTACTTTATCTGATTTATCTTTTTCTATTGGATTTAATTCAGATAACTTATGTCCAGTACGTTCTTCAAATAATTGCTCTTTATAGAGTTTTTCGTGCTTTTCAATTTGAGAAGTTACTTCTTGGTATTTTTCTCTATCTTTAGTAGTATCAATACGTTCTGGTTGCTCTTTAAGCTTTTCTAAATCAGCTTGCATTTCTTTGATTTCATCATCAGTGAATGGTCTATCTTTTGGAGCATAAGCATAGCTAGCGTCAATATATTTTTGTTCTTCTTCGTTAATCTCTTTTAGTTTATCTTTGATGTTATTGTAAGCTGGCCATTCGTCTTTTTGAATGTCTTTAACAAATAGTTTACCTGCTTTAGAGATAGTTAATCTTTCACCAAAAGGATTATTTTCTTGAATTTCTGCTAATGCTTTTTCTTTGTAAGCATCTCTATCAGCTAAAACCATTTCTCTATTAGCTAGATAAGCTTTTTCATTAGCGATTCTTTCAGGATTGCTTGCAATAGCAGCTTCAATTTCTTCAGCAGTTCCATGAACAGAATAGAAAATACTTCTATTTCGTTGTTCAATACCATTGATTTTTTGAACTAGATATTCCTGTCTTTCTTTATATGCTTTTAATCTTCCAGCGGTTTCAAAAGCATTTGTTGTTTCTGGTAATTCTTGATGTCTGTTAAGAGCTGCTTCTGTTTCGTAGTAGCTATCTATGATGGTTTGTACTTCTTCTCTTGTTTTTCCATGAGATTCGTCACCACCAAGAGGGCATTTTCCTTTAGCGTGGCAAGCAGCCGTATTGCCTCTTTTTCCAATGTGAAATTTTGGCATTTAAAAAACTCCTTTTTATTTTTCTATATCATTTTATTTCTTTATTAGTCTTTTTACAATTATTATAACAAATTTAATTTAAAAGTCAAATTTATAAAAAGGATTTGTTGTTAAATTCTTTTTTAATCAGAAGTGTCAATTAGAGTTTTTCAAATAGAACCTTTTTATATCCATTAAGAATTTCAACTTTCAAATAAGTTCTTTCTTGACCTTCTTATGCACTTTCTTCAATACCTGTACAATATTTATTAACTAAAAATGTTACTTCTGATATTATTTATATAAATATGTTACAAGGAGATACAATATGAAACTTTCCACATATGCTAAAGAAATGGGAATCACAAGACATACAGCAACCCGTTGGTTCCATGAGGGGAGAATCCCTGGCGCTTATCAACTTGATACGGGAACTATTATTGTTCCCAATGACATTTTTGAAAAGAATAAAATCAATGATGGTAGAACTATCATTTATGCACGAGTATCAAATTCTGAGCAAAGAAATACAAATTTAGATACACAAGCTCAACGTTTGATTGATTTTTCAATTGCAAATGGTTGGCAAACTGATGAAGTAATAAAAGAAGTTGGTTCTGGTTTAAATGATAAAAGACCAAAATTAGTAAATCTTTTAATGTCAGATAAACCAATTAGAAGAATTGTAGTTGAAAATAAAGATAGATTGGCTTGCTCTGGTTTCAATTACTTAGAAATTCTTGCTAAGAAACAAAACTTTGAAATTGTAGTTGTAAACAAAGCAGAAAATGACAAAGAGGAGTTAACTAATGAATCTAACAGAAACTCATCAGATTAGACCTAATCATAAATTATATTCCATCTGTAATGAACTCTGTTTTAAAAGCAAAAATCTATATAATGCAGCTCTTTTTGAATTTAGACAATCTTATTTTGATAAAGAAGTAGACACTTTAACTTGGCAAAATATAAATCGAATATTCAATCAAAATAATCAATTTGATTATAGAGAATTACCATCTAAAGTATCTAATGCTGTTTTGAAAAAGTTGGGGAACAATATTTCTTCATTTTGGAGTTTAGTTAAAAAGTCTGATTACAATAAAAAAGTCAACCTTCCTAAATATTTACACAAAACAGAAGGTAGATTTATTATTGAATTTAATAAACAGACTTTTGCTAATAAAAGAGATGATGATAATAATTTGATTATCTGTAAATCAAGTTTAGATTTGAGAATACCAACAAAAGTAGAAACACCTCAACAAGTAAGGATTATTCCAAAAGTTGGTTGCTATGTGATAGAAGTAGTTTATGAGATAAAAGAAAATAAACTAAAACAGAATCAAAGAGTAGCAGCTATTGATTTAGGGCTAAATAATCTTGCTACTGTTGTAACAAACGATGGCGACAATCCTATTTTGATTTCTGGTAAAAAGATTAAATCTATTAACCAATATTATAATAAAATGACTTCCAAAAAGAAATCTTTATTACCTTATAATGTCTTTACTTCAAAATCTCTTGACCGTCTTTGGCTAAAAAGAAATAACAAAATCTCTTATGAGATTCATAAAATTACTAAATTTTTAGCAAATTATTTTGACGAGAGAGATGTAAGTATAGTAGTTATTGGTAACAATAGTGGTTGGAAGAATGAAACAAATCTCGGTAAAAGAAATAACCAAAACTTTGTAAATATTCCTTATTCAAAATTTATAAATCAACTGACTTATAAATGTCAAATGTTAGGAATTACAGTCATTACAAGAGAAGAAAGTTATACTTCTAAAGCTTCATTTTTAGATTATGATGAAATACCAAATTATAAAGATGAAGTAAAGCCCAAATTCTCTGGTAAGAGAATTAAGAGGGGTTTATATAGAAGTGCTACAAGAATAATCAATGCTGACGTAAATGGTGCTTATAATATTATGGTTAAAGAAAATCCTAATTATATCATTGGCCATCGTGAGCAATTGGGGTTCAACCCAACATTGATTAAACTATAAAAGTAATTTGCAATAATCTTTATTTTAAATAAAGTGAGTGGATAATGGTTATTGTAGGGTAACCGTGAGACGAGATTTATCTTGTCCTAAATATTAAAAATAACATTTAAGACATTTTTAATACCTATTACCCCTTTTTCCAATATGAAATTTTGGTATTCGGAAAACTACTCTTTATTTTTCTATGTTAACCAAATCACTTTACTAGTTATTTTCTAACTATTATAATAAAAAAGAACTTATTTAAAAGTTCTTTTTATCGTGTTACTGATACCCAGAATCCTGAGCCATATTCTCCATTTCCAACACCTTCATCACCATCGATTTCAATAACTTCTTTATTTACCAAGTAAATAAAGATTTTAAATTCATCTTGGCCATAATTCTTGTTCTTTTCCTTATCAGTGTAGTAACTCTCATAAACAACATTCATAACTGCAGCTTCGCTATATTTCTTATCGAAATTCACAACATCAAGCTCAGACCAACCTGAAGAACAACCACCGCAGCCTTCATTAAGTTGAATGTTGAGAGTAACACCATTATCTAGCTTGATGATTTCTTCATTCATATATATAATTCTATGGCCAACTAATTCTTCTCTTAGCAAATCTGCTAAATCAATACTATCATAATTTTCGCCAATATAACTCATTTTAATTCTCCTTTTTAATCAGTATATTTATAGTCATAATAGATGCCAACTACTTCTTGCTCTTTAATATCAATCCATAATCGGTCTTTTCGCTCTTTGTTTTCATAAATCCAGTCTGTACGAAGATAAGTTGCTTCAATTTTAGTTTGTTCAGTATCTTTTATTTTTGTTCCAACTTTTAAATCTTTAAGTTGTATTTCATTTCTTGTAGCAAAGTTTTCCAAAGCAATTAGTGCTTGTAAGCACTCCATTTGAGAAACATGGTCTACCATAGAAGTCACATAGCATTGAACTTCATCATCAGCATAATCAATGCTTGAATAAAGTTCTTGAAGCTTTTCTTGTTGTGTTTGTACTTGTTGTTGTAATTCATTTAATTCAGTTAATGTTACCATTGTTAATTCTCCTATTTCATTTCTATATTTATATAATACAACAAAAAT
>FLSC01482799.1_pt1 | contig 24757 bp, 34 predicted proteins | sample 1550561 | NCBI WGS metagenome assembly FLSC01 (sample SAMEA4031775, study PRJEB14383) | metagenome | biome: human; feature: oral; material: saliva | place: Philippines | collected 2014 | reverse complement strand
AAGCACTACAACAAAACGCAAGCGTTTTGAAAAACCTACTCTATCTGAAATTAAAGCGTACTGCATTGAAAGAAATAACAATGTAGATGCACAACATTTCTTTGACCACTACGAAAGCAATGGCTGGAAAGTAGGCAAAAACTCTATGAAGAACTGGCAAGCAGCGGTTAGGACTTGGGAGCGTAGCGAATACAGAAAACCTAATTCTAAAAAGAATAGCAAGGAAGATGCAATCAACGTAGTTAATAACTTGATGAATAAGTTAGGGGGTGTAGATACTGAACAACCAGCAACAGACTTTGAAAGCACTATCGATGTTACAGATAGCGTGGTCTACTGATATGTCAGAGCAACGAATGATGTTGTATGTAACAAAGCTATCCAATGTAAACCCAGTTACACTTGAACAAGCAATAAGCAATCTAATTGATAGGTGTAAATTCTTACCAACGATTGCAGAAATCAGAGAGGAATGTTCCGCATTAAGCGCCTTTGTAAATGCACACGAGGAACTTCCAACTGCACAAGAGGCATGGGAAAGAGTGTATCAAGTAGCACGATCATATGGCTACGAAAAAGGGTTAGATAAATTAGAGGGTTTAACAAAGCAATGTGCCAAAGCGATTTGGAAATCGTTTGACCCTCAAAACGGCGATAACTTCAACGAAACATCATGTAGAGCGCAGTTTGTGAAAAACTATGAGGTGCAAGAAACAAGAGAGCGTGAACGATTGAGATTATCTAATTCAATCAAAGACAATCACTTGCTATTAAAGGCAAGGGAAAAGGCAGAGCATGAACGAGCGTTACTAAATGCTGGGCAAAAGAAAATCGAAATGACTGCTACAGGTAACTTGGTAGAGGTAGTAAAAGAACCAGTCGATGCAGCAAAGATAATCGAAAATAGCCAAATATCTGATAAAGGTAAAGCGTTATTGAAAAGTGCTATAGGGGGATAGATGAAAGAACGAATAAAAGAGTTTGAAACAAGCGTGAATGTATCGTTCAATGTAAGTTTCACAGTACTGGCTACGAATGAGGCACAAGCAAGAACCAAGATTGAAAACTTGCTAGAAATCATGCGTAATGAGGCAACAGTCGATTGCCATATTCATCCTAGCTATGATATCTACATCGACGATACAGAGGCATCGTTGAATGGGATGTATTACTACTAGAGAGGTATAAATGCTGAGTAAAAAACGAAAGATGGTAATCACTATTGAGATACCTCTAAATGTGGAAACACAGGAAGAGGCATCTCAACAGATGCAAATGATTATGAAAGCCGATGCAAAGACCTTTGAAAGCCTAGAGGAAATCATCAAGGTGTACAAAGGCAAGATGTGTATCGAACAAAAGATATAAAGGAGAATTGAATGAATACAGTACAAATTTTAGGTAATTTAGCACGTGATCCTGAAGTGCGCTATACACAAAGCGGAAAGGCAGTTGCAACATTCACAGTTGCTGCATCTAACACTTATATAGACAGTAACAACAAAACCAAAGAACAAACTGCATTTGTAAATTGTGTGGCATGGGGAGTGTTAGGCGAAAGCGTAGGCAATCTACGTAAAGGCAATAGAGCGTTTGTAGAGGGTAGACTTCAAACACGTAGTTATGAAACTGCTGACGGACAGAAACGATATGTAACAGAAGTTGTGGCAAACTTTGTTGGTACATCTTTAATGAATGATGATGCTGGTACATCTAACTTTGATAGTTTTGAAAGTCCACAAGATGAAAAGGTTCCGTTCTAAGAGGTGAATAACATGGATGAATACAAAATTAGTGGCTATGTAAAGATTGGTTTTTCCAAAGTTGTGAAATGTGAAAGTTATGTTGATGCGATGGAGAAAGCCGAAGAGATTTCACATAACGAAGATATTGATTTTAGTGAACTAAATGATTGGTATGACGATGTGGAAGTTGAAGAGATAGAAGAACCGTAGGAGTAAGTATCAATGCTAGTTAAAGATGAAACAAAATATTGTTGGTGCGAAGATGAAGTAGCTGGCGAACCGCAAAATAGCATTAAAGAGGCTATCGAAGATTATTTAGAATATCAAAAAGATTTGTTTGGTGTATACGATAGTGATCATGGTTATTTAGGGGAATGTGATATTGAGGAAGTAAGAGTTGGAAATCCTTATTACTACGTACCTGAAGTAGATGGTGAACGAGCGATTTGGAATGTACTTGATTACGACTTAGATGATGAAATTGCAGAATATTCAGACGATTACATGAAAGAGGTTAAAAACGAACACATGGACGAACTAAGCGAAGAACTAACAAAAGTATTCCGAGCATGGGAAAAACGTCATGGGTACGAAAACAAATCATGGGTAGTGCAAGAAACAAAAACCTATCGTATTGAAGATTATGTAAAGGAGTAAAAATATGAATAAGATTGTATCCGCTTTATTGGTAGTAGTTATGATCGCTGGTGTTGCATGGAGTTTTGCATTTGGTGTTCCGATGTATATGGTATGGCAACAACAAAAAGCTGGTGAGGCTGAACTTGCTAGAGCAGAACAGAACAGACAAGTTGCGGTGCTAGAGGCTAAGGCGAAATTAGATAGTGCTGAAAGCCTAGCACAAGCAGAAGTGAAACGTGCAGAGGGTACTGCAAAAGCCAATCAAATCATCGGTCAATCATTAAAAGGTAACGAGGCATACATTCATTGGTTATGGGTAGATACTTTGAAAGATAGCAAAGACCAAATCATTTACATTCCAACAGAGGCTGGTGTGCCTATTACGGAAAGTTTCAGATTGAAAGAAAGTAAATAAAACGATGTGAACAATATGTAGAGAGGTAAATATGTACGAATTACAAGAAAAAGCAATTAATGCAGCAAGAACAGTTTTGTTTAATGAGTTTGATTATAATGCAAACGAAATAACACCAGCTGATATGTATGTAGTTTGGTTTTGTAAAACCTTACAAAATTGGAAAGCATTGGTAAGTGGTGTAAATATCAAAGAATATATTGAAGTTACATATAACGGAGATAAGAAAGAGATCTATGTTGATGTATACAAAAAAGCGTGTAATCAATGCTTAAAAGATGGCGGTGATGAAGATTGCCAATAAATAGCAAACAAAAAGGTGCTAGGGGCGAACGAATGTGGCGAGATGTGTGTAGGTCGCATGGGTTCGATAAAGTGCGTAGAACTGCACAGTATTGTGGTAATACAGGTGATGCATCGGACTGCATCGGACTTCCTAACATACATCAAGAAGTTAAATTTGTAGAAAATCTTAATGTACGCAAAGCGTATGAGCAAGCCGAACATGATGCAAAAAAAAGTGGCGATATACCTATAGTAGCTTGGAAAAAGAGCAATCAACCTTGGTTAGTGGTTTTAAGTGCGGATGATTTCTTCCGTATCTATAAGGAAAGTGAATGGAGTGAGGAACATGGCGGTTAATATGAGTGAGTTTGTTCCTGAAACTAACCTAAACTGGTTAGCGTTAGCAGCTTGTGTGTATGGAAATATAAGTGCTGGCAGAGCGTTATGTTGTTTAGGTTTAGTAGGAACTAAGCCAACAAGGGGATATAAACGTGCAAGTGAATTAGATGGAAACTCACTATTGAAAATGCATCAAGCTGGAATGTCATTAAGAAGTATTAGTGCGAAAGTTGGTGCAAATAGAGATACAGTAAAACGTGCATTGATGATGTTAGGAGTGGAATTTTGAGGGAACAAATGAAAGTAAAGTTGGTTAATGAGTATGCACAACTACCAACTAGAGGTAGTAAAGATGCAGCTGGGTTAGATTTGTATTGTCCGTTCCATATCAAAGTGCCAGCAGATAGCCAAAAGAAAATACCTTTAGGAATAGCGGTTGAAATTCCAAAAGGTCATATGGGGTTATTAGTGCCAAGAAGTAGCATGAGTAAGACACCTCTAAGATGTGCAAACAGTATTGGTGTTATCGATGCTGACTATCGAGGTGAACTAAGTATCGCTTATGAAAACGTATCTTGTAATGATTACATGATATTTAGAGGTGATCGCATCGCACAACTAATTATCGTACCAATAGCAATGGTTGATGTATTAGAAGTAGATGAACTAAGTGAAACAGAAAGAGGTGCTGGCGGTTATGGCAGCACAGGTAAATAAGTTTTCTAAATTAATTAACATAAAAGGAGAAATTAACATGAACAAAAAATTAGTATTAGCAACAATGGTTATGGCAACAATCACAGGTAGCACATTTGCGAATGGTTTAGTAGTAGGTCAAGTAGAGCCTAATACTACCGCACCGGCAGTTAGCGGTTACAACTCCGCAGCATTAGGTGTGAATACAGTAGTTACAGGTACAAGCACAATCGTTTTAGGTAGAGATAATAAAGTTTCAGGTAGTGATACAACAGTTATCGGTAGTAACAATGGCACAGTAAGTGCGAACCAAACTACTATTATCGGTTACAACAACAAAACAAATAACAACCAAGAACAAGTGGTAATCGGTGCGAACTCCGAAACCGCAGGTCAGGGCGCAACAGTAGTAGGCACTCATGGTAAAGCTACTGCATGGGATGCTTACGCTATTGGTAATAACACTATCGCTGATAAAAGTAACAGCGTGGCATTGGGTACAAATTCTGTAACAGATAACCCAGTACCAACAAAACAAGTAGTATTGAATGGGGTAACCCATGTGTTCGCTGGTGAAAACCCTCAATCTGTAGTGAGCGTAGGTTCTAAAGACCGAGCAGGGTTCGGTGGTGTGAAATATTATAATCGACAAATTACAAATGTTGCAGCTGGACAAGTTGATGCAGCATCTACAGATGCGGTAAATGGTAGTCAACTATACGCTGCCTACGATGAAATCGCATCTATGGGTGCAAAACTTGCGAAACATGATAAAGATATTAAGTGCTTGAATATCCGTGTAGACCGCAATGTAAATAACATCAAGAATTTAACCGCTAAGGTGGATAACAACTACACAACGATTACTAACTCTATCAACGCAACAAACGAGCGTGTAGGGGCAAATTCTAAAGCTATTCAAGAAAATAGAACATTGATTAATGCTAATACTGATGCTATCAATCGTCATGAAACAGTAATCAACAATCATGCAACGATCATTAACAATCACGAACAACAATTACAATCTCATGAACAAACATTAGCAGACCACGGAAACGCTATTGCAGACCATGAACAACGTATCACAAGTTTAGAACGTGGTTTAACAAACAACGTAGACCGTGAAATCGGTAAGGCTGGTGCAGCCAATGCAGCATTATCCGCACTTCACTATTTAGGCTACAACAAAGACGATAAAATGACATTCTCCGTTGGTTATGGTCATTACAAAGGACATAGCGCAATAGCACTTGGTGCTTTTTACGCACCAAATGAACACGTAATGTTTAGCGTAGGTGGTACACTTGGTTCTGAAAAAATGGTAAACGCTAGTGTGAACTTCAGATTAGGTAAAGGTTCTGAATATGAATTGAACCACAAAGGCAAAATCAAAGAACTTGAAACACTAGTTACTCAATTAGTAGCAGAAGTTGAAACATTGAAAGCGAATAAATAATGGATAAATTGACTAGAGAACCATTGACTAAAGAACAAGAGTTAGAGTTAAAACTAGCGATGTTGCAAATTAAGTATGAAAGCGAAAGTATAGCAAATCAATTAGAGTTTCAAAGGCAGGTTAGGGAAACAAACCAAAAGATGAATAATATGATTGGTTATATGTCTATTGGTGGTTTGATAGTAACAATAATCTTTTTTGTGATTGTTATATTTACATTAAGGTAGTTGATTGAGTAGGGATATGGGCGGTGAAATATCCGCCCTATCATAAGAGGTGAGTATGAGTAGGGTTAATTTAGAATTGCTATCTAGTGCTTTAACTATAGTTGTAGCAGATACCATTATTAAGCCTGATATAGAAGTAAATGATGGTAGCGTAAAAATTAAATATAAGATTTCTAATGAAACTATAATTAAATTATCGACAATGTTTGAATTAGAGAATTGTATAAGATTAGATTTTTTTATTGATAGCGTAAGACTTGATATAAAGCATAAAGTTTATAATGCGTTGAGTGGCAGATATGTGGAAAACAGCTTATAGCGGTTACGTTGAACACTCCGACTTTTACATCGCACCTCAAAGTTATCATGATGCATTTGATTTCTTGTGCCAGCTTGCGGTAGAGAGTGAAGAGGATGTGTTCTATATCGGTAAAGTAAGTGAAAACATAGATGATTTTGAAATATATGATGTAGTTGAATTTAGATGGAATGAGGATAGAGGAGCGTGGGTACAGTATGATCACAGATGAACAAGGTAGAGAATGGTTATTTCGAAAGTTATACGATGATGGCTGGCGGTATATTGTGGCTGATAAATACGATAATATGTATCTAACAAATGAAAAGCCATCCATGTTTGATGATGTAGACGAAGTAAGAATAAGCAGTTGTAAAAAGTATATTGGTATAACTGGGGTTATGGCAGCACTACCAAAATTAAGTGCTAATGAGGTTTATGACATCGCAGAAGAATTAGGCATTGTTGATTGGTCTAATGTAAAGGTTGATACACCTATATATGTTAGAGCATATGAGGACAATACTTGGGAAAAACGGCATTTTGCTTTTTTCAAGGATGGAAAAGTATATGCTTGGTTGAGTGGTGTAACATCTTGGAGTGCTAATGATGATGAAGATGTAATGTCTTGGAACTACACAAAACTAGCAGAGGTATAAATACATGGATTTTATAATCGTTAAAATTCTTATGTATGTATTGTCCGCCATGTGGGGTGTTAGAATATGTGATAAATATGGGTATGAGTGTTTGTTTGAGTTTATTTTGTTTATAACGATAACGTGTTTAATTGTGTCTATGTATATGTGAGGTGAAGTGTTTGGGTGAATTAGACGAAAAGCAACTAATGGAAAAAGCGGTTGAGTATCTACAACCAGTAAAATTAGTAGATGTACAGATTGCATCTATCAAGGAAGAAATAAACCAATTAAGAGCAAACCTTACATCGATAGGTGCGATTGATTACAGTAAGGATAGGGTGACAGGTGGTGGCACTCCGCAAGGCTTAGAGGTTAGTGTATCAAGATTTATGGACACAGTCGCAGAACGTGATAAACGTATTGATGAGTTATCTAAATTGAAATGCGATGCGATCACTAAGATAGATGCACTAGACGAAAAGTTAGGTGCAATTATCCTACGTTATGAATTTGTACTTAACAACACAACAGAAGATGCTTATAAAATGATTGGGTGTTACTCTACGAAACAAGCGAAGAGATACAAGCAAAAAGCATTATTGGAGTTTGGGCAAAAACTTGTCCTATAATGTCCGCAAATGTCCGTGATTGTCCGTGTACCTATAGTTTGCTATTAGGTATAATATATATGTAGAAGTTGCCACTAAGCGACTTGTACTCACTCTTTCCTTATGGACAAATCAAAACACAACAACAGGCACGCCCAAATAAGAGCGTGCCTTTGTTGTATATGGGCGAAATGTAATGGCAGCTGACATTTACAGAATAGCAGCGCAACCATATTTGATTAAGTAAGGAAGTAACACTATACTTTTTTCTAATTTCAATTTTGAAGTATGTGTTAAGACAAAAATTTTATATGTAAAAATTTTACTGCTAACTGATAAAGGGTAAGTCGAATATCATCAAGCATAGCTTATACATTATACATTTTCAGATACGAACTTACCCTATATTGGTTACACATTGAATACTGACAACTAACAGCCTCCAAAAGAACTTTATTCATATTATGTTGTTACTTAACCTAACACGATTACGATCCATCAAATTGTTAGTTGTTGGTATTGAGTGTGTAATAACCATTGAAAACTGAACATACTGCATTTTTTACAAGGTTTTAGACCAAAATAACCCAAATTGTTTCCATGTCATATCTATTGTGGTGTGTTCGGTTTTGAGTGATTATTGAAAACTGGAGTTATATTTGTTTCCTAGGTACTTAACACACGATATAGAGTTTTAGAAGAAATGCTAATTCCTATGTGTTACATCGACAAGAGAGCGATGGTATAACTTCGGTTTTGAATAATTAACATAAACAAAATGAATAAACTTATCACATAATGGGGTATATCTACGTGGATATACTCCATTTCTTGCATAAACATATCATAAAGGGGAGATTATGACAGATGTTGTGTGTTGTAAAAAGAAATGCCTTAACAATAAGAATGGCATATGTACCGCAAAGACAATAGAGTATGACGGACTTTGTCAAACATACATAACATATGGCGGTGCTAGTAAATGTAATCACGGCTTATGTGTTAGATCACATGGGAAACTCAAAAGGAAAGGTGGCGAAGTACTGAAATGATTAAAGCAATCAAACAATTCATCGAAGATAGAAAACTATTCAAACAAGCAGCCAAGGACTTGAACAATAAAGATTTACAAGCTAAGGCAAAATACGCTTATGAACATCGTGGCGATACAATGATTACACTCATCGATGGTTTAGCTATCGTGTGTGCAATACTAATCTTAATCGGTATTGTGTGGTGTTGGATGTGAATTATCAACCAACGATAAAGAAGTTACTTAAAGCATTACAGATGAACGGCAGACGATATGTAGTAGATGTAAGGCAATCATGGAGTAAATACGATAAGCCTTGCAAGATATATATTGTCAGTAGAATGTACACAGAGGAAGAGTATAAACTAACATTCCCTCATAAGTACAAAAAGGGTAAGACCTTTAAACAAGGACAACTCTATAAAAAAGAAAGTGAGTATAGCAGTACTAAGCAACATGAAGTACTGCTATTTTTAGTTAGAACATATAAAGGTGGTGAGTAACATTGGCGAGTATAAATGAATTAGCACAAAAACTAACTAAGAAAGAACGCATATTCGCTGATGAATACGTTAAGACCACTAATGGAACACAAAGTGCAATTACTGCTGGATATTCAGAAAAGACGGCAAGAAGTAAGGGTAGTCAGTTGTTGACAAAAGTAAACGTGCGCCAATATATAGATGCAGTCATGAACGAACGTAGCAAAAACACAATCGCAACTGCTGATGAAGTATTGGAGTATCTCACTAGGGTTATGTGTGGCGAAGAAAAAGATGCATTTGGTTTAGATGTGTCAGTAGCTGATAGAACTAAGGCAGCTGAATTGTTAGGTAAACGGCATATGCTATTTACTGACAAAGTAAAACTTGATGCAGAAATAGAAATTGATATATCAGACCGAATGAAACAAGCAAGGGTGAAATCAGATGAAGTACAACAAGGCACAACTGATTGATGCGTTGGGTTCGTTTACTCATGATCCATTAGGCTTTGTATATTTCGCATTCCCTTGGGGAGAAAAAGGAACACCTTTAGAAAACTTTGATGGTCCTGACGAATGGCAAGTTAAGACTTTCAAGAAAATAGGCGAAGAACTACGTAAGGGAAAGTCATTAGCTAAGGCAATACAAATAGCCGTGGCATCAGGTCATGGTATTGGTAAGTCCGCTTTTTCTTCATTGTTGATACTGTTTGCTATTGCTACACATGAAAACACACGTGGAGTTGTAACCGCTAATACTGATACACAGTTAAAGTCTAAGACTTGGGCGGAACTCAACAAATGGTACAACCTGTTCATTGGTAAAGAGTTATTCATTTATACGGCTACTGCATTGTTTAGTGCTGATAAACAGTACGAAAAGACATGGCGGATAGATGCTATTCCTTGGAGCGAGAGTAACCCAGAGGCATTCGCTGGTCTACACAATCAAGGTAATCGTATTCTTATCATCTTTGATGAGGCATCAGCTATTTCCGATAAGATATGGGAAGTAACAGAGGGTGCATTAACCGATAAGGAAACAGAAATTATATGGTGTGTGTTCGGAAACCCTACACGTAATAGCGGTAGATTTAGAGAGTGTTTCCGAAAGCATCGTAATTACTGGACTACATATCAGATTGATAGCCGTACTGTTAAAATCTCTAACAAAGCTAAGTTGCAAGAATGGGTTGATATTCATGGTGAGGATAGCGACTTTGTAAAGGTACGTGTTAGAGGGTTATTCCCTAGTGCATCTGATACACAGTTTATCTCCGCAGAGATAGCAGACGATGCACAGAAACGAGTATACAAGGTAGGACAGTTTAGTAACTTACCTGTGATTATCGGTGTTGACCCAGCATGGACTGGTGGCGATACATTAGAAATCGTGATGCGTAATGGCTACTCTATGAAATGCCTAGCAACGATTGAAAAGAATGACGATGATATGCGAATGGCACAACTCATTGCACAACTTGAAGATGAGTATAAAGCTGATGCAGTATTCATAGACCAAGGCTACGGCACAGGCATTTATAGTATCGGTAAGTCAATGGGTAGACGATGGCGGTTAGTTGCCTTTGGTGGTAAAGCACCTAATGATATGTACTTAAACATGAGGGCATATATGTGGGGCGAAATGAAAGAATGGCTAAAAGAGGGCGGTTCTATTCCACCTACAGACCAAGGATTGTATGACGATATAACAAGTCCTGAAGCTATCATTGATAAAAACGGCAGAATACAACTTGAAAGCAAAAAGGACATGAAAGAACGTGGCTTGCCATCTCCGAACAAGGGAGATGCATTAGCCTTGACCTTTGCGTTCAGGGTCAATAAAAAAGTGAATGTAGGGAGTAGGGTTCATGCGAATACAGAGTATGATCCATTTAAAAGATAAGGGGTGATTTAATGTGCATGAAGAATAAGATGCCTGATACACCAATGCCAGCACCAGCACCAACTGTACAAACAGATGATGCTACTACAACAACTGGTGAAGAATGGTTCGCTAAAAAGCGTAAAGGCAAACGTGGTTATGAAAGTACAATTCTATCCACGGCAACAACTGGCACTAAGAACACATTAGGGGGTTAATAATGCAAGGAACTATCCTATCAACGCTTGCTAGACAACCGACAAATGCAATGCCTAAGAAACGTGATTACACGAAGATTAAGGCAAAGTTTAATGCTATGTTCAACAATCGTCAAAAGTACGTTGCAAAATGGAAAGATATTCGAGATTATCAACTGCCTTTCCTTGGGTTATTTGATGATGAACAAGACCAATCAAAAGTCTACACCGATAAGATTAATAATGGTGTGGCTTGGGAAAGTTGCCAAATATTCGCATCAGGTGTAATGAGTGGCATGACACCACCTAGCCGTAAGTGGTTCAAGCTGACATTAGAGAATACTGACCTAGCAGCCAATAGCGATGTAAGTAAGGTACTTGATGAGCGTGAAGAAATACTCTACGCAGTATTTGCTAAGTCTAATTTCTACAACGTAGTGCATCAAGCCTACATGGAACTACCATTTGGACAAGCACCTATGTCAATCATGCCTGACCCTAAGTTTGGTGTAAGGTTCACATCTTACCCTATCGGTACATATGCATTAGAGTGTGGCAGTAATGGTGAGGTAAACACCTTTGGTAGAAAATACCGAATGACCGCAGACCAGCTTGTTGAAGAGTTTGGTTATGATGCTTGTACAGAACAAGTTAAACGCGAATATGACGATGGCAAAGGTAATGCAACAACTCATGTTGTGTGTTGGTTGGTAACACCTAATAAAGACCGCAACGGAAAACTAGGTAATAAGAATATGCCTTACTCATCTATATATTGGATAGAGGGGAGCAACTCCGATGAGGTACTAAGACATAGTGGCTTTGAGGAATGGTCTATTCCTATTGCTAGACACACCACACATGATCTAAGCGGTTATGGTAAAGGGTGTGCATGGTTCGCACAGTCCGATGCACAGATGCTACAGTTACTTGAAAAAGATTTAGTAACGGCAATCGAATTAGGTATTAAACCACCTATGAGTGCTACATCTGATGTGATTGGAAGTGTAAATTTATTCCCCGGCGGTGTAACAGAAGTTGATACTGGCGGTAAGGTTGAACCAATATTCAACGTAGGCATTGATGTTGCAAATGTACAAGCTAAGATACAATTCGTATCTGAAAGTATTAAACGTGCTTATAGTGCTGACTTATTTTTAATGTTAGATAACCTAGATGCTGGACAAATGACCGCACGTGAGGTTATGGAGCGCACGCAAGAAAAAATGCAACAGTTAGGTCCTGTAGTTGAACGCTTACAAAGTGAGTTTCTAAACCCAATCATTGAACGTACTTATGGCATATTAGATAGGGCTGGAATATTTCCACCAATCGATGAACAAACTGCTGAAATGCTAAATGGTATGGATGTTAAGATAGAATACATTTCGCCATTAGCACAGGCACAGAAAATGTCATCTTTGGTGAATATTGAACAGTACTATGCTTTTATCATGTCATTAGCACAGGGCAATGCTAACATCGTTCAGAAATTCAACTTTGAAGAGGCAGCGGACATTTATGGTGTAAATCTTGGTGTACCAGCAAGAGTTATTCGTTCCAATGACGAGTACAAGGAAATCATGGAGCAACAACAACAAGCACAACAAGAACAAGAGGAACAAGCACAAGCATTACAAATGGCACAACTAGCACCTCAAATGGCTGGAGCAGCTAAACAAGCAACAGATGCAGCCAATGACGGAAACCCAGTAATGCAACAGTTAATGGGTATGGGGGTGTAGATGAAAACAAAACAAGAATATATTCGTGATCGTGATATTGATGCACTTAACCACGTACTAAGTACTGAACTTGGTAGGTGGTTTTTTTGTAGGCTTTTAGACAATACGGACATTCTAAAGCGTTCGTTTACTGGCAATTCAGAAACCTTTTTCAATGAGGGTAAAAGAAGTGTAGGTCTAAAGTATATGCAAATGCTTGGTGCTATCGGTGATGGTGTTGAGGGTGTACTCAAATACCATCAAGCACAACTGGAATATATCAATCAACAAAAACTATTTAAAGATTTAGAGGAAAAAGGTGAATGACTATGGCAGAAGATTTAACGCAAGGCACGAATGATAACACAACGAGTGCAGATAGTAGTACACCTACTACGGATGCTAACACGAATAACCAAGACACAATCTTAGGCGGTGGTAGTGCTGACACAAGCAGCAACCAAGAACCACCTGCAGAACCTATTGTATATGACTTTACACAAGCCTTTGATAGTGGCGAAGTAGACCAAACAATCGCAGCTGACTTTTCTAAGTTACTCAATAGCGTAGGTGCTACACAAGACCAAGCAGTCGAGATGGCTAAGTTTGGTAATAAGTACGCTACCGACCTTGTAACTGCTTATGAAGAGAAAAGGCAAGAGGCTTTGATTGAACAGTATGAGGGTTATAAGAAACACGCTGAGGAAGTGTTAGGAAATAAATACGATGCAACTGTACAAAAGGCAGCGGCTGGTATGGAGTTAATCGAAAAAACAATTCCTAACATTCGTGAAATCTTAGCTGAAAACGGCTTAGGTAATCGTATTGAAGTTATCCAAATGTTTGAAAAAATCGCTGATATGGGGGCAGAAGATAATAACGCAGGCGGCGGTCAACCAACTGGCAACACTCAATCAGAGGATGCAATCAGACGCAATTTATATCCGAGCATGTTTGAATAAAGGAGAAAAATAAACTATGGCGACAATCGGAACACAAAACCTTACTTTACTTGATTTGCAAAAGCGTATGGATCCTAATGGTAAAATCGCACAAATCATCGAACAATTAAATCAAACCAACGAGATTATTCAGGATATGACGATGGTTGAATGTAATGATGGTACATCCAACAAAACAACTGTACGCACTGGTTTACCTGAAGCTACATGGCGAATGCTTTATGGTGGTGTACAACCTAGCAAATCTACTACAAAACAAATCACAGATACTTGCGGTATGTTAGAGGCTTACTCTGAAGTAGATGCTAAGTTGGTTAAATTGTCTAATGACCCTGTAGCGTTCCGTGCTACAGAAGATGCTGCATTCGTTGAGGCTATGGGTCAAGAAATCGCACGTACTATTTTCTATGGTGATGAAACTACACCTGAAAAATTTGTTGGTTTATCCGCACGTTTCAATACATTAGACCCTAAGAAAGCTGATAGTGCTAAAAACATTATCGATGCTGGCGGTACTGCAAACCTTGCATCTATGTGGCTTGTAGGTTGGGGTCCACTTACTGTACATGGTATCTATCCACGTGGTACAGAGGCTGGCTTACAACAAGAAGACAAAGGTAAAACAACAATCACTAAGCCTGATGGCTCTTTATTTGAGGCATATCGAACTCACTTTGAACAAAATATTGGTTTGTGCGTTCGTGATTGGCGCTATGTAGTACGTATCGCAAACATCGATATGAAAGCAATTAAGGAAGATATTTCCGCAGGTCCTAACTTGATTAACTTGATGATCCGTGCAGAAGAACGAATGCAATCTCTTACAGGCTGCCGTCCAGTATGGTACATGAACCAAGAATTGCGTACTTTCTTACGTTTGCAAAAGAACAAAGTACATGGTTCTACAATCACAGAAGATATGGAAATGGGCAAAATGGTTACACGTGCTAATGGTATTCCAGTACGTAAAATCGATGCATTACTTTCCACAGAAGCACGAGTTACTGCTTAATTAATAGGGGGATAAATATATATGATTATTGATACTCAAAATACATTCTTTTTCAAAAAAGACATTACAACAAACACTAACTCCGATGTAGTGATGAATGGTAATGGTGGCGATGCAGACCCTAACTTATTCCTTGTAATTCGTGTTGATAAAACAGTTACTGGCACACCATTGTTTAACGTGTACACATCTGATACAGATAACATGGCTAATGCGGTATTGTTGCATGGCATTACAATGGTAGCTAATGCACCAGCTGGCACAGAATATAAAGTGCGTTTAGCTAATGGCGGTAAAAAATACATCCGCATTAACGCAAACAATATGACTGGCGGTACTATCTCCGCATTCTTAACAAGTGGCATTAATATTAAATAAGGTGGCTAATATGTTGTATATTGCAAAAGTAACTTTGTATCACAATACAAAGGGTTTAATTGAAGAGGGCGCAACAGTTGAATTTACAAAAGATGAAGTAGCAGAATACGATAAAGGCTACTTCAAAGATTTGTTTGAAACTGTTGGTGCAGAAGAAACCGCAGAAGTAGAGGAAGAACCAACTGACACTACAGAAGAAAAGCCAAAGGCAAAAGCTAAAGGTAAGAAAGCGGAAGAAACTGCTGAATAATTGAACGAGGGGTGCTTACGCATCCCTCTTTTTTTATAGAAAGGTGGAACAAATGACACCTACTGATATTTGCAATCAAGCATTATCGCTTATCAATGCTGGTCGCATCCGTTCTATGACGGAAGAAACAGAACCTGCTAGACAATGCAGATTGCATTATGATCTAACACGTAGAGTATTGTTAGAGCAGTTTGAATGGAACTTTGCACGTAAGCGTGAACGAGCGGTGCTATCGGAACATAAGATAGATGGCTGGGGTTATGTATATGCATATCCTGAAAAGTGTGTTCGCATCCTTGCGGTTATTCCACAGGGCGAACGATACCGAGCGGAAAAGCAACGTGAATATGATGTATACCTAACTGATAACAATACAAAGTACATCGTATCTGATGTACCATTGATGCACATTGATTATGTGTACGATATTACCGATGCTGATGTTATGAACCCTATATTCGTTAAAGCATTAGTATGTAAGATGGCATCTGACTTAGCTATGCCATTGACTGGTAATAGTGGTTTATTCGACCAATCGTACAAACTGTATCAAGCTGCATTACAAGAGGCAAAATCTATGAGTGCAAAAGAACGCAGATTAGATATGCCTTATGTAAGTAACTATATCAAGGCAAGGAGTTGGTAATATGCAGCCTATGTTTATCGGCCAAGTCGCATTTACTACTGGCGAAGTATCGCCTGATGTATCTAGTCGATTTGACTTAGAACAATATAAAAGTGCATTACTGCTTGCTGAAAACGCAGTCATTAGACCTTATGGTGCAGTAGCACGTAGGCAAGGTTCACAGTTTATCGGTTATGCTAAATACAATGATAAACCTGTTAGACTGTTTGAATTTACAACAAACAAGAACCAATCATTCATGCTTGAATTTGGTGATAGGTACGTTAGGGTGTGGCGTAATGGTGTATATACCAATGTTGAAGTAGCAACACCATTTGAGGCGGACATTGTAGGTGAATTAAACTGCATCCAAAGTGGCGATGTAATGTTCATTTGCAGTGGCAAGTACCCTATTCAAACGCTATCACGATATAGTGATACAGACTGGCGAATTGATGCATACAAGCTAACCGAACAACCTTATGATGAAATCAACACCGATAATGGACATACACTAACTGTTAATGGTGATACGATCACATCTACAAAAGACCTATTCACACAAGACATGGTAGGGAGCGTTATTCAGATTGCCTACTATGTTGAGGCGGTGCATACAAAGTCCGTTGGTGAAGTTGTAGAAAAGAAAGTTAGACGAGGGCTTGTACCGTTTCCTAGTGAAAAGACCTACAACAACATCAATTACAATGTTAATTCGTATAGTACCGATACTGAATTATCATGGAAATTCACAACACATGGCACATGGGAGGGTACAGTAAAGCTACAGATTTCTAACAATGATGGACAGACTTGGAAAGACTACAGAACGTACACCTCTAAGAATGACTACAACGTAACTGATACAGGTAAGATAGAGGCTGGATCAAGGCTTAAATACATATCTGATATTAAAGGCGGTTCTGTGAACTGCGACTTATCCATCATGCCATTTACTCAATATGGTATCGTTGAGATTAAAAGTATAACCGATGCTAAGAGCGCAAAGGTTAATGTACTCAATGGTATTAAAGAGGGTGAACCTAGCTATCAATGGAAATTAGGTAGTTGGAATAGGGGCAGAGGCTATCCAAAACTTTGTACATTCTATCAAGATAGATTCGTAGTTGCTGCAACCGATAGCAAACCTAACTTCATATGGTTTAGCCGTACTGGTGATTATCCTAACTTTGGAGTTGAAAAAGTAGGCGGTACGATTACCGATGATAGTTCAATCACACTACCTGTAATTAATCGTAAGATGTATGAAATCAGACACCTTGTACCAGCTAATGACTTAATCGTACTTACAAGCGGTAATGAATGGATAGTAGATGGTAGCAAGACTATTACACCTACTAACTGTTATTTGAAAACACAAACACAACGTGGTGCATTGAAATGTGAACCACAGTTTATCGGTAATAGATGTGTGTTCGTTCAAGAGCGTGGTGGTACTGTTCGTGATATGGGTTATTCTTATGAAAGCGATAACTACACAGGGCAAGACTTAACACTATTCGTTAAGACTTTAGTAAAAGGTCATGTGGCAGTTACAAGTGCTTATGCACAAGACCCTGACAGTATTATTTACTACGTGCGAGATGATGGACAACTTAACTGTTTAACCTACATACCTGAACAAAAGGTGTATGGCTGGTCGCACTTTGTAACCAATGGGAAGTACCGATATGTAGAAAGTGTGGCAGAGGGCGAACAAGACACAATCTATTTTGTAGTAGATCGTGTTATCAATAATAAGAATGTGAAATGTATTGAACGTAGTATTCCATTGTACACAGAGGATAACTCCGATGTGTTCCTAGATTGCTATGTTAAAGTTGCTAATTCAATTAAGACTGATTACATCAACGCACCTCATCTTGTAGGACAAATGGTAGACATAGTAGTAGATGGACAACAAATGCCATCTAGGGTAGTACCACCAACTGGGGTTATTAAATTAGATGGTAAAGCTAATGTAATTACTGCTGGGTTACCTTACACTACTAAAATCAAAATACCGAGCGTAGAGCAACAAATTAACGATGGTACGTTGCAATGTAGATTGGTTACTATAACACGAGTTGCATTGAGATTGTATCGTTCCTATGGTGGTAGCGTAGGTCGAACATTTGAAGATGCAGATGAGTTGATTTTGAAACCTAAATCACTATTTACTGGTGATACGGCAATCGTACTACCGAAGATTGCAACAAGCGTAAATACAAATACAGAAATCTGTATAAAACACTCAAAACCTTTCCCATTTAACCTATTAGCGGTTACAAGAGAGGTAGAAATTGGCGGTGGTTTCCCAAATGTTCATGGAATGTAAAATTTGCCCATCTAAGCACGTTTCGTTAATTCGTGAGTTATATATCAACTTGCGTTCGATAGATGCCTTAGAGGTCAAATATATCAATCGAAAAAATTCAAACTATGGAGAAAATGACTTTGTAAACGATATTCTTGGGGAAGATTATCAAAGTCGAATAGTAACTGATAATGATAAGCCATTATGTGTGTATGGAGTGTCTAACACATCATTAAATGGGATGCATTGCATTTACTTTTTGGGGAGTAAAGATTTTGAACGTAGTTTGACACTACAAAAACAATTCATAAAAGTTAGTAGGAATATCATTGGGGAATGGTTACAAACTAGGGAATGTTTATTTAATTACATACACAAAGAAAATCACCGCACCATTAGATGGCTAAAATCTTTAGGTGCGGTTATTCATTACGATATTAACGATGGGGATATGGTTTTATTCACATTGAGAAAGGGGGATGCTGATGTGTAACCCTATTGCATTAACCGCAGCGAGCATGGTTGGTACGTTATTCACGCAACATCAACAGGGTAAGGCGCAAGCTGCCATGTACAATCAGCAAGCAAGGGTAGCAGAGGCGAACGCACGTATTAGTGATCGCAAGCAAGAACAGATTGCAGACCAAGCCTTGCAAGAACGAGATAAAATGTCCGATAAGATGCGACTTATACAAGGGCAGAATACGGCAGAAACTGGTGCTAGTGGTTTGATGATGGCTGGTACTCCGCTACAACTCATGGCATCTAGCTATGACGAATACAACAAGGATATTCAGAATTGGGAAACTAACAAGAATAACAGTATCTATAATGAATATCTTAATGGCATGAATTACCGCAACGAGGCAAGCACCGCACGTGCAGCGGCAAGTAATGCTAAAGCACAAACTAGAATGGCAATGCTAGGTACTATATTAAGTGGTGCATCTAGTATATATGGTTTAAAACAACAATATGCAAGCCAAAATGTAGGTAGTGGTAACAATTACTATTCACCAAACAAACAAGCACTAGAGGCAGCTGGTATGCCTAAGATGAAATTCGTAACCAAAGGTGCTATTAGAAATAGTAGGTGGGGTATCTAATGAAGTTAATAGGCTATGATAGTAATCAACGCTTAAACACAATTAATGGTAGTGTGCAAGCTAACGTAAATGAAATGGCTTATGGTGGTAACACAAGTGGTTTAAATGCCATGACAAAAGCATTGCAAGATGCTACTAATACGTGGATAGAAATTGATAAGCGGAAAGATTATATCGATGTAACTAATGCCATCAATGAGTTTAATAATAGTACAAACAAATTACTCAATGATGATAAAGATGGGTTGATGATCCGTAAGGGAATGAATGCTCAAACCATATTGCCTGACTATAACGCAGGTGTAGATAAAATACAAAAGGATATATTGGAGAAATATAAATTCAGAACCAATGATGCTATCAACGCATTTAAAAAAGCCGTTGAAACATCTAAAACAACTGATTACAACAACATCTCTAAATATTCACGAGGTCAATATGAAACGGCATTAAGTACAGCCACTCAAAACCAAATTACCAACCTAAAAGATTCAGCCATTCGTTCTGATAATATGGCAGACCAAATGAAAACAATTTCATTAATGGGTGATTTATATAGATCAACAGGTAAAGAGTTAGGTTTGGATGATGAACAGATTAATGAAAAAATTCGTGCTAACACAGACCAAACTGGGAAACAATTACTTGACAGAGCAGTAGCAGAAAACGATTCAACCAAAGTCGAAAACCTTTTGACTTCATTAAGTGGTGTTGTAGGTGAAGATGTATTGACACCATATAAAAAAATGTCTAATCAAATGAATATCAACAAATTGGTTAATGATGACAATACATATGCTAAGTTGTATCAGATGTATGGACATGATTTAAACCAAGGCATGAGTAGTGCTGCTATGTATGTTAGAGCGAAAATGGAAACCCAAAATGAGGAAGCCTTAAAGAGTGGTGCTGGTGCTGATACACATTTATGGGGTATTGCTCAATATATCTCTAAAAAATATGGATATAATGCTGAAATGGTGTATCGTCAGCTTTTCCACGAAACGGGCGGTAGTGCTAACTTTGGTAAGTTACAAACAGAAAATAGAAACTATGCTGGGTTGACACAAGCTGAACCAAATGGCGAGGAAAATCGACAACGAGATGGTGGCACTAATTATTACAAGGTGTACAAAACAGACGAAGACTTTGCAGATGATTATGTACAAAGTTTTTTAAGGCATTATGACGGTTTGAAAGATGTAAATGATGTAGATACATGGGCGCATATTTTAAAGGCAAATTCCTATTATACTGATTCAGAGTCTAACTATTCAGCAGGCATGAGAAACGCACCTATGGCTAGTGGTGGCAGTCCAAAGTATTCAGAAGACCAAATCAAGAAAGCTGAAGATGAGGCTAAAACTGCCTACAAAAATTATTACACATTGCAAGAGCAAACTAGAAAGATTGCTATCAATGATCGCTTACAAGCAGGTCAAACAATCTTAAATCAAAAGATAGCTAATGGTGATGTAAGCGGTGCATTCCAATATGCACAGGTTCAACTAGCAGGTGCAACCACTCCTGAAGAAAAAGAGTATTGGAGTGGAAAAATGGCGAGTGAAAGACCTAAGCTAGATAGAATTTATGAAAAAGGTTTAAAGATGACGGCACAAGAAAAATGGGGTATTAAGCAGTACGCAAAATCTCATACCTACGAACAAACACGAGCATATGCAGAACGTGTATTGCCTAATAAAATCATGGATGATGAACTTGATGCATCGTTACTTGAAATAGATGATAACAACAAGAAAGCTAGCAATATTGATTTAACTCCATATGAATATAAACTTGCTACAGTAATGCCTGAAGATAAAACATTGGCTGGTAGCTTTAAGTATGGTGTTAAACAAGAAATGGCAGGGCGCATTGAGGAATTTAAAATTAAGCATCATAGACCACCTACAGATGCTGAAAAAGATGAAATCTTTGATGCTGCAGTTGCAACAAGCACATTGCGTAGTACAAGTAAGCCATACTTTGGAGATGGCGATGATTATTCATCTACGATAAGTGGTGCAAGTAATCAAGCTATCGGTATTGTTCATGCTGAACCTGTAGGAAACCACTATATCCGAGTAACATATAGAGATGGCTCAACTAAAGATATTTACGAATCAGAATACAATGCATTACAACGGAGATACACAAATGGCTGATATTAATCAACAAGAGCGTGAGGAGTTTCAAGCGTTAATACGTGGACATGGTGGAGATAGTCCACGTTCCTTTACCGCTAGCGCTGGTGTACAGTCTAGTCCTGTAGGTGGTTTTACACCTGTAGGACAGGCTATTGGTGCAGGTATAGATACAGTATCAAGCATTGCAAAAAATACGGCAGATGCATTATCTACAATCGCTAGTACACCTATTAGCGTTAAAAATACAGATGGAACGGAAATAGTTTCACCTTTTGGACAACAAGGTAACCTATTACAATCGATAGGTCAGTTAGGGCAGTCATTGCCTAATGCTTTACCAGCTGGGTTTGTTAGTAATACTGATAGATTGTTTTTGTATAACAATGAACAGTTACGTGCTAATGAGGCTTTACGTATTGCTAAAACTTTAAATATCGGTGCAGATACAGTTATGTTTGGTGATGATAGAGCATTTGAACGTGCTGATTATCTATCTAGACGAGTAGAACGAGGACAAGTTTTACAAGATATTTACGATGAGTTTCCTGAACTCTATAAGGTGAAATATAGCTCACAAGCAGAGGGCATCCAAGCGTTAAACAATCTTGAATCAATAAAGAATACAAAAGGTGTATTCGATGCGATGCAACAAAGTATTTGGGCGATGAACGACCAAATGAAGTTAGGCGATGTTGGGTTTGCCTTAGCACACGAATCTGATCCACAAAAGATTAGTGAACTAATCGATGAGATTAATCGATTACAAAACAATATACAAAGTTATAGGAAACCTGATGGTAGTAGTCCACTAGAAGAAGTGTTTGGTGCAACATCTAGTCAAGGCTACATGATGGCAAAACAAGGCGGTGTAGGTGCGGTAGCTGGTGCAGTTGCTGGTGCATTAATTGGTGGCTTGGCTACAGAGGGTGTAGGTGCAACTGCTGGTGCTGCTACTGGTGCTAAATGGGGTGGCGGTGCTGACATGGCATACAATATGTATAAAATGTCATTTGGCAATAAATACGTTGAACTCATTCAAAAGAAAGATGCAAACGGAAGCCGAGTATACACAGACCAAGAGGCTAATCAATACGCTATGTCTTATGCTGCTATTGATGCTGGCATTGAGTTTGCAGCAACTGCAGCTATGGGTAAAGCAGTTAAAGCCGTAGCACCTAAAGGTATGATTGCAAAAGCTATTAGTGCTGGTGTTGGTGATACTGTTAAAACCTTTGATAGAGGTATTGGTACAACTGTTGCACAGATGGCTAAGAACTCTATTAAAGCTGGTGTACCTGAACTATTTGAAGAGGGTTTGCAAGATGTAAATGAAAAGGTACAACATAATCTTACACGTAAGGATAATGACCTAGAGGGTTATTATAGCGTAGGTGATATTGCTATTGGTTCACTAGATGCTATGAAACAAGCGTTACCAGCAGTAATTGGTTTTGGTGCTATCGGTGGTGCAGTAGGTGGTGTGCGTACTGCAAAGGCTTTTCGTGATTTTCAAAAGCTAACACCTGAACAACAACAAGCAGCAATCATTGCAGAACAAAACCGCAATGGTGCAGTCATTATGGATAATGTTCGTAAGGATAGCGCTACAAATAAGATTGCAAAAGAAAACCCTGAACTATACGGAAAAATCGTACAAGCACAGGGTGATAAGGCTGGTGTATCTACTCAATATGTAGATGTAGCGGAATTAGTACAATCTGAAAACGGACAACTTGCAATTCGTGATATGGTCGATAATGGATTGGTAACACAAGAGGAAGTAAAGGCAGCTATTGAGGCAGACGCACCTGTTGAAATTCCTATTGGTAGCTATGCACAAGTATCTATGAACCTATCCGATGAAACTGTAGAGGCATTGAAACAAACCTCTTACTTTACACGTGGTGGTATGTCATTGGCTATGCTTGAACGTGCAAAGCAAGAAGTAGATGTGGCTAAATCTGTATTGAAAGATGATACATCTAAACGTGCGGAACGTATCAAAGATGATATTATCCGCAATGAATTTGAGGGTGCATCTGATATAGATCGTGAAGTACTTAACGAGGTATTGGCAGACCCTACCAACATTAAGCGTAACTATAATAACTTATTGCATACGTTAAAAGAACAATACAGAGAAACATATGCTAGTGATTTTGACAATGCAGATAAATCAATCAATGATGCGGTAACTACTGGTATTGAACCACAATGGCTAACTGATTATAAAGCTAATAATAGTGGTAAAGCACCACGCACGAACGCTGAACGCAGACGAGCAGCCTATGAGTATAGCCGAGCAACTACAACTGCTAGTTTAGATGGTAACGCTGATGCACTAGCACAATCTGATGCACATTATGCAGATATGGAACATATGCTAATGCAGATTGAAAGCCTAGAGGCGATGAAAGATAAAGTCTTTGAATTGGCGAATAATGACATAGCATTACGGATGCAATTATCTAAAAGTGGATATGATGTATACAACGAAGTAGTTAAGTCTATTAGAGAAAGCACAGATAGAAAACAACGTGAAACCGCAAAAGTAAATGCATTATTGATGGCACAACACGCTGATATAATGGCGCAATATATGCGACAAATGGGCAAAGGCGGTTATACCGCTATGGATTATTTCCGTGATAGTGTGCGTATTAATATGAATGCAGTTTTAGACAATCAAAAAGGTTATAATCAAAATACAAAAGCAGTATGGGAAAGCAAACTTGATAAAGTATTAAGTGATTGGGCTAACAATGTAGATAATGCTAATAATATAGGAAGTAAAAAAATAATAGATATAATGGATTCACCATTAGTCTTTGACTTAATTAATCTTGACTTAAAAAAAATCAAAATTACAGGCGGTGTTTTGCATAAAATATTGCGTACACCTGTATTTGATCCTAACGGTAAAAGAATTTTATCTGGACATAATGATACAGTTTCCATTGATATGTTGAAACAGTTACCTAATACCATTGCGAATCCATCTGCAATATTTAGTGCAGATAATGGCAAAAAAATTATCATTATAACTGAAGTGATTGGTTTAAACGGAAAGCCTATAATGATGCCAATATTATTAAACAAATATAATAATAGAGGTGATTATCATGTTGTACAATCTTATTATGCTAGAAATACCAATATAGCGTATTATGATTTGTTATTGGGTGGGGATTTAATATATATAAACAAAGAACGACTTAGTAATAATCCAAAAAACCAGCCACCATGGCTTGGGGGGATTAAACTAAGTCGTTCATTTATTAATAG
>FLSC01002590.1_pt2 | contig 24894 bp, 16 predicted proteins | sample 1550561 | NCBI WGS metagenome assembly FLSC01 (sample SAMEA4031775, study PRJEB14383) | metagenome | biome: human; feature: oral; material: saliva | place: Philippines | collected 2014 | reverse complement strand
GCCGGTTCTGCGGCTCGTCAGCTGGTTGGTTCCGCTGAGGAGATTGCTTTCGATTTCGGTGTTTCTTCGGTCGAGGAAATTGAGGCTATTGCTCACGGCGCTGTGCTGGGTAACTTCGTTGAGGAGGGCCTGCGTTTCAAGACGAAGGATTCGGTTCAGGAAGAGATCGAGTCCATTCTGATTGTTTCTTCGATTGATCAGGAAGAGGCTGAAGAGGCTCTGGTGCACGCCCTGGTTCTGGGCGAGACCGCTAAGGATGCTCGCCGTCTGGTGAACCTGCCCCCGTCGCACCTGTACCCGGAGACTTTCGCTGAGTTCGCTGCTGAGGTCGCTGAGGATTACTCGAACATTGAGATTGAGCTGTTCCACCACGACCGCCTGGCGGAGGAGGGCTTCGGCGGCATTTCCGGTGTTGGTCAGGGTTCGCCCCGCAAGCCGGTTCTTGCCGTTGTGAAGTACACCCCGGAGAACCCGAAGGCTCACGTTGCTCTGGTTGGTAAGGGTATTACCTTCGATACCGGTGGTAACTCGCTGAAGCCTGCCGCTTCGATGATGACCATGAAGTGCGATATGGCGGGTGCTGCTGCCGTGCTGAACGCTGTGGTTGCTTCCGCTGAGCTGGATGTTCCGGTTGCTGTGACCGGTTACCTGTGCCTGGCTGAGAACATGCCTGGCGGTCACGCTCTGCGCCCGGAGGACATCATCACTATGCGTGATGGCCGTACCGTTGAGGTGCTGAACACTGACGCTGAGGGCCGCCTGGTCATGGCTGACGGTATCGCCCTGGCTTCCGAGTCGAACCCGGACGTCATCCTGGACATCGCTACCCTGACCGGTGCCGCTATGGCTGCGCTGGGTCTGCGCACTGCTGCTCTGCTCGGTGACGAGGAGATTCGCGACCGCGTGATTGCAGCCGGTGCCGCAGCGGGTGAGGCGTACTGGCCGATGCCGCTGGAGTCCTACCTGCGTAAGAGCCTGGAGTCCCCCGTTGCTGACATCAAGAACATTGGTTCCCGCTACGGTGGTGCACTGACTGCGGGCCTGTTCCTGAAGGAATTCGTGGGCGAGGGCATCCCCTGGGCTCACCTGGATATTGCGGGCCCCGCGTTCAACGAGGAGGCACCCTACGGCTTCACCCCGAAGGAGGGTACCGGCTTCGGTACCGCTACCCTGGTGAACTTCATCCAGTCCTACGCCAAGTAGTCTGCTTGGCTGGGCGCGCGTCCTAGCTGGTGCGTAGCCGTTCAGCATAGAGCTAATCAGAGGAGGGCTTTTCGGTATTTCTACCGGGGAGCCCTCCTCTGCGTCTTTCCTCTGCGTCTTTTCTTGGCTGGTTCTGTGCGACCGCTGTGGTGGTCCTGTCACCGCGCCGTTCTATGACGCGCCGCTTTTCTTGAGTGGTGAAAAATTTGCGCTGTTTGGGTGATTAATCAGCTAAAACCGCCCTGAGTGAACTTAAACGACCCTCAACGGGGGTATTGTTGTATTAAGTGTTTTTCTGCGTACGCGGAGGGGCGCGCGATTTTTGTGAGTCGCGGGCCTTTCGCGCATGCTGGGAAACCTACCAATAAATTGGTAAAGAACTCATTGCAGGGGTCTTTAGCCCCCACAACTATGCAAGGGAGCAATATCGTGGCTCAAGAATTCGACATCCTCATCCTCGGCGGCGGTTCCGCTGGCTACTCTGCAGCTATTCGCGCACGCCAGCTAGGCTTCACCGTCGGCCTGATCGAGAAGGAAAAGGTCGGCGGCACCTGCCTGCACACCGGCTGTATCCCCACCAAGGCGTACCTGCACGCTGCTGAGCTGGCTGAAGAGGCACGCGAAGCGTCCAAGGTTGGCGTTAACGCTGTGCTGCAGTCCATCGAGATGGGCAAGGTTCGCGATTACAAGGACAACATCGTCTCCGGTAAGTTCAAGGGTCTTGCAGGCCTGCTGAAGATGAAGGGCGTGGAGGTTATCCCCGGCGAGGGTAAGCTGACCGCTCAGGACACCATCACCGTCGGTGGTGTTGAGTACAAGGGTAAGAACATTATCCTGGCATCCGGCTCGGTCTCCAAGACCTTCGGTCTGCCCATTGAGGGTCGCGTTCTGACCTCCACCGAGGCTCTGGAGATGGACTACCTGCCCAAGAGCGCTATCGTGCTCGGCGGCGGCGTGATTGGTTGCGAGTTCGCATCCATGTGGAACGCTATGGGCGTTGACGTCACCATCATCGAGGGCCTGCCGAACCTGGTTCCCAACGAGGACCCGGCAATCATCAAGGTTCTGGAGCGTGCGTTCAAGAAGCGCGGCATCAAGTTCAACACCGGCACCCTCTTCGAGAAGGTTGAGCAGGACGCTAACGGCGCTAAGGTCACCCTGGCTGACGGCAAGGTCTTCGAGGCAGAGATCGTTCTGGTCGCTGTTGGTCGTGGCCCGAACACCGCAAACATGGGCTACGAGGAGCAGGGCATCCCCATGGATCGCGGCTTCGTCCTGGCTAACGAGCGCCTGCACACCGGCGTTGGCAACATCTACGCTGTTGGCGACATCGTCCCCGGCGTTCAGCTGGCTCACCGCGGTTACCAGCAGGGTATCTTCGTTGCTGAGGAAATCGCTGGCCTGAACCCCACCATCGTTGAAGACGTGAACATCCCCAAGGTCACCTTCTGCGACCCGGAGATCGCTTCCGTTGGTTACTCCGAGCCCAAGGCTAAGGAGAAGTTCGGCGCTGAGAACGTTGAGACCGCTGAATACAACCTGGCTGGTAACGGTAAGTCCGCTATCCTCGGTGCTACCGGTATCGTGAAGGTTGTCCGCCAGAAGGACGGCCCCATCGTTGGTGTTCACGCTATTGGTAAGCGTATGGGTGAGCAGATTGGTGAGGCTCAGATGTGGGTTGCTTGGGAAGCATTCCCCGAGGACGTCGCTAAGTTCATCCACGCACACCCGACTCAGAACGAGTCCCTGGGTGAGGCTGCAATGGTCCTGAACGGCACCCCGCTGCACAGCGCATAATTTTTGCTGACTGGCGTTAGCGCGTCAGCTTAGTATTGACGACCGTTGGTCGTTAGCGGTTGCCGGGCGTATCCGCTGAACAACGCCCCTATCCGGATGCGCGTCGACGTGCTTTCACGCATACGGCGCGCATCCGGGTCGCCGCTCACATTTTTCTAGTTCAAGCATTCACAAGGAGAACGGGAAAGATTATGTCCCACACCGTAGTACTGCCCGCACTGGGCGAGTCCGTGACCGAGGGTACCGTTACCCGCTGGCTCGTTGAGGTCGGCGACACCATCGAGGTTGACGCACCCCTGGTTGAGGTTTCCACCGACAAGGTTGACACCGAGGTTCCCTCCCCCATAGCAGGCGTTGTTGAGCAGATTCTCGTCCCCGAGGACGAGGACGTCGAGGTCGGCGCTGCTCTGGCTATCATTGGCGACGGTTCCGGCGCTGCTGCACCGGCTGCTCCCGCAGCTGCTGAGGCTCCCGCAGCTCCCGCTCCGGTTGCTGAGGCTCCTGCTGCTCCCGCAGCACCCGCCGCTGCTCCGGCTGCTCCCGCAGCTGCTGCTGCAGGCATCGAGGTCGTACTGCCCGCACTGGGCGAGTCCGTCACCGAGGGCACCGTTACCCGCTGGCTGAAGGAAGTTGGCGAGCAGGTTGAGGTTGATGAGCCCCTGGTTGAGGTTTCCACCGACAAGGTTGACACCGAGGTTCCCTCCCCCGTAGCAGGTACCCTGCTCGAGATCCGCATCCCCGAGGATGAGGACGCAGAGGTTGGCCAGGTTCTGGCTATCATCGGCGACGCTTCCGCTGCTGCTGCACCGGCTGCTCCCGCTGCACCCGCTCCGGTTGCTGAGGCTCCTGCTGCTCCGGCTCCGGTTGCTGAGGCTCCTGCTGCTCCGGCTGCACCCGCAGCTCCTGCAGCTCCCGCTGCACCTGCTGCTCCGGCAGCTGCTGAGGGCGAAGCATACGTGACCCCGCTGGTCCGTAAGCTCGCTAAGGACAACGGCATCGACCTGTCCACCGTCAAGGGCACCGGTGTTGGTGGCCGCATCCGCAAGCAGGATGTTCAGGCTGCTATCGCTGCTAAGGGTTCCGCTGCTCCCGCCGCCGCTGCACCTGCAGCTGCTGCTCCGGCTGCTGGTTCCGCAAAGGCACCGCACACCTTCGAGGTTTCCCCCAAGCGTGGCACCGTCGAGAAGACCGCACGTATCCGCCAGGTTATTGCAAAGCGTATGCGTGAGTCCCTGGACGTCTCCACCCAGCTGACCCAGGTCACCGAGGTTGACGTGACCCGCATCGTTCAGCTGCGTGCAAAGGCTAAGGACGGCTTCGCTGCTCGTGAGGGCGCTAAGCTGACCTTCCTGCCCTTCTTCGTCCAGGCTTCCGCTGAGGCTCTGCAGCAGCACCCCGCTCTGAACGCTTCCATGACCGAAGACTACAAGCAGATTACTTACCACGGCTCCGAGAACATCGCTATTGCTGTGGACACCCCCAAGGGTCTGCTGGTTCCGGTCATCAAGAACGCTTCTGACCTGGGCATTGCCGGCCTGGCAAAGGCTATTGCCGACCTGGGTGGCCGCGCACGTACCGGCGACATCTCCCCCGAGGAGCTGTCGGGTTCGACCTTCACCATCACCAACATTGGTTCCTTCGGTGCACTGTTCGACACCCCGATCATCAACCAGCCGAACGTTGCAATCCTCGGTACCGGTGCTATCGTGAAGCGCCCCATGGTTGTTAAGGATGTTGACGGTAACGACGTTATCGCTATCCGCTCCATGTGCTACCTGTCCCTCACCTACGATCACCGCGTGGTCGACGGTGCGGACGCTGGTCGCTTCCTGCACACCGTCAAGACCCGCCTGGAGGAGGCAAACTTCGAGTCTGAGCTGGGCCTCTAAGACCTGCAAAGATTCAAGGAAGTTTCCTTGTGGCGGTGCCTTGATGGGTAACCGAGCGTAGCTCTCCGGGTTTTCCCGGACGGTGAGCAAAAAGCGGCGGCTCCATCCACTTCGGTGGGTGGGGCCGCCGCTTTTGTTGTGTCCGCATTTCTACGGTGTCCACGTTTCTATAGTGTCAGCTGTACGGCGGTAGCTATGCCGGGACGGGTTCGGCACGGGCTATTTCCCAGCCTTTCTCCCCGCGGTGCAGGTCGAAGATAACTTTCTGGCGGGTGACGCCGTTTTCTTCGCTGAGTTTGCGGGCTTCCTGCTCGCTTTTATCGGCGCGGTAGCCAGGTGCCGAGACCACCGCCATCACGCGGATGTTCTCGCTGTCGCGGCTGAGTTCTTCGGCGGTGTCTAGGGTGAGCTCGGCGCCGCCTCGCATGCGCCGTTCGTGATTCCGCTGGTCGATGAGGGCTCGCAGAATCTGCTCGCCCTGTGATGCCTTATCCTCTGCGCGCTGATCCTGTGTTGCCGTGCCGTCGGGTGCCTGCTCCCCCGCTGTGTTCACGGCTTGAGCGGATACGGGCTGCGCCGTTGCCGAGGCGTTCTGCCCGTAGAGGGTGAACCCGAGCGGCAGCGCAATAGCCCCCAGCGCGAGCGCAGCGATGCCCAGCCGCGAGGCCAGTCCCAGCCGCGCGGTGGGGCGGGTGAACGCACCGCGTAGCACCCTCAGGCGGGATGTGCCCGTCGCGTCTGCGTTCTTTAGGATGGGCGGCGCGGTCTCTGCGGGGCTCTTTGTGAAGCTCGCAGTGGTGCTCAACGGCTTAGAACCTGTCGTAGCTGCGCGCTCCGCCGCCGACATGCTCGGCTTCTTCACGTGTGGCAAACGTTCCGCCAGGTAGCGTTGCGCCTTCTGCGCCTTTGAGAGCTTCTGTACCGGCGCAGGCTCCACGGCTGCGGGAATTAGGGCGCGGGCTCTTTCTGAACAGCTCAGGTAGACGTTGAGCGGGCGAGGCGGTACCTCCTCCGCGAGGGCGACCACGGAGCTCAGTCTGGCGAGCGCCGCCTCCTGGGCGGGTGCATCCAACAGGTATTCGAGGGCTCTGCCGAGGCGTTCAATCCACTCGCTGCTGGGCGCCCCTTCGGGGGCGGTGCCGGTGGCTCCCATCTGCGGTGAGACCATGCGCAGTGAGAGAGGTACGCGGGCGGCGGAGGGTTCCGGTGTGTGCCCGCAGGCGGCTTGCCAGAGCAGGGCGGCTGCGGAGCGTGCATAGTTGCCCTGGGCGGCGGTGAGCTGTTCCGTGTCTAGGGCAGCCGGTTCACGGTAGACGGCATCAGGTAGCAGGAGCTTGGGCACTCCGGCGGCGCTCAGAGCAATATATTCGGCGCTGAGTTCGGCGCGCCCTTCCCCCACCTTTTTGAGGCTGCTGAGCGCTCGGTGCAGGGTTCGCGCCAGGGTCATGATTTCGGCGGGGGTCAGGGTGCGAGCGTGCAGGAGCTTGTCGAGGGTGCCCGCGTCGAGGGGCTCGTACCAGAGGCACAGCCGATCTGCGCTTTCACCAGTAACAGCGTGGAGTTTGGCGAGTCCGGGCGCGTTACGTATGGCGGCGGCTACCTGCGGGATCCGGGCGTGCCGCTGAGCGGATGCATCCGTGTTTTCCTCGAATCCGTACCCGTTGGTTGCCGCCTGCAGGGTGGGTGCGGTAGAAGCTGGCGGTGCAGGTGGAGCGGACAGGGCAGGCTCGGGAATGGTGCGCAGGGTGTAGCGTCCGGGGTACGCAGCGGGTCCGGGGTGCACGGAGGTTACGGAGGATGCACTCTCGGTGGCCTCTCCCCGGTACTCGACAATCTGCAGGGTGGGTAGAGCCGGGTTGGCGATGCTTTCCAGAACGTGTGCTTCGTTGCTTCTCATACCATTATGTTACCAAATTGCATCAAATAATATATTCAAGCGAGCTAAAATGCTTCAAATACTCCAAAGACCCCCATAGATAAATTCAGGTATTTACCTCCCCTTTCGTCCTTCCTGCCCCCGAGCCCGCCCTCACGTAACATTCCGACGTGTTCGCTCATCACGTGATTCAGGGCGCCCTAATTTTCTTCCCTCCACTAGCAGTACTAAGGTAGAAAGTATGTCTGTGACGATTGAACGCGTGGGCTTCGCCCCGAACTATGTGAACTATGTTGAGTGCCTGGACAAGCAGTACCGCATCCACGATGAGGTGGCTAACCGCACCCGCCAGAATACGATTCTTCTGCTTGAGCACGAGGCAGTGATTACCGCCGGTAAACGCACCGAAGACCACGAGTACCCCGCAGACAAGTCCACCCCCGTCGTCAAGATTGACCGCGGCGGCAAGCTGACCTGGCACGGCCCCGGCCAGCTGACCGGCTACCCGATTCTGCGTCTGCCCGAGCCCATTGACGTGGTGGCGTATGTGCGCATCATCGAGGAGATCATCATTAACGTCCTGGCTGGTCTGGGCATTAAGGGCGAGCGCGTTGAGGGTCGTAGCGGCGTGTGGATTCTGGGCGACGGCATCACCCAGGACAAGAAGATCGCAGCGCTGGGCATGCGCGTTTCGCGTAACACCACCATGCACGGCTTCGCGATTAACTGTTGCAACGACACTGCGCCTTTCCAGCAGTTCATTCCCTGCGGTATTAGCGATGCCGGTGTTACCACGATTTCGGAGCAGCTGGGTCGCACCGTCACCCCCGCCGATATTTTGGAGCCGCTGGAGGCGGAGCTTCTGAAGTATCAGGACCGCTTGGCGGAGTCCTTCGAGCCCGTCGCGGCGCAAGACTAAACGCAGAACTAAACACAGGGTTAGACGCAGCCAAGAAGCATCGAACGGGCCGTACACGTAACGCATCCGGCTTTGTTCGTCATATACGAAAACCAGTTTCACCTACGCCTGAGCGGGCGTAATATAGAAGGTGGCCCACCTGCACAGAGGGCACACCGAGACCAAGGAGAAGACTTTTGAGCACCGCACCTGAAGGACGCAAGCTACTGCGTGTGGAGGCCCGCAACGCTGAGGTTCCCATTGAGAAGAAGCCTCACTGGATTAAGACCAAGGCTATTGTTGGCCCCGAATACAACGAGATGCGCGAGCTTGCTCGCGGTCAGGGTCTGCACACCGTGTGTGAAGAGGCCGGCTGCCCCAATATTTACGAGTGTTGGGAAGACCGTGAGGCAACCTACCTGATTGGTGGCTCCGAGTGCACCCGTCGTTGCGACTTCTGCAATATTGCGACCGGTAAGCCCGTTGCTGTTGATTACGCTGAGCCGTTCAAGGTTGCTAAGAACGTGAAGGTCATGGGTCTGCGTTACGCAACCGTGACCGGTGTTGCTCGTGACGACCTGGAAGACGGTGGTGCGTGGCTGTACGCAGAGACCACCCGCCAGATTCACAAGATGTGCCCGAACACCGGCGTTGAGATGCTCGTCCCCGACTTCAAGGGTGTTCCCGAGCATGTTCAGAAGGTGATTGACGCTAAGCCTGAGGTGTTCGCGCACAACCTGGAGACCGTCCCCCGCATCTTCCGTCAGATTCGTCCGGCGTTCCGTTACGAGCGTTCCCTGGATGTTATTACCCAGGCTAAGGAAGGCGGCATGGTCACCAAGTCCAACCTGATTCTGGGTATGGGCGAGACCGATGAGGAGATTTACGAGGCGCTGTGCGATCTGCACGACGCTGGCTGTGACATCATTACCCTCACCCAGTACCTGCGCCCCGGCCCGCTCTTCCACCCGATTGAACGTTGGGTGAAGCCGCAGCAGTTCGTGGATTTTGCGAACATGGCTGAGGAGATTGGTTTCGCTGGCGTTATGGCGGGCCCGATGGTTCGTTCTTCGTACCGTGCAGGTCGCCTGTGGGCTCGTGCAATGCGTAAGAACGGTTACCCGATTCCTGAGAACCTTGCCCACATTGAGGGTGAGGGTGCAGCCCTGCAGGAAGCCTCCTCCCTGGTGGCTGCAGGCTACTAAGCCTTTTCAGAATCTTTCTGAGAGCGTTGAGGCTCCTCGAACCCGGTGTTCGTCCGGTGTTCGGGGAGCCTCCCCTTATACCCCTCCCCTTATACCCGCCCCTTGTGCGGGTAGGGTAAACTAGAAAAATTGCAGGCATATACTGCATCGTTACGTCACTATGGTTCCGTGAGCGTTTGAGGCGCTTCTCGGGGCCGCGGAAGAACCAGCCGAGGAAGAATCGTGGCAGATAAGCGCGAAGAGAAGAAAAAGAAGAAGGAACGCACTCCGGGCACTTTTGCCCAGATGAAGCAGGTCTACCAGATGACCAAGAAGTCCGACCCGAATATCGGTTGGATTCTGAGTCTGTCGGCTCTGGGTACCCTTTTGGTTTTCCTCCTCATCGGTATTGCTCTGGGTAACTGGATTACTTTCCTGATTCTGGGTCTGGGTGTTGCCGCTATCGTGGCGATGCTTCTGCTGGGTCGCCGCGCGCAGACTGCGGCTTTTGCTCAGATTGAGAACCAGCCCGGTCGTAGTGGTGCGGCGATGAATTCGGTGCGCCGCGGTTGGATTGTTGAGGAGCAGCCTGTTGCTGCGAACCGTAACCAGGATCTGGTGTTCCGTGCGCTGGGCCGTCCCGGTATTGTGCTGGTGACCGAGGGCCCTCACAGCCGCGTGACTTCCCTGGTGAACACCGAGAAGAAGCACCTGAACCGTGTGGCTCCCGGCGTTCCGGTTCACGTGATTGAGACTGGTCACGAAGAGGGTCAGGTTGAGCTCAAGGACGTTGTGAAGACGATGAACAAGCTTCCGAAGGCTCTGACTCAGCAGGAGATGCAGGCTGTTTCTGGTCGCCTGAGCACCCTGAACACTATGCGTAACCCGATGAACGCTGTTCCTAAGGGTATTGACCCGATGCGTGCTCGCCCCGATCGTCGTGCGATGCGCGGCCGCTAAGCGAGGCGCTGATATAGGTTTTGAAGGCTCCGGCTCTTCCCGTGCGGGGAGGGCCGGAGCCTTTTGTTACACCCGGTTATTGCCCTGTTGCTGGCATTACTGCCGGCTTTGCTGGAGGGCGTTAGATTCTCTGCGGTGTTTCATAAGGCAACATAGATGTAGCTCCTTTCCAGGATTTGTAACATTACCGAAACACGATAGTCACGCACGCGCAAAAAATAACCACTATGCTTGATATGTCACAGGGTTTTGCCCGCGGCCAAAAACTAAACCACAGACTGAATGCGATGAGGGAAGATACCCTCCTTCACGGTCAGTCAAACAAGGAGCAGTCCTCATGTTTACCAGCCCCCAGGAAGTTCTCGACTTTATCAAGAACGAAGAAGTAGTCTTCGTTGATATCCGATTCACCGATATGCCCGGCGTGCAGCAGCACTTCAACCTGCCCGCTAAGGCGATTGATGACGATTTCTTCGTCAACGGCCAGCTTTTTGACGGCTCTTCCATTCGCGGTTTCCAGGGCATTGCAGAGTCCGACATGCAGCTGATTCCCGATGTTCAGTCCGCATACGTTGACCCCTTCCGTATTGAGAAGACCCTGGTCATCATCTGCTCCATCGTGAACCCCCGCACCGGCGAGCCCTACCACCGTGACCCCCGCGGCGTCGCTGAGCGCGCTGAGGCTTACCTGCAGTCCACCGGCATTGCAGACACCGCATTCTTCGCCTCTGAGGCTGAGTTCTTCGTCTTCGAGGACGTCCGCTACCAGGTCGAGCCGAACTCCGTATTCTACAAGATCGACTCTGACGAGGCTCCCTGGAACACCGGCCGCAAGGAAGAAGGCGGCAACCTGGGCAACAAGACCCCCATCAAGGGCGGCTACTTCCCCGTCTCCCCCGTCGACAAGCAGGCTGACCTGCGTGACGCAATGTGCGTAGCAATGGACGAGGTTGGCCTTGAGGTTGAGCGTAGCCACCACGAGGTGGGCGCAGCCGGCCAGGCAGAAATCAACTACAAGTTCGACACCCTCACCAAGGCTGCTGACGACCTGCTGAAGTTCAAGTACGTCATCAAGGGCACCGCAGACGCATGGGGCAAGTCCGTGACCTTCATGCCTAAGCCCGTCTTCGGTGACAACGGCTCCGGCATGCACTGCCACCAGTCGCTGTGGCAGGACGGCGAGCCCCTCTTCTACGATGAGCGCGGCTACGCTAACCTCTCTGACACCGCACGCTGGTACATTGGCGGTCTGATTGAGCACTCCTCCGCTGTTCTGGCGTTCACCAACCCGACCGTGAACTCTTACAAGCGTCTGGTTCCCGGCTACGAAGCTCCCATCAACATGGTGTACTCGCAGGGTAACCGTTCCGCTGGTATCCGCATCCCGATTACCGGCACCAACCCGAAGGCTAAGCGTCTGGAGTTCCGCGCACCGGACCCCTCCGCTAACCCCTACTTCGCGTTTGCTGCTCAGCTGATGGCTGGCCTGGACGGTATCCGTAACCGCATCGAGCCGCCGGCACCGATCGATAAGGACCTGTACGAGCTGCCCGCCGAAGAGGCTAAGGACATCAAGAAGGCTCCGGCTAACCTGGAGGAGGCACTGGCGGCTCTGGAGGCTGACCACGACTTCCTGCTCGAGGGCGGCGTCTTCACCGAGGACCTGATTCAGGCGTGGATTGACTACAAGCGTAAGAACGAGCTGGAGCCGCTCTCGCTGGTTCCGCACCCGCTTGAGTACCAGCTGTACTACGGCGTCTAATCTGAAAACAGGCAACGGCCTATACGTTCCGTGGGGAGCGTATAGGCCGTTGTTGTGTGCTCTGAGGGGTTTCTGCGGGGTCTGCGGTAGGGGTTTCGCGGGTTTCTGCAGGGTGCAGGCTCGCCGGGCTACGTTTGGTGACGGTTCGTGTCTAATATTTTTCTGCCTCGGTGAGCCTCGTGTATCTTAGTTGCGCTTAGAGCGGCTCTAAGGGCTAAGCTGTTGGTGCTGGCGTTCCCTCCCTTTTTGTCGTGCAACCGGAGGGAACGCCAGTCTATTTTTATGCCTTCATGTCACTTGCGGTATATCAGCCGAGCTAAGTCAGCCACGCTTGGGTAATTCACGCTTGGGTAATCCGTGCCTGGATGATTCATGCAAGGGTCACATCATAAGATGTCGTACCCGCTAGTCCCGGAGTTCTTCCTGCACGGGCGTACAATGAAAGTGCGTGCGCCCGGCCGGCGGCACCTACGAATTCCGCGAGAAACGACATCACAAAGCCGTGTTCTCCCCGCCGCCCCTCACACTTTCAGCATCTGCTGGGGCGAGTATCGCCGATGACCGACTGACCCGTCTGACGCCGCATCCACTGTAACGAGGAGAAATCTCATGGCATATCAGCCGACCATCCTAAACGGTGAAACTGTTTTCCGTAACGAAGTTTTTCAGACCGGCCTCATGTCCCAGCTGCTGGACGGCATTTACGATGGCGAGATGACCATCGGTGAGCTCCTGAGCCACGGCAACTTCGGTGTGGGTACCTTCAACGGCCTCGACGGCGAAATGGTCGTCCTCGACGGCGTCTGCTACCAGGTGCGCCACGACGGCTCCGTATCCCTGCCCGACCTGCGCCAGCAGACCCCCTACGCCGTGGTCACCAACTTCGTGCCCATGATTAAGCGCGAACTGCCGCAGAACCTGCTGCGCAAGTCTGCCTCGCACATTCTGGATGACTTCACCGTCTCCAAGAACTACATGTACGCCATCAAGATTTACGGCGAGTTCGAGTGGGTCCGCACCCGCACCGTGAAGAAGCAGGAAAAGCCCTACCCCAAGATGGTAGACGCCACCGAGAACGAAGACATCGTCCAGTTCGACAACGTGACCGGCACGATCGTTGGCTTCCGCACCCCCATCTATGAGCAGGGCATTTCGGTGCCCGGCTGCCACGCCCACTTCATCGATGACGAGCGCACCCGCGGCGGCCACGTGGTCGACTTCAAGTTGCGCTCCGCAAAGGTCGAGATTTGCCCCGGTACCGGTCTGCAGCTACACCTGCCGCTGACCCCCGAGTTCTCCTCCGCTAACCTCTCCCCCGAGGACCTGGCTGAGCAGATCTCCAAGGCTGAAAAGCACTAAACTTCTCGCCCGTTTGGGTATAACGACGAAGGAGCCGTCCTCTACAGTTCAACCTGTAGAGGGCGGCTCCTTCGTGGTTATACGCGCTGTAAACGGCGCTTACGCCTCGGGGACGAACTCGCCGTGGCCGCGCTCGCGCAGGGCGGCACGCACCTTCTCAGCGGCCGCATCCAGCTCTTCGGCGGTTGCGTCCTTCTTCGCGTTAGCGGGATCGTAATCAGCCATGCCGTCAGCCGGGAACAGGTGGATGTGGGTGTGCGGAACGTCGAAGCCCGCAATCATCAGAGCCACACGGTCCTTATCAAAGGCCTGGTCCAGGGCACCAGAAATCTTATGCGCCACAGCGAACAGGTGCGCCGCCAGCTCAGCCGGCAGGTCGGGCCAACGGTCGACCTCAGCGCGGGGAACGAGCAGCAGGTGACCTTCCGACAGGGGCATGATGTCCAGGAAGGCGACGCAGTGCTCGTCCTTCCAGACGAAGCGGCCGGGAATCTCACCCTCAATAATCTTGGTAAAAATCGTGCTCACAATACTCTCCTTCATGCGCCGTTATCGGCGCGGTTGAAGCTCAACGGTCAGGCTTACGCCTCAACCTCAATGCTTTCGCCGGGGTTCAGGTGCTTCAAGTCGGTGCCGTACTTCGCGCCGAAGTTCGTCACCAGGCCCTCAATAATGCCGGTGCCGTTCTGGTTAATCATGCCGTTGTGAATCGGAACCACACGCTGAGCGCCGGTCGCAATCACAAAATCGATGACTTCCTGAACCTTCGACCAGGGCGCGTGAATCGGCACCAGAACGGTATTCGCACGCACTCGGTGAGGAACCACCAGCGAGTCACCCGGGTGGTACACGGCACCGTTAATCAGGTAACCAACATTGGCGATGGTCTGAATCAGCGGGTGAATCAGGGCGTGCTGACCGCCGTAGGTCTTCACCTCAAAACCGGGGATGCTGAACTCAGAATCAGAGGAAACAACGGTGACCTCGGCAGCGGGCACAGCCTCCTTAATGACCTGGGCAACAGCCTCGGGAGCCCAAATCTTCAACGGGTTCTGCGACTCGGCGCGCTGAGCAATCAGCGGCAACACCGACGGGCCATCAAAATGATCCGGATGCGCGTGGGTCACGAACAGGTAATCGGCGCCTTCCAGCGCGGTGGCGTGTTCGCCTTCTGCGGCAAAGTTGCCGGGGTCAAGAACGAGGGTGCGCCCCTCATTCTCAAGGCGGATACATGAGTGGGTGTACTTCGTCATTTTCATAGTTTTAGTCTACCGTTAACCCTCATTCGTGCCTGTTGGTGACTTCAATTTTTGAGATAAAGCGCAAATCAACCACCTTTTGAACGCCTCTAGTGTAAAGTCGTAAGACAAGATCGACCACACAATGGGGCGGATCTCCACCCCGAAAGGTTCAGCAATGGACACTCATATTCCCGTACGGAGAATTACGAAGCCCGCCGAAGCCCGAAATACCCGCCAGCGTCGCATCATCAAGGCGACCATGGAAGAGCTCGGCGATTTCATCTCAGCACAGGATCTGCACCTGACCCTCGCGAACCGCAAGGAACAGGTCTCTCTCGCAACCACCTACCGCGTGCTGCAGTCGCTGGCTAACGCCGGTGAGCTGGACTCGGTCAAGGGCATTGAGGGTGAGACCCTGTACCGCCATTGCCGGGTGAAAGATCACCACCACCACCTGCTCTGCCGCCGATGCGGCACCGCCATTGAGCTGGAAGCACCCGCCCTTGAGGATTGGGCACTGGCGATGGGCAAGCAGCACGGCTTCTCTGAGCTGGAGCACGTGGTTGAAGTGACCGGTTACTGCCCGGACTGCACTTTGGCACGTCGCGAGGAAGAATCGCAGGGCGGCACTGCACGCTAACATTGCAGGCTAAGCCGCAACCCCTAAGCCCCTCATTCTGAGGAGCCCCCCTCGAGGGAAAACCTTCTCAACGAAGGATACGGCGTTTTCAAAGATTGGTGCTTTCAAAGATTTTTGACGCCGCAACAGCACGACACACAGGGCATCTAGACTGGACATATGGACGGGGCAACACAACCCCACACAGACTAAGCCCACGCCGCACCGGGACTTTCCCCTTTTTCACCGCGGCACCTATGCACGACAACAAAAGAGCCCCACCTCATTCCCGAGGTGGGGCTCTTTTCTATAGGTCTTATGCTTTCTCAGCCAGCTGGCGGCCTGACGCGCTATGGCGACGCTTCACGCCACCAATCACACGGCACACCACATAAATCAGGAAGGAAATGCTGGTCACGTAGGGGCTAATCGGCAGCGAACCGGCAAGAGCCAGCAGAATACCGCCCACAATGGACGCCTCCGCAAACAGCACCGACAGGATCAGGGTGCGCACCGGGGAAGCAGTCACCTGCATCGCCGCAGCCGCCGGAGTAATCAGCAGCGCCAGCACCAGCAGCGAACCAACCACCTGCACCGACAGCGCCACAGCAATACCCAGAATCACCATGAACACCAGGGACAGGAAACGCATCGGCACGCCCTTAGCGCGCGCGACCTCCGGGTCCAGGGAGGCGAAACTCAATGGACGCCACACCATCACCAGCAGGCTGATAATAACCACCGCACCAATAATCATGGTGTGCAGCTGGTCGGCATCCACGGACACGATCTGACCGGTCAGCAGACCGAACTTATTCGCGCTACGGCCCTGGTACAGGGAGAGGAAGAGAATACCCAAGCCCAGGCCGAACGGCATGAGCGCACCAATGACCGAGTTCGAGTTACTCGCCTTAGAGCCCAGAAAGGCAATCAGCAGAGCCGAGGCAATCGAACCGACCATGGAGCCGGTCACCACGTCATAGCCGAGCAAAAGGGCAAGGGCGGCACCCGCGAAAGACATTTCAGAGACGCCGTGCACCGCAAAGGCATGGTCGCGCATCATCACAAAAATACCGACGAAACCGCCGATAAGGCCCAGAACAGCGCCAGCAAAAATGGAGTTCTGCAGCATCTGCAGCAGCTCACCGTAGCGGTCAAAGACGAAGATGCGGGAGAGCAAATCATTCTGCGCGGCGGCAACTGGAGCCAGGGCGGGGAGGGAAGCAAGAATGGTCATCGAGTGGTTCCTCCCGGAAGGTGTAGGGTGCGCTGCGGTTCAGAAAGACCAGATTTCAGGTGGGAGCCGTGAATGTTCTGGTCGGTGCCTTCAATATGGCAGTGGTCGCTGGCGTGAGTCTCACCCACCACCACGTAACGGCCATTAGCCTTGAGCACGCTCACCGGGGTTCCGTACAGGGAGGTGAGAGTCTCGCTGGTCATGACCTCTTCCACCGACCCGACCGTGAAACGGCCATTCGCCAGGTAGAGAACGCGATCCACATGCTCAATGATGGGGTTGATTTCGTGGGTCACGAACACCACCGCCACACCGCGTTCACGGTTGAACCGGTGAATCAGCTCAGCCACCGCGTACTGGTGGTTGAGGTCCAGGGAGAGTAGCGCCTCGTCAGCCAGCAGAATCTTCGGGTCGTTCGCGAGCGCCTGAGCGATACGCAGGCGCTGCTGCTCACCGCCGGAGAGCAGGCCCACCGGCACGTTTGCGTACTCGGTCGCGCCGACGGCTTCGAGCAGCTCGTCCACCTTGGCGCGGTATTTGCGGCCGTGCAGGCGGATGCCCCAGCGGTGCCCGTCCACGCCAAGTCCCACCAGGTCGCGGGCGCGCATCGGGGTGGAGGTGGGGATGGACTTCTGTTGCGGTACGTAGCCGACGCCGGCGTTGCCCAGGCGTGCGGGCTTGCCAAGCACAGAGATTTCGCCGGCGTTGAGCCCGGTCAGGCCGAGAACGACTTTGAGGAAGGTGGACTTGCCGGAGCCGTTGGGTCCGAGCACGGCGAAGTATTCGCCCGCGCCGATGTCGAGGGTTAGATCTTTCCAGAGGGTGCGGGCCCCGAAAGCGAGGCTACCCCCGCGAATGGAAATCGCGGGGGCGGCACCGTTATTGTTGTCAGTCACTTAGGAGAGCGCCTTTTCGAGGTTGCTGACGTTGGTCTTCATCCATGCCAGGTAGTTGGTGTTCTCCGGCAGGGTTTCGGTGAAGGATACGTAGTTCACCGAGGCGTCCTTAGCTGCCTGCAGCACCTCGTTGGTCTGGGAGGTGGAGGTCTGCTCGTTGTAGGCGAGCAGCTGGACCTTCTTCTCGGTGACCATGTCCTTGGTTTCCTTCAGGACGAGTGCGGGAACGTCGTTGCCGGCTTCGGCAGCCTCAGCGAATTCGCTGGGGGTTGCGTTCTCTGCGCCGGTGGAGGAAATCAGGTAGTCCGGCACGGGCTCGGTGGACAGGTACTTCTTGCCCTCACCGGGGATTGCCTTAGCCGCTGCGTCCAGTGCGTCCAATTCCTTGGAGAAGGTGGATGCGTTGGTGCGGAACGCCTCAGCGTGTGCGGAGTCGAGGCCTGCGAGCTCTTCAGCGATCTTCTGGGCGACCTTCTTCATGGTTTCGAAGTCGTACCAGAGGTGCTCGTTGAACTCGTGTGCGTGGGCGTGGTCGCCGCCGTCTTCGTGGTGTTCGCCGCCGCGGTGGTCCTCGACCAGGTGGGTGTATTCGGCGTCGGTGAGCTTGCCGCTGACCTTGACCGCGTTCACGATCTTCTGGGAGGTGTTGTCCTTGCCTGCGAGGTCTTCGAGGAACAAGTCGTAGCCTGCGCCGTTGATGACGATCAGGGATGCGTCCTTTGCCTTGAGGCGGTCGGCGCTGGTGGCTTCGTAGGAGTGGGGGTCGGTGCTGGTGGAGGCGATGAGTGCGGTGACCTCAATGTAGTCGCCGCCGACCTGCTTGGCGATGTCTGCGTAGACGTCGGTGGAGGCGACGACCTTCACCTTGCCGTTGTTTGAGCCAGCCGAGGAGGACGAACCGGAGGAGGTCTTGTTCTCGGTTGCGCAGCCTGCCAGCAGCAGGGAGGACGCGGCGAGTGAGCCCATTGCGGTGAGGAAGTGCTTGCGGGTGATCTTCGGGTGCGACATGAGAGCTCTCTTTCGGTTCGTTCTAGTCTGTAGGTTCCTTAACTACATCATGCGCACACCCGTATAAACAACTCTTTATTGGTCTCATTTGAGTGATGTTAGGCTACCCTTTTCTCTGTCAATAGCTTATGGTGCAGGGATGTTTAGCTATGCCTATTCCGCTCCCCTGCCGCCGCTTCATACCGCCGCCTAAGACTACCGTCTGAGCCTACCGCCTGAGCCTGCCCCTTACGTGCGCCTATCAACCATTTTTTGACAGTAAAACAGCCCGCCTGGCGCTCTCCTTCATGAGAGTGCCAGGCGGGCTGTGTGTTCAAGATTCCCCCGTTTTACTCGAGTGTTTTACTCGGGTGTTTTATTCGGGGTATCTCACGATGCGGTTACTGGGCTTCATTCCGTTACTGGGCTTCACGCGACTGCTGTCGGCGTACACGCTCACGCACCGCATCCTGGGTGGTGTCGTTGATTTCGCCGACGAGCTCCTCCAGCACGTCTTCGAGGAAGACCACGCCGAGGGTGGTGCCGTGCTCATCCATAACCTGCGCGATATGGGTTCGGCTACGCTGCATGGAGGCGAGCGCGTCATCAATATCGGTGTTCGGGGTGAGCGTGTCGAGGGAACGCAGCTTGTACCAGGGGAAGGGCTCCTCGAACCGCTCGGGGGCGATGGCGAGGGCGTCCTTCACGTGCAGGTAGCCCATGTAGGTTCCGTCGCTGTCGGTAATGACGAAGCGGGAGTAGCCGCTGCGTGCCACGGCGCGTTCCAGTTCGGCGGGGGTGCTGCCGAAGGGTAGGGTGACGAGCTTATCGCCGGGCACCATGATTTCGTAGACATCCTTCTCGGTGAATTCGAGGGCGCTTTCAATCACGCCGGCGTCGTCTTCCACGGTGCCTTCTGCGGTTGAGGTTGCCACGATGGTCTGCAGCTCGCCCAGGGTGAAGGTGGAGGCGACCTCATCCTTCGCTTCGACCTTCATGAGCGCCAGCAGCTTATTGGAGAGGTTGTTCAGCAGGGCGACCACGGGGGCGAAGATCTTGGAGAAGGTCACCAGGGTCGGCACAATCCAGAGAGCCACACCGCGGGCGGCGAGGGTCACGGCGGCATTCTTGGGAACCATCTCGCCGAAGATCACGTGCAGGTAGGTGACCAGGATTAGGGTGACGCCGAAGGCGATGACGTCCACGATAGCGTGGGGCAGGCCGACCAGGTGCAGGGGCACCTCCAGCATGTGGTGCAGTGCCGGTTCTGAGACGTTCAGGATCAGCAGGGAGCAGATAGTGATGCCCAGCTGGCAGGTGGCGAGCATGAGCGAGACGTTCTCTAGCGCGTAGATGACGGTCTGCGCTCGCTTATTGCCTTCTTCGGCGAGCGGTTCGATTTGTGCTCGTCGGGTGGACATGATGGCGAATTCACCGGCGACGAAGAAGGCGTTTCCGGCGAGCAGGATGACGAGCAGTGCGATGGCTACCCAGTCGTTCATGCGTTGCCTCCCTTCTCGGTCTGTTCCTGTGCGCTAGGCGCGGGGGTGAATCGGATGCGGTCCACGCGGCGTCCTTCGAGGGTGTCCACGCGCAGGGTGCCGCCGGGTACGGGGACGCTGTCGCCTACTTCGGGGATGCGGCCGAGCCGTTCCATCATGAAGCCGCCGACGGTTTCGTATTCGGGGCTTTCCTCAACCTCGAGCCCGGGGATAAGGGCGTTGATTTCGTCGGGGCGGCGCAGGCCGGAGAACACCCAGTCGCCGTTGCCGTAGCGTAGGGGGCGTTCGGTGCGGCCGCGGTCGTGTTCGTCGGAGACTTCTCCAACGATTTCTTCGACGAGGTCTTCGAGGGTTGCGATGCCGGCGGTTCCGCCGTATTCGTCGAGAACCACGGCGAGCTGCAGGGCGCCCTGGCGCAGCTGGGTGAGTAGCGCGTCCAGGTGCAGGGTTTCGGGCACCTGTAGCACGTCTTCTGCGAGGGCACCAGCTTCGAGGGTTTCACGAACCTCCGGGGGCACGCCGACTGCCTTCTTCACGTGCACGACGCCCACGATGTTGTCGTGGTCGCCCTTGTAGAGGGGGAATCGGGAGTGGCCGGTGGAGCGTGCCAGCTCAATGACTTCGGTGACGGGTGCGGTGTCTTCGAGCATGGCGACCTGGCCGCGCGGGGTCATCACTTCGGAGGCGGTCAGCTCGGAGAAGCGCAGGGTGCGGTCCACGAAGCGTGCCGCGTCGGAGTCGAGGGTGCCTTCTTCTGCGGAGCGGCGCACCATGGAGGAGAGCTCTTCGGGGGTGCGTGCGGCGGAGAGTTCTTCTTTGGCTTCCATGCCGAAGCGTCCAAGGATCCAGTTGGCGGAGCCGTTCATGAGGCGCACGAGCGGGGACATGACGCGGGTGAATGCCAGCTGTGCGGGGGCAACTCGGCGTGCCACGTCATAGGGTTCGGCGATGGCGAGGCCCTTGGGCAGTAGTTCACCAACAACCATGGACAGCAGGGTTGCAATGAGCATTGCCAGCAGCAGGGTGAGCACATCGGTCACGCTGCTGGGCAGCCCCATACTGTTGATCACACCGGTGGTGAGCGCCTTAATGGCGGCGTCGAGGGTGTAACCGGTCAGCAGCGTGGTGATGGTGATGCCAATCTGGCAGCTGGACAGCTGAGTGGAGAGGGTTTTGAGGCAACGCAGGACGGCGTCTGCGGCTTTATCGCCGGAGTCTTTCGCCTGCTGCACGGTCGCGGTTTCAAGCGCCACGAGGGAGAACTCTACAGCGACGAAGAATCCGGTACCCAGGATGAGGAGTAGGCCGATGAACAGAAGTATCAGATCCACGCGGTCACCGCCTCCGCGGGGTGGTTTGCGCTGTGCTGGTTCTGGTGTAGAGATTCAACGGGTAGCCTGTCCAGATGCTGAGCACCCGAGGAGGGGTTGTTTTCGGGTGTGCTGATGCCATAGGGCGCAGCATGTGCCGGCAGTATTCTGCGTTGGCTAGTAGTCAGAGTCTTACTCAAAGGGTCATCCATACCCCATATTTTAGCGAAGGTTTCGCCTCTTCCAGGTGCCTTAGAGTGCCTACTCACACGTGCAAGACTGCGCTTGGTGCGCACGCGGCTCATCGCGAATCGGCAAGAGTGAAAAATTGCATTGCGGATATGACGCGATGAGCTGGAAAGTTCACCGTGCTTCTCTTTACACTTATACATAGGAGCATGAGTGTGCCGCCAGGTAAGCGGATGAACCCCGACGTTCACGGCACGCTAGGCAGGTTGGTACGGTGCACACCCCGCACACAACAGCCACCCAAGGCGATGCGCACATGCTCAGCGTGATGATTCGCCCCTCGAAGACGCGGGTCGTCTATGCCGGGTGAGTCCCGGACGCGACGGATAAATTCACACTAATTGGAAGAGGCGTTTAACGTGCCAAATCTGCCAGAACATCTGGTGCCTGAGGAATTTGCCGGTAACGAATGGTTCGTTGAAGAACAGTACGAGCGTTACCAGAAGGACAAGAACCTCGTGGACCCTTCATGGTGGCCCATTTTTGAGACCATCGATAAGGCGCTGGGAGGCGCCGGTACCGCTAGTGCAGCTCCGGCTGCGGCACCCGCCGCACCTGCCGCTGCCCCCGCGGCTCCCGCTGCAGCTCCCGCTCCCGCGGCACCGAAGCCTGCGGCTGCGCCTGCTGCCCCCACCCCTCCCGCTGCTACCAAGAAGGCTGAAACTGTGGAACCTGCTGAAGACAAGATTGTCCCCCTCCGCGGCCCTGCTAAGGCAGTCGTCACGACCATGGAAGAGTCGCTGACTGTCCCCACCGCAACCACCGTTCGTGCGGTCCCCGCAAAGCTGCTCATTGAGAACCGCACTGCCATCAACAACTACCTGGCAAGCACCCGCGGCGGCAAGGTCTCCTTCACCCACATCATCGGTTACGCAGTAATTCGCGCAGTGGCAGCGATGCCTTCGATGAACGTCACCTACGGTGTGGATGAGAAGGGCAAGCCCGTTGCAATCCACAACGCGCACGTGAACTTTGGTCTGGCTATTGACCTGCCCCGCCCCGATGGTTCCCGTAACCTGGTCGTTCCGAACCTCAAGGGCGCTGAGAAGCTAAGCTTCCGCGAGTTCTGGGATGCGTACAACGACATCGTTAAGCGTGGCCGTAACGGCGCGCTGACCATTGAGGACTTCCGAGGCACCACTGTTTCGCTGACCAACCCCGGTGGTATCGGTACCGTCCACTCGGTGCCCCGCCTCTCCAAGGGCCAGGCAGCCATCATCGGTGTGGGTGCACTGGAGTACCCGGCCGAGTTCCGCGGCCTGTCCGAGAAGCTCATCACCCAGCAGGGTCTGTCCAAGATCATCACCCTGACCAGCACCTACGATCACCGCGTCATTCAGGGTGCAGGTTCCGGTGAGTTCCTGAAGCTGGTTGAGCACTACCTGCTCGGCGGCGACGACTTCTACGACGCGATCTTCCGCGACCTGAAGGTTCCTTTCGAACCGGTTCGTTGGGCACGCGACAACCACGTCGATGACGCTCACGAAATTTCCAAGGTTGCACGTATCCAGCAGCTGATTCACGCTTACCGTGTGCACGGCCACCTGACCGCAGCAACCAACCCCGTTGGTTACAAGATGCGTTCGCACCCGGATCTGAAGCTGGAGAACTACGGCCTGACCCTGTGGGATTTGGACCGTGTCTACCCGACCGGTGGCTTCGGCGGTTCCGAGCGTCTGCCGCTGCGCACCATCCTGGAGCGCCTGCACGAGGCATACTCCGGTTCTCTGTCCGTTGAGTACATGTACTCTGAGGACCCCGAGGTTCGCGCATGGTTCCAGGAGCGTCTGGAGCGCGGCGTTGCTAAGCCCACCCGCGAGGAGCAGCTGCGTGTTCTCTCCAAGCTGGTTGAGGCTGAGGCATTCGAGAACTTCCTGCAGACCAAGTACCTGGGTCAGAAGCGCTTCTCCCTGGAGGGCGGCGAGTCCCTGATTCCGCTGCTGGACGCTGTTCTGGACAAGGCCGCTAACAACGACCTGAAGGGCGTTGCCATCGGTATGGCACACCGCGGTCGCCTGAACGTGCTGACCAACATTGCTGGTAAGTCCTACGCTCAGATTTTCCGTGAGTTCTCCGGCACCGCAGCACCCTACGAGGGTGGCTCCGGTGACGTGAAGTACCACCTCGGTACCGAGGGTGTCTTCACCTCCGATTCCGGTAAGCAGACCCAGGTGTACGTGGCTGCTAACCCCTCGCACCTTGAGGCTGCAAACACCGTGCTCGAGGGTATCGTCCGCGCTAAGCAGGACGTCTACAACGAGCAGGGCGTTGAGGGCCACCCGGTCCTGCCGATCCTGATTCACGGTGACGCAGCGTTCGCTGGCCAGGGCATCGTCATGGAGACCCTGCAGATGGCTGGCCTGCGTGCGTACACCACCGGCGGCACCGTGCACATTGTGGTGAACAACCAGATTGGCTTCACCACCCTGCCGAACGACGGCCGCACCGCAACCCACGCCTCCGACGTTGCGCGTATGACTAAGGCTCCGGTCTTCCACGTCAACGCTGATGACCCGGACGCTGTGGTTCGCGCCGCACGCCTGGCATTCGAGTACCGTGAGCGCTTCGGTCGCGACGTTGTCGTTGACCTGATTTGCTACCGCCGCCGCGGTCACAACGAGGCTGATGATCCGTCGATGACCCAGCCGAAGATGTACCAGGATATTGACGCCCTGCCCTCGACCCGCACCCTGTACGCACAGGACCTGGTCGGTCGTGGCGATGTCTCTCAGGAAGAGGCAGACGAAGTTCTGAGCTCCTACCACTCGAAGCTGGACGCTATCTTCGTCGAGACTCAGTCTTCGGCACCGGCTCCTGCTGGCGCGCACGTTTCCGGTCTGGAACTGCCCGCATCCCAGCAGAACACCGAGGTCGTTCACTCCGGTAAGACTGCGATCTCCCGCGAGACTCTGCAGCACATCGCTGATGCGTTCGGTAAGGCTCCTGAGGGCTTCACCGTCCACAAGAAGCTGAAGAAGCTCATGGAGCAGCGCGTTGAGATGGGCCGCACCGGCAACGTGAACTGGGGTATGGGTGAACTGCTCGCCTTCGGTTCGTTGCTGATGGAGGGCACTGACGTTCGTATGAGCGGTCAGGATGTTCAGCGCGGTACCTTCGTTCAGCGTCACGCTGTTCTGCACGACCACATCACTGATGAAGAGTGGTCGCCGCTGGAGCACCTCTCTGAGAACCAGGGCAAGTTCCGTATCTACAACTCCTTCCTCTCTGAGTACGGCGTTCTCGGCTTCGAGTACGGCTACTCGGTAGAGCGCCCCGACTCGCTCGTAGTGTGGGAGGCTCAGTTCGGTGACTTCGCGAACGGCGCTCAGACCATCATTGACGAGTTCGTGTCCTCTTCCGAGCAGAAGTGGGGCCAGCGCTCCTCGCTGGTTATGCTGCTTCCTCACGGCTACGAGGGTCAGGGTCCTGACCACTCCTCGGCTCGTGTTGAGCGTTACCTGCAGCTGTGCGCTGAGAACAACATGACTGTTGCATGCCCCTCGACCCCGGCTTCGCACTTCCACCTGCTGCGTCGCCACGCTCAGCACCGTCCGTACAAGCCGCTCGTGGTGATTACCCCCAAGCAGCTGCTGCGTCTGAAGGCTGCTTCGTCCTCCGTCGAGGACTTCACCGAGGGTTCGTTCCAGCCGGTGATTGGCGATCGTTCGGGCATCAACCCGGCTCAGGTTGAGCGTCTGGTCTTCGTGTCCGGCCGTCTCTACTACGATCTGGAAGCGGAGCGCGAGCGCCGCGGCGACACCAAGACCGCTATTGTCTCGGTGGAGCAGCTGTACCCGCTGCCCGAGAGCGAGATCAAGGAGCAGCTGGCTCTGTACTCGAACGCTACCGACGTTGTGTGGGCTCAGGACGAGCCTGCTAACCAGGGTCAGTGGCCGTTCATGGCTCTGAACCTGCAGCCGCTGAT
>FLSC01482929.1_pt1 | contig 25429 bp, 19 predicted proteins | sample 1550561 | NCBI WGS metagenome assembly FLSC01 (sample SAMEA4031775, study PRJEB14383) | metagenome | biome: human; feature: oral; material: saliva | place: Philippines | collected 2014 | reverse complement strand
TCGGTCAGGCGCTGGTGAATACCGTCCTTAATGACGATGCGGTCGACGACCACCTCGATGGTGTGCTTGTACTGCTTGGCGAGCTTGGGCGGGTCGGAGAGCTGCACGGTTTCGCCGTCCACGCGGGCACGCGAGTAGCCCTGCGTCAGCAGGTCCTTGAAGAGGTCAACGAACTCGCCCTTACGTGCGCTGACGACGGGCGCGAGGATCTGCAGGCGGGTGCGTTCGGGGTATTCCTGCAGAATGTCCACAATCTGTTGCGGGGTCTGCTGGGTGATTTCTTCGCCACATTCGGGGCAGTGCGGGTGGCCAACTCGTGCCCAGAGCAGACGCATGTAGTCGTAGATTTCGGTGATGGTGCCGACGGTTGAGCGCGGGTTCTTGGAGGTGGACTTCTGGTCGATAGACACCGCCGGGGAGAGGCCCTCGATGAAGTCTACGTCGGGCTTATCGACCTGTCCGAGGAACATACGCGCGTAGGAGGACAGCGACTCAACGTAGCGGCGCTGACCTTCCGCGAAGATGGTGTCGAAGGCGAGGGAGGACTTACCGGAGCCGGAGAGGCCGGTGAAGACGACCATCGCATCACGCGGAATGGTGAGGTCTACGTTCTTGAGGTTGTTTTCGCGGGCACCCTGAACCCGGATGCTGGTCAGATCGTTCGCTTTGAGTGCGGTGCTACCGTGTGCCGGGCGGGGTGTCATCGAAAATCCTTTCGTCTTATCTTCGAATTTAAATTCTACACCCTCACACCTTTCACCAGCGGGATTATGCGGCAGGTGAAGGTATGAGGGTGCAGTACTTATATGAGGCGGATATATGAGGTGGGTTGACAGGGGCGATTTACCAGCCGCGGGTTCCCCAGTCTTCCAGGTGGGGGCGCTCATCGCCGAGGGTGGTGGAGCGGCCGTGGCCGGGCAGAACGATTGCGTCGTCTTCGAAGCCGCCGAAGAGCTTTTCGAGCACGTTGGAGAAGAGCTCGCCGAACTGCTGCGGGGAGTCGGTCTTACCCACGCCGCCGGGGAAGAGCGAGTCGCCGGTGAACAGCAGGGTTGCGGGGGTGCCGTCTTCCCAGGTGGTTTCGAGGGTGTAGACGATGGATCCGGGGGTGTGGCCGGGCACGTGCAGGGCACGAATGACGGTGTCAGAGAGATAGAAGTCGAAGCTTTCGCCGCCGGTCAGCTCCTCTTCGACGGTGTAGTCTTCCTGTTCCTTAATGTCAGCCACATCAGCCGCACCCGCGGAGGTGACGGCACCGGTGAGGCGGTCAAGCTCCTTAATGGCGCGAATGTGGTCCCAGTGGCCGTGAGTGACCAGGATGCCGGTCAGACCGATTGCGCGAGGCCTGAGGGAATTGAAGTCCTCTTCCTTCTCCATAACGCGCACGCGGCGTTCTTCGCCGTCTACCAGCTCGAGCTGCGGGCAGTCGTTCAGGAGCGCGTCGAGGATGAAGGCGTAGAGTTCTTCTGCATCGTCCGCGGGGTCAATGAGCACCTGCTCGCCGGTGGCGCGCATGGTGATGAGGTAGACGCTGTTGTCCATCTCGGAAACACTGAACGCGCGGACGGTCAGTTCGGGGTTCTCAAAGATGAGGGTGGGTTCGGGGTAAGTAGTCATAATTCCAGTGTAGGGGCTCCCATGATGCGGCAGGCGTCTATATAGAGCACTTCCCTATGAGCGCATTCCGAGCGCATTCGGCGTTGAATGTGCGGGGTGCATGTTCGGGATGCATGTGCGGGGCGCCTTCGGAACAGACTCTGGAGCACGCTCGGTACAGGCTCTAGCCAAGGTCCCGCCTATCTGAGGCTCCAGTGAAATTCAAGCAGCGAAATTCAAAAGTTAAACAGAGAAGCGACTGCGCATCGATACGCAGTCGCTTCTCATGACACCCAGGGGTATCTATCACTCACTCAAACACAAGCAACCCGAGGACTTTGGAAATCTCACGATTACTTGATGACTCAATACTAGCGAACTTTTTGGGGGCTGTTTTACCGCTCAATTTGGTACGGAGAGCCGGTTTTAGTGACCCGCGCCTCAATGTAATCGTTCTGTAATAAAAATAGCTGTTTTTTAGGGTATCCATGCGTACCAATTTCATTTTTTTCGAGTTTTAGTGTGACTTATTTCACTCAAAATAATTTTAGATTTTCCCTCATTTGGCACTTCAGTGCACCTTTAACCTGAGCTTCACACTCAGTAATTTTGAAGGCTCAATACCCGGTTTCAACCCGGTATTCCGCGGAAGTAGAGGGTTAAGGTCAAACTATCTTCAAGCTCTTGCAACTTCATGGAACGGAAAAAATGTGCCGCACACTGTTCAAAACATGTTCAGGTATACACGCGAGGGCAAAATCAATTGGTCTGTTTGGACCCATTAGGCACCCCCTAAAGTAGAGCTTTTATAACAAAACGATAACAACAGTCCCGCCTTCAGGTTCACTGAGTGCACTCATTGAAACCCCTATCAAAAAGTAAAACACCTAGTCAATACTATATTTTCACAAAATGCAAGACAGTGTGTCACTAAAAAATCAATCTCTACAGATTGTTTAATAAAAACTGACCTTCAAGCATAAATAGAGCCCAATTATTAACCAGCACGTACCATTTCCGCCTTCCGGAGGGGCGCACGGGAGCCTTCAAGGAAAGGGTGAAAGACCCCTCCACTAGGGGTTTCACTATCCTTCACTCCCCCGCCATTCAGCGCTATTCAGCACCGTTCAGCGCCCAAAACACCGATACGCTCCACCTCTCACTGCCAATCGCACCGACAATCACGCTGGTATTCGCACCGGCATTCACCCCATCTGCCGCCCGGTACCTGCCACCACTGGAGCACAGCAAAGCGGCGCCCCTCCCCCGGCTGTGGGGAAGGAGCGCCGCCTCCACTAGCTATAATCAGCCGGAACAGTCGCGTTAGGACAGGCCGACCATCACGCCGTTCTCGTCGAAGCCAATGCGCTCAGCTGCGGGGCTCTTGCTCAGGCCCGGCATGGTGCGCATGGTGCCACAGATAGCGTAGACGTAGCCAGCACCTGCAGCCAGGCGAACCTCGCGCACGGGCAGGGTCCAGCCGGTCGGTGCGCCCTTCAGAGTTGCATCCGAAGAGATGGACAGGTGGGTCTTCGCAATGACCACGGGCAGGTGCGAGTAGCCCAGCTCAGCGAAACGCTTCAGCTGCTTAGCGGCAGCGGGAGCAATCGAAATGCCGTCCGCACCGTAGACCTTGGTGGCGACCTTCTCGATCTTGGTCTCGATGGAGTCCTCAAGATCGTAGGTGTACTTCAGATCCGAAACGTCGTCACATGCCTCAGCAACTACGTTTGCCAGGTCGGTGGTGCCCTTACCGCCCTCAGCCACACCGCGGTGGATAGCGACGCGAGCGCCAGCTTCCTCAGCGATACGGCGGATGGTCTCGTGCTCGGACTCGAAGTCGGTCGGGAACGCGTTGATTGCCACGACCGGCTGAACACCGAAGTTGCGCACGATCTCGATGTGCTTCTTCAGGTTCTCTGCGCCCTTCTCCACGTCGGAGGGGCTTTCCTGCAGCATACCTTCGGGCAGGGGCTTGCCCGGAACGATCTTGTACAGGCCGGAGTGGGACTTCAGGGAGCGCACGGTGACGACGAGCACTGCTGCGTCGGGCTTCAGGCCGGAGACGCGGCACTTGACATTGAAGAAACGCTCCGCACCCATGTCAGCACCGAAGCCAGCCTCGGTAATCACGTAGTCGGAGTACTCCAGGCCAACGTAGTCTGCGACCACGGAGGAGTTACCGGTTGCGATGTTGCCGAAGGGGCCCGCGTGAATCAGTGCGGGGGTGTGCTCCAGGGTCTGCAGCAGGTTCGGGTTGATAGCGTCTGCCAGGATGACGGCCATTGCGCCGTCAGCCTTCAGGTCAGCTGCGGTGACGGGCTCGCCGTCATAGTTCAGGCCAATCACGATCTTTGCCAGGCGCTCGCGCAGGTCCTTGAAGGAGGTTGCCAGCGAGAGAATCACCATGATTTCGGAGGCACTGGTGATGTCGAAACCGGTCTCGCGGACCACGCCGTCCATGCGTTCGCCCAGGCCCACGACGATGTTGCGCAGGGAGCGGTCGTTCATGTCGATAACGCGGCGCCACTCGATAGCGCGCGGGTCGATGCGCAGGTCGTTACCGTGGTGCAGGTGGTTGTCGATCATTGCGGCAAGCAGGTTGTGTGCTGCGGTGACGGCGTGGAAATCGCCGGTCAGGTGCAGGTTCAGCTTCTCCATGGGAACGATCTGGGAGTAGCCGCCGCCTGCTGCGCCGCCCTTGATGCCGAAGGTCGGGCCCATTGCGGGCTGACGCAGAGCCAGGATTGCCTTGCGGCCGGTCTGTGCAAAGCCCTGTGCGAGGGAGACGGAGGTTGCGGTCTTACCTTCACCGAGCGGGGTGGGGGTGACTGCGGTAACCACGATGTACTTGGAGCCGCGCTTGCGGGCGGTCTCTGCGTTGGTGGTTTCGTCGAGGAGGACCTTAGCAACATACTTGCCGTAGGGTTCAAGGCGATCTTCGCTGATGCCGTTGTCCGCTGCGATCTTGTTGATGGGCCACAGATCGGCGGCAAGTGCGATTTCGAGGTCGGAAGGGAAAGGCTTCTTCGTCATTATCATCCTTCGAGTTGTACGAATCATGCTCTTTCATTCTATGCCTTAGCTCACGCATTTGTCCCCCACCTCGCCGGAAGGTGGCAAATTAAACCCAATTTTTAATGCACTAATCCCCGCAACCGGCACCCTACGCTCACGTGGAACGAACAGGGTCGGTGCGGGGATCAGTAGCGCATACACGCCGGTTTGCCGGTACAGCAGGCACAAGAACCGGCGATACCGCCAACCGGCGATACGAGCAGCTATTACGGCATGGTCAGCAGAACCTTGGTGGCGGTGCGCTGGTCCATTGCCTCGTAACCCTTAGCTGCCTCGTCGATGGGCAGAACCAGGTCGAATACCTTGCCGGGCTCAATTTCGCCCTTGTAAATCAGGTCGATGAGGGTCGGCAGGTACTTGCGCACGGGGGCGGGGCCGCCCTCCAGGTGAACCTGCTTGCCGAAGAGCTTATCGGTGCCGATGGAGCTGTCGTGCGGTACGCCCACGAAGCCGATGTAGCCGCCGTGGCGTACGCAGCCGAGAGCCTGGTCGAAGGACTGCTGGGTGCCAACAGCCTCCGCGACGCCGTGTGCGCCCACGCCGTCGGTGAGCTCCAGAACCTTGGCGATACCCTCTTCGCCGCGCTCTTCCACGATGTGGGTTGCACCGAATGCCTTAGCGAGCGCCTGACGTTCGGGGTTGCGGGACATGATGATGATCTTTTCCGCGCCGAGCTGCTTAGCGCCGATGACTGCGCTCAGGCCGACTGCGCCGTCGCCAACAACGACGATGGTTTTGCCGGGGCCTGCCTGCGCTGCGTCTGCTGCGTACCAGCCGGTGCCGAGCACGTCGGATGCCGCCATCAGGTGCGGGATCTGCTCTGCGGTGGGTGCTGCGGGGGTCTTGACGAGGGTGCCGTCTGCGAAGGGTACGCGGGCGTATTCTGCCTGGGTGCCGTTGGAGCGCATGCCGATGAAGGCGTCGCCTGCTGCGATTGCCTTGAGGCAGCGGGAGGGGTAGCCTGCGGTGCAGGTTTCGCATTCGCCGCAGGAGATGCAGAAGGAGCCTACGACGAAGTCGCCGGGGGCTACGGTGGTGACCTCGGAGCCTACTTCTACGACTTCGCCGATGTATTCGTGGCCCATTGCTCGGTGCTCAACGGGCTGTGCGCCGCGGTAGGGCCACAGGTCGGAGCCGCAGATGCAGGATGCTGCGAGCTTGATGATGGCGTCGGTGGGTTCAAGGAGGGTCGGCTTGTCGACTTCGTTGACGACGACCTTGCCGGGGGCTTCCATAACAACTGAACGCATGGGTGTTCCTTCCGGGGTTGTGGGGTAGTAGTCCAACAGTACGCCCCGTACCCCGATATATCAATAATTTTTTATGCTACAGGGTGAAGGCAAAAACTCCGGCAGTTGGAACCGTCGGAACCGGCAAAACCGCTCCCGCTCCCCCGCTTCTGCACTGCTTCTGTGCAGCTTCTCCGCCGCCGCTCCCCCACTTCCACACCCGGTTAAACGGCGGAACCCCCGCGCATCCACAGTGGACACGCGGGGGGTTCCGCTCGGTTTATCTCAGCCTTATATCGCAGGGCGAGAGGGGGCTTAGAAGTCCCAGTCCTTGTCCTCGGTGTTCACAGCCTTGCCGATCACGTAGGAAGAGCCGGAACCGGAGAAGAAGTCGTGGTTCTCATCAGCGTTCGGGGACAGTGCCGACAGGATCGCCGGGGACACGTTAGTCACGGTTGCCGGATGTATATATCTCAAGGTATGCGCATCTGCATATTTCTTATATTAAACACGAGTCCCCACATATCCTATGACAGATAGGTGGGGACTCATATTGAAAGGTGGGGCATCATTCATGATGATAAAAATGTGGTGAATTACCACGAAGATACTACATCTAGTTTGCAACGTCATTGGTGCGATATGTAGAGCTCATAGCCAATATTTATTCTTTATTCTTCAGATACGTCCGACAGGAAGAGGTAATGATGCCCCCCGCAGCTGCTAACGTAGAGCCGAAGAACTGACGCATATTAACTATCAGGTTAGTCCCATCCGCAATATTCATCTGTGCAGCGGGAACGAAGAAGTTCCAGGCACAAACAATACATGCAGCCATACATAGGATTATGAAGCCGAGGATAGGATTTGAATCATTAGCTTCGTTCTGGACACAACTCGAAGCTCGATTCTCAGAGGCATTAGAGCATTCTGTATCCGTGCTTTCGATTGCCTTACTCGCGTCCATCAAAGAAGTTTTCGCGTTTGGTGATTCTGCCCATGCACTTTCACTCCCAGGGGTAGCCTGACAGCTATTGCATGCTTCCTTGCGAATCCTTGTCTTGGTAAACGTTTCCTTACAGATTTCTGTCTTGGTAAACGTTTCCTTACAGATTTCTGTCTTGGTAAACGTTTCCTTACAGATTTCTGTCTTGGTAAACGTTTCCCTGTGAGTTTCTGCATACTTCTCACTAAGCAGATTTTCAACCAAATTAATTAATACCTTTCTTGATTATCCAATAACCACTCGGCACTATACTTTTAGGAACGCTAGCCCTCCTCCTGCGAGGAGGGCTAGCTTATGAAAAGAGGATAAAAGACTTAGAAGTCCCAGTCCTCGTCCTCGGTGTTCACAGCCTTGCCGATCACGTAGGAAGAGCCGGAACCGGAGAAGAAGTCGTGGTTCTCATCAGCGTTCGGGGACAGTGCCGACAGGATCGCCGGGGACACGTTAGTCACGGACGCCGGGAACATCGGCTCGTAGCCCAGGTTCATCAGAGCCTTGTTAGCGTTGTAGTGCAGGAACTTCTTAACGTCCTCACTCCAACCCACACCGTCATACAGGGAGTGGGTGTACGCCACCTCGTTCTCGTACAGTTCGTACAGCAGATTGAAGGTGTACTCCTTCAGCTCTGCCTGACGCTCCGCGGACTCCTTCGCCAGGCCGCGCTGGAACTTGTAGCCAATGTAGTAGCCGTGCACTGCCTCGTCACGAATAATCAGACGAATCAGGTCAGCGGTGTTGGTCAGCTTCGCGTGCGAAGACCAGTACATGGGCAGGTAGAAGCCCGAGTAGAACAGGAAGGACTCCAGCAGAGTGGAGGCAACCTTCTTCTTCAGCGGGTCGTCACCGATGTAGTAGGACAGAACGATCTTCGCCTTCTTCTGCAGGTGCTCATTCTCAGAAGCCCAGCGGAACGCCTCGTCAATCTCCTTGGTGGAGGCGAGGGTCGAGAAGATCGAGGAGTACGACTTTGCGTGCACGGACTCCATGAACGCAATGTTGGTGTACACGGCCTCTTCGTGCGCGGTCACAGCGTCCGGCAGCAGGGACACGGCACCGACAGTACCCTGGATGGTGTCCAGCAGGGTCAGACCGGTGAAGACGCGCATGGTCAGCTGCTTCTCTTCCTCGGTCAGGGTCTTCCAGGAGGGCACGTCGTTGCTCAGCGGCACCTTTTCCGGTAGCCAGAAGTTACCGGTCAGACGATCCCAAACCTCAAGGTCCTTCTCGTCCTCAATACGGTTCCAGTTGATAGCCTCGATCACGTGGTCGACGAGCTTCACCTTTTCGCTCATTAGTAATTCTCCGATTCTTAAGGGGCGGTTACGGTCCCACGCGCGCCCAACCGGTCGCGCAGGCGGTTTGCGTGTTCACCGTAACCGCCCCTTCCAGTCTTTAGTTATAGTGTGCCAGCTCAGGCTGAATGCGTCACAGCATTCGGGCTAGAGCATGCAGGATACGCAGCCTTCAACCTCGGTACCCTCAAGAGCCATCTGACGCAGACGGATGTAGTAGATGGTCTTGATGCCCTTACGCCATGCGTAAATCTGGGCGCGGTTGATATCGCGGGTGGTTGCGGTATCGCGGAAGAAGAGGGTCAGCGACAGGCCCTGGTCCACGTGCTGGGTTGCCACAGCGTAGGTGTCGATGATCTTCTCGTAACCAATTTCGTAGGAGTCCTGGTAGTACTCCAGGTTGTCGTTGGTCATATACGGCGCCGGGTAGTAGACGCGGCCGAGCTTGCCTTCCTTGCGGATCTCAATCTTCGAAGCAATCGGGTGAATCGAAGAGGTCGAACCGTTGATGTAGGAGATGGAGCCGGTCGGCGGAACAGCCTGCAGGTTCTGGTTGTACATGCCGTACTGTGCCACGTCAGCAGCCAGCTGAATCCACTCTTCACGGGTGGGGATGTGGTGCTTAGCGAACAGTTCGCGGGTACGCTCGGTCTGCGGTGCCCATTCCTTCTCAATGTACTTGGCGAAGAACTCACCGGTTGCGTACTTCGAGTTCTCGAAGCCCTCGAAGCGCTGGCCGCGTTCCTTAGCGATCTGCATGGAGGCGCGGATTGCGTGGTAGGCGACGGTGTAGAAGTACATGTTGGTGAAGTCCAGCGCTTCTTCGGAACCGTAGTAGACGTGCTCGCGTGCCAGATAGCCGTGCAGGTTCATCTGGCCCAGACCCACGGCGTGGCTCATGTTGTTGCCGCGCTCGATGGAGGGTACGGAGCGGATGTCGGATTGGTCGGAAACGGAGGTCAGCGAACGAATCGCGGTTTCCACGGTCTTGCCGAAGTCGTCGCCGTCCATGGTCAGTGCAATGTTCAGCGAACCGAGGTTGCAGGAGATGTCCTTACCGACGGTCTCGTAGCCGAGGTCAGCGTGGTAGGTGGACGGCTCAGAAACCTGCAGGATCTCGGAGCACAGGTTGGACATGATGACCTTACCGGCGATGGGGTTCGCGCGGTTGACAGTGTCCTCGAACATCACGTACGGGTAGCCGGACTCGAACTGGATCTCTGCGATGGTCTGGAAGAACTCACGTGCGTTGATCTTGGTCTTGGTGATGCGTGCATCGTCGACCATCTCGTAGTACTTCTCGGAGACGTTGATGTCGGAGAAGGGCATGCCGTAGATGCGTTCCACATCGTACGGGGAGAAGAGGTACATGTCCTCGTTCTTCTTCGCCAGCTCGAAGGTGATGTCGGGGATGACAACGCCCAGGGAGAGGGTCTTGATGCGGATCTTCTCGTCAGCGTTCTCACGCTTGGTGTCCAGGAAGGCGTAGATGTCGGGGTGGTGTGCGTGCAGGTACACGGCACCGGCACCCTGACGTGCGCCGAGCTGGTTTGCGTAGGAGAAGGCGTCTTCCAGCAGCTTCATGACGGGGATAACGCCCGAGGACTGGTTCTCAATCTTCTTAATGGGCGCACCGGACTCGCGCAGGTTGGTCAGGGCGAATGCCACGCCGCCGCCGCGCTTGGAGAGCTGCAGTGCAGAGTTGATAGAGCGTCCGATGGACTCCATGTTGTCTTCCATGCGCAGCAGGAAGCAGGAGACGAGCTCGCCGCGCTGCTTCTTACCTGCGTTGAGGAAGGTCGGGGTTGCCGGCTGGAAACGGCCGGAGATGATCTCGTCGACGATGTCTTCGGCAAGCTTCTCGTTGCCTTCTGCCAGCAGCAGCGCGACCATGCAGACGCGGTCTTCAAAACGCTCCAGGTAGCGCTGACCGTCGAAGGTCTTGAGCGCGTAGGAGGTGTAGAACTTGAAGGCACCCAGGAAGGTCGGGAAGCGGAACTTCACGGCGTAGGCACGCTTGAACAGGTTCTTAATGAACTGGAAGTTGTACTTGTCGAAGAGTTCCGGCTCGTAGTACTGGTTCTCGATCAGGTACTCGATCTTCTCTTCCAGGTCGTGGAAGAAGACGGTGTTGTTGTTGACGTGCTGCAGGAAGTACTGACGTGCAGCCTGACGGTCTGCATCGAACTGAATCTGGCCGTTCTCATCGTAGAGGTTCAGCAGTGCGTTCAGTTCGTGGTAGCTCATACCCTTGAACTTCTCGGGCACGCTCTTGCCGCTGTGGCTCGCACCGAGAGTTTCTAGTGCTGAGGGCAGTTTTGCGTCCAAAATGCTTCCAATCCTTCGTTGACTTTTTCTACATCTGAATCGGTGCCCATGAGCTCAAACTTGAAGAGCACGGGCACATCGCACTTCTTGGCGACAATGTCTGCCGCGATACCGAAGAGCGGACCAAAGTTGGTGTTGCCGGAGCCAATCACACCGATCATGTGGTTGCGATTTTGCTCCACGTTCAGGAATTTAACCACCTGCGGGGGAACGTTACCGGCGCCTTCAGGCTTGCCGTAGGTGGGGACGATGAGCACGAACGGCTCATCAAGAATGAGGGTGTCTTCGCCGGTGCGCAGCGGCAGGCGGAGGCGGCGGGCACGGATCTTCTCCACGAACTTGTGGGTGTTACCGGAGATGGAGGAGAAGTACACGATGAGCGGCGCGGTGTCGTCCAGGACCTCGGTCGCTCGACCCTCGGAGGCGTTGCGTGCATCCATAAGAATCTTGCGGATTTCTGCGTGCTCGTCGACGGGGTTGGGCGTGAGGGTGGTACTCAATGTGTACTCCTTATTCTCGTGTGCCGGTGTGAGTTCCGTGCCGATTCCCGTTGGTGCGGGTTTCGGCTGGGTTGTTACGCTGCCAGAGCGTTGATCTTGTCGGGCTGGAAGCCGGACCAGTGCTCGTCGCCTGCAATGACGACGGGTGCCTGCATGTAGCCGAGGGACTTGACCATTTCGAGGGCCTGAGCGTCTTCGGTGATATCAACCTTGGTGTAGCTGATACCCTTCGCGTCGAGGGCGCGGTAGGTCATGTTGCACTGGACGCACTGCGGCTTGGTGTACACGGTCACTACCATGGGAATGCCTCTTACTTTCTCCCGCTCAGGCGGGGTTATCTCGTGAATGAATCTGGCGTGTTTCGTCTGTGGTTCACCACGTGGTGTTGACGGTGAGCGCGGTGCCGCCCGCTACCCCTCCTAGTGGGGTGTGGCGGTTTCCTGCGCGGGGGCAGGACGCTCAAAAATGCCGTAGTGGTGGAACCGAGTATTAATACTACATCTAGTGTCGAGATTTTTCTGCACCACAAGATGATGTGGTGTGAGGGGCGTGTTTCGTTCGATAAACCCACAGCTGAACCCACTTAAGATGGGGTGTCTACAGCTTATCCACACCCTGCCGCGGGGCTAGTTCGTTGGATTTTCGCGGGGTGCGCCGGGTTATCCACAGGTGGGGTTTAAGTTGGTCAGGATTTTTAAGGGTTCATTCGCCCGCCAAGTTGAGGTTCAGTTAACCTCATGTATGCTTTCGGGGGCATAAAACCCGGCAGATTCGGGCTTGATTTTAAAGAGATCTTAACTCTCACGCGTTCTTGCGCGGAACGGCGCGGTTTTAAAGCAGAACGGACTTTCTTAAAGGCGAGGGTTAACCCCCTTCGAGCGGCTTTAAGCTGTGTGATTAAAGCTGTAGAAAAGATTTTTAACTCTTTTTGATGAGCCGGTGTGTCGTGGGTTTAAGTTGGTTAATTCCTCTGAAACAGCAAAACCCACCGCATATACCGGTATTTCGCGGTATTTGCGGTGGGTTTACTGGGTATCGGGGCTGGTTTTAGCAACCGGTGAGGCACCGGTGAGGCGCAAGAGAAACACAGCCGGCTAGAAATCGATCAGACCCAGCTCACGCAGCTTCTTACTCAGCGTTACGCCGTCGGTGGCTTCAATCCACAGCGGCGAGCGCATCATCTGTTCGGCACGGTAGTCGCTCCACACGCGGCCGGAGGCGAGCATGGTCTCCCCCACCGTCAGGTTGCGGATGACGATTGCCGCCACGTTGTCCGGGTAGCGTACCGCGAAGCCGTTGTAGATGTACGGGTCGCGCTGCCCGTCGTCGCCGACGAGGATCCACTTCATCTGCGGGAATTCCTCGGCGAGGCGGCGCAGGGACTCGACCTTGTGGTTGGTTCCGGAGCGGAACCAGCGGTCGGGGGTGGGGCCCCAGTCGGTCAGCAGGAACGTGCCGCGCGGGTAGCCGTTACGGCTGAGGAAGCGGCGCAGGGTCGGGGTGATATTCCAGGCGCCGGTGGACAGGTACATGAACGGCGCATCCGGGTGGCTGCGGCGGATGCGGTCGGTCATGACCGCCATGCCGGGGGTGGGGATGCGTGCGTGCTCGTCGAGGATGAAGGAGTTCCAGGCGGCAACCAGGGGGCGCGGTAGCATGGTGACCATGACGGTGTCGTCGACGTCCATGATGACGCCGAGCTTCTGGCTTTCGGGAACGATGTAGACGCTGGTTGCTACGGCGCGGGAGCCGGGCACGTACATGATGACTTCGTGGATGCCGGGTTCCAGGTCGATGCTGAGTTTGACGTCGAGCACGCCGCCGCGATCGGTGTACGCCTCGTACTTGGTGCCGTCGATGACGATGGTCACGGGCGCATCGGACATTGCGATTGCGGTGAAGGAACGCCAGCCGCGCATGGGGTTGGCGGTGTCTTGGGTGCCTTCTACGACCTGCAGCAGACGTTCGAGGCTGACCGTCTTGTAGAGTGCGCGGGCAATGATGCGGACCCAGCCGGGGTTGCCGTCGGAGGTGGTGCGTCCGTAGCCTTCGGAGGGCACGAGGATGGGTTCGCGGCCGGCGGCGATGGCGCGCTTTTCACGCCACCTGTGCAGCCGGTCTGCAACACGGTAGCCGATGTTGACTGCCTCGTCGGCAGCATCGTTCACAAGGTTGCGCAGTTCGTGAGTGCCCAAATTCTCCATCCCATTAGTTTAGCGGAGCGTTACCGGCTTGAGGCTTCTTGATTTTGTGTTCTTATACCTAGTTTTATACCTATTAATACTGTGGTGCTGAGCGCACGGTGTGATGTGCACATTATTTAGGGGTGTATTCGCTGTTCAGCTTCGTTCCTTGCAGGTGGGGGCGTTATCCTGGAGAGTATGACCCACTCACAGCCTAACCGCCGACTTTTTGTGCTCGGCACTGCTATGCTTCCGCTGATTGCTGCCTGCTCGAAGAAGTCGAATGACTACGACGGCACCAGCGGTAATTTCACTCCGTATCAGGCTGGCGGCGAGACTACTGCTGCTACTCGCCCCGCACCCACGAATTCGCCGACGGTTGCCGCTGCTGGCAACCCGGTTGATAAGCCGCGCGAATGGCCCGGTATCGGCAACTCTCTTATTGGTGAGGGTAAGTATGTTGCGTGGACTGTTGATGACGGTGCGAGCCCGGAGGCGATTCGCGGCTACGCTGAGTTCTCGAAGCGCACGAATACTCGCCTGACGTTCTTCATTAACGCTTCGTACACCGGTTTTAAGGAGCATGTGTCGTTGCTGCGTCCGCTGGTTCAGAGCGGTCAGATTCAGGTTGCGAACCACACCTACAGCCACGCCGACCTGACCACCCTGGACGCTGAGGGCGTGAAGGAAGAGCTGCAGCGTAACGAAGACGAGATTATGAGCATGTTCGGTGTCTCGTCGAAGCCGTACTTCCGCCCGCCGTACGGCCGCTATAACGATGCAGTGTTGAAGGCTGCCGGCGAGATTGGTTTTACCCGCCCGGTCATGTGGAACGGCACTACCGGCGATGAGGCGAAGACGAGCGCCCGCGTGATTTACACGCGCTGCATCCGCTACATGCTCCCGCAGCAGATTGTGCTGGGTCACCTGAATTACGAGACGATCATCCCAATCCTGGATAAGGTGAAGGGCCTGCTCGATGACCGCGGCCTGACTGCGGTGACGATTCGCGACTACTACGGTGACGCATCCGAGGAAGAGATTAAGGCGGCGGCTCCTTCGCCGACCCCCACCCCGGAGGAGCACACCCCGTCACCTGAGGCGACCACCGAGGCCCCTACCCCGGAGCCTACTACTGAGACTCCGACTCAGGCTCCGACCACTCGCTATGAGGATGAGGTAGCGGCTAGCCAGCAGGCTACTACGGCTCCGGCGGCAACGACTGCTCCGCCCGCTCGTGCGACGGCGGCACCGGCGGCTACGACCGCACCGGCAGGCACGACGAGCGCTTCGGCAACTGCCCGCCGCTAGCCGCTTCGGCTATTAGATACGGTAAAAGCCCCCTCGCACCGGACAAACCGGTTCGAGGGGGCTTTGCATTCTCACAATGCGTTCATTCGTATGGTATCCGCACCTTGATGCGTGGGTCTACGCGTGACGCTGTTCGGCACGGTATGCGGAGGGCGTGGTACCTGTCCACAGGGTGAAGGCGCGCACGAAGCTATTAGCTTCAAGGTAGCCGAGCATGAACGCGATAGAGTCCATGCTCATATCCGTGGTGGATAGGTACTGCTTGGCAAGGAGCAGACGCACATGGTTGAGCTGCTTACGGAAGGTGGTGCCTTCCTCAGAGAGCTGCCGTTGCAGGGTTCGGGCGCTGGTGACGAGCTTGCGGGCTACGTCTTCGATGGTGTTCTCCCCTGCCGGGAGAAGTTCCACCAGGGCGGCACGCACTCGTGCTGAGGTGCTGTCTTCCACGTCCAGTTGCGAGAGCCTGCGTGAGAGCTCCGGCTCAAAGTAGGACCACATGCTCTCATTGTGGGAGATGAAGGGAATCTGCAGATCCGAGAGTTTGAAGGTGATGGCGTTGACTCCGGTCACTTCTACCGGCACACCGAGCAGCTTCTCGAGGGAGGAGCTGACCGGGTAGACGCTTTCCGCTCGAAGGGGCTGTATCTGCTCTTTGGTTGCTGAGCGGATAATGTGCAGGATAAAAGCGAGTTCGCTTTCAGCCAGGAATGCGGGGATCTGGATTCCGGGTTCATCTGCCTCAATGTAGAGGGTGCTTTCCTGCCCCAGGGTTTCGAGGCGGTAGCGAATCGGCCCGATGAGGGGCTTATGCTGAGCTAACCGTTCGATGCACCGCTGACCGTTTTGAGCGCAGTACGCCGCGAATATGGGCGGGCTGAAACGCTCAACACCGTCAGATGTTGCCAGGCGGATCGCTAAGTCCTCGGAGGGCGCCAACTGCCCTACTGCTTCCGTGAGAGCTAGATAGTCGGACCCGGACAGGGCGGGTATTGAACGGCTGAAGAGGTCTTCCGCCAGGCCCGCTTTGCGGAGCACTTCACCGGGATCAATACCGAAGGCGACGAAGAGCTGTGAGAACTGGGCATCCAGTATGTAGGTTTTCATAGGGTGTATCTTCCCTGTATCTTTCCCGCGTGGTGCATCCCGCGTGGCGTATCCCGCGTGGCGTATCCCGCGGCGGGTGTGGTGCAGGTTGGCGGAGTGTTCGCCTCAAGTTCGGGGCGGAGTTCGGGGCGGTTCTTCAGGTGCCGGTGGTTGCCGGTTACTTCTTTGCGCTACCTGCAATCTGCTGGTCGTAGACGAAGTTCAGCATTGCCTTGCGCGGCATCATCGGGGAGAGAGAAATGAGGGGCTTCTGCCATGCGACCAGGCCGGAGACAACGTTGATCTTGCCTGCAATCATGCCGTCGTAGCCGTCCTTGGCAACCTGTGCCGGGGAGACAGCGTTAGCGAAGAGCTTGGTGTCGTCCAGGCCGCCTGCTGCTGCGAAGCCGGTTGCCATAGCGCCGGGCATCAGGCAGGAGACGGTCACACCGGTGCCCTGAACCTCACGCCACAGAGCGTTGGACCAGCTGGTGATGTACGCCTTGGTAGCGTAGTAGACTGCCTGCAGCGGGCCGGGGATGGTAGCTGCAGTGGAGGAGACGTTGAGGACCTTACCGGAGCCACGCTTGATCATTTCGGACAGGAAGAGCTTGAGCAGGCGGGTGGGGGATTCGATGTTCACGGCGATCATGGACATGTCATCTTCCATGGAACGCTCACGAGCGAAGTCACCCTGACCGCCGAAGCCTGCGTTGTTGATGAAGTAGTCGGGCAGGATGCCGAGCTGCTGGCACGCGTCGAAGATCTGCTGGGCGGCTGCTTCGGTGGAGAGGTCAGCGGCGATGGTGTATGCCTTCACGCCGTAGTCCTTTTCAACCTGTGCTGCCTGTGCGTCGAGCTTGCTCTGGCTGCGGCCAACCAGGATGACGTCGCCGCCGGTTGCCGCGTGGATGTTGACGAATTCGGTGCCGAGGCCGCCGTAAGAACCGGTGATGAGTGCGGTTGCCATGATGTGTTCTCCTTGAAGATTAGAAACTTGGTTGTGGATTCCGCCGAGTTTTTCGGTGGTTTCCGTTGCCTTACGGTTACAACTATACGGAGCAAAAGACGCCAGCAATACAGCAATTCGCGCCAGGAATCTGCAAAACGCGCCAACTCTGCTGGCGTTTTTGGCGTTGTCTCCGCCGGCGCTTCGTAACCATGCATCTTTTCTGGGAACGGCACGCGGCAGGGCACACGGGAGAGCTTGAAGACTAGCGGCGGGAATAAACGCTGGGGGAATACTGAGGAATAAACACTGGGGAATAATCACGACAGCAGGGGCGTTAGGTGAGTGTACAGGGCGGTAGATGCCGCATCCGAGTGTGAAAGGAATAGATACCATGCGTATTGATATTTGGTCCGATATTGTGTGCCCCTTCTGCTACGTGGGCAAGCGTAACCTGGAGCAGGCGCTCGCCGAGTTTGAGCACCGTGACGAGGTTGAGGTGGTGTGGCATAGTTTTGAGCTGGACCCGTCGGCTACGGAGCATCCGGCAGGTTCGCTGCCTGAGCTGATTGCTAAGAAGTACTCCATGCCGTTGGAGCAGGCGATTGCGAGCCAGGAGTCGTTGGCGGAGCGTGCCCGCGAGGTGGGTTTGGATTTCAATTGGCGGCAGGCACGCTACGGTAATACGTTTGATGCGCACCGCGTGATTCAGTATGCGGCGGAGCAGGGTTTGGCGTCGGCGGCGCAGGAGGCGTTTAAGCTGGCGTACTTTACGCAGGGCCGTTCGGTGCAGGATCACGAGTCGATTCTGGATATCGCCTCTGAGATTGGCCTGGATACCGCCGAGGTTGAGGCAGTGTTGAAGAGCGACCGTTATGCGGAGCAGGTGCGTGCTGATGAGCAGTTGGCGCGCCAGCTGGGTATTAACGGTGTGCCGTTCTTCTTGATTGAGTCGAAGTGGGCGGTGAATGGTGCGCAGCCTGCGGAGGCGCTGGTGCAGGCGCTGCGTCAGGTGTGGGAGCAGACCCATCAGGTTGAGTTGTTGAACCCGCTGGCGGGTGCCTCAGAGGCGGGTCCGTCCTGCGATATGAACGGCAACTGCTCCTAGCGGCGGCTCTGGGCAATGGTTCTGGGCAACGGTTCTGGCTAGTGCTGCCCGCTAGAGCTATCCCAGTGGGGGCGCTACTCCCCTAGCGTCCCTGGCTGGTGCCCCCAGATATAGCGAATATATAGCGAGGCCCTCTTGCGCCAGTTCTTGTATGAACCGGTACGAGGGGGATTTGCCGTGCCGGGTTGGCGTTTCTTCCCTTGTCAGAATGTTTGAAAGGCTCAATAGTGCCTGCGGGTGAGATAGTTTTCCTTTACACTTGAGTGTGTGTTCTACGGTGAACACCCTTATCCACTCACTTTATAAAGGAATATTGTGTTGAAAATTCACGCCGCGACCGCTGGTGTTCTTGCGGGTGCTCTGCTGGTGACCGGCTGCTCTTCGTCTGTCCGTGCTCCGAAGGTCACGCCCTCTGCTTCGTCTTCGTCGACGTCTGCTTCTGCGTCCGCTTCCGTTTCGGCTACCCCTAGTTCTTCTCCGACGCCGAGTGCGTCTGCGACTCCTTCGGAGTCTCCTTCTCCGACGGTAATCCCGTCTCCGGTTCCGACGACTGAGGCTCCCGTGCAGGCTCCGGCGGCTGAGGCACCTTCTGCGGAGGCGCCGGCGGCTCCGGTTTCTGAGGCTCCCGCGCAACAGGCTGAACCTGTTCAGCAGGCACCGGTAGCTACGGAGGCGCCCGCCCAGCAGGCGCCCGCTCAGGCTCCGGCGGCTGAGGCTCCTGCTCAGCAGCAGGCACCGGCGCAGCCTGTTCAGCAGGCTCCGGCGCAGTCGAGTGTTTATTACGAAACATGCGCTGATGCTCGTGCGGCTGGTGCGGCGCCTCTGCATCGTGGTGATCCGGGTTACCGCCCTGGTCTAGATAGAGACGGTGACGGCGTGGCGTGCGAGCCGAAGAAGAAGCACTAGGCTTCTGCCCGTTCTTATAGCGAAAGCCCCCTTGTACTATTTCTAGTACAAGGGGGCTTCGTCATATCAGCCTAGAATCCGCGCGGGGTAAGAACCTGCGGAAGCAGGGTTAGCGCGGCTGGTAGGCGCGGGCACGCTCAGCGCGAGCACGGCGCGCCTCCGCATCCTGCAGGACCGGCACCAGCATACGCACCAGCTGACCCATACCGCGCACCACCAAATTCAGCCACAAACCCACAGACCACACCGCCGCCACACGCGGATGCCCCGAGCGCACCCACCGCACGCCCAAAAAAGACAGCGAATAATACAGCAGAAGCAGCAGCGACTCACGGAAACGGTGCACCTGCCGAAGGATAGGGTTCTGAGGAAGCTTCATCATGCCTCCCAGTATACCCACCGGAACCCCCGCCAGGACTCCCCCGCACTACCCGTAATAGTCACGAATCGTCACCGTCGTCAAACCGCGCCGATCCAACAACGCCCGAATACGATCCAGCTCAGACACCACACCCCGATAATTCAAATGCCCAATCACAATATGCTGAGCCAAAGCGTACTTCTCCGCATAGGCATACACCTCAGCCGAAGAAATATTAGACGAATCCGCCAACGACCCGTACCACAACACCGGGCGCGTAAAACCACACGACGCCGCAGCCGCCAACACACGCTCATCATAATACCCGTACGGCGGGCGGAAATACGGCTTCGAAGACACCCCAAAAAGCCGCACAATCTCCTCATCATTACGAGTCAGCTCACGCACAATCTGCTCATCCGTCAGGCTCGTCAACGCCGCATGACTATACGTGTGGTTCGCAATCTGCAACTGGCCGCTCTTCACCAGCGGCAACAACAGGTCACGATGCTGCTTAAACGCCGGGTACTGACCATTAATAAAGAAAGTGAGGCGCGTGCCGGTACGGCGGGCAAACTCCGCGTAAGCGCGCACCACCTCCGGGTCGGCGCCGTCATCGACCGTCCACGCAATATACTTGCCCTCACCCGGCAGGCCGGTCTGCGGGCCGGTCCAGGCGCGCGCTGCGGGAACCGGATTCGACGAGGTCGCAGTCGCGGTCTTAGACACCGCAGCGGTCGGGGATGCAGTACCCGTTGCGGTGCCAGTTGCAGATGCGGAGGGGGTAGCCGCCGAGCTTGCCGAAGCAGTCGTCGAGGCGCTACCCGAGGCAGACCCGCCAGCCGCCGCTCCGTGGGCGCCTTCCGCAGCGGACGGGGTGCAACCGGTCATGCCAAGACCCAGCACGCCGAAGCTCACCGCGCCCAGACCAAAGGTACCAATATGGTGCAACAGTTCCCGTCGCCCCATGGAGGCGCGGTCAGAGTCACCCGATATCGTCTGGTCAGTAGCGGGGTTGACGATAGCGGATTGACGAGGAGCAATAGGTGTTTCTGAGTGTGGAACAGTGTTCATATTATGAGTGTATGATGAGACCACTGTTAGATATCGAAAAATTCAAAATATTACGTAATGATTAATAACGCCGCAATAAAAGAACCTTTACACGCATTCGTTCCGCTCGCTCACCGAAGCTCGCCGAAGACCACGCTCAGCGCACTAAGCTACCCGCACGCTAGGTAATCCCCGCACGCCAGGCAATCCAAGTAACCCAGGTAATCCAGCTACAGCTCCAACTACAGCGCAGGCGCAATTCTAAGTACAGCAAGACCCCTCCCCCAGAACGCGTTCACAACGCGCCCGGGAAAGGGGCCTCAATATATAAGTTCACGCAACCGTACAGCCAAATACGCGGATACAACCAAACACACGGGTACGACCAAGTACGCGAAGAGAAACCTACTCGGAATCCGAAGCCACCGGCTGCTGCGCCTCAGCAGGATGCTCCACCACAGCAGACTGTTCCGCCTCAGCGGGCTGCACCCTCTCAGCAGATTCCAGCGCGTTCAGTGCCTCCAGTGCCGCCGCCTCCGCAGCCTCTTCGGCGTCAGCCTCAGCCACACGCTCAGCGTCCGACTCAGCAGAAGTCACCGCCGCCGGGTTCGTCAGAACCTTCACGCCCATGCTACGCAGCGCATCCGTGTTCGTGATCGTCTCGTCATTATCAATCAGGTACACCTTGTACCCGTCATTACGCAGGCGACGCATCAGCTCCAGGAGCATGCTCTGAGCGACCTCATCCACCGCGTACACGCGCGTCACATCCAGGGCGACCTTCGAACCCTCCATCGGGGATTCCACAATCTCACGAATCACGCGCTCCACACCCGCAAAACGGATACGGCCCTGCAGCTGAATCAGGCGCATCGACTCGTCCCCCGAACCGATCTGGTAGTTCGCGCGCAACGCCGAACGAGCCACCGTCGGAACGTTCATCACGTGCATGCCCATGTCATCAGAGAACTGCTCGAACAGCTCCACGCCGCGCACACTGTTACCGTGACCGTCCAGGCGCGGCGAGAACGTCGCCACACCCAGCTGACCGGGCACCGCACCAATAATGCCGCCGCCCACGCCGCTCTTCGCCGGAACACCCACCTGGGTCGCCCAGTCGCCCGCCGCGTTATACATACCGCACGTGAACATGACGCTCAGCACCTGACGCACCACCGTCTTAGGAACCACCTGCTCACCCGTCACCGGATGCACACCATAGTTCGCCAAAGTCGCCGCCATCAACGCCAAATCCTTGACCGTCACCATCAGCGAGCACTGGCGGGTATAACCCTGCACCGCCACGGTCGGGTCACCGGTCAGGATGCCGTGGCCGCGCAGCATGTGCGCAATCGCGTAGTTGCGGTGCGCGTGCTCCAGCTCAGACTCGTACACGCGCTCGTTCACCGACAGGCGGCGGCCCGCAAACGCAGACAGACCAGAAATGACGCGCTCCATGCGCTCGCCCTGTGTCGCGCCGGGAGGGCCCACCAGCGAATGGGTGGTAATCGCGCCGGCGTTAATCATCGGGTTCAGCGGCTTACCGGAGCCGTCCTCCAGGGACAGCTCGTTGAACGGCTCACCGGAAGGCTCCACGCCCACTTTCGCGAGCACGTCATCATAGCCGCGATCCGCAAGCGCGAGGGCGTACACGAACGGCTTAGAAATCGACTGGATCGTGAACTCCACATCGGAGTCACCGGCGGCGTACTGCTCACCATCAACCATGGCGATGGACGCGGCAAGCTTGTCCGGATCCACGGCGGCAAGTTCCGGAATGTAGTTTGCCAACTCACCGGAGGTATCAGAAGCGACCGACTCGAGGGTCTCGGTCAGGTAAGTGGCAATAGGTGAATGCATAGTGTTCCGTATCTGCTGCTAATCGTGGTTGTTCTCGTCAAAAATTTCAGGATGCGCCCGCCCGCTGTTCCGTTTCAGCTAGGCTGAGGCGCTCATCGTTGCAGGCTACCGCGGCTACCAAACTTAAAGAGTCTGCCCGCGAGCCTGTCAAAGTGTGTGGGTGAGGAGCGCCTTTTGCTCCCTAAAGAGTGTATCTTTTGCGTGTTGAAGCCACCAAATATAACGGTCGGCGCTCCCCCGCTATTTCGGCACGCAGAAATCACACATGCAAGGTTTTCAGGTGGCCTAGGGGTTCAGGTGGCTTACGGGTGGCGAACCGAATCCGGCTCGCGACCGCCCAGCTCGGCAGTCTCCAGCTGGAAGGTCGAGTGCTCCACCGACACCTCAAAATGGCTCGCCACGCACGAACGGATACGGTCCAGAATCGTCACCGCAGACCCGTCACGGAAACAAGAATCGGCAACCACCACGTGCGCGGTCACCACCGGCAGACCGGTAGCCACCGTCGAAGCATGCACATCGTGCACCTCCACCACACCGTCAACACTCAAGATATGCTCACGCATCGCGTCCAGGTCCAGGCCGTCCGGGGTGAACTCCATGAGCACCGCCGTCGTCTGCTTCATCAGACGCGCCGCACGCGGCACAATCAGCGCCGCAATCAGCAGACCGGCAAGGGCATCCGCCTGGTAGAAGCCGGTCAGCCAAATCACGATAGCCGCCACGATCACGCCCAGCGAACCCAGGGCGTCATTGAGCACCTCCAGGAACGCGGCACGCATATTGAAGTTCGCATTCCTCGCCGTAGCCAACACCGCAATACCAATAGCGTTCGCCACCAGACCAACCACACCAAAGATCAGCAGCTCGGTGCCGGGCACCTCCGGCGGGGCAAACAGGCGATGCACGCCCTCCACCGCCGTGTAAATACCCACCGCCAGCAGTAGCACCGACTGCCCGAGGGCGGCAAGCACCTCAATACGGCGGAAACCCCACGTGCGGCGGGACGTCGCGGGGCGCGTCATCAACGAAGCCGCAGCGAGCGCCACCAGCAGGCCCGAGGCATCCGCCAGGGCGTGCGCCGTATCGGTCAGCAGCGCAAGACTTCCCGTGACCAACGAACCAATCGCCTGCGCCAGCACAATAACAACCGCCAAGCTGAACGCAATCAGCAGGCGCGGACGCATCGAGGCGGCATCCTCCGGGCTCGGGGCATGCGAATGGTCGTGCCCATGATGATGCCCGTGATGCCCGCCGTGGCCGTGATGTGCGTGCGCACCCATGCGCTTCTCCTCAACTATGAACTGCGTTGTTGACTATCGAGAGTTATCAGTGGATAGCAAAATCGCCCGATTCACAAGAACCGGGCGACAAGCTCCTCAACCGAGGAAAACGTGGAGATAAGGGGACTCGAACCCCTGACCCCCTGCATGCCATGCAGGTGCGCTACCAGCTGCGCCATATCCCCATATTCTGTTAGTGACCTCAACGAGGCAACATGAATATATTACACACACCACGGACAGCGATGCAAACCAGCGCACCCAAAAATCTAAAAAAGTTCCAGGGCAACCGGGCAAGCAGAAGGGGCGACCGGGCGGGCAGAAATACCCTCGAAATACGCAGAATAAACACACAGAAAAGGGGCGGACCCCGCAGCACCATACAGCGCCAACAGGGCCCACCCCTCATCAGATAAAAATCAAGCGGAAGCCTACGCCTCATCCTGAGCGGGAATGATGCGTGCAGCATCTTCCTCAGTCTCACCCTCGATATCGAAGGGAGCCTCGTTCTCAACGCCCAGCTCAATACGCGGAGCCTCAGCCCACAGACGATCCAGAGCGTAGAACTCGCGGTCCTCCTCATGCTGAACATGCACGACAATATCGCCGAAGTCCAGCAGAATCCAACGACCCGAGGAGCGACCCTCACGGCGAACCGGCTTCAGGTCAGCCTGCTCACGCAGAGCGTCCTCAACCTCATCCGCAACAGCGTTCACGAGGCGCTCATTATGGGCAGAAACCACCAGGAAGCCATCAATCAGACCCATCGCGTCGGATGCATCCACAGCGAACAGGTTAGTTCCCTGCTTCTCCTCCGCAGCGCGGGCGGCAATGCGCAGAGCCTCAATCGAGGACTGTGCAGCAGTCATATTTTCCTTCCTTGCCGGCAGAACACCCGCCGGCAGCACCCGCAACAGGGGTGCATTGTTCACGGCCTACTTAGGGCCAAAAATCATAATCAGACCAACAACGACCAGGGCGAGCAGCAGCACAATCCACAGCCACGCCAGGGAGGGCTTCTGTGCAGGCTGCAGAACCTCTTCAGCCTTCTCAACAGCGCTCTTAGGAGCAGAGTCTTCCCCAGTTTCCTTCGAAGCCTCAGCGGAAGGCACCGGTGCAGACTTGGACTCAGCAGACTTAGACTCGCCGTCTTCTGCGGCTTCCTCAGACTCTTCAGCGTCCTCGGTAACCTCTTCAACCAGAGCAGCAGACTCTTCGGGATCCTGACGATCCACCATGCGCTGCAGCAGCTCCTCCACCTCATCCGGGCTCAGAGCTACAGTCGGGTCGCCGTCCACCGAATCTACGGTATCCCCTGCGGAGGCGCTATCCAGCACGCTCAGGTCAAGACCCTGCGCGTTCACCGCACTCACGCGGGTGGGCAGCTCATCAGCAGACTCTTCAACCTCAACGGCCTCTTCCTCAACGGAAGCAACCTCGGTCTGCTCAGCCTCAATGTCAGAGCTGTCCAGCTCCTCAACCTTCGGCTCATCGCGCACCAGGTACTGGTGCAGCTTGGGTTCCGGCTTCTCCTCCTTGACCACGGCAATGACCGGGATCGAAGAAGTCATCGGGTTATTCACCGCGGAGGGGCTGGTCGCATCCACACGATTCTGCGCGATCTCTTCGGGGCGCAGAACACGCAGGCTACTGGTCAGAGGAGCAGGCTCGTGCAGCTTCTCCTCATCGTTCGCCTCAGTGTCAATCTTGCCCTGAGCCGCCAGCGCCGCAAAACGACGCTGAACAGCCAGAACCTGCGGGTCAATAGCGTTCGTATAAATCACGGAGCCCATGTTGGCAACAGGCTTCGCGGGCTCACCGCGGCGGGCCGCACGCAGGTACTCGGCAACTTCTTCACGGTAACGGGCAAGACGGCGCGGACCCATCACCTTGGTAGGCGGCGGCACCTCTATGCCGTCCTCGGTCACGTACGTCTCGTAGAGGTACGCTTCGTCCTCGCTATAGGGCTTCGAACCCGTAGCTTCACTCATGTGTTCCCTCATTATTCGTCGATTGGGGTGCCTGCCCAGACTCATCCTTCACGCGGGGCAAGCCGTCACGGTACGCCGTCAAAGCGTCCTTCTTGTACAGGCCGTACTTAGCGATGTACTGCACCACACCATCCGGCACCAGGTACCAGATGGGGGCGTCTTCAGCTGCGCGGCGACGAATATCGGTCGAAGAAATCGCCATCGCAGGAATCTTCAGGGTCGTAATATGACGACCCTCAGCCATCGGCGGATCCAGTTCATGATCGGGGCGGGTCACGCCCACAAAAGTCGCCAAATCCCACAGCTTATGGG
>FLSC01482985.1_pt1 | contig 26151 bp, 17 predicted proteins | sample 1550561 | NCBI WGS metagenome assembly FLSC01 (sample SAMEA4031775, study PRJEB14383) | metagenome | biome: human; feature: oral; material: saliva | place: Philippines | collected 2014 | reverse complement strand
CTGCAGAATTCTCTTCTTGTACATCATCTTCATTGCTCTCGTCATCTCCTTTCTCCTCTTCAGGGAAGCGTGTTGGCTCCAGCTCTTCGATCTTGTCAACTGTCCAAGTTGTCAATCGTTTACCCTTTGCCTTGAATCCCTTCACGCCAACAAACTGCTCTGCATCAATCTCCTCAGTGCCGCGTGCTGCATCAGCACCACCATAAGTAATCTGTATGCGAGGGAAGGCAACATCAGTCAGCAGTACCATCTGCGAATCAGGATTATCACCAATAAAATTCTGATGACGCTTACTTGCTTCCATCTGGAATCGCTTCAAGTAAGGATAACCTTGATTGTCGGCATCGAAGATGACAGCTGTCCAAGGCTTATCAGCATCAAACTTCTCTATACGGAGAATGTTATCTTCGTAGTGGTTGGATGCGTCAAAGTTGGTAATATAGAACTCTCCGTTCTTAAGTATCACAAGGATGCTGTCTTGATCAGAGAACTCTCCAAGGTAACGACCATGGTCTTCGTAGTTGATACGGTTGACATCTGGGTCGAACCACACCTTTCGTCCACCCAATGTAGAGTGTCCGTGGCTCTTGAGTGAGATGCGATGAATACTCTCTTTGGTCAGCAGATTACCCTTTGCAGCACGACCCTTGATGAGAATACTTGCAAAGTCACGCTCCATGAAGATGTTTTGTTTCTTCTTATCTGGGTTTGGATCGAGTGTAATCTTTATTAACTCAGCCTCACCATTAGGGTTGGCGGTGAAGTAGTTAATCTTTGAACCCGGCGTACCGAGGGTTACGTCGTATTCCTTATCACGTGTGATAGAAGTCACGTTGAAGCGTTTGATATAGTAAGGTCCCGTCTTTCCGTCACGATAAACGACGTTATAAATCGTCCGCTTATCGTTCTTCTTAAACACCTGTACGTGAAGTACACCCTTACCCACAAACACCTTGTCGGCAATTCGGATAACCTTATACTTACCATCACGGTAGAAGATAATCACGTCATCGAGGTCAGAGCAGTTCTGAACGAACTCTGCCTTCTTAAGACCTGTACCAATGAAACCTTCCTGACGGTCAATGTATAATTTCTCGTTGGCATCAACCACCTTAGCAGCAACGATCGTGTCAAAGCTTTTAATCTCTGTACGACGTGGATGGTCGCTTCCGTATTTCTCTTTCAAGTGTGTGAACCACTCGATAGTGACACGAACCATCTCGCTAAGGTCCTTGTCAATCTCGGCAATCTCTGCCTTAATCTTCTGAATCAGTTCGTCAGCCTTATCCTTATTGAACTTCAGAATACGTTGCATTTTGATTTCCAAAAGGCGGATGATGTCGTCACGTGTCACCTCACGGATAAACGTCTTCTTATATGGCTCGAGTTTTGAGTCGACGAAGCTCACAACTTCATCAATATCCTTAGCTGTTTCGAACTTACGTTCCTTATAGATACGGTCCTCGATGAAGATACGTTCTAAAGAGTTGTAGAACAACTGTTCCTCTAATTCATGCTTGCGAATCTCTAACTCTAACTTCAATAAAGCCTTCGTATGTTCGGCAGAATTGCGCAATACATCTGATATCGTCAAGAACTCTGGTTTGTTGTCTCGGATGACACAGCAGTTTGGCGAAATGTTTATCTCGCAATCAGTGAAAGCATAGAGGGCATCAATGGTCTTGTCGCTTGACGTACCCGGTGTAAGATGAAGTTGAATCTCCACCTCCGAAGCAGTCATGTCCTCTACTCTTCGAATCTTTAGTTTGCCTTTCTCAACAGCCTTTGTAATAGACTCTTGAAGCGTGTTAGCGGTCTTTGTAAAAGGGACCTCACGGATGACGAGGGTTTTATTATCGAGCTTCTCAACCTTTGCACGCACCTTCAGAACACCACCACGCTGACCATCATTATACTTCGATACATCAATGCTACCGCCTGTTGGGAAGTCTGGATAGAGGTTAAACTCCTCACCACGCAGATAGTTGATAGCTGCATCACAGATGTCGTTGAGGTTATGTGGAAGAATCTTGGATGACAAGCCAACCGCAATACCCTCAGCACCCTGTGCCAAAAGCAGCGGGAACTTTACCGGAAGCGTAATCGGCTCTTTGTTTCTGCCGTCATAAGAAAGTTGCCATTCTGTTGTCTTCGGATTGAATACAGTCTCTAAGGCAAACTTTGATAGGCGCGCCTCAATGTATCGTGGCGCAGCAGCACGGTCGCCAGTGAGAATGTTTCCCCAGTTACCCTGCATATCGATGAGTAGGTCTTTCTGTCCTAACTGCACCAAGGCGTCACCAATAGAGGCATCACCATGTGGGTGAAATTGCATCGTATGACCTACGATATTTGCTACCTTATTGTATCGTCCATCATCCATTCGTTTCATAGAATGGAGAATACGGCGTTGTACGGGCTTCAAGCCGTCCTCGATATGAGGTACGGCACGTTCCAAGATTACGTAGCTGGCGTAATCTAAGAACCAGTTTTTGTACATGCCAGAGAGATGATGTACGGCAGAGGCATCAAACCTATCGGCAGGTTTATAATCGGAATGGGAATCCTGTTCCTGAGTCTCTTCCTCAGGAGTCTGTCCATCCAAGTCTTTTATTTCGTCATCCATATAGTTCTTGTTTTATCACTTAAAGAAGCAAGCTTCATAAGACTGCAAATGTACGAAAAAAAAAGTAAATAGGCAAATTATAGCTTATTCAAGTGTTGGATTTGGTTTTCTGTTTGTAGCCTGCTCTTGTTTCACTCGTCTTATAGCCCTTTTTCAAGTCAAATGGGTTGTTATCATCCGGGTAGAGAACCCCTCTCAATGATTGGACTGAGCCTCCGCACCATTGGTGCGGGGCGTTAGCACGCATGGTGCGGAGGCTTAACACCATTCGTGTTGGGGCTTAATAAGTCTGTTGGAAATGTAAGAAAAGTTCGTGGTTGTCGGCACATTACTATATCGTGAAGTGTTATTTACGAGATAGTATAACCTCAAGTAAATCAAAGGACAGACTCATGAATAATCGATTTAGGATAAAGTTTCGTGGTAAACCTGTTCTTATTCGGCTAAAAAAGCGTAACTTTGCGGTAAAAATTAAGGTATAAATAGATAATTATGGCACAAGAGGATGTTTTCAAGAAGATTGTAAGCCACTGTAAAGAGTATGGTTTCGTCTTCCCAAGTAGTGATATTTATGATGGTTTAGCAGCTGTTTATGACTACGGTCAGAATGGTGTTGAGCTGAAAAACAATATCAAGCAGTATTGGTGGCAGTCAATGGTATTGCTGCATAGCAATATTGTTGGTATCGATGCCTCTATCTTTATGCACCCTACAGTATGGAAAGCAAGTGGCCACGTTGATGCTTTCAACGATCCATTGATTGACAACCGCGACTCAAAGAAGCGTTATCGTGCTGATAACCTTATCGAGGATCAGATTGGTAAATACGAGGAGAAGATAGAGAAGGAAGTAGCTAAGGCTGCTAAGAAGTTCGGCGAGTCTTTCGATGAGGCTAAGTTCCGTGAGACAAACCCACGCGTTCTTGAAAATCAGAAGAAGCGTGACGACCTTCATGCACGCTATACCGAGGCTATGCAAGGACCAGACTTGGAGGCTTTGAAGCAGATTATTCTTGACGAGGGTATAGTAGACCCAATCAGTGGTACAACTAACTGGACAGACGTTCGTCAGTTCAATCTTATGTTCTCTACCGAGATGGGTGCATCTGCTGATGCTACAAGTAAGATTTATCTGCGTCCAGAGACAGCACAGGGTATCTTCGTAAACTTCCTCAACGTACAGAAGACTGGTCGTATGAAGTTGCCTTTCGGTATCTGTCAGATTGGTAAGGCCTTCCGTAATGAGATTGTAGCACGTCAGTTTGTCTTCCGTATGCGTGAGTTCGAACAGATGGAGATGCAGTTCTTCTGCCAGCCAGGAACCGAGATGAAGTGGTTTGAATACTGGAAGAAGCATCGTTTGGCATGGCATGAAGGTCTTGGTATGGGTGATGACAACTATCGTTTCCACGACCACGAGAAGTTGGCTCACTATGCTAATGCAGCAACAGATATTGAGTTCCATATGCCATTCGGCTTCAAGGAGGTTGAGGGTATTCACTCACGTACTAACTTTGACCTTTCTCAGCATGAGAAGTACTCTGGCCGTCAGGTGAAGTACTTTGATCCAGAACGCAATGAGAACTATACCCCATACGTAGTAGAAACATCTATTGGTGTTGACCGTATGTTCCTTTCTGTTATGTGTCACAGCTATACAGAGGAGGCATTAGAGAACGGTTCAAGTCGTGTTGTCTTGAAGTTGCCAGAGCCATTGGCACCTGTTAAGTGTGCAGTTCTTCCTTTGGTTAACAAGGATGGTCTGCCAGAGAAGGCGCAGGAGATTGTGAATAGTCTGAAGTTCCATTTTAATACACACATGGAGGCTAAGGATTCTATTGGTAAGCGTTACCGTCGTCAAGATGCTATCGGTACTCCTTTCTGTGTGACAGTAGATGGCGATACTTTAACAGACAACACAGTTACATTGCGTTATCGTGACTCTATGAAGCAGGAGCGTGTGCCAGTAGAGAAGCTGCGTGAGATTATTGAAGACCGCGTATCTATCACTTCTCTGCTGAAGAAGATTGATATTGACTAATTAAAAGAAGGATAGCAGAGTAGGCTTTTTAGAATCTAATAGAGTAACAAGATTCTTTATTGTTTCTAATAATCCCACTCCGTTATCCCTTTCTGATTTAAATAAAAGACTATGACAAAGAATATAAAGATGCTTATTCGTCGTGCTGCAAGTGTCTTCTGCTTGGGCGGAATGCTGCTTTCTGCAGGTCTCTTTACCTCTTGTACGGAGAAAGATAACACTGTAGAGGAGTTTACTAATTGGCAGTCGAAGAACGAAACTTATTGGAATAAGCTTTATACTGCGACACAGCAGAAAATTAAGAGTGGGGACACTTCTTGGAAGATAATACTTAATTATACTTTCCAAAATCAGAAACAGACTTCTGGTTCTGCACTGACTTATAGTCCTGAGGATTATATCATTGCGCATGTAGAGCAGGCTGGGGCAGGCACAGCAAGTCCGTTGTATTCTGATTCTGTGTCTATGCACTATATGGGTCGTCTGATTCCATCTACGACTTATACATCGGGACTTATCTTTGATAAGTCATGGTCAAACGATACTTTCAATGCAACAACATCACGTCCAGCACATAGCTTCATTGGTCTTACTTATAGTTCAGAGGGTAAGGCGGTAAGTCTTGTAGATGGATTTACAACAGCTTTGATGTCAATGCATCGTGGTGATCATTGGACAGTATATATTCCTTATCAGTTGGGTTATGGTGCGAGTGCTTCGGGTATGGTGCCAGCTTACTCAACGCTTATCTTCGACTTACGATTGGTTGACTTCTCTCACCCTGGTACAAAGTTGAAAGATTCATAATTTAAGGTGTATTGTCATAGCCTTTTGAAAGGTCTGAATGACCTTTAGTCTTATAGGTAGGGACACAAGTTCCCGTGTGTTCGACTCAATAATAGCAGTGAACAGACGGGAGCAAGGTCCCTATTTTACTTTTAATAATTCGATATTCTTAGCGAGGGGCTTTTGTTTACTATCTCTCTTTAAGCTCTCATTATTTATTATTCAGTTTCTCATTTATTCCAAATTATAGTTTCCCGTGCGTATATCCTTTAGTAAGTCTGTTACTGAAAGTCTTCTTGCCAAGATTCGTAGTGGTGAGATGATGAGCAGGAATGAGAAGTTTAATCTCATTATCCAACTCAGTATCCCATCTATCTTAGCGCAGGTGACGACAGTTCTAATGTTCTATATTGATGCGGGAATGGTGGGTTCGTTGGGTGCTGAACCATCAGCAGCTATTGGACTTGTCGAACCAGCGACATGGCTTTTCTTCTCTTTAGTGAGTGCAGTGACAATGGGCTTTTCAGTTCAGGTAGCTCACTTTATTGGCGCTAACGACTTTGCAAAGGCGCGTGCAGTGATGCGTCATGGTTATATTTTCGGACTATGCTTTGCGTTGTTTTTATTGCTGATAACTTTTCTTATCGGTTATCGCCTTCCTGTATGGTTGGGTGGTGGTGCTGATATCCAGCATGATGCAACTGTTTACTTCCTTATCTTCTCTCTAATTATTCCCTTCCACCTTATTGAATATATGTCAGCAGCTATGCTGAAGGTGTCGGGTGATATGCGTCGTCCGAGTTTTATGGCGATATTAATGTGTGTGTTGGATGTGATTTTCAATTACTTCTTTATTTTTCCTACACGCACAGTTTCTCTTTTTGGAGTAGAGGTGACGATGCCAGGTTTGGGTGAAGGTGTGGCTGGTGCAGCTCTTGGAAGTCTTTTATCCTTCATTTGTGTAGCACTTCCATTGGCTTATTATGCAATCTTTCGCAGTCCTATCTTAGCCTGGAAACAGGATGTCGAACGTTTTGTTTGGCGTTGGCAATATATATGGAATGCAATGAAGATTGGTGCACCGATGGCATTACAATATCTTCTGATGAATGGTGCGCAACTTGTTTCGACAATGATTGTAGCTCCTTTGGGTAATATCGCTATTGCTGCTCATTCGTTTGCTATTACCGCAGAGAGTCTCTGCTATATGCCAGGGTATGGTATTAGTGAGGCTGCTACCACATTGGTGGGGCAGAGCGTTGGGGCAGATAGGCGTGACCTTCATCGTAGTTTTGCGTGGATGACTGTGTCGCTTGGTATGGTAGTCATGGCATTTATGGGTATTGTGATGTATATCTTTGCTCCAGAAATGATTGGCTTATTGTCTCCTGTGGCTGACATCCAGGTATTGGGAACTTCTGTTCTTCGTATTGAAGCCTTTGCCGAACCATTCTTTGCTGCAGCTATTGTTGCTTATAGTGTCTGTATAGGAGCAGGTGATACGCTGAAGCCATCCTTAATAAACTTGGGTAGTATGTGGCTTATCCGTCTGACCTTGGCTTATGCACTGGCAACGCAGTACGGTCTTCGTGGTGTCTGGTTTGCTATGGCTGTTGAACTCTCTCTCCGTGGAATGATGTTTATCTTCTATCTTTTCAAGCGTCTTCGACGAACATAACTGTCATAGGGTGAGGGATAAAAATGGGTAGTAGTCTTTCTTATAAAGTCTTTTTTCTTTTTATAAAAGTGAAGAATTGCAATTTCTTTTCATGAAAAGAAATAATTATTTTCATGAAGAAAAATATTTCTTTTCATGTAAATAATTTATTATTTTCATGACTGTAATTTACTTCTGATGGTAAGAATAAAGGTTGCATGCCCCATACTTCATGAAAATGCTTGGTAAAAACCTACTGATTTCATCTCTAATCTGTATGGAATATGCGGATTGTTGTATATTAGTTTCTTCTATATATATAATAAGGTGAAGTAATCCAGCTATGACCGATATGTCAAAATAGCAATAAAATATGGTGTAGAATATGTGTTTTTAATGCTATTTTAAAAGGGGAGTGTTAAAACGCAAATTTACCTCTTTAGAGATATTTTATTGCCCAAAACAGTTAAAAAGATGTTGAAAAACCACTTTTTTACCTAAAAATTAGTTTTTTTTCTATGAAATAATGTAGTCTATTCAAAAAAAGTGCTATCTTTGCAAACCGAATATAATTAAGTCGCTAAAATTAACAGAATTAATATTAAGTATTTATGAAAAAGTTTTTGATTGCACTTTCGATGCTCGCTATGGGTATCACAAGTACACAGGCTCAGGTAGCTTACGAGAAGGCTAAGGCATTTGACAACGTTTACCTTGGTGTAGAGGGTGGTGTTACTGGTCCTCTTAATTTCAAACATTTTGCTCCAGTTAACCCTGCAGCAGGTCTTAAGCTCGGTAAGCAGTTCAGCCCAGTTTATGGTGCAAACCTCGAAGGTCTTGCTTTCTTCGGTGACAACCGTTGGCAGACAGGTTCTTTAGGTTTCTCTAACAGTCACACAATTGTTCGTGCCATCAACCTCGGTTTGAATGGTACTATCAACTTCACAAACCTTTTCTGCGAGTACAACCCAGATCGTCGTTTCGAGGTAGGTGCTGAGGCAGGTATCGGTTATTGGATCACTTATGGTGACAAGCACATCATTCAGACTAATAATACTGGTGATGATACAGAGTTGACAGCTAAGACTGGTCTTACTTTCGCTTACAACCTCGGTGAGAAGAGAGCTTGGCAGCTTTATGTAGAGCCAGCTGTTCTCTGGAACCTTACACACGGTCCTGGCGATGCTGTACAGTTCGGTAAGCAGGCAGCTCAGCTCGGTCTTTTCGTAGGTCTTAACTACAAGTTTAAGACTTCTAATGGTACACACAACTTCAAGGTTTGGAATGTTGGTCAGTTGAACGATGAGATTAACTCTCTCCGTGATCAGCTTAACGCTAAGCCAAAGGAGGTTGTTAAGGAGGTTGAGGTTGTTAAGGAAGTTATTAAGGAGGTTCCTGCACAGACAACTCAGACTCTCTGCATTGACAACTTGGTATTCGTAACATTCGCTCAGGGTAAGTACTTCCTCACAAACGAGGCTAAGAAGGCTCTTGATGATGTTAAGGCAGGCCGTCACGTACAGATCGTAGGTACAGCTTCTCCAGAGGGTCCAAAGGCACTCAACGATCGCCTCTCTCAGAACCGTGCAGACGTTGTTGCTAAGTATCTCCAGAGCCGTGGTGTCATCGTTGATGAAGCTAAGGGTCAGGGTGTACAGGGCGTAACTTCTAACCGTTTGGCTGTTGTTTACGTTAAGTAATTAAGCTACCAATTAGCTAACCTTAATAAGGTTGGTTGACTGAAATAATAAACAGGGATGAATCTTTAAGGTTTGTCCCTGTTTTTTTTATGTCTTATTGTATTCGTTTCTTACCTAATTATACTTTATTTATCTGTGTAAGAAAAAATATATCGAGCTGTGAAACAGGGCTTCATTTGTAAATTAGACCATAAATAATAGAATACCTCTCTGTTTTATTTTGCCCTTTAATCTATTTAGCGTACCTTTGCATTGATTTCATGTTATTTGATAATGTCAAAGGAAAATAGATTCGACCTTTTAAATAAAATACAATCGCCTGCAGACTTGCGTAAGCTTTCTTTGGATGATTTACCAAAGTTATGTCAGCAGTTGCGGAAGGATATCATAGAAGAGGTTGCCGTTAATCCAGGTCATCTTGGCTCCAGCTTAGGTGCAACTGAAATAACGGTGGCATGCCACTATGTTTTTAATACTCCAGAAGATCGTATCGTATGGGATGTCGGTCATCAGGCATACGGCCATAAGATTTTGACGGGTCGTCGTGAGAACTTCTGTAACAACCGTAAGTTAAATGGTTTGATGCCATTCCCTTCTCCTTTTGAGAGCGAGTATGATACCTTTACTTGTGGACATGCCTCTAACTCTATCTCGGCTGCCTTGGGCATGGCTGTTGCTTCTAACCTTACGAAGCAGCATCGTCATGTCGTTGCTATTATTGGCGATGGAGCCATGAGTGGTGGCTTGGCTTTCGAGGGTCTGAACAATGTTTCCAGCCAACCTAATGACTTACTTATCATTCTTAATGATAATGATATGTCTATTGATAGGGCAGTGGGTGGTATGGAACAGTACTTGTTGAAGCTTGACACCAACGAGACATACAATCGTTTACGCTTCAAGGCGTCACAATGGTTGCATGATAAAGGCTTATTGAATGATGAACGTCGAAAGGGCTTATTGCGTTTTAACAATGCCCTGAAGTCAGCCTTAGCACATCAGCAGAATATGTTCGAAGGTATGAATATTCGTTACTTCGGACCTTTTGATGGGAATAATGTTGAAGAGTTGGTTCGTATTCTTCGTCAGTTGAAGGATATGAAGGGACCAAAACTACTCCATTTACACACCAAGAAGGGTAAGGGATATGAACCTGCTGAGAAGAGTGCGACGGTATGGCATGCTCCTGGTAAGTTTGACCCAGAGACAGGTGAGCGTATTGTGCAAGACTGTAGCAATGAACCACCTAAGTTTCAAGATGTTTTCGGAAAGACATTGTTAGAACTTGCAAAGAAGAATCCTCGTATTGTTGGTGTCACACCTGCCATGCCGACGGGTTGTTCTATGAATATAATGATGAAGGCTATGCCTGACCGTACCTTCGATGTAGGTATTGCGGAGGCACATGCAGTCACCTTCTCTGCTGGTATGGCAAAGGATGGTTTACAGCCTTTCTGTAATATCTATAGTGCCTTCTCACAGCGTGCATATGATAGTATTATCCACGATGCAGCTATACTTAACCTTCCTGTAGTCCTTTGTTTGGACCGTGCTGGATTGGTAGGTGAAGATGGTGCGACGCATCATGGTGCTTTTGATATGGCTTTCTTGCGTCCAATTCCTAATCTTACAATCGCCTCTCCGATGGACGAACGTGAACTTCGTAGATTGATGTACACGGCACAGTTGCCTGATAAGGGAACTTTTGTGATTCGTTATCCACGTGGTAATGGTGTTTTAACTGATTGGGAGTGTCCGCTGAAAGAGATAGAGGTAGGAACAGGACGTCGTCTTCATGATGGCTGGGATGTTGCTGTATTGAGTATCGGACCTATAGGTAATGATGTTGAAAAGGCTATAAAACTGATAGAGAGTGCTGAATCTCCAAAAACAGAAGGTCATTGTCCATCAATCGCGCACTATGATATGCGTTTCTTGAAACCATTAGACGATAAACTTCTTGAAGAGGTTGCAAGTCGTTTCTCACGCATCATAACGATAGAAGATGGTGTACGTAATGGTGGATTGGGTTCTGCTGTTACAGAGTGGATGAGCGATCATGGCTATACACCACAGATAACTCGTATGGGTATGCCTGACCATTTTGTAGAGCAGGGAACGGTACAACAGTTGCGTGAAATCTGTGGAATAGATCTTGAAAGTATCAAGAAAGAGCTAATTAAGGCTAACTGATATATTATTACTCATCATCATTCAAACGAAAACGAAAAAGAAATGAAAATTATTATAGCAGGAGCATACGCCATAGGAACCTATTTGGCAAAGCTACTTTCTCGTAATATGCAGGATATCGTACTCATGGATGAGAACCCAGAGAATCTGGAGAAGATCAGTAGTGAGTATGACTTGCTAACTATGGAATGTTCACCTACGAATATCAAGGGATTGAAAGAGGCTGGTGTCGAACATGCTGACCTCTTTATCGCTGTTACTCCAAGTGAATCGGGTAATATCGCAGCTTGTGTTATGGCGCATCAGTTGGGTGCAAAGAAGACGGTTGCACGTGTAGACAATCCAGAGTATGTTGAAGAACAGAATAAAGAGTTGTTCCGTCAGATGGGTGTCAGTGATATTATCTATCCAGAAATCCTTGCAGCAAAGGATATTATCAATGGCTTGAAGATGTCATGGGTTCGCCAGCGATGGGATGTACACGATGGAGCATTGGTAATGTTGGGTATCAAATTGCGTGAAACTTGTGAGATACTCAACCGCCCTTTGAAAGATATTAGTGGTCCTGATGATCCTTATCATGTAGTCGCTATAAAGCGCAATGACGAGACGATTATTCCTGGAGGTAATGATACTTTGCAGTTATATGACTTGGTTTATTTCATGACCACAAAGCAGTATATTCCGTATGTTCGTAAGATTGTTGGTAAGGAACAGTATGTTGATGTACAGAATGTTATCTTTATGGGCGGTGGTAAGACTGCTGCACGTGCCGTAAAGATGCTGCCTGAATATATGAATGCGAAGATTATCGAACAGAATCCTGCTCGTTGCGAGATTCTTAATGATATCTTCAGTGAAGACAGACTGGTTATCAATGGCGATGGTCGTGATATTGGTTTGTTGCAGGAGGAGGGAATCCGTCATACACAAGCTTTCGTGGCATTGACTTCAAATGCAGAAACGAATATTCTTGCCTGTCTTACGGCTAAACGACTTGGTGTTCGCAAAACTGTGGCATCAGTAGAGAACTTTGATTACGTGAATACAGCTGATGGTCTTGATATTGGTACTATTATCAATAAAAAGGCACTTGCTGCCAGCCATATTTATCAGATGATGCTTGACGCAAACGTAGCTAACGTAAAGTTTCTTATGTCTATCAATGCTGATGTGGCTGAATTTGTACCAAGTCCAGACTCAAAGATAACCCGAAAGGTTGTAAGAGAGTTAAATCTTCCTAAGGGAGTGACGATTGGTGGACTTGTAAGAAACAAAGAAGGAATGCTTGTTTCTGGTAATACACAGATTGAAGCAGGCGACTCTGTTGTGGTCTTCTGTTATAATGTTGATATGAAAAAGGTGGAGAAATTATTTATTTAACCATGCTTAATCTGAAACTTATTTCCAAGATTCTTGGCTCCTTGTTATGGATAGAAGGCGTACTGATGCTCAGTTGTCTATTCGTGTCATTGTTTTATAAGGGCAGTGACGTTATACCATTCGTGTGGAGTATTCTCATAACAGTAGGTGCTGGTTTTATCTTCCGACTGTTAGGTCGTCATGCTGACAATCTTCTTGGACGTCGTGATGCTTATTTTGTTGTAACGATATCTTGGATTCTTTTTACGATATTCGGTACACTCCCCTTTATGATTAGCGGAGGTATTGGGAGTTTCACAGATGCTTTCTTTGAGGCTATGTCAGGCTTCACAACAACTGGTGCAACGATTATAGACTATCCTGAACATCTACCAAAAGGACTCCTTTTCTGGCGTTCTCTGACACAATGGATTGGTGGATTAGGAATAGTATTCTTTACTATAGCCATTCTCCCGTCTATGGTGGGCGGCTCGGTAAAAGTATTTGCGGCTGAAGCGACTGGTCCTATCAAGAGTAAGCTACACCCACGTCTGAGCACAAGTGCTAAGTGGATATGGGTAGTTTATTTGGTTCTGACTACTGCCTGCATTCTATCATATAAGGTATGTGGTATGGGATGGTTTGATGCTTTCAACTATTCTATGACCAGTACTGCGACGGGTGGATTCTCTACGGAGAGCGGTTCTATAGCAACCTTTCACTCTCCGGCGGAAGAATATGTCAGTGCATTGTTCTGCTTCCTTTCTGGTGTCAACTTCACATTGTTGTATGCCTCGGCTGTAGGGTTAGATATTAAGAAACTATTGAAAAATAGTGAGTTCCGTTTCTATACCATAATGGTACTCTCGTTTACTATTTTTATCTCCTTTGAACTTGTTTATCGCAATCATTATGAGATAGAGCATGCCTTCCGTAGTGCGCTCTTCCAAGTTGTTTCCTTTATAACAACGACAGGACTTTTCAGCGATGATGCTGCCAAGTGGCCTCATGTAACATGGGTTGTCTTAGCTGCATGTATGTTCTTTGGCGGCTGTTCTGGTTCTACCAGTGGTGGTATCAAGAGTATTCGTGGTGTGATGTTATTAAAGGTGGTGCGCAATGAGTTCCGTCAGATACTACACCCTAATGCTGTCTTACCAATGAAGGTTGATGGAGTTAATATACCACAGTCAAAGCGTGTAACACTTTTAGGTTTTATCGGACTTTATCTGATTCTGACACTCTTCTGTGCCTTCACAATGATTGCGGTTGGTATTGATAACACGAATGCTATCACAATTACATTGAGTTGTTTGGGTAATGTTGGACCTACATTGGGTATGGAAATCGGTCCTACAATGTCGTGGGCACAGTTGCCAGACTTTGCTAAGTGGATTTGTTCATTCCTCATGCTTGTAGGTCGTTTGGAACTATTTACTGTCTTGGTACTTTTCTCTCCAGCTTTCTGGAAGGAAAACTAAAGGTAAACAAAGGCTATCTTCCTGTCTGACTCGTACGGGAATCACAACTTTTATAGGCTTTTATTACTCCTGTCTTACCAACGATAGTGAATTATTTTCATGAAAAGAAATATTTATTTTCACGAGAAAAAATATTTCTTTTCATGAAGAAAAATATTTATGATCGTGAAAGTAAATTGTTGATAACTGTAAATGCTTTCTCTATTTACTCTCCTTTGAATGTTATATAGTGTGTTATACGATGTCAAGAGTGCTTTGTTTTTATTTGATAAAAGGAAACAAAACAATAATAAGAACTATGAGTATCAGGTTATAATGTCCCGATTTGGGTATAATGTGGACTACAAAAACTATTATACAAACTTCTTATCAGTCTTTTAACAGTAATTGTGTTGGAAATAAGTTGATAATGTGTAAATTTGTAACCGATAAACTTAAATATCATAACCAAAACGCACTATAAATGAAAAAGAACAAATTATTGATTTTTGTTGTTGCACTTATGGCAACACTGTCACTTACTGCTTGTCTGAATGATGATTATGAAGAGCAGGCAAAACGAAACCTCCCAACTGCAGCAGAACTGAAGGCTGCAAGCCATACTATTCAAGGCCTTTATCATGGTAAACTTTCGAGATATGGCCTAAACGAACGGGAACAGATAGAAAAGCAGGATTCTGTTAGTACCACTTGGGAAATCAAAGATGATACGACACTCATTATCAAAAATATCCCAACAAAGATGTTGACAGCAAGTATCATTGATACTAACTTAAAGCAAGCTATTGAGGCTTTGCCAAATCAGGAAATCAAATGTGCTATTAGCGTGTTCAGCGTGAAACCAATCCTCTTTTATATTGCTCCTTATCGTTTGGATTTAGGCAAGATTACTTATGGGGGTAAAACTCATGATGTAGCTATAGTTTTCCTTTTCAAGGCTGATTATACCTATGGTGGTTATGATACTGACCGCAAGGTGCTTGGTGCTCGCCTTTTAGAGGCAGGAATGGTTGTTGATGGTGTCTTCGACAAGTCTGTTAGTAAGGGTGCAGATAGCTTCTATCTTGCTTCTGAACCAAGAGTATAAGTTTTATAAGACAATATAATCAAAAGCCCGAGAACATCTATTTGGATGTTTTCGGGTTTATTTTTTTTATAGTATAAGAAGATAATCGTTACCCTTTCTGTTGCGATATAGTTGGATAAGGAAAGTCTGAATGGATAGTGAAACTGTAGAAAACGATAAATAAAAAGAGACTATATTCATCTGTTAGATTGGAATTGTGACAATATTGTAGACTCTTTCTGCCATTCTGTCAGTCTATGTCTGTTGGCACATCATTTGTCTAATTATTGGCGAATGACGCTGTCAGTAGCAGCTGAAGACGACATTAGTCGGATGATTCTACGACAGACAAGCGTCAATAACTGAATACGAATAATAATAAAATAAAGATATACAATTATGGGAAAGATTATTGGAATTGACTTAGGAACAACAAACTCTTGTGTTGCTGTATTTGAAGGTAATGAGCCAGTGGTAATCGCTAACAGTGAGGGTAAGCGTACTACACCTTCTATCGTGGGCTTCGTTGAAGGCGGAGAGCGTAAGGTGGGTGACCCTGCTAAGCGTCAGGCTATCACAAACCCAGAGAAGACCGTTTACTCTATTAAGCGTTTCATGGGTGAGACCTACGAGCAGTGCCAGAAAGAGGCTGAGCGTGTTCCATTCAAGGTTGTTAACGATGGTGGTTATCCACGTGTACAGATTGACGACCGTAAATATACTCCACAGGAGATTTCTGCAATGATATTGCAGAAGATGAAGAAGACCGCTGAGGACTATCTCGGTCAAGAAGTAACTGATGCTGTTATCACCGTACCAGCATACTTCTCTGATTCACAGCGTCAGGCAACTAAGGAGGCTGGTCAGATTGCAGGTCTTAACGTACAGCGTATCGTGAATGAGCCTACTGCTGCAGCACTTGCTTATGGTGTTGATAAGGCTAATAAGGATATGAAGATTGCCGTATTCGACCTTGGTGGTGGTACATTTGATATCTCTATCCTTGAGTTCGGTGGTGGTGTGTTCGAGGTACTTTCTACGAATGGTGATACTCACCTTGGTGGTGACGACTTCGACCAGGTAATTATCGATTGGCTCGCTGACGGCTTTAAGTCTGAGGAGGGTATCGACTTGAGAAAGGACCCAATGGCAATGCAGCGTTTGAAGGAGGCTGCTGAGAAGGCTAAGATTGAGTTGTCAAGCTCTTCTTCTACAGAGATTAATTTGCCATACATTACAGCTGAGGGCGGTGTTCCAAAGCACTTGGTTAAGACCTTAACTCGTTCACAGTTTGAGCAGTTGGCACACAACCTCATTCAGGCTTGTCTCGTTCCTTGCCAGAATGCTATCCGTGACGCTAAGTTGCAGACATCAGATATCGATGAGGTTATCCTCGTAGGTGGTTCAAGCCGTATCCCTGCAGTGCAGACATTGGTTAAGAACTACTTCGGCAAGGAGCCTTCAAAGGGTGTTAACCCTGATGAGGTAGTTGCTGTTGGTGCAGCTATCCAGGGTGCTATCCTTAATAAGGAGAGCGGTGTGGGTGACATCGTATTGCTCGACGTAACTCCATTGACCCTCGGTATTGAGACAATGGGTGGTGTGATGACAAAGCTTATCGATGCTAACTCTACTATCCCTTGTAAGAAGAGTGAGGTGTTCTCTACTGCAGCTGATAACCAGACAGAGGTTACTATCCACGTTCTGCAGGGTGAGCGTCCAATGGCAGCACAGAACAAGTCAATCGGTCAGTTCAATCTGACAGGTATTGCTCCAGCTCGTCGTGGTGTGCCACAGATTGAGGTAACATTCGACATCGATGCCAACGGTATCCTCAACGTATCAGCTAAGGACAAGGCTACAGGTAAGGAGCAGAGCATCCGCATCGAAGCTTCAAGTGGCTTGAGTGAGGAGGAAATCAACCGTATGAAGGCTGAGGCTGAGCAGAATGCCGAGAACGACAAGAAGGAGCGTGAGAAGATTGACAAGCTGAATCAGGCTGACTCAATGATTTTCACCACCGAGAACTTCTTGAAGGATAATGGTGACAAGGTTCCTGCTGATCAGAAGTCAGGCATCGAGTCTGCTCTCCAGCAGCTCAAGGATGCTCACAAGTCTGCAGACGTTGCAGCTATCGATACAGCTATCAACAACCTCAACACCGTTATGCAGGCAGCATCACAGCAGATGTACAGCCAAGCAGGTGCACAGGCAGGTCCTCAGCCAGGCGCAGATGCTGGTCAGCAGGAGCAGCCAAAGCAGGATGACACCATTCAGGATGCAGACTTTGAGGAAGTGAAGTAAAATAACAACTAATATAATCGCAGTAATCCGATAGTGGGTTACTGCGATTTTTTGTTTTAATCTAAACAAGTTACTATGACTAATTGTGTCTATATATTTGGGAATGGTTTTGACTTACGAATGGGTATGGCAACAAGTTATCCAGATTTCCTTAAATATTATGCGAAGATGGAGATTCCTGATAACGATGTTGCCTCTGTTAAGCAAATGTTTTTATCAAAAGTCAGAAAGGAAGAAGGTGAACATTGGAAGGATTTAGAGATAGCTTTAGGCTTATTTACAAAAGAGGTCTCTGATGTTGAGCTGTTTAAGGACTTTTATAGAGATCTTAATCGTTCTTTAAAAGATTATCTTACCATAGTAGAACAAAAATCTCCATTAATTTCAGATGAGGATAAAATAAAATTTTGGGAAGACTTAATGTACCCAGAAAAATACCTTCACACACTATCTCGGAAAAGTAGTTTCGATAGAAATACTTCAAAGGGAGAGGTAAATGCAAATATAATCAATTTTAACTATACAAAAACTCTTGAAAATCTTTTGATAGATAAGTTAGATAGAATGGATGATGACTATGTTTATGTTGACCCTTCTACATCTGATCTTTTCAAGGTTAGGTATATAAAACATCTACATGGAGTGTTGAATGAGACCGATTTATTATTTGGAGTAAATGATACGAGTCAAATAGAAAATAAGGATTTTAGGGAAGATGAGGATTTTAATGATGTGATGATTAAACCAAAAGGAAACATGGAGTTAGGTACGAATATAGATAAAGATTGTCAGTCATTAATTCGGTTTGCAGATGTTTTTTATATTTATGGAACATCTTTAGGACCTACTGATAAATGCTGGTGGTATCACATCGGAGAGAGGTTTCAAAAGTCTAATGCTGTTATATTATACTTTTCTTTCTCTTCTCAGGAACTTAAGAAAGGATTGCTTGATAGGGAATATATAAGTTTAGAACGTAGGGAACGCCGACGGATAATGAGTGCAATGAATATCTCTGGTGACGAGAGAAATTATAGAGATCGGATATACGTTGCTTGTAATAGGGATATTTTTCCAACCCATCCTAAAAGGGAAATAAATTAATATTTTATAACTTAGTCAATCAAAGTTTATTCTTATGACCCTTGAACAATACAACCAATTACCCTACGACTATGTACACTGTGCTGACACTCATTTTAAGAAAGCCAGCCAGTGTTTGCGCCATACAGCCTACACGTTGCTTGAAATGAGTACGAAGGAGCGTTTATAGTTTAGAATCTGTATGTGGTAATGAGTGCACAGTTTGACAGTTCGTGATAGCTATTCTCATAATGATATGTTTTGATAAAGAATTTATTACCTGTTATCATATCTTTACTCAACATCAGATAATCTAAATCAAAAATATATCAGACATAGAGTATTTTAAGTGTTTTATTTTGGCTCTTTGCGATGTAAAAAGTATATTTGTGAAGATTTTGTAATACATTGGTTATTACTGTTCATGTACGTCTTGTTATTGACGTAATCACTGATTATTGATAACATTTAAGCAATATGAAAGAAAACATCGTCATCAAGTATCGCCATACGGTACTTTTCTATCTCTTGGCAACCCTTATCCCATGGATATTCTGGTTTGCTGCCAGTTATGTAAGTCATCATGTAGTTTATTCGGAAAGCACATGGGTAGCTCCATTGTTGGGATTGGCAGGACTTTTCTTCCCAATGTTTCTGACTATTATTTTGGTTTTTCAGCGTCAGGAACTGCGGAAAGACTTTCTTGGAAGATTCCTAAACTTGTCTTCCGATAAGTGGCAATATTATCTCACAGCCTGCCTACTGATGCCAGCAAGTATCTTGTGTGCTATGGCAGTTTCTCTGTTGTTCGGTTACAGTCCATCGCAATTCATTATTACAGGTCATTACACCTTCACTTCGGGTGTCTTCCCTGTATGGTTCCTCCTTATACTTGCACCTACGCTTGAGGAACTTGCGTGGCATGGTTATGGAACAGACTGCCTCCGTTCTCGAATGAGTCTCTTCAAAACATCTATGCTGTTTGCAGCTTATTGGGCTGTCTGGCATTTCCCCCTTGCAGGAATTAAGGGCTATTACCACGCTAATGTAGTGAGTGAGGGGTGGCTTTATAGTCTCAACTTCATCGTTAGTATTTTCCCTTTTGTTATCTTGATGAATTGGCTTTATTATAAAACCAACCGAAATATTCTCGTAGCTATTATCTTTCACATTACGGCAGGTTATTTCAATGAAATATTTGCAACTCACCCCGATAGCAAGTGTATACAGACGGTATTATTGCTCATCGTGTCTGTTATCATTGTGGTTAAAGAACGTCGACTGTTCTTTAATCGAGCATTGGAGTAGAGTGGTACTCACCTCAAGATATTTAAATCTTTGTCCCAAGAAGAACATAATCATTTAGGTATTAACTGCACACTGGCTGGCACTCGCAGAGGGTCAGCCAGTTTTTATGTTGTTCAACCTGTATAATACTTGATGTAATCGTGAAAAAGCTTATTTACTCTTTTCTATAAATCTCTTATCTACTACACTAAGTTTGAAAAAGATTCACTATCATTTCTAACATTTAGCATTGTAGTTTACCTCACAGAGAAAAAATATCAATTTTTCATGTTATATGATGTTTTTTTACTACTTTTACAGAATTAACAATGAGCAAAAGATTTACTGATTATAAGTATTATGGAGATAAAGACATATAAAGATTTATTATGTCAGTTTGAACAGTTGCCTAAACAAGACATACGCCCCACCTTCATGGATATTTGCAAATATCCTGGTAGTAGGTTTGAAGAGGTATGTAGTAGAATCTTGCAGTTTTATCTTAATCCTTTTGCAGGGCATGGATTGCATGATTTGTGGCTATTGGCATTGTGGCGTGCCTCAGGGCAAGGTGAGACGTTGCCGTTCTACAATAAAGTAGAATGTGTTACGGAAGAGTATGCAGGAGATAAGAGAATTGACATTATTGTAAAATCGGAGGAGTTTATCATTGCGATAGAAAATAAGACAACAGCAGATTTATATAATCCATTGGATATATACGCCAATCACATTCGTAATAACTATTCTGAAAAAAAGCAAAGAATATTGATAGTCTTGTCTGTCTTTCCTCTATCAGATTCCAAGAGTAAGAATTGGATGGCTAAAAACGATTTTTGTCCAATTCTTTATAAAGACTTGTTTGCAGAAGTCAATAAAGAGTTGGGTAGTTATATGATGTCATGTGACCAGAAATATCTTACTTATATGCTTGATTTTATGAAAACAATTGATAATATGAATAACGCAAGTAATAAAAGAGAATTCGACTTTTTTATGCAGAATAAAGAAAGCATAGAAGGTCTTATAAATCATTATAATAAATTTCAGGATGGGATTCGTTCACAACAGGCGGAACAGATTGCTTCTATAAAAGAGAAAGTGATTGAAAAGACTAAGGCTGTTTGGTGGGTGTGGAAAGGATGGGATTTAGGAATTTCATTTCATGACAAAGCCAATCGCATTGGTATAGAATCAAGTTATGAGGTAACAGGAGAAGGGTATTGTGGAGAGTTCCATATTTATATAACAACATGGAAAAAGGAACACTGGTATCCATATAAGGATGATGTTCTTAAGTCATTTCCAAACTATATAAAATTAGATGAGAATTGTGGTAATCGAACTTATCTGCATCTTCCTATTATAGATGGAAATAAGACAGAAGAGATAGTTAATGCACTTGTTGAGGCCTATGACAAAATGAAAGCAATAACTGATAAAATTCAATGATGGTTCTTTTAAAGTGGATATATTATTGATTGTGAGTAGAAATATGCTCTTGTATTTTATATATAACTATTGAACCTTATATGCTAAAGAGAGGCTTTCTCTAAATTATGTGTCGATGAAAGAATCTATATTTGTATTTTTAATAACTATGGGATTTGCAGCATGCTCCTCAAGAAGTAAATCAGAGGAGACTGCTAATCCTATCTGCATAGAACAAACAGATTATGAAACGGATGATTTTTCTGGAGAAGATTTTTATCCCTCAATTCAGTCTGGGTATTCTGATGACATTGTTGATGAGGATTCTTATGAAGATGAATTTGAAGATGGGACTTATTCTGCTACGGTAGATTATTATAATCCTCAAACTGATTATAGTGCCACATATACGTTGGATGTTGAGGTTGAAAATGGTGTGGTTATGCAGATTAATTTTCCTAATGGTGGCTATCTTGATGATGACCATATTACACCTGAAGCGTTAGACTCTAATGGGGAATGTACAATTGATGGCGAAGATGGAAAAACATACACTATACATATTGACTTATAGTTGTTTTAAGTGATACTTATTGTGCATGTTTATCTTTTCATAAGTCTTCTTGTAATCAATAGAATTTATAGTAAAATTAATATATAGTGTTATGGGAAAAGTTTAATTAAAGAATAAACTGGAATTATTGCCTAAAGAAAATGTTATTAAACTCATTATGGAGATTTATGACAATTTTAAAGAGGCAAGACCATATTTAGACCATTATGTTGAGCCGAATAGTATAGATGAGTGTGAACGATTTAAGAAAATTATTCGTAAGGAGTTCTTTCCAGGACGTGGGTTCTCTGAAAGGCCATCATTCGCTGCTTGCCAGAAAGCTATCTCTGATTTTAAGAAGATGAAGCCCGATCCTTACTTTCTGGCTGACCTCATGTTGTATTTTATTGAGAACAGCTGTGAATACACTATGATTTATGGTGATATGTGGGAGCAGCAGTACTACGTAACGCTTGAAACCAACTTCAAAAAACGATGGAGCATATAAGCAAGTATAAACTCCGATCTGTCTTTCATGCACGTATTGAACAGATGCTTGATGCCACAGATTTTGGGTGGGGATTCTCTGATATACTATGGCAGACTTATCTTGTTCACAAAAATAAGTATTTTAATATGGCATAACGCTATAATTAGGTAGTTATACATCACCATCAAAAAATCCTTCTAATCTCTCCTTTTATACCATTTTCCTGACGTCAGGAAAATGGTTAATCTTGTTGCTCTTTATTTCTTTAATTGACTGAGCGTTTACGGATATATAAGGAGAGCAATATCTCCGTAGCATTGTTTTATATACTACACTAAGTTTGAAAACTATTTGCTGTCATTTTTAACATTTGCAGTATTTTATTGATTTATAACGTGTTATAAGTCGTAAATGGGTGATAGGAGTGACAGCAAAATAAAAATAATCCGTGAAAAACTTGACAAGGGGTATCTCTGTGTTGTATCTTTGCAGGCAGATATTAGGAAGAGCAACGGCACGCGAGGCGTGATTTTCTACAAACTAACCGCATCTTCCTTTTTGAATTTATTTTTCTTAAATCATTCTATTTATGTGTACAGATTTTTCTAACATGCCCAAAGACTGGGCAGTGTGCTTTATGCACGATTGTATTCTCAAGGAGCAGTGCCTACGCTATTATACGGCTAAGACGCTTTCTGTTAGCCAACATTCGGCATTGACGGTTCTTCCCTCTGCTCGTTCTGGCAATAGCTGTAAGGAGTTTCACACAATGAAGAAAGAACGACTGGCGTGGGGATTCTCGCATCTTTTTGATGATGTGAAGCACAATGACTACCGCTCTCTGCGTAGTACTATGGAGAGCCATTTCGGAAGTCGCTTTGTCTACTATCGTTATCATCGAGGAATTAATAAACTGAGTGAGGGTGAACAGAAATGGGTTGACGAACTCTTCCAGCGTTATGGCTATGCTGCCCCACGTGTTTATGATAACTACCAGACGTGCTGGAAATATTAGTAGTGCTTTCGGGAAGGAGTTAAGGAGTGAAAGGGAGTGAGAGGAGTTAAGACATTAGCACGTTTTGTAAGAGAAAGAAAAGGTAATCTTTGCGTTACGGAGTGGAGTTAATGATTTGTTATTGAGGTCTTGTTTCTGTGGTGCTAACGCTCCGCACATCATGTGTTGATACTCCGCACGTGTGGTGCTGGCGGACAGAATAAGAGAAGACATAGTAACAGATTAACTTATTCTGTGTTAGAATTAATGACAGACATAATGACATAAGGTCAGATGAAAAAGATATATGTTTTTCTACGTCTCTGTTTACTCCTTAAACCTTTAGGTTTCTCTGTACTGGTCCTATCCTCCGTTTCTCCGTGTTCTCTGTGTGAGAACTACGGCTTAGCCTTTTCACTCTTTCTCCTTCTTCGCAAGCAACTTGTTAACTTGTCTACTCGTTCACTTGCTAACTCGTCAATTCGTTAACTCGTCAACTTGTAAACTTTAAAACTTTCAACTTATGCAATACAAGAATCTTAAGAACATTAAAGCTGAAAATCAGCGTAACCGACAGTCGGATAGACTTAAAAATGATATTACTCGTCGTCTGCTTGACTATCTTAAGCAAAAGTATGAAATGAGATATAATACGGCCTTGGGCTGTACGGAAATCCGAAAGGTAGGGAGTAACGAACCTTTTGTGCCAGCGGATAATCGTATGCGCAATACTATCGCCATCAAGGCACGTCTTGATGGTATTGATGTGTGGGACAAAGACATCCGAAGATATACGGAATCGGACTTTGTCAAGGTTTTTAATCCTGTGGACGACTTCCTTAATAGTCTGCGTGGGCGATGGGACGGAAAGGACCATATCAAGGCTTTGGCTGACTGTGTTCCTAATGACAATGCACGGTGGGCAGACTGGTTTCACACGTGGTTTCTTGCGATGGTGGCACAATGGATGGGCTTAGATACAGCACATGGCAATAGTGTGGCACCGCTACTCATCTCACGACAGGGCTATCGGAAGTCTACCTTCTGCAAACGCTTGCTGCCTGAAGTGTTGCAGTGGGGCTATAATGATAATCTTGTTGTCAGTGAGAAACAGAATACGCTACGGGCAATGACACAATCGTTGCTGATTAATATTGATGAGTTCAATGCCCTGTCTGCTAAGACGCAGGACGGTTTTTTGAAGAATGTCATGCAGCTTGCAAGTATCAAACTCCGTCAGCCTTATCGTCAGCAGCAGCTTACGTTACCACGTGTAGCCTCTTTCATTGCCACAGCGAATATCTCGGATGTCTTTAGCGATCCCAGTGGTTGCCGTCGTTTTATAGCTGTTACGCTGACTGGTCCTATCCGCTTGCCCGATCACATAGACTATGAGCAGCTCTATGCGCAGGCGGTTGCCGAACTTGAGGCTGGTAGACGATATTGGTTTGATGAGGCTGATACCCAAGAGATTATGGAGAATAACCAGCATTATCAGCAACGCACCCCTGCCGAAGCCCTCTTTTTAGATTGTTTCTCTATCCCAAAGGACTTGACCAAGGGTACATACATGACTGCCGCCGCTATCTTCAGCCTACTTCGTCAGCGGTATGGCAGTCAACTGAACCTGACAAGCCTTTCCCATTTCGGTCGTGTCCTTGCCAACATACCGAACCTCCACAGTAAACATTCTTCGCATGGCACAGAGTATTTGGTCTCAGTGCGTAGTAGCCTTGGCCAGTCTGCCTCTTCCATCTTAAACCGTTAGTTGCCATCCGAATAAACTTTCAAAGTTGCTGTCACTACTGTCACTCCTTGATACGTTATAAGTAGTTTATAATCTGTTCGTTGCGTGAAGTGTTAAAAGTGACAGCAACTTAAAACAAAACTATGTTAGCTTTATTGATATTCAAGTATGAAGTGTGTTTTTAATAAAAATGACCTTGTCTTTTTCTTTATATAGATTTTTTTGCTACCTTTGTAAGACACTATCTAATAGGCGTAGTGACTAAGAACCTGCTTATGGAAGAACATAAAGAGCACAGTAAGAAATCTATTCGATTTTAATTCATAAATAGTATGATAACCGACTTTGAAGAGTATATCCGACAGAGCGAACCGCATAAACGAGAGAAAGGTTATGCGTGGCAAACGGCTATTGGCTTGCAGGCTGTTGATGGCTTGAAGACTTCTGATTATTTGCGTGAAACTGCTCGCCAGCATATTGAGGGTGATATCACGATTGAGGAGGTGAAGCAGCTCGTCAATAGCTATTATGAGTCAAAGACTGCTCGTAAGGAGGTCGGGGATAGGACGGAAGAGGCTGATAAAGTTTCGGCTCGTATTACCGAATTGCTATCTGAACAAAGCTTTACGTTCTCGCCATTGGAATATATTTCGATTCATCGTCGTTTGTTTGAAGGCATCTATGAGCATGCAGGAAAGATAAGAGATTATAACATTACGAAAAAGGAATGGGTGTTGAATGGAGAAACGGTACTATATGCTGGTGCTGATAGTATCCGTGAAACGCTGGATTACGACTTTTCCCGTGAAAAAGAATACGATTATAAGCATTATGATATAGCAGAAGCTGTGAGCCATATCTCACAATTTGTTTCTGACCTTTGGCAAATTCACCCGTTCGGGGAGGGCAATACCCGTACAACGGCTGTTTTTACCATTAAGTATCTGCGTACATTTGGTTTCGACATCAGCAACGAAACCTTTGCTAACTATTCGTGGTATTTTCGTAACGCACTGGTTCGAGCCAACTATAACAATATGCCTAAAGGCGTCTTTGCTACAATGCAATACCTTGAAGCATTCTTTCGCAATTTGATATTAGGTGAGCAGAATGAATTGAAGAATAGATACCTGCACGTGTCGGCAGAAAGTCAAAGTGCAACAGGTAATGACCCAAAGTGCAATATTTGCACTTTGAATTGCACTTTAGAAGAATTAGCATTACTCAACTTTATTAAAGAGAAACCGAATGCAACGCAAAAAGAAATAGCTGTGCATATCGGAAAATCAGAACGAACGGTAAAGACGATGACCGTAAAATTATCTGTACAAGGCATTCTTGAACGCAAAAA
>FLSC01482891.1_pt1 | contig 26214 bp, 27 predicted proteins | sample 1550561 | NCBI WGS metagenome assembly FLSC01 (sample SAMEA4031775, study PRJEB14383) | metagenome | biome: human; feature: oral; material: saliva | place: Philippines | collected 2014 | reverse complement strand
AGAAGCTGGCTTTCATTCCTTTAATGTCATTGCTGCAACTTTCTACGAGCATTACGAAGACATACTTAACTTTTATATTAACAAATCTACAAACGCTGCTGCCGAATCCTTCAATGCAAAAATAAAACTATTTAGGGCTAACTTAAGAGGAGTTGTAGATAAAAGTTTCTTTCTTTTTAGGCTTGCCAAAATATATGCCTATCCCCACTAAATATCTACTGTCCCGTTTTCTCAGGACCTCCATTTAAGACGTGGCTTTGCAGTTCCACGTTTCTCTATTCATAAACTTAAAATTCTATCGATCTTGATTACCAAAATATAACAAAGAAAAGAATATTTCACATAGATTATTGCCATGTGAAATAAAAAAGAATATAAATAAGCTTAGCTATTATCTATAACATAAAATGGAAATATTAATTACAATTATCTTTTTTATCCTACTATGCCTTTTCGCATATCATACTGCGGATAATGGTCAACAGACAAACAATAGCCAAATCAAAGACTTTAAAGATGCAGAGGAAAGAAAGGAAAGTTTCAAATGGGATTTCATCACAACATGGTTTACAGATCAAAAAGAACGTTCTTTACTAATTAAAGATTTCAATGACAAAGCACAAGAATCATTTGTCAGAGGAGAAACTCCAACCGTATTAAAAGCAAGTACATCAAGGGGCTTTTCAAAATATCATCATGAACTTTCAGCACGGATTAATACGGGTTTCCGCATTCAAGCATTTACAGATAGGGCTTTAACCAAAAAGGAGACAATGGACATAGGGCAAGCCATCCTATCAAATACCAAGTTGATAAGGCAACTTATTGTTTTGGGCTGGGATACACTTGAGATACATGATAATTGTGGGCGTTATGGCTGCCGATGGTGTTTGACAGAATATGCTGATATTGGTAAAACAATTGAAACATCTTCAAATCCCAAGACCAAACCTATTAAATGTAGAATAATCTCTAATCCCTTAATTGATTTAACCGATATTGAAAAACATGCCATTACCAAGCTGGTTGCCTTTGTTTTAGGGGCAAGCCCTATCAGTGCTTTTAGCAATGAAGCTAACGAAGCAGCCTCAGCTATCTTTTCATCCTTAGGAATCTCACAAGTTGAAATCGAGAAAGTTTTACAAGATTCTATCTATAGCAACACAGATAAAGAGGTAGAAAGTATTTTGAGCTCTTTAACAGGAATAATTGATAATGATTATCTTAACACACTGTACGAAACATGTTTACAAATTGCGAATATATCAGAAAACAAAGAAGTAGCTGAGTTAGTAATATATATTTTCGAGAAATTAAAGTAACATAGTTTTAACATTATAAAATATAAAATCAAAACAATGGAAAAAGTTATTTTTGTAGTAATAGCCGTATCACTGGCTTATGGCGTCGGCTGTTTAGGTCGTAATCGTAAAATCGGATTTGGCTGGGCATTCTTTTTATCTTTAGTGAATATACTTCTTGGGCTAATTGTTGTACTTTGTTCCAAAAAGAAGAATAAAGATATTGAGTTCATAAACATAAACGAAAATAAAGAATGAGAATAACTGGTTGGATATTTACCGTTTTAGGTATACTGTCACTTCTTGGTTGCCTCCTCAAAGGTAACAACCCTATAGGACCTACTTTTTGGCTGGGGCTTGGCATATTTCTTATTTATAGGGCAAGCCAAAAAGAACAAGAAAAGAAAGAAAAAGATAAGTGGAACAACGATGACAAACCATTATGAAACCAATATTTAATAAATAAAATGATGACAAAAAGAAATATAATAAAAATAGTGCTATCGGTTGCTGGTGGCTTAATTATTGGTAGCCTTGGAACAAATATCATTATATCTCAAACACAACATGTTCTAACCGAGGAAGAATATAAGGAATATAACACTCTCAATGACAAGAAAAATCTTATAGAAGCTTACTCTATATTCTATCAAAGTACAGGAGATTTGTTGAGATATATAACTTATAATATGCTTACAGAGAATGATATCAAAAGATTGTCGCTAACAGAAGAATGCCAAACATGGATGAATGCAAACACTTTAGTAGAGACAATGAAGAAATCCAAAGGAGCGAGATTTTCTATTACAACAACAGGAGAATCTAACACATCTGAGGGAGAGTAGTTCTTTATCATGTAACTTTATAAAAAAATAAAGTTAAGATAAGTTCAATGTATCTAACTATACAAACTGGGCATTATATACCATCTTTATATATACACCAAAGATGATTTTCTATTAAATATATTTTCCAGACTGTTTAGCCGACAACACGAATGGTGCTAAGCCTCCGCACAACTCGTGCTAAGCGTTAGCACCATCCATGTTTTTCTATTTTCAAATTGCATCTAACGTATATATGCAATAATAAAAACCATATCCAAAACTATAAAAGGATATAACAATGGCATTCTTTTAAGCCTACAAATTAAGAATCCCACCACAGAGAAACAAGTCATTTCTCTATAGTGGGATTCATTATAAGACTTATCTTAAAGCCTTCCTATTTGTTATTACGCTTACAGATGCAAGTCGTGTCCCATACGATCACGCTTGGTCTTCAGATAGCGATAGTCAAACTTATTTGGAGTTATCTCAATAGGTACATTCTCCTCAATCTCTAAACCATAAGCCTCGAGGCCTACTCGTTTCGTTGGATTGTTTGTTATCAAACGCATCTTATGAACACCAAGATGGCGCAACATCTGTGCTCCACAACCATAATCGCGTTCGTCTGGACGGAAACCAAGATGAAGGTTAGCCTCAACCGTATCAAGGCCTTGCTCTTGCAACTTATAGGCTGCAATCTTATTCATCAAACCAATGCCACGACCTTCCTGCTGCATATAGATAATAACACCCTTGCCTTCTTTCTCAATCATCTCCATTGCCTTATGAAGCTGCTCGCCACAATCACAACGCTGACTACCGAGAATATCGCCCGTTGCACATGATGAGTGTACACGCACAAGTACTGGCTCATCCTCTTTCCATGTACCCTTGATAAGAGCCATGTTTTCCAAACCATTTGCTTGACGGAAAGGAATCAAGTGAAACATACCATATTCAGTAGGGAGTTCTACCTTTTCACCAACAACAATACTTGATTCTTTCTTCAGGCGATAGGCGATAATATCCTTGATACTGATAATCTTCATCCCCCATTCCTTTGCACGCTTCTGCAAATCAGGCATACGAGCCATCGTACCATCTTCGTTCATAATCTCCATTAACACACCAGCTGGGAAACAACCTGCAAGCTTACAGAGGTCAACAGCAGCTTCAGTATGACCCGAACGACGCAAAACACCATTATCCTGAGCATAAAGTGGATTGACATGTCCAGGACGGCCAAAAGTCTGAGGAGTAGAATTAGGATCTGCCAAAGCCTTAATTGTTTCAGCACGGTCGTGTGTAGACACACCTGTTGAACAGCCTTCCAACTTATCAACCGTAACGGTGAAAGGAGTACCAAGTACTGAAGTGTTATCAGAAACCTGATGAGGTAAATCTAATTCTTCCGCACGTGATATCGTTATAGGAACACAAAGCACACCTCGTGCATTCTTCAACATGAAGTTAACCTTCTCTGGCGTTATCATTTCTGCAGCCATAATAAGGTCGCCTTCATTCTCTCGGTCTTCATCATCTACTACGATAACGAACTTTCCTTCCCGAAAGTCTTTCAGCGCATCTTCGATGCTATCGAGTTTAAAATCTTCCATATAGTTACTGATTTATATTGTTTTTATCAATAGCCCCTTGCTTCTTCTTTTTCCTTTATACGTTGTATCTCTGCGATAATCGTATCATTACAGCTAATAATAGTACGAAGGTCGCGATAAAGGCGTAAGCGGAAACGCCACATTCGGAAGTAGAAGAAAATACCAGCAGGTACTATAACTGCTGCAAGAATGTTCGACCACTTATGATCGAATGGTCTTGTATGTGCCTTTACTGCTAATATTGGGTATTTATTTAATTCTGCCATGATGACTTTATTACGCGTATTGCCTAAGTCTTCTATGACATTTTCAAGTTCATCATTAATCTTCTCAATGACATGATCCGTATGATATCGGAAGAACACCTTTATAATATTAGGCGCAGACTTCAACCTGCGTGTCTTAGCATACTCCGTAATTCTCACGTTCAGATCATTGAGTTGTTCTGCTGCCTTGCTATAATCAGGGTCATTTAAGATAACCTCCTTGCTGGCCACACTACGTTTCACACGCAATCCAAACATCTTCATCAACATGTTCTTATACATATCCGCATTGAACACTGTTGAATCATTGTTCGCCTTGTAGGTGAAGAATACAGCCATTGGGATAAGAACAGCCATAGACAATCCTTTACCAAACCATATCGCCCAATCTCCCTGACGTGACATTCGATAACCAGTATTATCGAGGATATAAAAAATAATGAACACGATAACGCTGATAATGATAGGAATACCCAATCCTCCCTTACGGATAATCGCACCAAGTGGAGCTCCGATAAAGAAGAAGATAATACATATCAACGACAAGGTGAACTTGTTAATCGTCTCAATATCATGTAGACGAATTAGCCTATCACCATCGCTGGTTATCATACTCTTAAAGTCAAGGTCGCTAACTTCTTGCTGAACGGTAGACAACGCTTGGTCAATAACATAACGACGCTGGTCTGCAGGAAGCTTTTTAAATACCGAGTCTACGTTAAATGCCTTTTCTTCGGATAGTTTAATTGCCTGTTTCTTATCTGAAGCTTTAAGATTAGGTTCTCGATAATAAACAGTCTGCGCATCCTTATAAAAAGCATTACCCACACTATCATAAACATGCACTAAGGAGTCTTTGTCGTGCTGTATCTTCTGAATACTCTTCGTACGGGCATCGTTAGAGATACCTGCCATGTCCGTAAGATTGAAGTCACCATCAAAGTCAAGAACTATATGCTTGTGTGCAAATGTCTCTCGACGATAAGGAACACTGGCACTATTACCCATTTCTTGTGAGCGCATATTCTCAAACCACTCGCCACTCCATAGGTTCAGAACCAGATGTTTCTTATCCGCTGTAGACTGCAACATACCTGAGTCTGCAAGGATAATAGCCTGGTCTTCGTAGCTATCCGTCATTCGGTACACCATAATATTATATAGGTGACCAGTCTTCAAGTCTTTCTTCTCTACGTAGAGATTGGTTTGTGGAATACCATCATAGAAGATTCCTTCTGGGATTTCCAACTCAGGACTCTTCTGCTTCATAGAGATAAGCAGTTGGGCTATATGTTTATGTGCTATTGGTCCTACGTTATTTTGGAAGTAAAAAGAGCCAAAAGCAATAAAAATACTAACAACAATCAGTCCTCTAAACGACTGAATCAAAGAGATACCAGCTGCTTTTATTGCTGTCAACTCTGAACTTTCGCCAAGGTTACCATAAGAAATAAGCGATGAAAGAAGAATTGCCAAAGGAAGCGCCTGTGGCACCATCATCAAGCTCATATACCAAAAGAATTGTCCAAGAACGTCCATTGACAATCCTTTTCCAATCAAGTCATCAACATATCGCCACAAGAACTGCATCATCAACACAAACAAGCTGATGAAGAATGTTCCCATGAAAAGCATACCAAACTGCTTGGCAATGAATATATCTAACTTCTTGATTTGAAACATGATATAATAACGAGGTTCTTATCCTCCCTTATTTTATGTGCGAAGCTATTACGAATAAAAGCAAAGAAATCTTGCTTTTTAATCTGTAAAATACGACTTACCTTTTGCAAAATTACATAAAAATATCAGAGTAATGGTCTTTTTTAGTATTTTTATTCTTTTACCAGTGTCTTTCCTTTTATAACATCTACCCTCCTCTACCCTTTACTCTTTTGTTTATACATCTTCTCCATAAAGCGCTACAACTTCAAAAGAAGTAACACAGGAAAGGCTCTTTCTTTCTCTATCTGTACAATATACTGAGTAAACAAAGAACATCATTCCACTCTTACAACCCTCTAAACAACAGAATAGAGTATATGGACGGCTACCTCAACGTCGTGTCATATACTCTATTCCGATTACAATATATTTATAAAAGATTACATTCCTGTTATACGATGTAGGCGGTCTATATTCTGATTCCAAAGTTGTTCCAACCCTTCCACATCATCATCATCAGCGAAGTCAGTAACCAACAGATGATAGTTACCAGCAATCTCGCTATGAAACATCTTCATTTCCCAATAAGAATCACTATCAGACGACTCCCAATGAAAACGTATATAATTGTTTTTTACCATTTCGACAACTGTTGCTGTATGTGTATCGTGTTCACGTAGCGGGTCACCCCAAATAAAGGTTGCCACATCTTCATCAATCGTTACTTCATCTGCCAACCATTTCATCAAACCAATTGGTGTGCTAATCAGTGCCCACACAGCACTGCCCGAACGTGTTTTCAATTCGTATTCCAGTTCGATTTTCTTACTCATCTTCAATTATTACGTTTAATATTATTCTTTTTACAACTCTCTTTTTTCTGCTATCAACGCTTTAAAAACATTCTATTAAAAGACATTCTTCATACAAGTCAGTTTTTAGCAGTTGTACAAATAGTCATTAGAGACAACATAGTCTACATCATGTTAGAACTACAATTCTCTTTTCATGCGCCATACAGAAGGACATATCTTTAACGAATAAAGCCCCATTTTATTGCCTTACAACCAAACTAACAGATAAATCCGTCAGTAATATCGCGCACCAAGAAATACAACTATCATACGAGATAACAACATGTTATATAGTCGTGTACTCCTATTATCAGGTGCAAATATAAAACTTTTTATCGAATATCCGTTAAAAAAACGACTTAATATTTGCGAGTATGATATTTTCTTCATACCTTTGCACCCGCTTTCAAGAACGAAAGTTAAATGGACGGCGGGATAGCTCAGTTGGTTAGAGCGTCGGATTCATAATCCGGAGGTCCGGGGATCGTAGCCCCGTCCCGCTACAAAAAGGTTGATAATCATTATGATTACCAACCTTTTTTGTTTTCTGCACAACCCAATGCACGCCTCAATATGAGTTTAAGCAGACAGGAAAAGATTTTATTATAAAGCTATTCTTAACTTCATCGTACATACACATATCTTACAAGAATATTTTTATTTCAATTTCCTGTCACTTTTAACACTTCGTTTATCTCTCTGTAAAATAACAAGTTAAGCACATACAACAAATGACAGCAGTGACAGCAAATTGAATTTCAACAATTGTCCAAGCAGCTCCACAAACTAAATGTGTATCCACACTAAATATCTACTGTTCTACGAAAACTTATCAGGAAGTAGCAACTATTCATAGCGTTCGCAATAGCTCCTACCAATAATTCCCATTACAAACTATCATAAAACTTACAAGGCGAGCCTTTCGACTCGCCTTGTGAATTTAATCAGTAACAGGTTATAAAACCTTATGGAAGGCTGATAGCCTCACTTGGACAAACTGATGCACAAGTACCACACTCAGTACAAGCGTCTGCATCAATTTTATAGATATCACCCTCAGAGATAGCCTCTACTGGACATTCGTCGATACATGTACCACAAGCGATACAATCATTACCAATTACGTAAGCCATAATATAAATAATTTATAATGTTAATAATGTTCTTGTATTACAAATAGGCTCAATACCTAAATTTGATGATGCAAAGGTAGGAATAATTTCTTGAATACCTAAACATATTGATAAAAATTACAAATATTTAGACGGCATAAAAATAAAAAACATAAAACATCTTTCACAGCAACTCGCTAACAATCTGACCATTACACAACTTTTCAAAACAATTATAAACAACAGATTAACCTCTATTTAACCAACACATCCTTTCCTCTCCCTACCTAAAAAGAATGAGAAGGCAGAAAAGTTGGACGAGAACTTTATTAATATAGACAATAAAACCAGTAGAAATACGTTTGAAGATTAATTATGAAAAGAATATTAGTAGCCCTCATCCTATTGGCTTCTGTGCTTACAATCCACGCACAGGAACGAAGAGTGCAGAACCGCCCTTATACGGATCTGCGTGATTTTCATTTCGGAGTGCTCGTTGGTACACATCTGCAAGACCTTGAACTTAACAATGTTGGACCACAGATGGTCGACCTTGCTGATGGCAACGGAATAGTTCAGAAGATTGTTTCTGCCGATCAAGACCGTTGGGATGCTGGTTTCACAGTGGGTGTATTGGGTGAGTTACGCCTCAACTCTACCTTTCAGTTGCGTATGGCTCCAGCTATGTACTTTGGCACCCGACATCTGACTTTCCGTAATATCACAGACCTTAACGCACAAGGAGAGCCTACAGAGCAGGTACAAGAACTCAAAACAGCATACGTTTCTTGCGCTTTCGACCTCATTGCAGCTGCTCCACGCTTTAACAACCATCGCCCTTACGTGATGTTAGGACTGAATCCTATGCTCAACCTCTCAGGTAAGGACAATGACTATATCAAGCTCAAACGTAGCGATGTCTTTGTAGAAGTAGGACTTGGTTGCGATTTCTACCTTCCTTATTTCAAGCTACGCCCAGAATTGAAGTTCATGTACAGCCTTATGAATAGTCTTGACAAGAGTCATGCAAAGAACCTCCAAGACAAGAATATGCTCATGTACACCAACTCTGTCAACGAAACACGCACAAAGATGATAGCGCTCACTTTCTACTTCGAGTAGATCCTTTATTTGCCAAGTAATATAGATACAGCATAAAAGATAAATAACGAAAAAAGACTTATCAAAAGCAAACAGAATCTATGCAATTTTGAAGTTGAACTCCAAAATTGCATAGATTTTTTTATTAAAACACACTTTTCGCTTGTACACATGCCTTTTTTTATGTAATTTTGGAGTTGAACTTCAAATTTACATAAACTTATGACCGATTATATACATCGCAAAATAGAGGAAACGATACTTGAGGCATCAAAATACTTCTCCGTGATAGCTGTCTCTGGACCACGTCAATCAGGCAAGAGTACATTGTTAACTCAATTATTCCCACTCTACGAGAAATACAGTCTAAAGGATCTCAACATTCTTGATTATGCAAAGAATGATCCCATAGCCTTCCTTAATCAGACAGATGAAGGAATGTTTATTGATGAGATACAAAGGTGTCCTCAACTATTAGACTACATACAAGGCATTGTAGATAACAATCCCAAGAGACATTTCGCATTGTCAGGAAGTTCGAATTTCGAGGTAATGAAGAACTTATCAGAATCTCTTGCTGGTCGTGCAGGGGTGTTCGAACTGTTGCCAATGTCCATACAGGAGGTTACAGGAAAGGTTGATTTAGACAATCTAAATCAAATCCTTTACAACGGGCTCTACCCTTCTATCTGTGCAAAGAAGAATATTGCTAAGTTCTTTTACCCCTCTTATGTTAGGACATACTTGGAGAAAGACGTAAGAGATCTCCTACAGATAAAAGACCAAATACGCTTCACAAAGTTCTTGAAACTGTGTGCAGCACGAATAGGCTCACTCTTCAACGCTTCTGAATTAGGTGCAGAGGTAGGCGTAAGTTCCAAGACTATCAGCCACTGGCTTTCTGTCTTGCAGGCTTCTTACCTCATAACGCTCCTCCCACCCTACTATGAGAACATTCCAAAAAGACTGGTGAAGAGCCCTAAACTCTATTTCAACGACCCAGGACTGGCCTGTTATCTACTCGACATCGAGAGTCCTCAACAGTTAGACAGGGATAAGATGCGTGGTGCTATCTTTGAGAATATGATTGTTATGGAGGCCGTCAAGCATCGCTATAACATGGGATTAGAGGGTAGAGTATTCTTCTATCGCGACTCTAATCAGAATGAAGTTGACCTCTTAATCAAGCAGGAAGGGGAACTAACAGCCATTGAAGTGAAGTCTTCTATGACTTATAGTTCATCTTTCGAGAAGGCACTCACGCAGATTGAAGGCTGGATAAAGACCCCCATAAGTAAGAAGGCTATAGTCTACTCTGGCGACTTTGAGAACACGAGTGGCAACATCAACCTTATCAACTATCGCCATATTTCTTCCATTCTCTGAGTCTTTATTATTCAAGACAAGGTACTATTTCTCTGTTACAGAGGCTCTCCTCTTCTTTTCTCTATGCCAAACAGGTAGATAATAAAAGATGTTAAAAAACGGGGGATTTAGTTTCAAAATATAAAGAAAACAGTATCTTTGGTGCATTTCTAATCGTAAACAAAAGTAGTTATGAGAAAGTTTATTATCCTTCTTTGTGCACTCGTTGCAAGTATAAACATCAGCGCACAAACTAAAGAAAAGCAAGATAGTCTGAACATACCAGTGTTTCTTGTAGATGGAGTTGAGGTACAGAACATCGATAACCTTGACCAAAAAGACATCATTAGTGTGAATGTTATCAAAAACGGTGACTTCAACAAGCTATTTTATCCACGTACTGGCGGCGTGATGCTGATTACAACAAAATCAAAGAAGTATCTGAAGCCCATCATCCAAAAACATCAAGATGAGATGAAGAAGGCAAAGGATAATAAGAAGTCTGGACAGATTTACATAAGATGAAGTTCGTCACAGCCATCTTTAATGACATCTAATAGTAGTTGTAAAAGCCATATTTCACAACTACTGGAATTCCTGATAATACATCAAAAAGCCTGTCGTTCCGAATTATTTTCACGAGTAAAAGAATTTATTTTCATGAAAAGAAATATTTATTTTCACGAAGAAAAAGATTTACTTTCATGAAAATAATTTGAAAAGAACAGCTTTCAATCTCCTCTATCATCCTCAAGCAGGTTGCATTACAAGCATGAGAACAGCTGTACAATGCGTATATTCGTATTCTCCAGCAACCTATCAAAGGACATAAAAGACTGTGGGCTACATCAATAAGATTGCTATTGGCAATCATACTGATACAGCCCACATTATTTATATATAGGTCTTATCGATTGAAAGACTTACTTTTTCTTCTTCATATCAAGCACCAACTTACCTACGTAAATAGCATGCTTACCATTCTGATCGTCGCCAACCATCTTGCCGTCAAGGTCTTTCACGTACTCTAACTTTGTAAGATAGGTATGTGAGTGACCACCTAATACAAGGTCAAGTCCACGAGTTCCTGCGATAACCTCCTCATCACTGACACCTTCTATATTCCAACCAAGGTGAGAAATACAGATAATAAGGTCGCACTTCTTTGCCTTTAATTCGTTGATAACCTTCTGTGCACAAGCGACAGGGTCGTTATAAACAATTGGACCATAGTTAGCTTTCACCACAAGACCATCCAACTTAGGAGCAAGACCAAAGACACCAATCTTCAGTCCGTTACGCTTCAAAATGATGTATGGCTTAACCAACTTTGCTAATTCAGTTCCTTTAAAATCATAGTTTGCACAAACGATTGGGAAGTTTGCCTTCTTAAAGAGGCGCACCATATTATCCAAACCAAAGTCAAATTCATGATTACCAATCGTAGCAGCGTCATAGTGCATCTGATTCATCAGTCCCACTTCAACATCACCCTTAAACATTGTGTAATAAGGCGAGCCTTGCGAGAAGTCGCCACTATCAAAGAGTAGCAAGTCAGGGTTCTTTGCACGCTCCTCTTTAAGCATTGCAATACGACGCACAAAACCACCACGATCAGCCTTCATCGTATCAGCAAGATTAGGACTTAGCGGATAAATCTGACTATGTGTATCGTTGGTATGCAGAATTGTTAACTGCTTATCCTGACCGAAAGCGAGAGCAGTTAGGAAGCAGAAAGTAATCAATAATATATTTCTTTTCATATTTATATGTCGTTAAAAGATTATTCCACGCGGATACGTCCTTCTGTGTGAGCATTAACTACCTTACCTTGAGCTGTCTGCTCCTTGAAATAGTTCATAATGATGAAACGTGTGTTGTTACTGCTTTCTTGTGGTGAAACAACACTTGTTGCCGACTTGAAAGCTTCCATCTTATCATTTCCTTGTGCTAAGTAATCGAGCGTAGCAATACGATAACTTGCCTTTGGATCAATCTCCTTACCATGCAAACGAGCAGATTTAAGCTTATGGTCGCGTGTGAAAACAAGTTCTACACCATGGCTAACAGCCTCACCACCAGTATGTGCCATCTGTGAGAACAGCTCTAAAAGTTTCTCACCAGAAAGTGTTACGAAGCAAATTTTGTTCTCGAAAGGTGCAATATCCAACACGTCACCAAAGGTAATCTTACCCTTAGAAAGGGCTGCACGGATACCACCCATATTATAAACACCAAAGTCAACCTTCTCATTATAATCGCGTGCAGCCCACACCATGATGTCAGCCAACAGATTAGAGAGATCGCTCTCTGGGCGGTGTGCCACCATGTCGTGGTCAACCTCTCCCACAACAGGTCCCATCACCGAGTCAACCTTGTGCTTAAATGGTTCCATAAACTTTGCAGCCCCTGCATCAGGAGTAGCATCATATCGATTATCAACCAGCACACGTGTACGCTGAATGCCTGCTAACTCATAATGAGAAGCACAGCCCGTCAACGCTAATAATGCTGTTAATCCAGACAGATAAACCGTTTTATTATTCATATATAATAACTTTTATAATTCTCATAAATATTTATCAGAGTAGAAAATAACCCTACTTTGATTAACTTCCAACATCGCCCATCCTGTCATCTATAGATAACATCACAAGCCGATAATATTCAAAAAGATAATGCAAAAGTAAGAAAAAAAAATGAATCAAATGCTTGTCACAAGACTAAAGATATATTGACACATGGAAAAATACGTTCAAAATAAAGCGCATAGAACTACATATACCTCATTTTAGGTATTGCACGTTATATAGAATATTAATACATTTGCAGATATTTATTAACACTCATAGGATTGTATTTATATGAAGAAAGAAACAATTTATCTATCTCTCGCAATGCTTGCAATTACAAATATCCCTTGTAATGCACAATCAGAAGAGATTAAAGACTCCACATTACATCTCGAAGAAGTAACAATCAGTACTACACGTATGCCTGAAATAAAGCAGAATGCAGCTGCTACAGTTACGATTATTGACCAAAAGCAAATAGCAGAAATGAGCAAGGCGGCTCCTGACATCACCCACCTCTTGGGCATGCTCACGCCTGGTATGGCTCTATCAAGTAATACTACAAGCTCTCGGTCACAATCACTTCGTGGAAGAAGTGCACTCATCCTGATTGATGGTATACCTCAATCAACTCCTTTACGTTCAACAGACCGTGATATCCGAACCATCGATATCGCTGCTATCGACCATATAGAAGTGGTAAAAGGTTCTACCGCTCTCTATGGTAATGGTGCTATCGGAGGATTGATAAACATCATAACTAAGAAGAATACCACCAACAAGGCTGTAGCCGGAGAGACGACTCTCTCGGGTTCAACTTATAACTTCTTCCGTCACGGAAAAGGGCAAGGTTATCGCATCAACCAGCAAGTTTATGGTCGTGTGGGGCAGTTTGATTATCTCGTAAATGGGGCTTTCGGACGTACAGGTAGTGCTATTGATGGTGATGGAAAGTTTATCTCTCCACGCTACGGACTCGGTGATACTTATACAACAAACGTACTTGTTAATCTCGGTTATTCCTTGTCTTCAAAGAACAGAATCGAATTAATGTATAATTTCTATCGTAGTTTGCAAGATACAAAATTGATTCCTTTCGGTGGAAAGTACCTACAAAGTCCTTCTATTGGTATAATTGGCAGCAAGGACCCACAGGCTGTTGACGAGGGAACAAGATACAATCACAATGCCTACCTCAAGTTTACATCAAAGGATATATTCAAACATACCGACTTAGAAGCATCTGTTTATGGTTCGGGAATATATACTATCTTCGACTTCCGTAAGGCTAACCCAGCACAGCCAAGATGGGAAGAAACAAGTGGACAGTCGGCTGTTAAAGACCGTAAGTTTGGTTTCCGCACCCAGTTTAACACTCGACTTATATTCTCAGAGAATGCTTTTGCACATTTAGCATACGGTTATGACTATCTCTACAACAAGACATCTCAACCATTGGTAGATGGTAGATATTGGGTACCATGGTTAACAAGTAACAATCATGCACCCTTTGTCCAAGTGAAGACCACACTTTGGCAGCACCTTAACGTCAAACTTGGAGGACGTTACGACTTCATTAATGTGAACGTACCAGACTATGATGTATTGCGCAATAAGCTCTCCGACCCACAGGTTCAGGTCAAGGGTGGAAAGCTAAAGTATAATAATATGTCTTTTAACGTTGGTCTTTCCTATAACAGATATCGCGCATTTCAACCCTTCGTAGCCTACTCTCAGGGCTTCTCTATCTTTGATTTAGGCCGTACACTACGTGCTGCCAAGGCTGATGTACTCTCTAAGATATCAACAGAACCAGTAAAGACAAACAACTACGAGGTGGGTGTTTACTCTGATATTAACCATTGGTTGCAGTTGAATGGATCTGTTTTCTACACCTATTCTAAGCTTGGAAGTGACCTCAAGATAGAGAATGGTTTCTGGGTAGTAAACCGTACTCCACAGAAGGTGTATGGCGTTGAATTGAGTGCAGATGCACAAATTCTCCGTAACTTAAAGGCTGGTGCTAACTTCTCATGGTTCGAAGGTAAGCTTAAATCAGCTACTGGTAATTGGGACACATACATGTCAAACATTTCCATCCCAGCCGCTAAGTTGGCAATGTATGTCAACTATGCCCCTGTCAAGAACACCTATCTCCAACTGCAATACATGCACACCGGTAAGCGTGACAGATTTACTCCTAATGCTTCAGGAGTATATAACGAGGGTGAAGGTATCGTAAATCGTATCAACTTACTAAACCTTACTGCAGGCGTAAAGATGAAGGTTTGCGACTTAAGTTTGGCTGTATCCAACTTATTGAACTACACTTATTACACACCAGCATCTATGATGATGGCACGTAATGCAGAGTATGCACATGCTGATGGACGCAAGATAACACTCACTGCAGTGTTCAAGTATTAATGTTCAAACACTCGATATACTTATTCTCAGGTGCTAAAAGGACATTATATAACAAGGTAAAGTTAGATAAAGTTTACCTCTTATAATTATATAAGATACCCTTCTAAATACAGAAGTAGCCTAAAGTATATCATAAACTATAAGCAGGGAAGACGAAATACAACAAGTATTCTACCGCTTCCCTGCTTTTCTTTTAGTTCTTCCGTTAAATGTGTAGATTATTAGTAGAATGAGATTAATCCACATACATGGTATGCTTTCATCCAACAAGATTGTTTTATAAAGACTCAACACCCAACAACCATCACCCAACACCGGTATAATTACCCTCAATTAGATGGTTTTACAAATAGGGGTAAATTACGTGACAAATGTAATTAGGTGCGATGTCTATCCGTCTTATACAAACAACTTATTCCCTTATTAACTGAAGTTTGTAAATTATTTTCGTACAATTCAAAACTAATACATGCTCTTTTGGGTTCTAAAAGACGCCTAATTGACTTGCAAAAGGTGCCCTTTAAGCCCCTTACTAACGCCCTTTTGAAGCCCAATTAAGCACCTTTTATTCTACTACCTGGTAACTACCTGATTCTCTTTTGATTACAAATCTGATTCTCATATGTGTTTTTGCCGTCCTTTATAGATGCTTTACCCGAAATTATGTAATGATTTTTCAAAGTCTTAAATGAAATAGTTTTCAATGTCAGAGAATGATAATAGAATAGATAGATGACTGTTTTAGCCATGTTTTTGTTTAATGAGTAACTTCAATTCATCCGTTTACGCAATAAGAAAAGTGTCCACACATTTAACGGAAGAAGCATTCTCTTACTTCTCAAAAACCTTATTTATCTCTTCACACCTTATTTACTACCAACGTATAAATAACCCTTCATTACTACATGAGAGGCACACTGTCAGGCATTTATACATCAGGAAACCAATAGTTGCAACCCTACTAAAAAACCACTAACGCAGAATGCAACTATTAAAAAGTCATTAAACCTTTGACAGAAACACATAATTACTTACTTTTGCAATATATATCAATTAATTCAACAAAACATTTATTATTATGAAAAAGAGTTTGTTCGTTAGCATCGTTATGCTCTTTGTAGGCATGACTATCAATGCGCAGGATTACAAAAAACAGTCGTTCATTCCAGAGGCTGATATGCCTGATGCTGGTATTTACCTCCCAGCTCCACCTGACACAGCATCTTATCAATTTGATTATGACTTCCGTCAGTATTGGTGGGGTCGAAAGATGAGAGAGAACAAAGAACGTGCTGCACAGGCTAAGTTCGACGCCAACTTCGATGTTGACTCTGTTCTCGTTGGCTTTGCTCCTTCTTTTGGTTTGCTTATCACACCAGAGAAGACACCAGAAACCTACAAACTCATGTGCATGATAGGTATTGATGGCAACCACGCTGTTGACCGTGCTAAAGCGAAATATATGCGTAAACGTCCGTTTGCACAGTTCCATGAGCATACACTTCAACCTCAATTTGAGGCAGAGTTGATTAACAACGGCTCTTATCCTTCAGGTCATACCTGTCGCGGTTGGATATTCGGATTGACTTTGACAGAGCTGAATCCATCACGTGGTAACGAGATTATGAAGCATGCTTACGAGTATGGTCAGAGCCGAGTAATCTGTGGTTATCACTATCAGAGCGATGTTGATGCAGGCCGTCTTTGCGCAAGTGTAGGCTTTGCTGCCGTACAATCATCTGATGCTTTCCAAAAGCAAATGGCAAAGGCTAAGAAAGAAATAGCCAAGGTGCTTGCAACAAATAAGCATTAAAAAGCTAACAATTACTTTGTTATTTCATTGAAAAGTAGTAACTTTGCACCGCTTTTCGGCGTAACCGCTGATCGTGGAAGAGTCATGGATTACGTTACGTTGGAACGACAAACAATATTTAATTAATAGAAAAATGGATTTAATTAAAGTTGCTGAAGAAGCATTTGCAACCGGCAAACAGTTCCCAGAGTTCAAGGCTGGTGACACTATCACTGTCGCTTACAAAATCGTCGAGGGTAACAAGCAGCGTATTCAGCTCTACCGTGGCGTAGTTATCAAGATTTCTGGTCATGGTGAGAAGAAGCGTTTCACAGTTCGTAAGATGTCAGGCACCATTGGTGTTGAGCGTATCTTCCCAATCGAGTCACCAAACATCGATTCTATCGAGGTGAACAAGCGCGGTAAGGTTCGTCGTGCGAAACTCTACTACCTCCGTGAACTCACAGGTAAGGCTGCACGCATCAAGGAGAAGAGAACTGTTGTTGCAGAGAAGTAAGCCCTTGGAAATCCAAGAAAATAAAAGTCCGAGACTATTGGTTTCGGGCTTTTTTGTTTGTGTATAAATAAGTTTATGAACTCGTACCTCTGCCATAAAACGTTAGAGAGGAGAAAGAGGGAAGTTATTATATAAAGGTGAACAGAGCATCTTCTTATTCTTACCAGAAACATTAATAAATAAGATCCACCTCAGAAAAGTCATATAACAATAATGTAGGGATATATGATTTACTTATCTTATTACAGGTATAACTTACAGATAAACATATCATATATCCCTACAATCCTTCAGAGATAACCTTTCAGAGAATCCCCCTACTCAATCTCTCTACAGAGCAATTAATCTTCGTAATTCAACTTTGCATCATTTTCACCATGCAAAGCCGCATTTAAGTCTTTCCAATTCTGGAAACCAGCAAAAAGAGCTAACCTGTCTAAAGTCTTTTTAGAAGGTTTTTCCTTCCCCTTGAAATAGCCAATAATTTTCTTCAATGAAGCCGATTCCAAGTGAATGTGATAAAGTGCTAACCTACTGGACAATCTTTCCAAGTCAGAAGCCAGTTCTCTGCGGATATTTGCCTTTTGACCAAGCTCCTCGATAATGGTTCTAAGCTTCTTTTTCATTTCTCATTCTTCACTATATATACTAACGTGATACAAAAGTAATAAAAGAATAAGTAATTAAGTAATATTCAACGACTTTTCTTAAAGTTAAATATGTTAATTAAACTTGTAAACGAAGAGTGTAAATATAAATTACATACTACGCTATATAAAATCACCTTGAAATAGAAAAGAAAGTATCAGTTTTGAATAGGCAAAACCGCCATAAAAGAAACATTATTTAGCCTATTGTGGCGTCTTCTTTACCATATTCTATCTTCTTCTAAACCACTTATCACACAACATTTAGTACTTCGCACATCACGTGCGGGGCGTTAGCACCCTATGTGCGAAGCATCAACACCACACGTGCGGACCATCCGCACAAAGATAGAAAAGCAATGAAACTACGCTTGTTTGAATACAAAACGAAAACAACAAGCGTCCTTTTATAAGGATAGAAATAGAATACTACCCACTACAAAAGGACGCTTATATTTCTTCATTTCAACCTAATAGCTGTATTGAAAGCGTATGCTATTAGGCAAATAAAACCAACTTACTTCACAGCAATGCACTCAATCTCAACAAGCGCACCCTTTGGCAAAGCCTTTACAGCGAATGCAGAACGTGCTGGATAAGGCTCCTTGAAGAACTCGGCATAAACTTCATTCATCGCAGCGAAGTTCTCCATATCAGAAAGGAATACTGTTGTCTTGACAACATGAGAAAGGTCAACACCAGCAGAAGCCAACACGTTGCATACGTTAGTGAGCGACTGGCGAGTTTGTTCCTTCACACCACCCTCAACAAAAGCATTGGTAACTGGGTCAATAGGAAGTGAACCAGATGCGAAAATAAAACCATTGGCTTCGATAGCCTGACTGTAAGGACCTACAGCTGCAGGTGCCTTGTCTGTGTGTAATGCTTGCATATCTTTAAGTAATTTAAAGGGATTAGAGGAGTCAGAGGGTATTCAGCCTGCGCAGGATAGTCCTCACACTCCAAAGAATGTTTTCTTTTCGAGTGTAAAAGTACAGATTTTCTTCAAAAGAAACAAACCAACACGGCTAATTTACTTAAAAACAACAAGCATAACGACGTATTCCATTATTTTTCCTTATCTTTGCACTACCAATTTACATATACCACATAAGTTATATGAAAGAATTAGCTCTTAAGTACGGATGCAATCCGAACCAAAAGCCTTCACGTATCTATATGGAGGAAGGCGAACTCCCAATCACAGTTCTCAGTGGTCGTCCCGGCTACATTAACTTTCTTGATGCGCTCAACAGCTGGCAACTCGTTAAAGAGTTGAAGGCCGCTACTGGTCTACCTGCAGCTGCATCGTTCAAGCATGTCAGCCCAGCTGGTACTGCAGTGGGTCTCCCTTTGAGTGATACTCTCAAGAAGATTTACTTCGTCGATGATGTTGACTTCGAACTTACACCGCTTGCCAGTGCCTATGCACGTGCTCGTGGAGCCGACCGTATGTGTTCTTATGGCGACTTCTGTGCCCTCAGTGACACCTGCGATAAGGAGACAGCGTTGCTGATTAAGCGTGAAGTTAGTGATGGGGTTATCGCACCAGACTATACTCCAGAGGCTTTGGAGATTCTGAAGGATAAGCGTAAGGGTGCATACAATGTCATTAAGATTGACCCTAACTATGTGCCTGCTCCTATCGAGAAGAAGCAAGTTTTCGGTATTACATTTGAACAGGGCCGCAACGAGGTGAAGCTTGATGATTCCGCACTCTTCGAGAACATCCCTACAAAGAACAAGACATTCACTGCGGATGCTAAGCGTGATCTCATCATTTCGTTGATTACGTTGAAGTATACACAGAGTAACTCTGTTTGCTATGTGAAGGACGGACAAGCCATTGGCATTGGTGCTGGACAGCAGAGTCGTATCCACTGCACTCGCTTAGCTGGTAGTAAGGCTGACGAATGGTGGTTGCGCCAGTGTCCAAAGGTTATGAATCTTCCATTTAAGAAGGGTATTCGCCGTGCCGACCGAGATAACACAATCAATATCTACATCTCTGATGAGTATGAAGATGTACTACAGGATGGTGTATGGCAGCAGTTCTTCACAGAATGCCCAGAGCCTCTGACACGTGAGGAACGCAAAGAGTGGATTGCCAAGAATACGGGTGTTGCACTCGGTTCTGACGCATTCTTCCCATTTGGCGACAACATTGAGCGTGCGCATAAGAGTGGTGTAGAATTTATAGCACAGGCTGGTGGAAGTATTCGTGACGACCATGTTATTGACACTTGTGACAAATACAACATCGCAATGGCATTTACTGGCGTTCGTTTATTCCATCATTAAAAAGATTGTATATGGCTGAAATAGATGATATTATTGAGACCGGAATGGTCTTTCGAAGTGCCTCGAAGCCCAAAGTCGACGACGGCAAGGTAAAAACCAAAGCCAAGAAAAAGAAGTATATTACTGGTGCACACGGCTCTGGCAGTGCAAAGCAGAAGGCTAAATACCGTCAGCAACGTGCTAACCGACACAAGTAAAGAAAACAACAAACGCCCTCATTTCTCCAGTTCCCTTTCATAGGGACGGACAAATGAGGGCATTTGTTATTAATAATACAGCTATTTACTCATAGCCATCACCAAAGTCTTCGCCAGGATACTTCCTTAATAAGCTGGCAAAACGAGGATTATAATGAGACAACATAGCCGAATGAAAGTTTGTTGCCATCGTTATATCAGAGCTATATTCACGGTCTTTCTTTTTTGAAGACAAGGCAAGCGTTGCGTCAATAAAGTTGTATGCCCACTGATTATTATAAGCCATTACTGCCTCAAATAAGTATTTGCTACGAGGTAGCATACTACCATCATGTTTCTTTATTTCATAGTCTCGAATGCGCATCAGCAAAGGAATGAAATCTTGACAAGCCCAAACCGTAACTGCCAACAAGGCATTATCGGTTTCATCATCTTCCCAACCAACATCTTCATTCTCATTATCATAATGTGATAAAGCATCCAATAAGATAGATTTATCCTCTTCTCTACGATAGGAAGCTAAAGCTTTCAGTGCCTGATAGGTTTGTTCTTTAAGAACAATCTCCTTTATCCTTGAGTAATAGCTTTCCTTCGGTGGAAGTCTCAATAAAAGTTTCTTTGTATATTGATATTTGGACAATCCGGGTGTATAGAGTGCTAAAGAGTCATTACGCAATGAATCTTCCTTACTAATGACCGTCTTATCTCTGCATGACTGAACATTACGTAAGAATACACTACCAGCATACTCCTCTTCTATTACATCATCTGAACGCACATAAATCTTCGTTGTATCTGTATAATTCGATAGCAATATTTCCTCTAAATGTGCATACTTTCGACGTATCAAAGCATCTGTAGCTGCAAGTCGAACACCCACAGAATAACTCCTGTTAGTAAGTTCGCAAAGTTCTTTCGTAGTACATAATGAATCTAATAAAGACTGCACCACAGGAAAGGCTCTTGCTCCTTTGCATGTTTTAATATAAGTCGTATCAATACAATCCAACAAACTATCCACATTCAGATAATACTGTCTACCATTAGTATTTTGCATTTCATGGTATGTTCCAGTTCTATTCAACAGAAAGAGAACCTTCGCTATCTGCTCCTGCCGCTTGTCTGTACAAGCCACCAACAGCATACATATTGAAAGGAAAAACAGGATTTTCTTCATACTACACAATAAATATCTTTGCACGGAATAAACACCTTCGAAGACAGCAAAGATACTAAATTATTGATAAAAACATGCTTTTCAATCTCTTTTCTTCATCCTATTACCTTTCAAATAGAAGGTATAAAATCATTGTAAAGAAAGACTTGTGCAAATTATATTCATGAAAAAAAAGAATTATTTTCATGAAAGAAAATATTTATTTTCACGACAAGAAATATTTATTTACGTGAAAATAATTCGGTAACAACCACAAATTAGGAACTTATTTCAGTGCAATACCAGTGTAAATAGTGCCAAATCCTTCTTTAAGAATACGTGCTGAGAAGAAGTCGGAAGCATTATCATAGGTGCAGATACCTGACTGAAGAATATTAGCTGCTGGCACACCAAATTCTTCTAATTGGAGTTGATTGCAGAGCGGAAGGTCGATATGCCATTTTTCATACATACGTGCAATACGTTCCATAGGAAAGCCTGCAGCCGAAAAAGCATCATAGACTTCTTGTCCTACCTCAAAGTTCTTCTGTGAAATACAAGGGCCAACAACCACCTTGAGTTCCTTTGGATCGGTACCATATAGTTCTGTCATCTTGCGAAGTGTGTGCTGTGCGATACGCTGCACCGTACCACGCCAACCGGCATGGGCTGCACCAATGGCATGATGAACAGGGTCATAAAAAAGAACAGGAACACAATCAGCAGTATGAACACCGATGCAGACATTACGACAATCGGTAACGACAGCATCTTTCCCTTCTTCCATCTCGTTCTGTTCAGTGACTGAAAGACTAAAAAACGCATCCGTTACGGTCAAACAATGTGTCTCGTGTATCTGATGTAGACGAATAACCTTATCCGCCTGAACACCAATCTCTGCTGCTACAGCCTGCAGATTCTCGGCTACAGCAGACGGTTCATCACCCCGATGAGGGTTGATGTTGAGTGTAGCAAGCTTTCCCTTGCTAACTCCGCCATGACGGGTAGTGCTAAAGCTGACTACCTCGTCGGCAAGATTAAAGTAATGTAGAACAGGCTTAATCATTCGTATATTCAAAATCTTCAAGGTCTTCTACCTCATCCAATTCGTCTATACCCACCTCTTCAACATCATCAATATCAGCGTCCTCAGCCGCTAACTCGGCAGCAAAACGCGACATATCCTTGTCACGATGAACAAGTGTATCTTCTGAAAGAATACTTTGCAGCTTATTACTTTCTGCATTAAGTTCTTTCCAAAGAATATCCTTTAAGTCATCAATTCCCTGTCCTGTAACAGCTGATATGAAGACAACAGGAAGGTCTGTTGGCAACGTTTCATGCAGCATCTCAATGAGTTCATCATCAAGAAGGTCGCTCTTCGTTACCGCTAAGACACGATGTTTGTCGAGCATCTCTGGATTAAACTGCTGCAACTCGTTTAGTAACACCTCGTATTCGCGCTTGATATCGTCGGTGTCTCCTGGTACCATAAAAAGCAGAAGAGAGTTTCGTTCGATATGACGGAGGAAACGTAAGCCGAGTCCCTTACCTTCACTGGCTCCTTCGATGATACCTGGAATATCAGCCATAACGAAACTTTGGTTATCACGATAGCTGACAATTCCTAAGGATGGTTCCATCGTTGTGAAAGGATAGTTGGCTATCTTTGGCTTTGCACTTGAGAGAGAAGACAGCAAAGTAGACTTACCTGCATTTGGGAAGCCGACCAAACCGACATCAGCTAACAGCTTCAACTCAAGAATAACAGTCATCTCCTGCATTGGTTCACCTGGTTGTGCATAGCGTGGAGCCTGATTCGTAGCTGTACGGAACTGGAAATTGCCCAATCCACCACGTCCACCTTTCAGCAGTAACACCGTCTGTCCGTCATGCATGACATCGCAAACATACTTGCCTGTTTCGGCATCATAGGCAACAGTACCACAAGGAACATCAATATAAATATCCTTACCATCTGTACCATGACACTTATCACGACCGCCATTACCTCCATGCTCAGCATAGATATGACGCTGAAACTTCAAGTGCAACAGCGTCCAATAATTGTGGTTACCACGCAAGTAAACACTTCCACCCTTACCACCATCGCCACCATCTGGTCCGCCATTAGGGTTATACTTCACATGACGAAGGTGCATGGAACCTCTACCACCCTTACCAGAGCGGCAGTATATCTTTACATAATCTACAAAATTACTTTCCATCTTTAAACTTTGAATTTTGAACTTTGACCTTTATGATTTGTACTGTAACTTGAAATATTATTGATTAAGAGAAGAACGAGTTGCCTTAACTATCTTTGTCAAGACCGCTTGAATCTTATGACAATCATCTGATAAAGATTTATACTCACTCTCACTAATATATTCTGCTTCCCTTAATAAATCAATCCAATAGTTTGACTCTGTTGCTTCTTTCAAAGCGATATTCATCTTACTACAGAAGTCTGCACGACTTTGTCCGTTCTTTCCTTCATGAACATTAGCCCCAATACTCGTCCCAGAACGCAGAAGTTGCTTTGACAGGACATACTCCTTATGCTCATTTGTCAGGTATTTATATAACCGTACAACCCTTAGTGCAAAACTTTTTGATAAGATATAGATATCATTCTCTACGATTTTTCTCTCCAACATACGGTACAAATCATAAAGTTCAAAGTTCAAACCTCAAAGGTCAAAGGTCTACAGAGCGTCAATAACAGACTCAATACGTGCGAAAATATCTTCTACAGTACCAAGACCCTCAACATGGTGGTGAATGTTCTCACCCTTATACCAGTCAATTAATGGAGAAGTCTGGTTGTTGTAAACATTGAGGCGCTTCTTGATTGTTTCCTCGTTGTCATCAGAACGACCGCTCTGCTGACCACGGAGAAGCAGACGATTCATCAACTCATCCTCTGGAACAAAGAGCTCAACCATAGCTGCCACATTGTGACCACGCTCAGCCAACATCTTCTTCAAAGCCTCTGCTTGTGGGATTGTACGTGGGAAACCATCGAAGATTACACCCTTATGATCCTTGCCAAAGCTATCGTATACGCTTGCAAGAATATCTATCATCAACTCATCAGGAATGAGCTGACCATTGTCAATGTATCCTTTTGCAGTCTTACCAAGTTCTGTACCATTCTTAATTTCATTACGAAGTACGTCACCTGTTGAGATATGACCGAAGCCATACTTCTCAATCATCTTGTCGCTCTGAGTACCTTTACCAGCACCTGGCGCACCAAAAATTACAATATTCTTCATTATTCTTGTACTAAAGTATAAATATCTCTCAAGTTACGACCCTCCTGGTCATAGTCAAGTCCATAGCCAACAATGAAGTCATTTGGGATTTCCATTGCTGCATACTCGATGTTCAAAGGAACAGTAAGCTTACCTGGTTTCAAAAGTAAAGTTGTAATATGCAGACCAGCAGGCTCGCGTGTACCGAGCGTTTCGAGCATACGCTTCATAGTTGCACCTGTATCAACAATATCCTCTACAATGATAACTTCTCTTCCACGGATATCTTCGTTCAAACCGATAATCTCCTTAATCGTACCCGTTGAGGTAACACCTTGGTAAGAAGCCAACTTAACAAAGGATATCTCACATGGAATCGTGATATGCTTCATCAAGTCAGAGGCATACATGAACGAACCATTCAACACCGCAAGAAAGAGCGGAGTCTTACCTTCAAAATCCTTGTTTATACGATCTGCTACCAGCTTTACTCTTTCCAAAATCTCGGCTTCAGGAATAGAAGTCTCAAACGTTTTGTCCTTAATTGTTACTCGACTCATTCTTCATTATTTATAATTTAGCGCAAAATTACGAAAATAATACCAAACTATCCGCATTTATTTTGTAAATTTGCCATCGTTATGAAGATATTTACAAGTGCCCAGATTCACGAACTGGACAGATACACTATAGAACACGAACCAATCAAGTCGATTGATTTGATGGAGCGTGCAGCAAAAGCCATTACTCGTGCTATCACTGAGGAGTGGTCGACACATACGCCAATTGTTGTCTTTGCAGGACCCGGCAACAATGGTGGTGATGCCCTTGCTGTGGCACGTTTGCTGATAAATGAGGGATATAAGGTGAATACTTTCCTTTTTAATATTACCAATCATCTATCAGAAGACTGTGTAACAAACCGCCAACGTTTGCTCGACAGCAAGCATGCAAAGGATTTTACAGAAATCACTGCGAAGTTTGACCCACCTGAATTAACCGCAGACACATTGGTGATTGATGGTTTGTTTGGCTCTGGACTCAACAAACCATTGGCTGGCGGTTTTGCCTCATTAGTGAAATATATCAATCAAAGTCCTGCTAAGATTGTGAGTATTGACGTTCCATCTGGTTTGATGGCGGAGGACAATACATATAACGTACGTGCGAATATCATTCACGCTACCCTCACATTAACCCTCCACGAACGCAAATTATCCTTCCTTTTCGCTGA
>FLSC01011591.1_pt1 | contig 26649 bp, 16 predicted proteins | sample 1550561 | NCBI WGS metagenome assembly FLSC01 (sample SAMEA4031775, study PRJEB14383) | metagenome | biome: human; feature: oral; material: saliva | place: Philippines | collected 2014 | reverse complement strand
TCGAGAACCTTTCTCTCTTCAATGTATCCTTCCAGATGGTCATTGATATGTACAGGTCCACAACCTGATGGACAGCCTGTATAGACGATGTCGCCCGTCTTGAGGGTAAAGTAGCGACTAATGTAACTGATGATTTCATCTACTTTGTATAGCATGTCAGTTGTACATCCTTCCTGAACCGTCTGTCCATTGATATCAAGGTGGAAGCGGAGTCGTTGTATATCAAGGAATTTATCCTTTGATACCCATTCGCCTAAAGCAGCCGAACCATCAAATCCTTTGCAGAGGTCCCATGGTAGTCCTTGCGCTCTTAGTTTTTGTTGTAATTCGCGCGCTGTGAAGTCAATACCAACTGTCACTGCATCGTAGTATCTATGGGCGAAACGCTCAGAGATGGTCTTTCCCAATCGACAGATACGTACCACGAGTTCCGTTTCATATTCAATCGTTCCCAAGTCATCGGGAATGAAGAAAGGCTTTTTATCTTTCAGTAGGGCAGAGTCTGCCTTAGTGAAGATAACAGGTCCTTCCTTTGTAGATAACGTTTCGTTTAGCGATTTATTATGTTCGGCATAATTCATGCCGACTGCAAAGATTTTCATTGTTGGTAGTTTTAGGAATTTATTGGGCTTATTGGCCCAATTAGCCCAATTAGCCTTATTAGCCCAATTAGCCTTATTAGCCCAATTAGTCTAATAAGCCCTAACTTCTAATAAAAGAGAGTTGCAGGAACCTAATGGCTATCCTGCAACTCCCATATCTTTCTTCTAATGAAGCTCTGTGATTACTCTGCAGAGAGAGTGAAGCGCTTGTAAGCAACAATCTTAAGATCCTTGCTCTGAGCCTTAAGCCACTCGCTAACGCTCTGCTTGTCGCCATCACCAAACTGGAACTCCTGATCAACGAGACAGTTCTCCTTGAAGAACTTGTTCAGACGACCCTTAGCGATGTTCTGAATCATATCCTCGTTGAGGTTTGCAGCCTTCTCAGCAGATACAGTCTTGCGAATCTCGATAGCCTTGTCAGCCTCCTCACGTGTCAACCAACCCTTCTTGATGTTAGACTCGATGTGGTCTTCACTGTCAACGAGGTTAGCGTTGATACCTGCCTTCTTGATAGCAGCAACAACAGCCTTCTCAATCTGCTCTTCCTTAGTCTTCTCAACAGCAACCTTGAACTCCTCGTCCTTAACAGACTGTGGAATAGATGCCTCGTCGAGAGCTACTGGCTTCATAGCTGCAACCTGCATAGCTACCTTGTGACCAGCCTCCTCGTTGTTTTCGTTGAGCTGAACGATAGTTGCGAGAGTGTGCTTGTTCATGTGGTCATAAACATACAAGTTCTCACCCTCAAGGAAGTTGTAGCCGTCGAGCTCCATCTTCTCACCAGTAACACCAGAACGCTGCTGAACTGCTGTAGCAGCATCCTCGCCATTAGCGAGCTTAAGTGCCTTAACCTCATCAAGGCTCTTGCACTTGTTAGCAACAGCAGCGTCCAAAATCTCCTGAACGAGGGCAATGAAGTCCTGACCATTAGCAACGAAGTCTGTCTCACACTTGATAGCAACCATAGCAGCAAAGCCATCTACCTGCTTAACGAGTACACAACCGTTTGATGTCTCACGGTCAGAACGCTTAGCAGCGATAGCTAAACCACGCTCACGAATCAATTCCTTTGCCTTTTCGTAATCGCCTTCAGCCTCTGTGAGTGCCTTCTTTACGTCAGCCAGACCTGCGCCAGTCATAGCGCGGAGCTTCTTGATATCTTCAATAGATATAGCCATTTTTTGTTTTCCTTTCTAATATTATTAAATATTGTGGGCGTTGATGAGGGATAATAAACTTCACGTATTATAAATAATATAGAAGCTCATTAGCACTCACCAGCGCCCACTATGTTTCTTTTAATTACTCAGCAGCTGGTGCTTCGTTCTCAGCCTTTGGAGCCTCTTCTGTCTTACGAGCAGCACGCTTTGGCTTAGCCTCAGCAGCCTCTTCAGCCTGCTCTGCAGCTGCCTTCTCGTCAGCCTTCTCAGCCTTACGCTCCTCAAGACCCTCTGCGATAGCACCGCAGCAAGCAGTGAGGATAGCCTCTACTGAATCCTTAGCATCATCATTAGCTGGAATGATATAGTCGATGTTCTTTGGATCAGAGTTGGTATCAACGATACCGAATACAGGGATGCCGAGACGGTTAGCCTCCTTAACAGCGATGTGCTCCTTCATTACGTCTACAACGAAGAGTGCAGATGGCAAACGAGTCAAGTCAGAGATAGAACCGAGGTTCTTCTCGAGCTTAGCACGCTGACGTGAAATCTGCAAAAGCTCACGCTTAGAGAGGTTAGAGAATGTTCCGTCGTTCATCAACTTGTCGATGTTCGTCATTTTCTTCACAGCCTTACGGATGGTTGGGAAGTTGGTCAGCATACCGCCAGCCCAACGCTCGTTTACGTATGGCATGTTAACAGCTGCAGCCTTCTCAGCTACAACTTCCTTAGCCTGTTTTTTAGTAGCGACGAACAAGATCTTCTTACCACTCTTAGCGATACCCTTGAGTGCCTCTGCTGCCTCGTCTACCTTAGCTACAGTCTTGTGAAGATCGATGATGTGGATACCATTGCGCTCCATGAAGATGTAAGGAGCCATAGCTGGATTCCACTTACGACGGAGGTGGCCAAAGTGACATCCTGCCTCCAATAACTGGTCAAAATTTGTTCTTGACATTTTGTTTGTTTTTACTTGTTTACTTTCTTTTTAATTCTTTCTTGGCGAATGAGCTTCACCACGCTTTGTTAGAATCAACTGACGGGTAGTCCCCCGATAAGGAATCGCGTCAGTTTAGATACTAAACCCTTTTCCTTTGAACGAAACCTTTGAACTTTGAGCTTTGAATTTTGAACTTTAGCCTTTCAGCTCTTAACTTTGAACTTTGAGCTTTGAGTTTTGAACTTTACCTTTCTGCTTTGCTTTATTCTTTTATCAAACAAAACATATCATAAAGTTCAAAGTTCCAAATTCAATGTTCAATGGCTATTGTTCAATGTTCAATGTCAATTGTTCAATGTTCCAAGTTCAATGACAAAGGAAAATATTAACGCTTACTGAACTGGAAGTGAGCACGAGCCTTAGGCTGACCTGGCTTCTTACGCTCAACAGTACGGCTGTCGCGTGTCAGGAATCCCTGGTCCTTAAGTGCTTTCTTATCTTCAGCGTTAACCTTAACCAATGCACGAGCGATAGCAAGACGCAGTGCCTGGCTCTGACCAGTAAAGCCACCACCATCGAGGTTGGCCTTAATGTCATACTGACCTTCTACACCGAGCAACTGCAGTGGCTGCTTAACCACGTACTGCAGGATAGCTGATGGGAAGAATTCAGTTAAATCTTTCTTGTTGATTGTGATCTTACCGGTGCCCTCTGAGAGGTAAACACGCGCTACAGCGCTCTTACGGCGACCAATTGCATTAATTACTTCCATCTTTCTCCTTATTATTTATACTGGTTAATATCAATTGCCTTTGGCTTCTGTGCCTCGAGACCGTTGAGCTCTGTACCTTCGATAACATAGAGGTTATCCAACAGATGACGACCTAAAGGACCCTTTGGTAACATACCCTTAACAGCATGACGAATCATCTTGTCAATACCGTTCTTACGAGTACGAAGCTGTGCAGGTGTGTTGAAACGCTGACCACCAGGGTAACCAGTATAACGTGTGTAAACCTTATCAGTCTCCTTCTTACCAGAGAATACAACCTTAGCTGCATTGATAATGATTACGTTGTCACCACAATCTACGTGTGGGGTGAAAGTTGGCTTGTACTTTCCGCGAAGAAGCTTAGCTACTTTAGAGCAAAGACGACCTACAACCTGATCGCTCGCGTCAATAACGACCCACTCTTTCTTAGCTGTTTCCTTATTTACGGAAATAGTCTTGTAACTTAAAGTGTCCATTCTAAAAAATTAATAATTTTACTACTAAAAAACGTTTTCTATTTTTACGACTGTGCTTGACCTAACCATGCTGCCCGGCCAAAGACAACACTATTAACACGTATCGTATGGGGTTCTAAGAAAATCCCCCTTAATAATCGGACTGCAAAGGTACTTATTTTCAACCTTATATAATTGTTTTGGATAGTAGGATTATATGTAGTTTATGATTATTTAACTAAAACACTTACTCTCTTGAGCCTGTTATTGTGTTTCTCCAAGGTTTTGTCTAATGTTGTTCTTGCATCTTACCTTATTATATTTGTCGTCCTTAACGGTTGAACTTCTGCCTTACTAAACAGTCAAAATATTAGTCTTATCTCCCTGCGAATGTTTTTAAAAACTTAAAAACAAAGCGGGGAAGTCAAAAATGGTAAAAAAGATAGAGGTTTATCATAGTTTTATTTATTTTTGCAACGCTATAAAGCTACTTCTTATATCTTAAAAAGAAGGGAATAAGTGAGTGGCTTATTATATTATAATAGGTGAAACATAAAACATAAACAGATATAACAGATTAAACAAAGATGAATTTTAAATCTATTTTATTAGGTGCGGCTTTGGCCGTTAGTCCTGTGTTCGGTTTTGCCGACAGTAATATCAAGATGGTTGTCGGAACCTATACTGATGCTGGTAGTCAGGGGTTGTATTCTTTCTCTTTCGACCAGTCTACTGGTAAGGCATCGGGTATCACTTCGTTAAAGGTTGACAATCCTTCTTATTTTACTTTCAGCAAGGATGGTCGTAATATCTATGCTGTTAGCGAGAAGAATAATGCGACAGCTGTTCTTAATAGCATTGGTTACGACCCTGTAAATGGTACTTTCGCTTTTAAAAACTCACAGCTAACGCATGGTGGCGATCCTTGTTATGTGTCTACAGATGGCAAGATTGCACTTACAGCTAACTACTCTGGGGGTACTATCTCTGTCTTCCCAATTCTTAAGAATGGAACACTCGATAAGTCTTTGTTGCAGTTGGGTAGTGTGAAGGGTGGTCCTAACCGTTCACGTCAGAACACACCTCATGCACATTGTGCTATCTTTGCGCCTGATGGTTATATCCTTACAACCGACTTCAGTGGCGACCGTATTCTTTGTTTCTCTTATAACAAGCGTGATAAGAAGTTAGAGGATCATGGTATTGCTGCTAATGTAAAACCAGGTTCTGGTCCACGTCATCTTGTTTTCTCTCCTAATGGTAGATATGCTTACCTTATGAACGAGTTGTCTGGTAAGGTGATTGTTTATAGTTATAGTGACGGTAAGTTAAAGGAACTTCAGTCTATCGCTGCTGATAACGCTAACGCACGTGGGGGTGCTGATATCCATGTCAGTCCTGATGGTATGTTTGTTTATGCAAGCACACGTCTGAAGGGTGATGGTATCACTATCTTCCGTGTAGGTAACAAGGGTACCTTGACTCGTGTGGGTGCGCAACTTACAGGTAAACATCCACGCAACTTTGCTATCACCCCAAATGGTAACTTCCTGCTCGTTGCTTGTCGTGATGATAACTCTATACAGGTTTACTCACGTGATAAGGATACGGGCTTGCTTAAGAATACTCATCAGGATATTGTCCTTAGTCACCCTGTTTGCGTGAAGTTCTATCCGGAATAAGGCTCTTTTAGGAGTTAAGGAGATTTCAAGAGGAGTTAAGGAGTTAAGGAGTTAAGGAGTTAAGGAGTGAAATGGAGTTAAGACATTAGTCTTTTTCCTTTCGCTCCTTTGCTGTTTTTTGGAGTTAAAGGAGTTAAGGAGTGAAATGGAGTTAAGACATTTGTCTTTTCCCTTTCATTCCTTTACTCTTTTATTTTACTATTGTCTTAACTCCTTAACTCCCTTTCACTCCTTAACTCCTCCAAGAATCTCTTTTATATTACTGTTGTCTTAACTCCTTAACTCCATTTCACTCCTTAACTCCTCCAAGAATCTCTTTTATATTACTATTGTCTTAACTCCTTAACTCTCTTTCACTCCTTAACTCCTCCAAGAATCTCCTTTATATTACTATTGTCTTAACTCCTTAACTCCCTTTCACTCCTTAACTCCTCCAGGAATCTCCTCCAAGAATCCCCTTAACTCCTTAATTTTCAGATATAAGGGAAGTGTTAAATATTTAAAATATTCACTTATATATACCTGCTATATCAATAATAATATGTACTTTTGCACAAAATTTAATAAACGTATTCGAGATAGCTTACTAAAATAACAGATTCTCAAAGGATATCTTTAAGGGCTATTCAGTGTCAAAAAGGAATACAATTAACCAGCGATTATTATCAAAATTCTATATTACAATAAAGGTTTATGAAAAAGAAAGATTATGTAAAGCCTAACGCACAGGTGTTGAGCCTTTACACAGACGAGTTTATGGAGGGTGGATTCCATACACACAGTGGTATAAAGGGTAGTCTTACTCCTGGTGACGATGAGGGGGATCCAGAAGAGAATTCAACTACTCGAACAGCATTTTAAAATTAAGAAAGTTATTTAAGGAAATTTGAAAACAAACCTGTAGGGAATAATTACCTACATAACGAAAACAAAAATAAATGAAACAACTATTTTATTCGTGCATCGCTGTTTTTGCATTGCTTTTCACTGGCTGTGCAGACAAGGATGTTGTTGAGGCTATCTCAAATGGTGATAATCAGCCGGGTGTCACTGTGTCTATGTCAATGGAGGGTGATATGGGGCAGACTGCTGCTACTCGTGCTATTGGTTACGAAACACGGAGCGATGGTTTCCCAATACCTATTGGTATTTTCAATAAGAGCGGTAACAGTGGTGAAGAAATTGCTACTGGTACAAAGGTTCCTGTACTCCTTATCTTCAGAAGTTCAGATGATTCACAGCCTGTAACAAAGGTTGTAACCAATTGGACTTATACGAAGGGTGGTAAATTAACCTTGTTGCCAAGCGAGACTTTTGATATGGCAGCAAATACCGACCTTAGCAAGGGAACATGGTTTGTATGTGGTATCTTAGGTGGTGAGATGCTTCCTGGTAATAATCAAGTGAAGTTTAATGGTTATTCAGAAGGACAGGTCTCTCTTAACGCTGCTGGTGATAAGGTAACTTGGGGTGCAAACATTCCTTACATTTTCGGTTGGCGTAAGTTGACAACCAATGCTGCAAACAAGACTATTAAGGCTGAGAAGGATGTTAAATTCAAGCAGTTTGGTTCTATCGTACGTCTGAAAGTTACCAATAAGACTGGTTTCAATTTCATGTATAATGGTGTTCGTATCATCACAAGTAATATTCTTTGCGGTCAGTTCGACCTGAAAGCTTTTAATAAAGCTACAGAGGGAGGTATGCTTAACGGTAGCGACCTTGAGGATACAGATGATGGCGATATAGCTTCTGCTAAGTCAGAAAGTTACAAGAAGGTTTTTGCTCCATTTAAGTTCTATCAGCGTCCATTGGATGATGCTGCTATTGAGAATGGTCTTAAAAACACCAATCGTTTCCGTCTTCATGGTACATATGTTAAGGATTACGCAGATGAAAAGGCTGGAACTCTTAATACTGCTCTTACTTATTACGATCATATCTTCTTGAAGAAGCAATCTGGTAATAATTTTGATGATGTCCCAAATGGTCAGGAGGCTCCAAGCTATATCTATGTATGGATGGCACCACAGCAGCAGAATGTGAGGATATATAATCAGCAAGAAGGAGTTGGAAACCCTGTAGAGACAAAAAAGATCTCTAAGACACAGTTCTTGTTGATGGCAGTACCAACCGAGACAAGTGCTGGTACTAAGATTGTTCCAACTTCTATTAATATGCTTCCTGCGTATGGTACACTTGCAGACTATGTTTCAGGTGCTAACTATCCTGCAAAGGGTAATGTTGTATACAACTTCCCTCCATTGAGTTATATTGCTAAGCATAACAACTTTGGTACAGAGGCTGAGTTATCAAATGTCGCTACTCAAGATGCTGCACATACAGAGACATACTCATATAGTGAGATAGAGAGTAACGTTAATAATTCTGCAAAGGTTCCTTCAGGATTCATGTTTGCACATCATGAATATTGGCGTAGTATTCTTCCACAATTCTTTGGATTCTCTGGTTTCCGTAATAACGGAACTAAATATAACTGTTCTATGGGCATAGTATCACCAGCAAGATTACCAGGTTGGAATGAAACGAAGCTTGTATACCAATCTTACTCTAAGGGTGTAAGAGATGATCAAGGAAACCTAATAGCTTATATGATTGGTTTGTCAAAGCAACCAAGCTATATAAGCAATACAGGTGAAGGACAAGCTTATCAAGGTTATGCTAAGAATCCTCTAACAAGAGCAAGTTCTGGTGTTTTCGAATCAGCACCATGGATTCAAAATAATGACTATCGTTATGTTATGCGCTGGGAAGACAAGAATGGCAATGCAATCCTTAAACAACGTTATCTTGGTCCACGCTTTGTCCTTGATATGGATGACATTGCTAATGAAGATTTCTGGGCAGCACCAAAGAATTATGATGTAACTTATCCTGCCGATGTAGAACGTATCGTTCCTTATACAGGTATATATGATGTTGCAACAACTAAAGACCCTTCAAAACCTGCCAGTTCAAAAGAAGGACAGACATGGTGGTACTTTAATACAAACACTGTTGGTAAGTGTGCACAATATTGGACACCAGATGACGCTCCTGTTGGTGGACGTTATGCAACACAATCTCCTAGTGGTGGTGCAATGCAAGATAATGCCCACCAAGCACCAAAGTTGTCTGTAACATTTAGATATTCAGTTGTTGCCGATGATGTAAGTGGATTCTTCAACTGTTATCTTTACACACGTACGCCATTAAATCAGAATGAAAAGAAGCCTTATGTAAATGACTCACGATTTGTTGAAAATCTCATTATGAAGGCACCTGTACGTCTTTGGAAGAAAACTCCATACGCTGACTAATTCGCTAACATTAGAATTATCTATAATATCAAGTATCTGTGGTATCCGAAAGGGTATCACAGATATTTTTTTATGTGGGTTTTTAGTCGACGTGTTGACCCTCCGCACATATCGTGTTGTTGGTTAGCACGAGTGGTGCGGAGGCTTAGCACGAGTGGTGCGGAGGGTTAAAGACCTTGTAATTTGTAGGCGAAAAAGATTCAATCAGTTGTTAGAAGCGACTTATACTGCCACAAGTAACGTCAGTCTATTTTATTAGGAGGCAGGGCAAATTGTTAGTCTAAGGAATAGGTGGAGCCAAAGACGTTTCGTAACCATCTATCGTCATTTCTTTACGCGCATAATAACGTCTTTATTATTTGCAAATACAAAAGAAAGGATGTATCTTTGTTGCGGTAACTCGGGTGCAACCATTGTGCGGCATTTAACCCAAATCGGTCATTAGATTCTAAACATATTTTGTTTTATTATCGAGCAGATGAGTTGTCTTTAGGACGCAGGCGTAGCGGGCTGCGTCAAGTTAGGAAGACAGACAAGATACCGAAAAGAAAATAAAAGATGTTAGGAAACAATACCATAGTAATAAGAACGAGATATATTGTGGTCTAATGAACGATTGGGATTTGATGAGAACGCCATAACTAAAAATAACTATGAACAAAAGAAATTCTTTCCTTTATGCAGCCTTGACAGCTCTATCCGTATCTGCTACGGCACAGACAATGAACATCACACGTGCAGGCGACACGACGATTGTGAAGATAGCAAAGTCACCAAAGTATCTTCTCCTTCCGATTGAAGAGGGGAAAGACGAGGCGCAGGTGATTCTCGACAATGGCAAGAAGACGGATACGTGGATGGATGTAAGATTAGCACAAGGGAAGACGGACTATTATGTGCCTTTCAAACTCAATAAGGGTAAGACATCTGTTGTTAAGATTCTCAACTTAAAGGAGGATGCTTTGGCTTTAGAGAAAGGACAGATGAAACTCTCTGATGTTTGGGATGTGACCAATACCGACTTCTATCGTCCTTCTTATCATCATACCCCTTCCTATGGATGGATGAACGACCCTGTTGGTATGTTTTATAAAGATGGGGTCTACCACCTCTGTTATCAGTATAACCCTTACGGTTCTATGTGGGGAAATATGCATTGGGGACATGCTGTGAGTCATAATCTTATCTATTGGAAAGAGGTTGAACCGACGATTTACCGCGACCCTATGGGGCATATTTTCTCTGGAAGTACGGTAATAGATAAGGAGGGTACGGTAGGATATGGCAAGAATGCGATTATCTCCCTTTATACATCCGATAGCAAGGAGAATGCCCAAACGCAATGTATGGCTTATAGCACCGATGGCGGTTATACCTTCCATAAATATGAGAAGAATCCAGTTTTGAAGCCATTTGATGGAGTAAAGGATTTCCGTGACCCAAAAGTCTTCTGGTATGAGCCACTGAAGAAGTGGTATATGATAGTTTCTGCCGATAAAGAAATGCGTTTTTATTCATCGCCTAACTTGAAAGAATGGACCTACGTCAGTGCCTTCGGTGCAGGCTATGGCGCACAACCTAACCAGTTTGAATGCCCAGACTTCTTCGAACTTCCCGTTGATGGTAACCCAAAGAATAAGAAATGGGTGATGATTGTGAACATAAACCCAGGCTGTCTCTTTGGTGGTAGTGCTACAGAGTACTTTGTTGGCGACTTTGATGGCAAGAAGTTTACTTGTGATAGTAAGCCTTCTGTTGCTAAGTTTCTCGATTATGGTAAGGACCATTATGCTACGGTTACCTTCTCGGGTGTCAAAGATCGTGTGTTGGGTATTGCCTGGATGAGCAACTGGCAGTATGCCAATGTTACCCCTATTCGCCAATATCGCGGTGCCAACACACTTCCACGTGAGTTCAAACTCTTTACCGGAAAGGACGGAGAAATCTATATGTCGTCTAATGTTGTGTCAGAGGTAGTCTTGCTAAGAAGGAAGTATAAGCGCTTACCTAACCTGCTTATCGCTCACGAACGGGACGCAGAGAATGTATCAGTCAGCAAAGAGAATGCCTTTGAATTAGAGATGGATGTAACACCGAATAAGGCAGCTAAGACCGGAATTGTCCTTTATAATGATAAGGGTGAGAAGGTAGATATCTACTTTGATATGAAGGCAGGACGATTGGTTATGGATCGTACGGAGAGCGGAAAGGTTCAGTTTGGTGAGAAGTCAGAACCTCATAAGATTGAAACCGACTATGACGACCGTCAGGAACAGAAGGCTTTAGGTCCGATGCGTAAGCAGAACTCTATTAATTATAAGAACGACTTTGCACTCGGAACATGGGCACCGTTAAGCCTCTGCGACTCCGACACCTATCACTTGAACATCTTTGTTGACAAGTGTTCGATTGAAATCTTTGTCAATGGTGGGCGTATCTCAATGACCAATCTTGTCTTCCCGACGCAGCCTTACACCTCTATAAAGTTCTATTCTGACGGCAATAGAGCTGCTTTCAGAAACATAAAGGTGAACGAATTAGGCTTGATAAAACCTTAGACGTTTGTTAGTTGTTGCTTATCCGTGTTTGAGGAGAGATTGTGACAGTCTTACTTGTAAGGCGTTTTAAGCCTACAGAATAGCTGTGAGGCTGTGAATAGTTACTTTTTATAGACAGAATTACTTGCTCCGATACTTGCAAAAGCAGAAGAAAGAATGTAACTTTGTTGCGGTAAACCTGTATTATATATAATCTACTTGATAATTATGCAGATTAAACAATGGCTATATGTCGTTTTTCTTACTTTGGTATTCTCAGCCTGTTCGGATAACAACGTAAAAAAATATGTTATAGGAGTATCTCAGTGTTCTGAAGATATTTGGCGTGATAAGCTCAACAACGAACTTGTGATGAGTACCTATCAGCATGATAATGTAACACTGAAATTCGCTTCAGCTAATGATAATGACAGGTTACAGAAACAACAGATTGAACAGTTTATAAAGGAAGGAGTCAACCTTCTTATTGTTTCTCCCAATCAAATTCATACGATTTCATCGATTATCGATAAAGCATACGATGCAGGAATCCCTGTTATCCTCTTCGATCGTAAGACCGATTCAAAAAAGTATACAGCCTTTATAGGGGCTGATAACTATGAGGCTGGATACGAAATAGGCCATTTCATCGGGCAGCAGTTAGATGGTAAAGGGAATATAGCTGAGATTTGTGGATTACAAGCATCGTCTCCTGCAATCGAACGAAACAGAGGTTTTATGGATGCACTGAAGAGTTACCCTAATGTAAAGGTCGTGGCTCGTGGGTATGGAGACTGGATAAAAGAAAGTGGTGTCACGGCTATGGATAGTATACTTGTGCAGTCTAAGGAGTCTTTCCAATATGTCTTTGCACAAAATGACCGCATGGCTTTAGGTGCTTTGCAATCTATAAAGAAGCATAAGGTTAAGGGAATAAAAATAGTTGGAATAGATGCTCTTCCTGTACCAGGAGGAGGTATGGAGAATGTTCGTGATGGTAATTTAGAAGCTTCTTATATCTATCCTACCCGAGGCGATTCGGTTATGCAACTCGCGTTGAATATCCTTGAGAAGAAGCCTTATAAGCGTGACAACTATCTAAAAGGTGCATTGGTAACAAAGGCAAACGCTAATGTTTTACTTATGCAAAATGAAGAGATGAATAAGCAGACCGCCCGTCTCAATGCACTTCATGGGAAGGTGGATACTTATTTGGTGCAATATAATCATCAAAAGATGTATATTGTGCTTTTTAGCATAATCCTTCTCTTGCTGATAGGTATTATGGTTTATATCTATCGAACCATCCTTATGAAGCGAAGAATAGAGGAAGAAGCCAACAAAGCAAAACTTCAGTTTTTCACAAATATAAGTCATGAATTGCGTACACCACTTACGTTGATAGCTGATCCTGTGAACTATATCATCCATGATGATAACCTTAATTCACAACAACGAAGTATGCTTCAGATAGTACAACGTAATGTGCTTGTCCTGACACAATTGGTCAGTGAGATCCTTGACTTCCGTAAGGTGCAGAATGGTAAGATGGAACTACGCCTCTCCGACTTTAATCTTGCGGAAAGTATGAAACAATGGATTATGCTTTTCAGTGTCTCTGCACAGAAGAAGCATATTGCCATTAGTATGGATGCTCCTGACACAATCATGCTCAGAGCTGATCAAGATAAGATAGAGCGAATCTGTTATAATCTTCTTAGTAATGCCCTAAAATATACGTCTGAAGGTGGAGAAATCTCTCTGATGGCTAAAGAGGAGGGTGGACGTGTTATGATTAGTGTGGCAGATAATGGTTGTGGTATTTCAAGTGATGAACTTCCTTATATTTTCGATCGTTTCTATCAAGCAAAGAATGCAGGACGTGGTACGGGTATTGGGTTGGCTATTGTGAAAGCTTTCACAGAATTGCATCATGGAGAAGTAAGTGCTACAAGTATAGAGGGAAAAGGAAGTACCTTTACTATTCATATTCCTGTTAGACAGAAAGGAGAGGTAACTAACCAGCCTACAGAGAAAATAGAACAATTGGTTGAGCCATCATCCGCAGGAGAAGTTCCGAATCAAGCTCGTCATATAGATGAACTTATACAGCCTTATCAAACAGATAAACCAGAGGTGTTAATCATTGATGATAATATCGATATTCGCACTTATTTAAGGTCGGTACTATCCGAAAAGTATAATGTGAGTGAAGCCGCTGATGGAAAAGTCGGTTTGGAACTTGCACGGAAAATAGTTCCAGATATAGTGTTGTCGGACATTATGATGCCTGTGATGGACGGATTAGCGTTTTGTCAACAGCTCAAAACGGATAAAGCTATCAGTCATATACCTGTCATTTTACTAACAGCACGTAGTCTTGATGAGCAACGCGCTGAGGGGTATGAGCATGGCGCAGATGCTTATTTGTCCAAACCATTTTCGCTTCGTCTACTCCTTTCACGTATTGATAATCTCATAGAAAGTAGGAAAAAGTTGAATCAAACATGGTCAAAAGGTGTTGAGGACGATGAAATCGGTAATATTTCGAATGAAATTGATAAATCTTTCCTCAAGCAATTGCGAAAGATAATACAAGAAAACCTTGCAAATAGTGACTTAAGTGTAGAGCAGATTGGCGATGAAATCGGACTTTCTCGTGTACAACTTTATCGGAAAGTAAAGGCTCTTACGGGCTATTCTCCTGTAGAAATTGTACGTAAAGCCCGTCTCACTCGTGCTCGTCATCTCCTTCAAACTACTGAGCGTACGGTGTCAGAAGTGGCTTATGCTGTTGGCTTCTCTACGCCCAGTTATTTCTCAAAATGCTATAAAGACGAGTTTGGGGAGAATCCCAAGAAGTGATAATAGGAATATGTAAACTGTTTAAAATAAGTGATATAGGCACTTGTGGGAGTGTAAATCTCCTGTAAGGTGAGGTGTAGAACACTTAAGAAAATGAACGATTTGTCAGATTCGTGAGAATAGACAAATCGTTCATTTATTATTAATATCTTTGTTATGTAACATTTATTACATTCGGAGAACGATTATTATTGGAAAAGGATATCACCATTTCCTATCTTTGCGCCATAAAACCAAAAGAATATTATTTAGTATTACTAACTATCAGAAAGTCATGAAACAATTATTGCGAGTAATCATGAGTCTGTTACTTCTGATGTATTGTGCTGGAGTTATGGCACAAACTGCAGATGTTAGCGGTAAAGTGATTGACGAACAGGGGGAACCTGTTATTGGTGCATCGGTGGTACAGAAAGGTACATCAAATGGTACTGTCACCGATATTGATGGTAATTTCACCTTTAAGGCTCCACAAAGTGCTACACTTGTAGTCTCCTATGTAGGCTATAAAAGTGTAGAAGTAAAGGCTGGTGTCGGAATAAAGGTACAGCTACAAACAAATGCGAGTGAACTAAACGAAGTCGTTGTTACGGGTTATACAACCCAACGCAAAGCAGATCTTACAGGAGCTGTTTCGGTTGTAAGCGTAGATGAATTAGCAAAGCAGAATGAGAACAATCCAATGAAGGCGCTACAAGGTAGGGTTCCTGGTATGAATATCTCTGCAGATGGTTCACCTTCAGGATCTGCTACGGTACGTATTCGTGGTATTGGAACTCTGAATAATAATGATCCTCTTTATATTATAGATGGTGTACCGACTAAGGCTGGTATGCATGAGTTAAATGGTAGTGATATAGAAAGTATCCAAGTTTTGAAAGATGCTTCTTCTGCTTCTATCTATGGTAGTCGCGCTGCTAATGGTGTCATCATCATTACTACAAAGAAAGGTAAGGAGGGAAGAGTAAATGTAGATGTTGATGCTTCTATTGCGGCGTCAATGTATGCCCGTAAGATGAAAGTTCTTAATGCGAAACAATATGGACAGGTAATGTGGCAAGCTTATGTTAACGATGGTATGGATCCAAATACTAATGGTTTAGGATATCATTACGACTGGAGTTACGACTTACAAGGAAATCCTGTGTTGAATGGCATTAGCATGCGTAAGTATCTGGATGGTGCAGGAATAACACCTGCTGCTGATACAGATTGGTTTGATAAGACGACACGTACAGGTGTTGTTCAGAACTATAATGTAGCGGTAAGTAGCGGTTCAGATCGTCATTCTTCTTATTTCTCATTAGGTTATTATAAGAACTTAGGTATCATTAAAACATCTGATTTTGATCGTTATTCAGCTCGTATGAATACTGAATATAAGTTGATAAAAGACGTTTTAACCGTTGGAGAGCATTTTACGTTAAGTCGTACGTCAGAGGTTCAAGCACCTGGTGGGTTCCTTGAGAATGTTCTTCAGTTTAATCCTTCACTCCCTGTTTACACAGAGAATGGAACTTATGCAGGTCCTGTCGGTGGTTATCCTGATCGTGAGAACCCAGTTGCACGTCTGTATCGTAACAGTGATAATCGTTATGTTTATTGGCGTACTTTCGGTGATGCATACATAAATCTTCATCTTTTTAAGGGATTTAATTTGCGTTCAACCTTTGGATTGGATTATGCTCAGAAGCAACAGAGATTCTTTACTTACCCTATAACAGAAGGAACGGTTGCTAATTCAAAGAATGCTGTTGAGGCAAAACAAGAACATTGGACAAAGTGGATGTGGAATGCTGTTGCAACTTATAATTTGCAAGCTGGTTTACACCGTGTAGACGCAATGGCAGGTATTGAGTTGAATCGTGAAGATGACAACTATTTCTCAGGTTATAAAGAAGACTTCCTTATTCTTAATCCTACCTACATGTGGCCTGATGCTGGTACTAGTACTGCACAAGCCTATGGTGGAGGAAGTGGATACTCTTTGGTTTCTTATTTCGGTAAATTGAATTATAATTATGCTGACAAGTATTTAGCCTCATTCACCCTTCGCTATGATGGCTCATCACGATTTGGTAAGAATAATCGTTATGCAACATTCCCTTCTGTTTCTTTGGGATGGCGCATTAATCAAGAGAAGTTTTTAAAGAGTGCACAATGGTTGAATGATTTAAAACTTAGAGCATCGTGGGGAGCAACTGGTAATCAGGAGATTTCTAACATCGCGCGTTACACCATATATGTTAGTAACTATGGAGTAAATGAAAATGGTGGTCAGAGTTATGGTACATCATATGATATAGCAGGTACTAATGGTGGTCGTCAATTGCCAAGTGGATTTAAACGTGACCAACTTGGTAATAATGATATCAAATGGGAAACGACCTACCAGACTAATCTTGGTCTGGACTTCTCGATGTTCAACTCTTCACTTTATGGAAGTTTTGACTGGTATTATAAAAAGACTAAGGATATTCTCGTACAGATGGCTGGTATCGCAGCTATGGGAGAAGGAAGTACACAGTGGATCAATGCTGGTGCTATGGAGAATCGTGGTGTTGAACTCAACTTGGGTTATCGCAAGACAACCAATGGAGGTTTTCATTATGACATAGCAGGCAACTTTAGTACTTATCGTAATAAGATAACAGCTTTGCCAGCAACAGTTGCTGCCAATGGAACCTTTGGTGGTAATGGTGTGAAGAGTGTTATTGGTCATCCTATGGGTGCACAAGTTGGTTATGTTGCAGATGGCATCTTCAAGAGTCAAGAGGAAATAGATAATCATGCGAGACAGGATGGTGCAAAACTTGGACGTATGCGTTGGAAAGACTTGGATGGCAATAACGTCATTACAGAAGCAGACCAAGACTGGATTTATAATCCAACTCCAGACTTCTCTTATGGCCTAAATGTGTATCTTGAATATAAAAACTTTGATTTCACAATGTTCTGGCAAGGTGTACAAGGTGTAGATATTATCTCTGATTTAAAGAAGCAGACTGATATTTGGGCTGGTTTAAATATTGGTTTCCTAAATAAGGGTCAACGCTTGTTAGATGCATGGAGTAGTACTAACCCAAATAGTAATATTCCTGCGCTCTCACTATCAGATAATAATAATGAGAAGCGTGTTTCTACTTATTGGGTGGAGAATGGCTCATACTTAAAACTACGTACTATTCAGTTAGGATATAATCTGCCAAAGAGTATGACGAACCGGCTTGCAATGCAGCGTTTACGTTTCTACCTCAGTGCGCAGAACTTATTAACTATTCATAGTAAGAGTTTTACGGGTGTTGATCCAGAGAATCCAAACTATGGTTACCCAATTCCACTCAATATCACATTCGGTATAAACGTTACATTCTAACAATTATCATCTGACTATATAATATGAAAAAAATAATATATTCAGCACTTGTGCTCGCTACCCTTAGTATGACAAGTTGTTCAGACTTCTTGGATGAACACACTCCACAGGCAACACTAAGTGATGAGCAAGTAAAGGAGGCTAATCATGTTGATGAACTCGTAACATCAGCTTATGCCATATTTATTTCAGCAGAAGATATCAATTCTTCGTTTTCAATGTGGAATTATGATGTCCGCAGTGATGATGCCTATAAAGGCGGTAATGGAACAAGTGATGGAGATGTGTTCCATCAACTTGAAATAGAACAAGGAGTCTTGACCACAAACTGGAATATTAGCGATATGTGGCAAAGATTATACAATTGTATATCACGTGCCAACACGGCAATAGCTCTTCTTGAACAAGTCAATAGTACTGTCTACCCTCGAAAGGATGAACGTTTGGCTGAGATGAAATTCCTACGTGCATATGGACACTTCTTGTTAAAGCGTTTGTATAAGAATATACCTTTTGTTGTAGACCCTAATCTTAAGTCAGAGCAATATAACATGCTTTCTAATCGTGAATATACGAATGATCAAGGTTGGCAAGTTATTATTGATGACTTGCTGGAATCTTACAATAACCTTCCTGTCCATCAAGCAGACAAGGGACGACCAACAAAAGCATCAGCTGCAGCTTTCCTTACGAAGGTATATATGTATAAGGCTTATCATCAAGATAATGAGAACACGAATGAAGTTACAAGTATATCGAAAGATGATCTTTTGAAAGCTGTTCAGTTTAGTGATCCAGCAATCTATACTGCTGGAGGCTATGGCTTAGAGAGTGATTTCCATAATAACTTTAGACCAGAACCACAGTTCGAGAATGGAAAGGAAAGTCTTTGGGCAATGCAATATTCTATTAATGATGGAACTAAGAATGGTAATCTCAATTGGAGTTACGGACTAATTGTACCAAATATTCCTGGTGTAACTGATGGAGGATGTGATTTTTATAAGCCAAGTCAAAACCTTGTTAATGCTTATCGTACAGATGCTAATGGACATCCATATATCGGTACATTTAACAATCAAGACTATAATAAAGCAACAGATTATGCAGACCCACGCTTATTCCTTACCATTGGTATTCCTGGTTTACCTTATGAATTTAATTCAAAGTTCATGATGGATAGGACTGCTACATGGAGTAGAAGTAATGGATTGTATGGCTATTATGTAACTTTAAAGCAGAATGTAGACCCAGAAAGTCCTTATCTGAAGAAAGGGGCATGGTGGGGTACATCAGAGAATCGTATTGTCTTCCGTTATGCTGATGTTCTACTTGAGCGTGCAGAAGCTTTGATTCAATTAAACGATGGTCGTATTAACGAGGCAATCAATATCATCAATCAAATCCGTAATCGTGCTAAACAAAGTACAGGTGCTATCAGCAATTATCAGAGTGATTATGGTGTGAGAATGAATGTAATGCCATATACTGGAACCTACAGTCAGGTAGAGGCTCTTGATATTGTTAAAATGGAGCGTCGTATAGAGATGGGTATGGAATCTGAAAGATTCTTTGACCTTGTAAGATGGGGAGAGGCAGAACGTATACTCAACAAGTATTATGCAGAAGAAGCTAATGATTGTTCTATCTATAGTAGTGCTCATTTCACTAAAAATAAGAATGAGTACTTGCCTATTCCATATGCACAAATAGCTGCTTCAAACGGACATTATAAACAAAATATTGGTCAGTGGTAAAGTATGAAAACAAATATAACAAAACTATTCATTGCATTTATTGCTTTCTTAGCATTAGGTAGCTGCAGCAACGAAAGTAATATTTCTGATTTGCAATTAAACGGATTATGTTCAGTCGATTCTATCGTATTGGATAATTATAAGGGTGTCGTAGATCAGGCTTCACGTACAATCACTGTGCGTGTCCCTGAGACTTACGATGTCACAAACATGACTGTTAGCACACTTAAGGTAAGTGCTGGTGCCATCTGTAATTTCAAAGAGGGTGACAAACTTAATATGCTTACGGCTCAGGTGCTCAGTGTTAAGAATGGTGACGTCTTCCTTGATTGGACTATCAATGTGTTGAGAGATGAGGCAAAGATTACTTCTTTTAAGATTAATGGAACATATAATGGTGTTATTGATGAAGCGAATAAGACTATTTCTGTCTATGTGCCAAATACACTTGACCTCCATTCTCTAATCCCTACAATAGGTTTGAGTACAAATGCGACGGTTAGTCCATCTAATGGTGTTGCAACAGACTTTTCTAATCCAGTTACATTCACTGTCACTAATAATACTGCTTCTGCAATCTATACAGTAAAAGTAACAGCTATTGGTAAGCCTACTGCAGTCTTTGTTAGCTTGCCTGCTTCGATGAATGAACTCAATTCAGAGGAATTAACTGCTTGTAAGTGGATGCTTCAGAATATTCCAAATTCATTATATGCATCATTTACTGATATTAAAAATGGCACAGTAGATCTTAGCGAGTGTAAAGTGATATGGTGGCATTATCATAAGGATGGAGGAGTAGATGGAAAAGAAGCTTTCGAAAGAAGTGCGCCTGAGGCTGTCAATGCAGCAGTTGCCTTAAGAGACTATTATAATAATGGTGGTTCTTTCCTCTTCACTCGATATGCAACAAACATGCCAGCTGAGATTGGCGCAGTAGCAAACAATGCTGCTCCAAATAATTGTTGGGGGCAGAATGAAGCTGATGCAGAGAGAGTAAGTGGTCCTTGGAACTTCTTTATTCAAGGGCATACGAGTCATCCTCTTTTCCAAAATCTTATAATGAAGAGTGGTGAGCCTAACGCTATTTATACTTGTGATGCAAATTACCGTATCACCAATTCAACTGCTCAATGGCATATTGGTACTGATTGGGGTGGATATGATAACTTAAATAAATGGCGTACAGAGACTGGAGCACAAGATTTGGCCTATGGTGGTGATGGTGCTGTCGTTGCATGGGAATTCCCTGCAACTGGAACAAAGGGCAAGATTCTCTGTATTGGTTCTGGATGTTATGACTGGTATAGTGTAGATGATGTCCCAGCCTTTTACCACAATAACATTGCCAAGATGACACAGAACGCATTCAACTATCTAATGAATCATTAAATAAAGTATAATTGATATGAGAACTATGATATATTCTCTCGCTCTCATCGCATCTTTATCAGTCTCACTAACGAGCTGTAGCGATGATAAGACCATGGTTGAGGAAAAAGATTGGAATACAACAACTTATTTCAAGTCTACAGATGAAATGGGGCAAGCTACCTTTTATAAGCCAACTGTTGGATTTGTTGGAGACCCAATGCCTTTCTTTGATCCTAAAACAAAGAATTTTAAAGTTATGTATTTGCAGGACTTTCGTCCTAATCAGGCGGGTACTTATCATCCTATCTGGGCTGTAGAAACATCAGATGGAGCCAACTACCAATCACTTGGAGAGTTGATTCATTGTGGTGGTATCAATGAGCAGGATGCGGCACTGGGTACTGGTTCAACGGTTTATAATGATGCTGATGGGTTGTATTATACCTTCTATACAGGTCATAGATATCAAACAAATTCTACTAATAATGGTGAGATGGTGATGATGGCAACATCATCCGACTTCAAAACATGGACTAAGAATCGTGTTTTCCGCTTGAAAGGGGATGATTACGGATATAGTAAAGATGATTTCCGTGATCCCTTTGTCTTCAAAGGTGACGATAATAAATGGCATATGCTTGTCTCAACTCTGAAAGGAAGTAAAGGTCATTTGGCTGAGTTTACATCAGATGATCTTAAGACGTGGACCCATGCCGGAACGTTTATGACCATGATGTGGGACCGATTCTATGAATGTCCTGATGTGTTCAAGATGGGTGATTGGTGGTATCTTGTTTATAGTGAAAAGCATTCAGCTATCCGTCGTGTGCAGTATTTCAAAGGTAAGACTCTTAATGAACTCAAGGCTTGTACACAGAATGATGCTGGTTTATGGCCTGATGGACATGAGGGATTCTTAGATAGTCGTGGTTTCTATGCAGGTAAAACTGCGAGTGATGGTCAGAATCGCTATATTTGGGGATGGTGTCCAACACGTCCAGGCAAGGATAATGCTGCTGTTGGTGCTGCTCCTAATGAACCTGAGTGGGCTGGCAACCTTGTTGTCCACCGTCTCATACAACACGCTGATGGTAGTCTTACCTTAGGAGAAGTAAAAGGGATTAGCGATAAATACGGCAAAAAACAAGAAGTAAAGGTTATGGCAAAGAGTGATAATGGTGTTGAGAATGTAACTGATGGCTATAAGCTTTCTGGTGATTCTTACCTACTTTTTAATCGTCTTGGCTATCACAATAAAATTTCCTTCACGATAACAACTTCTAATAACTGGGATAAGTTTGGTGTTTCATTCGTACGTGGCACAGATTCTGAGAAGTATTATTCTTTGGTGGTAAATCCTGAAAATGAACAGACACGTAAGATAAACTTTGAGGAAGAAGGTTCTGCGGGTCGTGGTTTCATAAATGGTATTGATGGCTACAACTTCGCTCGACCAACCGACAACGTCTATCATGTAACTATCTATACGGACAATAGTATAGCCGTAATGTATATTAATGATGTATGTTGCTATACCAATCGTATTTACGAAGTACAGAAGAACTGTTGGAGTATCAATAATTATGGAGGTAATATCACCATCAGTAATCTCACTGTAAGTCAGTATTAAGAATTTAAACCCTTTCTTTACTAAAGATAGAATAAAAGATATAGTCGTTCATTCTGTGAGAAATTGCCTATTATCGCAAATAATATCATTGAATGGGCGACTACTCTTTCTAACTTATCAATAAAATGTCTATCTTTGTCTATCTGAAACTAAAAGTATAATGAATCAACCTATAATGAATAGAAAGATTAAATTATTGGCTATTTGCCTTTTTATAACTACAACATTTATGCATGCGCAAACATTCTTAAGTTCAAATCATGCTATGAAGCGTGTGAAAACTGCAGATAAGTATATTCTTCTTCCTGTAGAGGAGGAAGAAGGTTATGCACATATTCGCGTTATCAAAGATAATCAAGTTGTAAAAGAATTCAATTGTAAGCTTGCTATAAACAAGACTGATTATAATGTGCCACTTGATGTCAGTAAATATGGTGGTGATGTATTGCTTGATATCCAGTTCTCGGGAGATAAGCGTAGTATCGGTTTAATCAATAATTTTGTTTGCTGGAATGATATAAAGGCAACAAATGTGTTTGATTCCATGAATCGTGAAAAGTTCCGTTCTATCTATCACCATACTCCAGTCTATGGCTGGATGAACGATCCTAATGGTATGTTCTACAAAGATGGTGTATGGCATTTATACTATCAGTATAACCCTTATGGTTCGCAGTGGGAGAATATGACGTGGGCGCATAGTACCTCTACAGACCTCATACACTGGAAAAATCATGGAGAAGCGATACTGCCAGATGCACTTGGTACTATTTTCAGTGGTAGTAGTGTCGTTGATAAAGAAAATACTGCAGGGTTTGGAAAGGATGCTATTGTTGCTTTTTACACTTCTGCAGGAGCTGCGCAAACACAAAGTATTGCATATAGTACGGATAATGGTATGACTTTCAAGAAGTATTCTGATAATCCTATATTGACAAGTAATCTTCCTGATTTCCGTGACCCAAAGGTTCTTTGGAATGATGAGGCTTCTCACTGGAATCTTATTCTTGCAGCTGGACAGCAGATGAATATATATAGTTCAAAGAACTTAAAAGACTGGAAGTTTGAGAGCTCTTTTGGAGAGGGATATGGTAATCATGGAGGTGTTTGGGAATGTCCTGACCTCTTGAAGATGGGAGACAAGTGGCTCCTTATTTGTAATATCAATCCTGGTGGACCTTTTGGTGGAAGTGCAACTCAATACTTTGTTGGTTCATTTGATGGTCATAAGTTTACTTGCGAATCAAAACCTGAGGTGACAAAGTGGATGGATTACGGAAAAGACCATTATGCAACAGTTTCTTTCAGCAATGCTCCAGACGGTAGAATCGTTGTTCTTCCTTGGATGAGTAACTGGCAGTATGCTAATCAGGTGCCTACACAACAGTATCGTTCTGCCAATGGTTTGCCACGAGAACTCAGTCTCTTCACTTATGAGGGAGAAGACTATGTTTGCGTAAAGCCATCTCCTGAGGTATTTGCAGCCTTTGAGCAGAAACCTACAGGAAGTCTTCAGTCTGCTGCTTATCTTGAAGTTACAAATATAAAGAGTAATGCTTCTATCGTACTCAGCAATGATAAAGGCGAGAAGGTGGCGATGGTTTATGATGAAAAGAACAGAACGTTCTCTATGGATCGAATAGAAAGTGGTTTGACAGACTTCAGCAATGACTTCAAAGCAAAAACCACAGCACCTACCTATGGAACTATAAAGAAACTTCAGATTTTCGTAGACAATAGTAGCATCGAAGCTTTTGATGCTGACGGAAAGATGTCAATGACCAATCTTGTGTTCCCTAACAAGCCTTATGACAAGATCCTTGTTAAGGGCTGTAAGGTAAAGGTATATAACTTGAAGAAATAAATAATAGCACGAGTTAAGATTTAAGATTTCGTTCATTTACCGCAAAATAAACTCTTATAGTAACATTTGTTGCGGTCAATGAACGGAATTTAAAACGTGTTTCTTGCGTAAAAACTTAACTTTGTAATCGATATTAAGACAATCACTTTACACAAAACTAAAAATTTTAAAGATTATGTCGAAAACCAATAAGCTCGCTCTCTTGCCCGTAATGCTTTGTTTTTTTGCGATGGGTTTCGTTGACTTGGTAGGTATTGCCTCCAACTACGTAAAGAACGACTTGCAGCTGTCGGATTCTACAGCGAATGTCTTTCCGTCCCTTGTTTTCTTCTGGTTCCTTATTTTTTCCGTACCAACAGGTATGTTGATGAATAAGATTGGACGTAAAAAGACAGTGCTTATCAGCCTTGTTGTTACCTTATTCTCTCTTCTCCTGCCAATTTTCGGCGAGTCATACGGCTTAATGCTCGTATCGTTTTCATTGCTTGGAATAGGCAATGCGTTGATGCAAACATCGTTGAATCCACTGGTTTCAACGGTGATGAAAGGTGGAAATTTAGCTTCAACACTTACTTTCGGACAGTTTGTTAAGGCTATCGCATCCTTTATGGCACCTTATCTTGCTATATGGGGAGCGCAGGCAAGCATTCCAGCCTTTGGTCTCGGATGGCGCGTTCTCTTCCCAATTTATCTGATAATTGGTACAATTGCTACGCTGTTACTCTTCTCAACGCCTATAGAAGAAGAACCTATTGAAGGCAAAGCAAGCTCTTTTGCAGAATGTTTCAGCCTATTGGGTAAACCTATTGTGTTGCTTAGTTTCCTTGGTATCATGTGTCACGTTGGTATTGATGTTGGTACAAACACAACGGCGCCAAAGATTCTGATGGAGCGTTTAGGTATGTCATTGAATGATGCAGCCTTTGCAACTTCTCTCTACTTTATCTTCCGTACTATTGGATGTCTTACAGGTTCGTTCTTCCTTCGTGTGATGAATAATAAGTTTTTCTTTATTATTTCGGTTACGATGATGGCACTTGCTATGTGTGGAATGGCTGTGGGAACGTCAAAGACTGTACTGTTTGTGGCGATTGCTCTTGTTGGTTATGGTAACAGTAATGTATTCTCAATGGTCTTTGCACGTGCTTTACAGAGTGTTCCAGATAAGCAGAACGAAGTGAGTGGATTGATGATTATGGGACTTTTCGGTGGTACTATCTTCCCTCTCTTGATGGGATTTGCCAGCGATGGGTTCGGTCAAGTGGGAGCAGTTATTGTAATGGCGATAGGTGTACTCTACCTTTTTTCGTATATTCCAAAAATGAATAATAAATAAAACAGATATGAAACAGTTGATCGTTGGCCTCGGAGAGGCATTGTGGGATTGTCTTCCTGAGGGTAGAAAGCTGGGTGGCGCACCTGCAAACTTTGCTTATCATACAGGACAGTTTGGGTATGATTCGTTGGCTATTAGTGCTGTCGGAAATGACGTCTTGGGTAAGGAAACCCTCGATGAATTCGGTAAAAAAGGTGTAAAGTACTTGATGCCAGAGGTGGATTATCAGACGGGAACGGTGCAGGTAGAACTCGACAGTGAAGGTATACCTACTTATGACATCAAGGAGGGAGTAGCTTGGGATAACATACCGTTTACTTCCGAGGTTGAAGAAGCAGCCAAGAACTGTCGTGCTGTATGCTTTGGCTCACTTGCACAGCGTAGTAGTGTAAGCCGCCAGACAATACAGAAATTCCTCGAAGCAACGCCAAAGGATTGTCTCAAAATATTCGATATCAATCTTCGTCAGAACTTCTATACAAAGGAGATTATCACTAATTCGCTCCAGCATGCCAATATCCTCAAGATTAATGATGAGGAACTTGTGTTGATTGGTCGTCTTTTCGGTTATCCAGGTCTTGATATAGAGAATAAGTGTTGGCTGCTTTTAGGAAAGTATCACCTTGATATGCTCGTGCTGACTTGTGGTGTCAACGGTTCGTATGTCTTTGCGCCAAACCTCAAGTCGTTCCAAGAAACGCCAGCGGTTGAGGTTGCTGATACCGTGGGGGCAGGTGATTCCTTTACGGGTGCTTTCACTTCAGCCATCCTTGCAGGCATGCCAATCACCGATGCTCATAAGTTGGCAGTGGAAGTTAGTGCGTATGTCTGTACGCAGAATGGTGCTATGCCAAAACTCCCTAAGGAACTATTAGACAGAATTAAGTAATTTATTCCTTTCTCTGATACGTGATATTGTTTCCGTGTGGAAAATATTTATTTATCGTACGTATCTTAACAGGCAAGGGATAAGTGG
>FLSC01482894.1_pt1 | contig 27361 bp, 20 predicted proteins | sample 1550561 | NCBI WGS metagenome assembly FLSC01 (sample SAMEA4031775, study PRJEB14383) | metagenome | biome: human; feature: oral; material: saliva | place: Philippines | collected 2014 | reverse complement strand
GGCTGAGTAGACTAGAACCCATGGGATTTGTATGTCAGGGCCGCTACGCGCTCGCACCGATTGAACCGACCGACGCCGAAAAATACGTCAACCTGCAGCTGGACTGCATGGAGCAAACCTACGACCCAATCTACTTCGACGCGCTCGGGGAAAGCTTCACCGCCCGCCACCGCGCCGAACGCAACGAATACCTCGAAGACTTCCACCGCCACCTCGCCTCCCCCACCGTGCGCGGCTTCTTCGCCTACGAGGTGCCCGGCTGGACCCCCGACGGTGGACTCTCCTGCGCCGTGGGCACCCAGATCGACTGGGAGAAGCCGGTCGGCCTGGCGCTCTCCCTGTGCGAGCCTTCCTCCTGGGAACTCGAACGCGCCGACGACCTCTCCGAGCTGCCCGCAGGCACCCGCAAACTCACGCATCTGTACACCCTCGACCACACGCACGGCACCGGGCTCGGTCAGGCGCTCTACGACTCCGTCATCTACCCGGGCGAAAACTCCTACCTGTGGGTCATGGCTGAAAACGAACGAGCGGTCTCCTTCTACGAGCGCCTCGGCTACCGTAACGAAGGCGTGTACTTCCAAGCACGCGGCATCTGGGCCCCCGGACGCAGCGTCCGATACACCCGCATCCTCAACCCCTAAACGGCACACCATACCAGGAGGCGACACACACCCTACCCCACCCCCCAACAGCCGCGCATCCGCCCCACATGACGCAGCGCACCGCACACCCTGTTAGGCACCACCTCCACAACGCCTTAAGATAGAAGATGACATATAAGCTCGACGCACCCGCGCACAGGAGCATATACACCCCTGCGCAACCGCGGGACCCAGCGCCGAACATCGCATAGAAGGACAGTAAAACAATGACCACTGGTCTTTACCTCTCCGCTATGTCCCAGAACTCGGGCAAGTCCCTCGTAGCCCTGGGCCTAGCAGACTCCCTCATCAAGCGCGCAGACCGCGTCGGCTTCTTCCGCCCCGTCTTCGACGGCGCAACCATCGCCGACGACCCCATGGCACGCCTCATCCGTGAACACTTCGGCCTCACCGAAGAGCAGGTCGGCGGCGCAGTCTCCATGACCGACGCCCTCGCACTCATCGCAGAAGGCGACACCGAAGAAATCTCCGCACGCGCAGTCTCCGCCTACGAAAAGGTCGCAGCAAACAGCGACGTCGTAATCGTCGACGGCGTCTACCTGCCCGCCAACGCGCTCTCAGTCGAATTCGACCTGAACGTCCAGATCGCACGTGACCTCGGCCTGCCCGTCGTCGCAATCGTCGGCGCACAAGAAGCAACCGTCGAAGAAGCAGTCACCGCAGTCGACGTGGCACGCACCGAACTGCTCGCATCCAAGGCAGACCTGCTCGCAATCATCGTCGGCCGTTCAGAACCCGAACTGCGCGACGAAATCGAGAAGTCCGTCAAGCGCGGCGACGCAAACCTGCCCGTCTACGTACTGCCCGAAATCCCCGAACTGAACGCACCCACCGTCGGTGAAGTTGCCGAAGCCCTCAAGCTCGACACCGAAGGCATCAAGGCAGAAGACCTCGGCCGTGACATCCACGGCATCAAGGTCGCAGCAATGAACGTCTCCAACTTCCTCAACCAGTTCGTTGACGGCGACTTCGTCATCGTCCCCGGCGACCGTGCAGACATCGTTGCAGCAACCCTCGCATCCGCACTGGCACCGACCTTCCCCGCGCCCTCCGGCGTGCTGCTCACCGGCGGCCTGGACGCACTGCCCGGCAAGAACACCGCAGTCGGCTCCCTCATCGACAACGCACCGTTCCCCGTGCTGTCCACCACCAAGGACACCTTCAAGTCTGCACGCGCAGTCTCCCGCGTCCGCGGCGCCCTCGAAAGCGGCCACCAGCGCAAGCTCGCAGCAGCAATGGGCGGCTGGGATGAGCACGTCAACAAGGACGAACTGCTCGCACGCCTCGAAATTGAGCGCCCCGCATCCATGACCCCGCTGCGCTTCCTGCACAACCTCATCGAGACCGCACGCGCAAACCGCCGCTCCGTGGTCCTGCCCGAGGGTTACGACGTGCGAATCCTGCGTGCATCCGAAATCATTGCACGCCGCGACTTCTGCGACCTGATCCTGCTCGGCAACCCCGCCAAGATTGCAGAAATCTGCCAGGCTGAGGGTATCGAACTGCCCAGCTCGATCCGCATCATCGACATCGAGAACAACGAGTACACCGAAGACTTCGCAGCAACCTACGCTGAGCTGCGTGCACACAAGGGCGTCACCATTGAGGCTGCTCGCGAGCGCATGACCGACCCCTCGTACTTCGGCACCATGCTGGTTTACAAGGGCATCGCCGACGGCATGGTTTCCGGTGCTGTGAACACCACCGCGAACACCATCCGCCCCTCGCTCGAGTTCATCAAGACCCGCCCCGGCACCAAGATCGTCTCCTCCGTCTTCCTCATGCTGATGGAAGACCGCGTTCTGGTCTACGGCGACTGCGCAGTGAACCCGAACCCCAACGCAGAGCAGCTCGCCGACATCGCGAAGGCATCCGCAGAGACTGCACGCCAGTTCGGCGTGACCCCCAAGGTTGCTATGCTGTCCTACTCGACCGGCACCTCCGGCGCTGGCGCAGACGTGGACGTTGTGCGTGAGGCAACCGAGCTCGTGCGCGCATCGAACCCCGACTTCGCGGTCGAGGGCCCGATTCAGTACGACGCCGCTTCGAACATGTCCATTGCGTCGACCAAGCTGCCCGGCAGCGAGGTCGCTGGTCAGGCTACCGTGTTCATCTTCCCCGACCTGAACACCGGTAACAACACCTACAAGGCTGTTCAGCAGTCTTCGGGTGCTGCCGCTGTGGGCCCGGTTCTGCAGGGTCTGCGTAAGCCCGTGAACGACCTGTCCCGCGGTACCACCGTTGAGGACATCATCAACACCGTTGCGATCACCGCAATTCAGGCACAGAGCCTGTAAGCCGGTTATTGACCGTTGAATGAGGCCGCCCCGGCCGCCGTCACCCCGTGTGGGTGCGGTGGACGGGGCGGTTTTTTGTGTTGATTTTTACTTTTAATGCGCCGAGAAGCCACATGTGTTTCGAAAAGCAACATGTTTGGTGGCTTCTCGAAACACATGTGGCTTTTCGAGGAAAATGCGGGGCAGGATTTTTGTAATTACAGGATTCCGCTGCCCACCACCCCTACCCCGTGAGCCGGTGACCACCCAGGCAGCGGCAAACCGCCCGGGCTGCTAGGCTGCTGCTATGACCACGACTGATGAAACTCTCCCCCTAGGGCTCTACGAACACCTCAAGAGCGCATCGCTCATGAGCCGAGCCATCCCTGAAGGCGCGCAATGGCAGGAAGAAATCCTCGAAAAGGACGACTACAACATCCCCGAACTGCTCACCCAGTTCTTCGCCACCCAGCTGGCCCCCGCCCTCGAAAGCCTCAAAACCCCCGCAGACCAGGTAGAACTCGTCAACCGCATGATGGAGCTCCTACCGCAGGATGCCGAAGAGCAGAACGACTCGTTGCTGACCGATGACGGCAGCAACGTAATTCAGATGCGCGAGCTCACTCTCACTGACGCAAAAACTACGCGCCCCGATATTCCTCTGAGCGACGTTGCTCTGATGACGAATACTTCTAAAGACCTGAATCTCAATACTGAAATTCAGAAAGAATTAGAAAGTGCAGACCGTGTAGATTTGCTCTGCTCATTTCTTAAAATGTCCGGCGTTAATAGTTTGAGTGAGCAGCTTAAAGCTATTAAAAATCGCGGTATTCCTTTCCGCATTATTACCACCACCTACATGGGCGCAACCGACCGCAAGGCTATCGACCGCCTCGTTGAAGAGTACGGTGCCGAGGTGAAAATCAGTTACCAGGGCGACAGCACCCGCCTGCACGCAAAGGCTTGGCTGTTCCACCGCAATACCGGCATGTCCACCGGCTATGTGGGCAGCTCGAACCTGTCCAGTGCCGCGCTCACTGACGGCCTGGAGTGGAATGTTCGTATCTCTAACCCGATTACGCCCGGCCTGATCCGCCAGTTTGAGGGCCTGTTTGAAAGCTACTGGAAGAGCGGCGATTTCACCTCTTACACCGCCTCCGACAAGGAGAAACAGGAGCTCGACACCGCCCTGGCCAAGGCGGATATTACCGGCCGTAAAAGCAAGGGCCTGGAGTACGATATCGACTCGTCCCTGCTGGATGTGCACCCGTTCCCGCATCAGGTGCGCATGCTCGAAGAAATGCAGAACGCTCGTTCTAAGGGCCGTCACCGCAACCTCGCCGTGGCCGCAACCGGCACCGGCAAAACCGTGTTCTCGGCTCTCGATTACAGGCGCCTCTGCGAGCAGTCCGGCAAAAAGCTGAAGCTACTTTTTATTGCGCACCGCAAAGAAATTCTTGACCAGGCGCGCCGTACTTTCGGCGACGTCATGCTAAAAGGTAATTTTGGTGAGCTCCTGACCGGCGGCAAAAAGCCTGAATATAACGAGGCTGTTTTTGCGACCATTCAAACGTTGTCAGGTGCCGCCCTCGAAAATTACGCGCCGGACTATTTCGACGTCATCATCATGGACGAATGTCACCACATTAAGGCTGCCAGCTGGGACAAAGTTTTCAACTATTTTGAGCCTCGCGAATTTATCGGCCTGACCGCAACCCCCGAGCGAGAAGACGGGGTGAACATCGCCGACAAGTACTTCGGCGGCTACGTGGCGACCTCAATCCGCCTGTGGGATGCACTCGAAGACAACCTCCTCGTACCCTTCCAGTACTTCGGTATTACCGACGGCACCGACCTGCGCCGCGTCAACGTTCGGGGTGGCCAGTACGACGAAACCGACCTGGAAAAGCGGTACACCGACCATAAGGATGCTGAACGCCGCCTACGCATCATCGTGAAGGAGCTACGCGAGAAGGTCGACAATCCCCTGCGCATGAAGGCGCTCGGCTTCTGCGTGAGCGTCAAGCACGCCAAATACATGGCCCAGAAATTCAATGAAATAGGAATCCCGGCAGACTGCTTGGTGGGTACAGATTCCGCCGAGCGCCGTGCCGAGGTCATGAAAAACCTTGCAGACGAAGCGCACGAGCTGACCACGATCTTCACCGTGGACCTGTTCAACGAGGGCATCGACATTCCGAGCGTCGACACCCTCCTGATGCTGCGCCCCACCCAGTCGCTCACCCTCTTCATGCAGCAGCTGGGCCGCGGCCTGCGCCGTGCACCGTTGAAGTCTGTTCTGACGGTCCTCGACTTTGTGGGACACCAGAACAAGAACTTCATGATTCACAGCAAGTACCGCGCTTTTGCACGGCAGGGTGCCCTGACCGAACAGGACATTGAGAGCCCCGATCTACCGGCTGGCTGTCACTTCCATCTAGACGAGCTGACTCAGGAGCAGGTCATCAAGAAGATTCGCGAGTCCCTGGGTATGAATAAGAACGCCCTCATCAGCACCGTCAAGGGCTACCTGGAAAATATGCGGCAAGACTCTGCGGAACTCGATATCCGCCCCACCGTCATTGACTTCATCAACCACTATGGATTGGGACTACCGCAGATTTACGGCCGTAGCAGCAAGGTGACCCTGCCCGGTGTCACTAAGCCCGTCGCAACGACCTGGACCAGCCTCCAGGCTGCGAGTGAACTGTACCCCGACCTGGTAGTTCCTTTCCAGGACAATATTTCTCTCGAAGTGAATAGGCGCGTCAAGGCACTCAGACACGTGAACGACAGCTTCCGTATCAATGCCTACCTGGAGCTACTGAACACGGACATCCGGGAGCAGGATATGACCGATGAACAGCGCCGCTTCGCATGGATGCTTCTGTTCTCTATCTGGCCGAATGCTAAGTGGGTAGGCTCAACCGAAAGGTTCAGCCTCAACGAAGGCCTGGCGACTCTGCGCAAGAACCGCGGTATTCTGCAGGAGTTGGAAAGCGTCTGGAACTTTAACGCCGCTACGGATACCGCCTCCACCCTGCCGCTCTTTGAGGGCGAAGATATTCCCCTGCGCACTCACGCCTACTACTCTCGTGAGGAGTTGTTTGCCGGGTTGGCGGGTCAAGAGGAAAGTTTTGGTGTGCCAACCGGTTTCCGAGAGGGAGTCAAAACCTTCAACTCGTCAAACACTACTGCGCTTGTGGTGAATTTGGAGAAGTCTGAAAAGCATTTCTCCCCAACCACCATGTACAAAGACTACGCCATTAGCACTGACGAGTTCGCATGGGATTCACAGAACGCAACCACCCCCGAAAGTCCGACGGGTCAGCTCTTCCAGCATCATGAGGAGCAAAGCCGACGCATCGTTCTTTTCGTTCGCCGCAATCAAAAAGACGCTATAGGCACCCGCCCCTACATGTGCTTGGGCACCGTGAAATACATTTCTCACGAGGGCTCTAAGCCGATGCATATTCGCTGGTCGTTGGACCGGCCGATGCCGGCGTCCATGTTCCAGATCGCAAAGATCGCCTCGTAGGTCGTAAATAACCGCAGCAGGCGGCCCCGGATACGGATGTGTTCGGGGCCGCCCGCTTTACCGTGCAGTGCCGAAAAATTGTGCCATAGGTTAGTGTCTTTGGTCGTAGTTAAAAACCATGGCCGAAGACGCTAAACCATGGCACAAATTCTGCTGAGGCGGCGCCTCCGCGGGCGCAAAGATATTTGATGCATAAAACATTGAGAAGCCCGAATAATGACCAACCACCGTCACCATCCTCAAAAGAATGCAAACGACGGCAAACATACGGTAGGGTGGTAACTGTAGTGTTCCACGGCGCATTGATGCGCCTGAGGGGCGCGCTACAGGGCTGTTTTCCTTCCGGCAGTCAATGAGGCCCGTGAATAACGGCCCGACATGCACATATATCACACCATCACCGATGATAGGAGCGCATCTTCTATGGATTCGACCATTTTCAACCGCCGTACCCTGCTGGGTAGCGGCGCACTCGTGGGCCTGGGTGCCCTGCTTGCGGCGTGCGGCCAGCAGGCAAATAACGAGGCGGCAGCCACCGCCTCCGCCGCGCCGAGCGAGACTGCTTCAGCGTCTGCTGCGGCGTCTGGGTCACCTTCGGCGAGCGCTACCCCATCTACTGTCCGCGGCTACTCGGGCGGCTCCAAGGCACCTGACGGCGAGTACCGCCCTGCGGATAAGTACGGTCCGGCACAGAATGTACCGAAGCCTAACGTTCCGGAGGACGGCTACAACGAAAAGTCGTTGGAAGGCATGCGCAAGACGATGGATGCCTGGATCTTGTGGGGTAATTACGGTACTCAAACTGGCGATTACTCGATGGCTTTCAAGTTCATGTCCCCTACTTTTGAAGACGAACGTAAGGCCTATACAGGCGTCGAGGACCTTTACAAAAGCGGCGGATGGGTTATTGGTGGCATAAACCATTATCTTGCTGACGGTAACCCCTGGTCCGAAGATGGTGAAACCTATTTTTGGAAGGCTTATCGCGAGTGGGATTACGAAATCTATGTCGAATCCGACGGTAGCTGGCGTAAATGGAGTAATGACGATAAGACCGATGACACCTTTAGATTTGAGCTGAAGCACAACGGGCAGAAATGGGAAATTATGAATTACGAACCTGTTGAGGATTAAATATAATGCGGACTCATAAACTAATTGGATCTCAGGTTTTTGCTCTGATAATTTTGATTTCTTTACATACTCCTGCAACAGCAGAAGTGAAAACCCATGAATGCTCCTCTGACAATAGCGCAAAAATCTGTCAAACGCATAGAAGCCCTAAGAAGAACAACAAACATAGTAGTACTTCATCCGGTGAAGACAATAATATTGTTACAGAAAATAATACATCAGGATCTCAGAATCAGAATTCAGATACCTACACCTCCAAAGGTGCTAACGGCATGACCGTAATTCGTTCCAAAAGTGACTCTAACATCCTTGGTTGCGTAGGTAAGGGCGGAAAGATTGGAAACGTAAAACTCAACAATCTTATTGTTCGTGACGATGGGACCTACATTGATGGTGGCTTTGGCAAGTATAGCCGCACCTCAGAAACCTGTGTTCCCGAGGATACCCGCACTCTCACCAGTGCCGACAGCCCAGGTCCTACCGGCCCGACCTACGAAGAAATCATGGAGGAAATCTTCCACGCAGCAGAATCCCTAGAGCCCGGTAAACCTACCCTGCACCAGTCCTACAACAACCCTGCAGGCACTGGCCGCGCAGAAGGCGACCCCAACGTGTACAAGGGCGACCAGGTCAACTTCTACGTTGACGATGGCGGCCCCTACCGCCTGGAAGCAGACATGCTCGCCGGACACGTCGAAATTGAGCTCATGCCCTCCTCCTATGTCATCGAGTACGGCAACGGAGATACCGCCACCAACTACACCGCGGGCAAACCGGTCACCACCTACCCTCGTGAACGCCCCCGTCAAACGGATACCAGCTACGCCTACCAGCGGTCCGGTAACTTCCACGCGTACGCGACCGTGCACTACACGGCTCGTTTCCGTGTGGACGGTGGCCCGTGGCAGATGATGATGGTGACTCCGCAGGCAACCAGTGACCCGTTGCTGGTGCGTGTGTGGTGGGTTGATGTGGGCCGCGTGGCAGGTGACTGCAGCTACGACGACACCAGGTGGGGTTGTAAGAACGATCCGACGATGGGTAAGAAGGATAATCCGAACCCGCGCCTGCGTAAGGCCGATATTCGTACCGGTCAGCGTTGGCACCTGAATGATAGTGGTGATGGGGACACGGAGTATTCGCTACACCGCGACTGGCCCGATATGTAAACCAGTTCTGACCCGACATATAAATAACCGCAGCAGGCGGCCCCGGATGCGTGTACATCCGGGACCGCCTGTTTTGGTATGCCGAAAAATCTGCTGAGGCGGCGCCTCCACTCGGGTAGAGATTCAGTCATGACTTAGCAATTTCAGCCATGACTTAGAGTCTTTGGCGATGGTTAAAACCCCAGCCCAAAGTCACTATAACTCATTACCGAAAACACTAAACCGTCACCGGATCCCGCCCGCCTACCTGGCTCAGACGCAGATCCGGTGATGAGCTACAGATTTGTGCCATAGGTTAGTGTCTTTGATCGTAGTTAAAAGCCATGGCAGAAGACACTAACCTATGGTCCAATTTCTGCGGGGAGGTACAGCTCCTTCATATCGAAAAGCCACATGTGTTTCGAGAAGCCACAATAATGGTGGCTTTTCGAAAGACATGTGGCTTCTCGGCGTAAAAAGCCTCGGTATGAAAACCCATACCTCGTAATAACCCGTAACACTCCCTTGCGGTATACCCCCCTAGGGTATACACTTAAGCCATGGAAACCACTAGCAACCAGTGTTGCCACAGCACATCCGCCCAGGTCAGCACCGCATCCGGCACCCCCACTGAGGAGCCTACCAAGGCGCACACCGGCGCATGCTGCAGCGGCGAGGCACCCGAAACCCAGTACGGTTACACCTCCAACAAAGAGGCGCACCTCAAGCGCCTGCGCCGCATCGAAGGGCAGGTCCGCGGCATTGCCCGCATGGTAGACGAAGACAAGTACTGCATCGACATCCTCACTCAGGTTGCCGCGGTCTCCAAGGCACTCCACGCCGTCTCACTGAACCTGCTCGAAGAGCACATCGGCCATTGCGTAACCGGCGCCGCCGTCGAATCCGAACGCACCGGCGACCCGACCATCGCAGAGGCCAAGGTCAAAGAGGCAACCGCCGCGATCTCCCGCCTCATGCGCAGCTAAACGCCCCCCACCTAAACACCGGGCGGCCCCAAGTTTTCAACCCATTACCGAAAGGAAATCATCATGAGCACCACCACCGTTAAGGCAACCGGCCTGACCTGCAACCACTGCGCTATGAGCGTCAGCGAAGAGGTCAGCGAAGTTCCCGGCGTGACCGGCGTGACCGTGGACGTCGTCAAGGACGGCGTCTCCACCGTAACCATTGAGCACGAGGGCACCCTCAACACCCAGGCCGTTGCAGACGCTATCGTGGAGGCTGGCTTCACCCCCGCTGTCTAGCGCGGCAGTCGGCTCGATTAGGAGTCATCATGGCTTATCCTCCGCAGTACATTGCGATGATTGTTGGCGCGGTCCGCACCCTTGTCGGCACCGAAAACATGCACCTGCGCGACGCGATTGCCCGCGTTGCCAGGCAGATGAATCTGGATGCGGCGCTGGTCGATTCGTGGGTGAAGCAGAGCCCCGAATATACGGCGCGTGAGGATGCGACCGGTGCCGCGCGTCGTAGCGGTACGAGCGCGAATAAGCGTTCCGCCGAGCATGAGCAGGGCGTGAAGGCGCGCGAGAAGGCGAACGCTTCGCCGTTCCCGCGGGCTGCCGTGAAACGTGCGTACGGTGTCTCTGATCGTGGCGCGAAGGTGACCGGTATTCGTCCGCATACGAGCAGGCCGGATGGACTGCCCGGCGACCACTGAGCCGCGGCAGCATTACTCGCGCCGCCACTTTCACAGCCTCGCGGTTTTCACCCTCGCGTACTCTCGGCGCCGCACCCTGCATACTGCACCAAATACCGCCGGGGCGGGGTCCTTCGGGGCCCCTCCCCCGGCTTGGTGTACCTTTTTTCTACCCCCCCGTTTTTGAGTTTTGAGGAAGTATTGTGTCTTCTACACAGCCTTCACTAACCACCCGTGAGCCCTCATCACAGAGTGAGCGCTCTCTTTTTAATTCCGCCGGAACGACCGTAAAATCAACGGAGTCAACCCGAATCATCCACGTAGATATCCAGGGTATGACCTGTGCATCCTGTGTGGGTCGCGTGGAGCGTAAGCTCCGTAAAATCCCCGGCGTTGACCCGGCGGTGAACCTGCCGCTGGAGTCGGCGCGCGTCATCGTGCCCGAGGGTGTGAGCGACGAGCAGATCGTTGAGACCATCAACAATGCCGGCTACACGGCGCACCTCAAGAACGGGCCGCGCGCGGGCGCTGGAACGAACGCGAGCGCATCCGGCGGCGGCAACCATCACAGCACCCCGAGCATGAATGGCGGCTTCACTGACCGCATTATTTATGCGGCGATTTTGGGTGTGCCGATTTTCTTGATTTCGATGTTCCCGTCGTTCCAGTTCCCGAATTGGGGTTGGGTTGTGGCGGTTCTGACGGCGCCGGTTGCGTTTTGGTGTGCTGCGCCGTTCCACCGGGCGGCGCTTATTAATGCGCGTCATGGCTCGTCCACGATGGATACGCTCGTGTCTCTCGGCGTGGTGTTGGCGTATTTCTATTCGCTGGCGCAGCTGCTCATGAACCCGGCGTTGACGGCGCATGCGCATCATGCGGGCGGTAGTTTCTGGTCGATGTTTACCGGCAACCATGCGCCGCTGTATTTTGATTCAGCATCCATGGTGACGTTGTTCCTGCTGATTGGTCGCGCGATTGAGCACCGCACTCGCAACCGTTCTTCGGAGGCGCTGCGCACCCTGCTGAGCATGGGTGCGAAGGAGGCGACTCTGCTGCGCACCGATAAGCAGGGCGTGACGAAGCAGGTGCAGGTTCCGGTGGAGGACCTCATGCCGGATGACCTGTTCCTGGTGCGCCCGGGTGAGAAGATTGCCACGGACGGCGTGGTGGTTGAGGGTACCTCCGCGGTGGACGCGTCCCTGCTGACGGGTGAGTCTGTGCCGGTGGAGGTGCATCCGGGCGATACGGTCACGGGTGCCACGGTGAATACGTCTGGTGCGTTGACGGTGCGTGCGACCCGTGTGGGCACTGAGACAACCCTGGCGAAGATGGGTGAGCTGGTGGCGAGCGCGCAGGAAACGAAGGCTCCGATTGCTCGCTTGGCGGATCGTGTTTCTGCGGTGTTTGTGCCGGTGGTTTTGGTGATTTCGGCGCTGACCCTGGTCGGTTGGTGGCTGATTTCTGGTGACGGTGCGGCGGCGTTTAATGCGGCGGTGACGGTACTGGTGGTGGCGTGCCCGTGCGCGCTGGGTTTGGCTACTCCGACGGCGCTTTTGGCGGGTACGGGTCGCGGCTGGCAGTTGGGCATTTTGATTCGTAATGCGCAGGTGTTGGAGGCGACGAGCACGGTTGATCGCGTGGTGCTGGATAAGACCGGTACGGTGACGACTGGTGAGATGTCTGTGGCGTTCTACGGCACGTTTGGTGACTATGAGTCGGCGGGTGACTTGTCCGGTATTTCGCCGGATTCTTCAGGTTCCAAGAATGAACGTTCCCTGTCTGTTCTGCGTGATGCCGCCACCGTGGAGGCGCTGAGTGAGCACCCGATTGCCCGCGCGATTGCCGGTTTTGCCCGTGAGCAGGGCGTGCTGGCGGAGGGCGCTTCGGCACCGAGTGTGAGCGGCTTTGAGGGTGTTCCCGGAGGCGTGCGCGGCGTGCTGAGCGGCGCGGGTGAAGGCGCTGAGAGCGGTGCCTCCCGGCTGATTGTGGTGGGTACGCCCGAGTACCTGCAGGCGGCGGGTGCGCAGCTGAGCGAGGCTCAGTTGGCTCTGCTGGATCAGGCTCGCCGGGCGGGTCTGACAACGGTGGTTGTTGCCCGCGGCGAGGCCCCGAACGATGAGGCCGCCGAAGATGCTCCTGCCCTGCAGCCGGTCGGCATGATTTCGGTTGCCGACACCCCCAAGCCGGAGGCGGCAGAAACCATGGCGCAGCTGCGCGAGCTCGGCATGGAGCCGATTCTGCTCACCGGTGACGCCCCGCAGGTTGCGCAGGCGATCGCCTCGCAGGTCGGTATTTCGGCTGAGAACGTGTACGCCGGCGTGACCCCGGAGGGTAAGTCGCAGGTGATTGAGCAGTTGCAGGTTGCCGGTCACCGCGTGGCGATGGTCGGCGATGGCGTGAATGACGCCCCGGCGCTGGCTCTTGCTGAGCTGGGCATCGCGATGGGTTCGGGCACGGACGTTGCCGCGGAGGCAGCCGATATTGTGCTGACCCGTTCGGATGTTGCTTCGGTGGTGACGGCGCTGCGTCTCTCCCGCGCTACGCTGCGCACCATTAAGTCGAACCTGTTCTGGGCGTTCGCCTACAATTCGGCGGCTATTCCGGTTGCCGTGGCGGGCCTGCTGAACCCGATGATTGCGGCTGCGGCAATGGCGTTTAGTTCGGTATTTGTGGTGCTGAATTCTATGCGTCTGACGGCGTTTAGGAAGTAGCGCCCTGCCGTTATACAGAATGAATTGCCAGAATGAATTGCACTGTGCGATTTCAAACGAAAAATTCAAAAGCATATTTCACCGCGCTTTTCGCGCGGTAAAAGATATAAAGAAATGCACCGCCGGTGTAAAGGCGGTGCATTTCTTTATATTCAGTTTTCACGGGCGGAGGTTTGAACACCGAGCTCAACACCCCGCGCCTAAAAACACGGCAGAACCTTACGCCCAGGTCACCAGGTCCTCGATGGGTCGGCGGCTCTTCGGCGCGATCTCGCGGGCACGGTAACCGAAGGTCACAGCCACGGATATGCCGTATTCCTCCGGGTCGAACAGGCCGGCAGATACGAGCAGCTCGTTCACTGCATCGTAGTTCATACCCTCAATGGGGCAGGAGTCGATGCCGAGCATTGCGGCGCCGGTCATCATGTTGCCCAGGGCGATGTAGGTCTGCTTGGACGCCCAGTCGAAGAGCGCACGGTCGCTTTCCAGAACCTTCATGTCGTTCTTCTGGAAGTTGCCGTAGCGCTCGAGTGCAGCCTCCATCTGCTCCTCGGTGAGGTTGCGGCCTTCGAGGGTGCGGCGCATCCACGGGGTGTCGTAGCGCAGGCCCTTCTTCGCCAGCAGTACGACCAGGTGGCTTGCGTCGTCGAGGGCACCCGCCATGCCCCAGGCGATTGGCTTGAGCTTTTCGCGCAGTTCGGGGTCCTGGATGACCAGGAACTTCCACGGTTCGGTACCGACGGAGCTGGGCGACAGGCGCGCAAATTCGAGGATTGCGGCGAAGTCTTCGTCGCTGATGCGGCGGTTGGGGTCGTAGGCGCGGGTTGCGCGGCGGCGGGCGAAAATTTCGAGAGCTTCTTCGCGGGTTACAGTCACGGTTTCATCCTTTACACGAGGGTTTCAGTACCCCGTCATGTTATACCCGCGGCGGGTGCTGGCGGTACGAAATGTGGCGAGTTACGCCCGCAGGAAATACTCCGCAGAAAATATGCGCGAGCGCCGGTACCTACCCCCTACTCGACACCGGCTTTCATCCATACATCCGAGCGGGCGCGGCGACCGAAAATGACCGCGCGGATTCCTTGGAAGTACAGAATATACGCCGCCCACAAGCCGCAATACCCGGCGAGCGCATCCATGGTGCCGGCACCGACAGCCCAGTGCAGGCCGAGCATGACCGGCACGTACATGACGAGCATGATGAAGCAGCCGATTGCCAGGTATTTCACGTCCTGCGCGCCCATGAGAATGCCGTCCAGGGTGAACACGTACGCGGCGATGGGCTGGCCGAGCGCAATGATGACGGTGGCGATGGTGAAGAGGAACGCCACCTGCGCATCCTGCGTGAACAGCCAGGAGCCGAAGAAACCGATGAGCGGGCAAATCAGGCCGGTAATAACGCCGTAGATGAGGCTCATGCGTAGCAGCCGGTTTTTCAGCTGGCGCACCTTCACGCGCTCGGATTCTACGTTGAGGTCGCGTTCGCCGAGTTCCTTGCCGAGTAGCGCCTGGGCGGCGATGGCGAGGGAGTCCAGGGCGTAGAGGAAGAGGTTAAAGACGCCCATGCCGAGCTGGTAGGCGGCGGTGTGTTCGGTGCCGAATCGCGCCACGACGAACACGGTCAGCAGGGAGGCAATGCGCATGGACAGGGTGCGCAGCATGAGCCAGGAGCCGAGCGAGAGCACCGAACGCATGCCGGCAACGTCGGGTGCCCAGCGGACGGCGTGCTCGCGGGTGCCGCGCATCATGACCACGCCGAGCGCGGCAGCCATGCCCCACTGGGTGAGGGAGGTGCCGGTCGCCGAACCGGCGACGCCCCAGCCGACCGGGTAGATGAGCAGCCAGTTCAGCACAATGTTCACGAGCGTGCCGACCGTGGCGACTTTGAGCGGGGTGACGGTGTCTTGCAGCCCGCGGAGCGTGCCGACCTGCGCGAGGATAATCATCATCGGCGGGATACCCCACAGCGAGTGGTGCAGATAGTCGAGGGCGTAGCTGATGGTTTCGTCGGTCGCGCCGAGGCCGCGCAACAGCGGGTCTGCGAAGGCGTATCCGGCGATCATGAGGAGCATACCGAGGCCGAAGGCGACCCACACGCCGTCCACGCCGATCTGCCAGGCGCGGCGCAGGTTCTTCTCACCGAAGGCGCGCGCCACGGCGGGCGTGACGGAGTAAGCGAGGAAGTTCATGAGGCCCACGACCGTGGTGACGAGCGTGGCGGCGATGCTCATGCCGGCGAGTTCCGCCTTGCCGAGCTGCCCAATGAGGGCGGAGTCGGTGAGCACGAAGATCGGTTCGGCGATGAGCGCACCGAAGGCGGGTACGGCGAGGGCGAGGATGCGCCGGTTCAGCGAAGGCTCGGCGGTATTGGCGCTGGGGCTCGCGGCGGTATTCTTCGCGGGCGCGCCGGGGGCGGTGTTACTGGGTTCAGCGCCGCCGGGTTCAGTATTCTGGTGCTTCTGTGTGCTCATCCCTCTAGGCTACTCCCCGCCGCCGCGGCGGGTGCCTGCGCGCGGGGCGGGGTGCACTCCGTGAGATGCGCTTTAGGCGGTTAGGCGCCTCGACCGCGCAGTTCGTCGAGGGCGCGGCGTTCCTTCTTGGTGGGGCGGCCGCTGCCTCGTTCGCGTTTGGCGACCGGCGGCATGGAGAGGTAGGCGGGGCGCGGGCCGGAGAGGTCTTCGTAGCAGGTGACGGCGATGGGTGCGCCTACGCGTTTGACGAGGAGCTTTTCGACTTTGAAGACGCGTTCCCAGCCAGGGTAGCGCACGCGCACGATGTCGCCTTTTTTGAGTTTTTGGGAGGGTTTGGCGGGTGCGTCGTTGACGCGCACGTGGCCGCCTTTGCATTCGTCGGCGGCGAGGGAGCGGGTCTTAAAGATGCGCACCGACCAGAGCCAGAGGTCGAGCCTGGCGCTGGTTAGTGTGGTGGTGTCTTCTGTGGTCATGTGTTCATTGTGGCGCGAGGCGGGCGGGGCACCAAATCAGGTGCGGCCGCCTATCCGTCCTGTGCTTGCGCTGTTTTCGCGGTGATTCCGCCGTATTTTTGCCGGGGCTGAGCCATGACCCGCACCGAACCGCCATGCGGCAGAAAATTTTCTAGCGCACACACCAGCCTATTGAGCACGAACTAGCCTCCACTAGGGGTATTGTTAAGTCACCTTCTCAAGAAGTGTTCTCAAGGCCACCTAATTCGCGTGGTCTACGGGGGGGTTGTGGCCGCGACGCCACGGGCTCCCTGTAACAGATTGGAGACACACCATGTCTAACCACCGCACAAGCTCTATCGGCAGTGCAGCGCCTACCGGTCGTGCAGCATCTACCGGCGCAAGGCGTAACTTTGCGCGAGCTGCCGCCGCAATCCTGCTGGGCCTCACGCTCTCCTCGTGCTCTTTCGGTCCTTCGCTGGAGAAGGATGAAAGCGCCCGAGCAATCTTCGACGCAGAAAATGACCAGGTGATCCTACCCCTGGATGCATACGACACCACCGGTAAGGACGAATACTTTACCAAAGCCCTTGAGCTGGCACGCAAAAAGTGTTTTGCCGAACACGGGCAGCACTACAAGATGTTCGTCCGCACCGAGGGATCCGGCAGGAACCTCGGCAGGACCTACGGACTCTGGAACGTTGAGTACGCCCAAAAATACGGCCTCCACAAGAGCGACGAATCGAATACGCTGGATCTGTCCTCCCCTGCGCCCTCATCCGACCCTGGGAAGGATGTCAGCACCGAATGTTATCAGCGCGCCGTCGATGAGATGAAGCAAATTGGAGAGATCCCATTCGGCTCCGCCACGTATAGGCGTGTGGAGAACGACGTTCGAAACGCCGCAGGGGATAGGCAGCTCAAAAAATCTCTCGACGACGAATGGAAGCGATGCGTCAAGGACAAGGGCCTCACCCCCGATAGTGAGGTGACCGTCAAGGAAGAAAAGAACATTCCTCAGAGCACCACCCCCTCCGAAGAGGAAATTCGAATCGCCGTCATCGAGGCGCAGTGCAATCAGGATGTAGGCCGTTCGCAGAAGCTCTACGACCTGGAGGCGCAGTACCAGAAACCGCTTGTCGCCAAGAACCAGGCCGCCCTGGAGAATGAGCTCAAAGAATTCAAGCGCCGGGACGAGCAGTTCAAGCAGTACGTCCTCGACAACCAGTAACAGCGAATAGCAGTCGGTAACAGCCAGTATGCCGACAGAAAAGGGTGTGTGTCGTGTTCAGTGAACACGGCACACACCCTTCTTAAGCTGTACCGGCTACGTTGTACCGGCGGTCTAACCCGCAGCGCTTATGCCTCCACCGTTGCGGGGCGGCGTTCCTTGAGTGCCCAGCCAATCACGCCGGCGAGCAGACCGAAGGCAATCCAGGAGCCGAGCACCAGCCACTGGCCGCTCGTTGCAGCCTCCGGGAAGTACGCGATAGAACGCAGCAGGGTCGAGGAGGCACCCGGCACCATCATCTGGCCGATAGCACCCCACGCGCCGGGCAGGAATACGCTCGGCATGCTTGCACCCGAAATCGGGTTGCCGATGAACATGGTGATGACGGCACCTACACCCAGACCGACAATCGGCGCCGTCAGGGCACTCACGCCCACGATGAAGGAGGCGGTCGCCAGGTAGGTGGCGCTGAATGCTGCCCACAGGGTTGCGAAGTCACCGGGAATTAGGCCGAACCAGACGTTCAGGATCAGGGCGGTGAGTGCGCCACCAATGACGGCGTAAAGGGTAGCGGTGACGAAGCGGCGCCAGGTACCGTTCACGCGCAGAGCAGAGAAGGAACCACCCAGAATACCGCCGATGACCAGCGGGAACGCAGAGATAGCGATACCGGAACCGGAGGAGTCACTCTCACTCAGGGACACCACGGCGGTGGTCTTGACGGTCATAGCCGAGGCCTTTTCAGCTTCTGCCTTCATCTGCTCCAGCTGTGCGGCTGCCTGTGCGCCCTGTTCACCGCCGGCCTGCACCGCCTGGGTGAGGGCCTCGGTCTTAGCGGCGAGCGCCTGCTGCTGAATCTGCGCGTTCAGCTGGGTGGCTACGCTGTTGAGCATCTGGGTTGCTGCGGCGTTGGCGGCGGGGGCGGTGAGCACCTCGGGGGCGGCGCTTTCGGTGAAGACGATAGCGCCGTAGGTTTCGCGCTGCTTGATCTGCTGTTCAGCGTCTTCGCGGGAGGTTGCCTGCTTCAGCTCGAAGGTTTCGATGCCGCGGTCTTTGAGGGATTGTTCGAACTGGCTGACGGTCACTTCGGGGCCGGTGATGGAGACGGGCAGGTTTTTTGCTTCCATGGTTTTGGTGGGCCAGGTGAAGGCGAGGATAACGATTGCAACAATCAGGGATGCCAGCAGCGAGGTGCTGATGACTTTGATCCAGGAGGAACGCTCGGGGGTTTCTGCCGGGGTCTTGGCGGTTTCGGTGGTAGTGGGGTTAGTAGCGCTCACTGCTTCTGCGGTGGGCGCGGTGGTGGGTTCGTTGCTCATGACAACCTCCAAACAAAATGCCTGTTTTGTTTACGGGATAGAACTCTACTCCCGTTTTTGACCGAGCGCAAACACAATAGCCATTTTGTTTACAAAGTCACAAAAAGAATTTCCATTGTGTTTGTAAGTTTTATGCCAACTCCCTAGACTGGAACCATGCCCCGACTAACAGAAGCCACCAAAGCCGCACGTCGCACCCAAATCATCGAAGCCGCCGTTAGCTGCTTCCTCGAAAAGGGCTACACCAACACCTCCATGAGCGACATCATCAAAGCCTCCGGACTGTCCTCCGGATCCATCTACTCGCACTTCGCCGGCAAAGAAGACATCCTCATCAGCGCCGTCAACGAGCGACTCGACAACATCAAGGAACTCTACGCCGCACTCCCCGAAGGCGCCGGACCCCAGGACATTCTCGAAACCATCCACACCAACCAGATGATTAACGAGAACTTCTCCGCCATGCTGCGCATCCGTCTTGAATCGCTCCACGCACCCGAAATTGCCAAGGCAACCGCGGACACAATTCCCCTGCTGCAGGGCATCATCATCAAGACCCTGACCCCCTGGGCGGTCGAACAGCTGCGCGTTCTGCACGAAATCAACCCCGACCCGGCGCAGCGCACCCCCGAGCAGGAGGCGCTCATCGCCGACTACGCCCGCGACCATGCAGACGCCTTCATGATGGTTTTCCAGGGGTACATGCTCCGCTCCTTCATCGGTAACACCGAAGAGAAGGACCGCCTCTACCGCGTCGCTTTGGCGCTTCTTCCTGAGTAGTTGCCCCCGATAGCCCCTAAAAATCACCCTTGAGCGGTTGTTTTTCAGCATTTAGACCGTGCAGGGGCAACATAGGCCATTCACATCCCGCAGGCGTAGAATCAAGGAACCATGACTGAATCCTGCACCCCCGCCACCCCCGAGCCGCGCGCCACCAACCCCGCCGAGCTGAACAACCTGCGTGCCGCACACGCCGATGAGCTATCCTCACGCACCCGCGCCACAAGCATCCCGGCAGACTCCTGCTCCCTCTACGACGACGAGGCGCTCGGCGGCACCGCCGGACGCGCCACCGCATGGCTTGCGCTCGAACACGTGGGCCAGTGGGGCCGCGACGTGCTGGACGGCTCCGCCCTCGGCGAGGAGCTTTCGGAGGCGTTGGGCGAGGCAGTCTCGCAGGCGGGTTTGAAGTTCCTGCTGATCCGCCAGGTGGGCAGGGCGGGGCGTGTACTGCACGGCGTGCCGGATACATCCGGCAACCCGACCCACCGGGTACTCTACGCGCTCTGCACTCCGGGTGAGGAGAAGCTCTACTCGTTCAGCGTGAGCACCCCCGAACAGCTCCTCGAACTACCCCTGGGCAACCCGGAGGAGTTGATTCAGGCGACCGACGCGGAGCTCATGGATTCCCCCGCCATTCTCGTGTGCACCCATTCCAAGCGTGACCGCTGCTGTGCCCTGCGCGGTCGCCCCATTGCGGCACACCTGGCGGATATCCTGCCGGGTAATGCGGTCTGGGAGTGCTCGCATACGGGCGGTCACCGCTTTGCCCCGGTCGGCATTATGCTGCCCACCGGCTACACCTACGGTCGCCTCTCGGAGCCTTCGGCGCTGGCGGCGTACCTGTCGCTGGCGGGTCGTTCCATTCCGTCGCTGCACGGTCTGCGAGGCCGCAGCACGGATACTCCGGTGGAGCAAGCGGCGGAGGTTGCCGTACGCCTCGAACTGGAGAAAAAGGGTGAAGAAGTAACCTCTGGAGGTTTGGTTTCACGTGAAACATCGGTATCGGAGGCACTGAGCGCACTCCGCGAGGCGGGCATTGAGCCCCCGGTAAATTTCTCCGAGCATCCCACCCTGGAGACGGCACTCACCACCCACACCGACGGACGCACCTGGGTCACCTTCTTCGAGCGGGTCACCCTTGAGCCGCGCCCCAACTCGTGCGGCAAGGGTCCGGCGGATGCTTTCAGCCGCGAGCTGCTCGCACTGCGTCAGCTCTAGGTGGTGCCAGTTCTATGCGGCGCCAATTCTAGATAGCGCCAGCTCTAGCACCCGTGCATGATTAGACAGCACAAAGCCCCAGCGGGCACCTTCTCGGGTACCCGCCGGGGCTTCACTGCATCCAAAATTCACCGTATCCAGAATTCACTGCATCCAGAGTTTGCCGTATCCAGAGCTCATCATCCAGAGCTCGGCGTAGCCGGGATCTCAGACTTATCCGGCGAACGGGTTCGGCGCGCCGATGTACTGCAGTTCGGTGTACTCCTCCAGACCCTCGGGGCCGCCCTCGCGACCCATGCCGGACTGCTTCACGCCACCGAACGGGGCGGCGGCGTTCGAGATAACACCCGAGTTATAACCGATCAGCCCGAACTCGAGTCCTGCCGCCATGCGCGTAAAGCGCGGGTGGTTACTCGTGTATACGTACACCGCCAGGCCGTACTCGGTGTCGTTGGCGAGCTTCAGGGCGGTGCGTTCGCCCTCCTCACCGTAGCCGCTGAACGTGGCAATCGGGGCGACAGGGCCGAAGATTTCTTCACGCCACACGCGCATCGAATCGGTCACGCCGGTCAGCACGGTGGGGGTCACGAAGTTGCCCTTGTTCAGGTTCTTGGGCATGCCGCCGGTATCGCTCGGAACATTTTCTGCAAGCGCGGGAATGTACCCGCCGCAGGCGAGGAGCGCACCCTTACCCAGGGCATCTTCCACCATAAAAAGCATGGATTCAACCGCTGAAGGTTGAATTAGCGGTCCACAGTCGGTTCCATCAACGGTTCCGTCACCCACAACGGTCGCCTCCATGCGCTCCACGAAGGCGCGGGTGAACTCTTCGGCAATGTCCTCGTGCACAATGAATCGGTTAGCGGCGGTGCACGCCTCGCCCATGTTCCTCATCTTCGCCGCGTAGGCGCCCTCCACAGCGGCGGGAATGTCCGCGTCCTCAAAGACGATGAACGGTGCGTTACCGCCCAGCTCCATGGAGGTGCGCAGAACGTTCTGCGAGGCCTGCGCGAGCAGGGTGCGGCCCACGGCGGTGGAGCCGGTGAACGATACCTTCCGCAGGCGCTCATCAGCCATCAGCGCGGAGACAACCTCGCCGGTGCGGCTGGTGGTCACCACATTCAGCACGCCGTCCGGCAGGCCCGCCTCACGCATCAGGGAGGCGAAGTACAGGGAGCTGAGCGGGGTCAGGGAGGCGGGCTTGAGCACCGCGGTGCAGCCCGCCGCGAGCGCCGGGGCGACCTTGCGTGCCGCCATGGCGAGCGGGAAGTTCCAGGGGGTAATCAGCAGGCAGGGGCCGACGGGGCGGCGTACGGTGGTGATCTGCAGCCCGGATTCGGGGGCGACGGCGGTGCGGCCGAAGTTGCGGGCGGCTTCTTCGGCGTACCAGCGCAGGTAGTTCGCGGCGTAGGCGACTTCGCCGCGGGACTGGTCGAGGGGCTTGCCCATTTCGAGGGTCATGAGCCGGGCAATGACTTCGGTGCGCTGCGTCATGAGCGTGTAGGCGCGGTTGAGGATGTCGGCGCGTTCGCGGGCGCTGGTTGCCGCCCATGAGGTGCGGGCGTCGCAGGCGGCGTCGAGTGCTTCGATGCCCTGTTCGACGCTGGCGTCGGCGACGTGCGCGAGGATTTGGCCGCAGGAGGGGTTGTGCACGGGGAAGGAGCCGTTGTCGCCGGTGACCCAGCTGCCGCCGAGGAGCAGGTCGGTGGGCACGTAGAAGAAGGGGTAGGAGGGCCGCTCGTAGGGATCGATGGGTTCGAGCTGCGGCATGTTGAAGCTGTGCACGTGCGGTTCGGTGCGGCCTCGCAGCTGGGCGGACTTCGCGGCGGGATTCTCTGCGGGCTTCTGAGCGGAGCTTTCGGGTGAGGTGGTCATGGCGTGCCTTTCGGGTTGGGGCGGCCGGTGCGGTCGACTCTGACGCTTTTAATTCTAGTCCCGCACGCTCCCCTACCCCTCGAACCTGCCCCGCGCCCTCTCCACTCCCCCCCCGCCTACACGTCCCCGCGCGCCCTATCCTCGCCTGCGCTCTCCGCTCTCCCCCTCCCCCCCTCTCCCCACCCTGGAAAGGCCGCGGGCACGCCGAAGGGGGCCGCATCCGCGTTGGATACGACCCCCTTCAGGTGGATTCTTCAGGTGGGTTCTCGCCCGGCGCATGAGCACCTAGCTAATAATCATGGAGCTAGGAATTATGGAAAGCGTTGCCCGGAAGGGATGCTCGGTGTTGCATCCGCTCTGCCCGGTACCCGCGCCTTCACCGCTTAGCGGGCGGTGAGGCGGGTACCTAGGTGGACTAGGCCCACCGGTTCTCTCAGATCCAGGACTGGCGTGCCTCGATTCGAGTCAGCTCCAGAGGACCGCCATCGTTGGTGCCGTGGAAGCGGCCGAAGTGTACGTACGGGCCGCGGTAGGCGCTGTGGTTGATGGGGCTGGAGTACTGACCGTTGACCGTGTAGTAGAAGCTGTTCTTGTTCACCACGATCTTGCAGTTCAGTGCCTGGCCGGTGGTGACCTTCTGGCGCAGCTTCATGGTGTGCAGTACGCGCGGGCTGGTCTGCTTGGGTTCGAAGCAGAGGATCTGCGCTACGGAGCCGCCGTTGTAGTTGGGGCGGATGGCGAACACGTAGGTGCCGTCTTCCTGGTTTGCGGCAAACTTCTTGCCGATGCCGAAGGGACCGTCGTGTTCGCGACCAAAAGCAATGTAGCCGTAGTGACCCGCCTGCTGCGGCAGTGCGCCGGTCCACTTCATGGAGAAGTCGAGGGTGTACTTGTCGCGGGTGGTGTAGTTCGCCAGGGGGCCGAGCAGTACGGATTCGTCGTAGCGCTGGTTGTGCACGATGGCTGCGCCGGTCAGGTCGGGCATATCCGCTGCGACGGAGGGGTCGGCGGGCAACATGCCGTGGGGGCGCTTGCCGGTCTTAATCTTGACGCTGGAGTCGAAGGGGTCACCGATCACCCAGTAGGGGTCGGGGCACATGAAGCCCTTCACGCCCAGTGCCTTGTACTTTTCGTAGGCGGAGCGGCGGTGGATTTCCCAGACGATGACTGCCTTGCCGAGGCCGGTGAGGGTGCGTACGTTCGCCTCGCTCATGGAGCCGTGGGATGCGCCGGTCGGCTTCTCGTAGTAGGGTACGCCGATGGCGTCCACGTTTTCGTGGCGTGCCATTGCGGAGATCTTGTCGATGGGGTCGCCGCCGTCGAAGTAGCACCAGGTGGCGCAGCCTGCGGAGTTGGCGAGCTTCAGGTACTTGGAGGTGGGCTTGAAGCCACCGCTGCCGTCGCGGTACATCTTGATGACGGTGCGGCGCTGCAGGCCGCGTTCGGTGATGAACTTGACGAGGCCTGCCTGTGCGGGGCCGTCCTTCGCTTCGAGGAACAGCACGACCTTCTTGCCGCCGACGGAGGCATATTCGCCACCTGCGGGCACGGCGTTAATTGCGGCGATGGCCTCTTCGAGGGTGGGGATGTCGTAGAGGTCGGTCTTCTCGCCCAGATTCTTGCGCATGTTGACCTTGTACTGGCGCAGTTCTGCGAGGGTGTGGCCGCGCACGTCCATGGACGCACCGGTGGTGCGCTTGATGTTGGTATCGTGCATGCAGACGAACTGGCCGTCCCTGGTAGTGCGTACGGAAATTTCGACGGCGAGGGCGCCTCGGCGTACAGATTCTGCGTAGGCGTAGGCGGTGTGCTCGGGGCTGATGTTGCCGGCGCCGCGGTGGGCGATGAAGAATTCATCGGTCTTGTAGAGCAGCTGATGTGCGGGGGAGCCGCTGTGTACTGCCGCGAGCTGTGCGCGGGTGTTGGCTGCGGCGTGGGCTTCGCCTGCCTGGAGCATGAGGGCGGCGGGTGCCAGTGCGGAGGCACCGATGAAGCCGCGGCGGCTCAGGTTCTTAGAGGTCTTCGGGAATGCAGTCACCGTAGTAGTCCTTTTTCTTTTATGAGTTGAGCGTAATGTGTGTGGCTGGTCATTGAAGTTTTGGTTTATAGCTGAGGGTCCGGATTCTCCCAACTCAAACTACAACTCTAAGTAGCATAACGATTTTTTATCGGTGATTCACTGCGTTTACAGGAAAATAGGGTATTATGTGCGCCTCATTCTTGCCCGCTGTGTTATGCGGGTGAATGTGTTCCTCCTTTTCCGCCGCTTTTAATAGCGGCATTTCATGCGGCGTTAAAAAAATTCTCGCGTAACGAAAAAGGCCGCGCCTGTAGACCGATTGAGCCTGCAGAACGCGACCTTTTGCGTTAAGTGTTTTCGCGGGTTTTCACCGCGGTTGAAGCTGAGCTATTTTCGCTGGTTCAGCTTACTTCTTGGTTGCCTGAGCGACGCGGTCACCGGCTGCGACGGGACGGCGGGACTCAGAGTCCTTGGAAATGTTGAACTTTGCGGTGTTGGTGATCATCACCATGGTTTCCTTGGAGGGGATGCGACCCTCGATTGCTGCCCAGTCGACCTCAATGATGGGGGCGCCTGCCTCAACCTTGTCGCCTACGTTAGCGATCTTGGTGAAGCCGTCACCACCGAGCTCAACGGTGTCGATACCGATGTGGACCAGTACCTCGCCGCCGTTTTCGGTGCGGAGCATGAATGCGTGCAGGGTGTCCTGAATCAGTGCAATGGTGCCTGCGACAGGTGCGACGATGGTGCCTGCGGTGGGGTTCACTGCGTAGCCGTCGCCCATAACGCCCTGAGAGAAAACGGGGTCGGAGACTTCGCTCAGCGGCAGGTACTCGCCGGTAACAGGTGCGACGTAGACGTCTGCGGACGATGCTTCCTGTGCGGCAGCTTCCTTCTTCTTCTTGCCGAAACCGAACATATATGCTCCTTCTGGTCGTGTGGCGCTATGAATAGCGTGTATTTGTAGCGCTGATGCGTCCGCGTCGGATGCGGGCGTCGTTGCCTTCTTGGTTTCACACCGGGGCGGCGCCTGCCTGAATTGCAGGGTTCGCACACTCCGGTGCATATGCACTCAGAATACAACACCTGACCCCTCAGCTCATGTGCTGAGAGTCATTCGACTCGAATTCTGCAAATATTCCGCAAATCTGGAACTTCAACTCACACTTCTGCACTCTTGAGGTCGCGAGTACACTTAGTGAAGGAGTGGCACCCCTCCCCCGAGCCGGTGCCGATAAGAGAAAAGGCTGAACTGATGACTGAAGCGGCTGAGACCGTTCTTGAAGTATTTATTCCGGGCCCCGGCGAGAACCCGGAGGATCCGCAGGATATGGAGCGTTCCATCTTCCTGGGTGCCGCGCAGGAGGCACTGGATTCGGGCGTGGACATTGAGGTGTACTCCACCGACTCCTACCCTTCCGCATTTGAAGAGTGCGCACCGGTTGCCGAGCAGATTGAGATGAACGGCCGCGAGGTTCTGCCGCTCATGCTCGTCAACGGTGAGGTGAAGGTGTCCTTCGCGTACCCGACCGCCGAGCAGATTAAGCGCTTCTCCCGCGCCCACCTGGTCGCCCAGCCGAAGGCTAACGCGGCAGCGGCTGCGTGCGGCCCCTCCGGTTCCCCGGCGGCGTCTATGGTGCCGAACCTGAGCCCCCTGGCGGAGCCCGCCGGTTTCGCGGCGACCCTGGCCGGCAAGCCCCAGCAGCCGGTTGGCGGCCCCGAGATTGGCAACCGCGTAAACCTCATGGGCGGCGACACCGGCGACGGTATTCCCACCTCCGGTTCGGTGGCTGTGAAGTCCGGCGGCTGCGGATGCGGTGGTTGCGGCTGCGGCGGCAAGTAAACCCGCCCATCCCCCGCTAAGATCTACTGCAAACGATAGGTTTGCCCGGTTCTAGATACATAAAAGAGCGGTGCCCGCCTCCTCGTCATGAGGAGGCGGGCACCGCTTTCGCTTAACGAAGCTTAGGTTCACACCCGGCAACGACTACGGGAGCCGCGGTGGGCGAACAGCACCTTACTTGATGGAGGTACCGACGGAACCGAGCTGCTGGCAAGCCTCGACCACGCGTGCGGCCATGCCTGCCTCTGCAGCTGCACCCCAAACGCGGGGGTCGTAGGTCTTCTTGTTGCCGACCTCGCCGTCAACCTTCAGCACGCCGTCGTAGTTGCTGAACATGTGGCCTGCGACGGGGCGGGTGAATGCGTACTGGGTGTCGGTGTCGATGTTCATCTTGATAACACCGTAGGACACTGCGTCTGCAATCTCCTGCTCGGTGGAGCCGGAGCCACCGTGGAAGACCAGGTAGAAGGGCTTGTCGCCCTTGCCGTACTTAGCGCCGACCTCGGTCTGGATTTCCTTGAGCAGCTCGGGGCGCAGGTGAACGTTACCGGGCTTGTACACGCCGTGAACGTTACCGAAGGTCAGAGCAGCCATGTAGGTGCCCTTCTCGCCCAGGCCGATTGCCTCAACGGTCTTGATTGCGTCTGCAACGGTGGTGTACAGGGAGTCGTCGATAGCGCCTTCAACGCCGTCTTCCTCGCCACCAACGGCACCAATCTCAACCTCGAGAACGAGCTTTGCCTTGGAGGTACGCTCGATCAGCTCAGCAGCAATCTTCAGGTTCTCGTCCAGGTCGATTGCGGAGCCGTCCCACATGTGGGAGTTGAAGATGGGGTCTTCACCGCGAGCAACAGCCTTCTCGGACTCTGCCAGCAGGGGCAGGACGAAGCCTTCCAGCTTGTCCTTGGGGCAGTGGTCGGTGTGCAGTGCAATGTTCACGTCGTACTGCTTAGCAACTTCGCGTGCGTATGCTGCGAAGGCGAGGGAGCCAACGACCATGTCCTTCTTGGAAGCGCC